>Ga0105046_10004852_pt1 | contig 21370 bp, 18 predicted proteins | sample MAT03_FD_78385 | JGI IMG/M metagenome (GOLD analysis project Ga0105046, IMG submission 78385) | Freshwater microbial communities from Lake Fryxell liftoff mats and glacier meltwater in Antarctica - MAT-03 (megahit assembly) | ecosystem: Environmental > Aquatic > Freshwater > Ice > Liftoff...
AATTGCTTGTATTTTCTCATGCTAACCTTTGTTTTTGTCGTAAAAAACTAGCATTGATTATACATCAATTAGCTAGTTTTTTTAACGACCTAAAGGTTGCACTTGTGACTTGAATTCAGGATTTATAATTGAAGGATCTGCTTTTAAAAAAAGCTTTAGCATATCCACATTTCCGATTATTGCTGCGAGCGTAAACGCATTATCATTCATAAGACTTACGCATCCTCGGTTTAGTTCTATAAGTTCAGCAACTCTATCAACTTTGTTTAAGTGCATTGCATTCACTAATGGCATATCATGCATATATAGAAAAATGCCTTCCTCTAGAAGCTTGTAACAGAGCTCAGGTAACCACCGGCTTGCTATCCTTGTCACTCTCAATTCAAATCGCTTGCCCCCCATTCCGGTTGGATCATTCCTTAGACGTAAATTCACCAGATAACGCGCTAAAGCATCTAAATTAAAAAATTTTTTATCCCAAACAATTTCTCTAGTCGTTCTTTCAAGACATCCCAAAACAACAAAATTTTTAAATAGTGCAAAAATTGCTTTATAATTTCTTTCTTCTACAGCACGGCACATAGCTTCAATACTAATAACATAAGATAAAACATGAGTCTTAACCTCACAAGGCAAGTCATTCCAATCAACCGGTGGAGAAACTTCCTCTTCGCTTGCCTTTACGCAGGTGATTTCCGCTTTGTTTTCTTCATCAGTTTTAAACTTTTTATTCTGAATACCATCAGAAGCACCTTCAAGCTTACTATTCTCTAGATATTTCCTTTTTCTATTAACATCTTGCTCTTCCATTGCAAAGATACTTGCGCCTATTAAAAGCAATGACATCAAACTCACAAAACTTATATTTTTCATTAATTCCCCATTTTTAGACCGAGCCCACAAAGAACCTTAGTAATTGTTTTAAAAAAAACAACGACTGATGTTGCTATAATTGTATTATTTTGAATGAAAATGTCAAATTCATCAAAGCAGGACATTATCAGCTTGTTCTAAGTAAAGCCATTCATATAATGAACGAATAATAATGAAGCGAACTGCGGCTTAAAACCACAATATCGCACGAAATTCTTCATAGCCAAAACCCCTACTTCACTTTCTACTTCACGGAAGTTTCGAAGAACAGAAAAGCTACAAAGAACAATACGAAGGGTTCTACTACCATTCATCCAGGTAGGTAAATACCTGATATTCTGGTGACGTAAATAAAAACCTTGGCGAATCTGATAGGCAAAGAAAAATGCTAAAAATATAAATACAGAGCTCGATTAAACGTTTTTAGCTCTATTTACTTCTTCAAGTCCCCAACAAGGTGATAGTTTTGTAATAGGTCCAAGAGCTGTTGTGCTTGAGCACGATCTTCTTGCGATAGTCCTCTATCAAGGAGCTTAATTCTTAGAGCTTGAATAGTTGTTTGCAATTGCAACCGATTAATTGGGTCAGTCAAATCGATACCTTGCTCTAATAAAAATTGTACCAAAGGAACCTTTTGCAAAATAAGAGCCCTACTAAATGGTGTTTCGGTCCTAGCAAAATTAATTGGCATATTTACATTCCAATTCTTAGTTGTTATCAAGTAGCGCAAGAACTCTTTAAATTTTTCTAAGTCATCCGTATCGTCAATCTTAGCAAAGCTCAAGATCTTGCTTAAGAGTGGCCAGCTAAGATTTACAGGATTATCAAGAGTTATAATTTTACGGTCAAAAAGAATTTTTAGACCATCATAGGAGCGTTTACGTAGCAGCTCCTCAATGACTGAAAATATAGATTCATTTATAATAGTTTGGTCAAGCACATAGATGCCCAACAACCTTACAACCTTAAGATCGCCTGAAACAATCGCTTTCTTTAAATGATTTTTTATAGCCACTAGGCCAAATTTTTTTAAAATATATTGTTTCATCGACTCACGATTTGCCTGAAGAAGATCCCTGAAATAGGTATCCACCAAAGATAATTTATTGATATTATCAATTAATTCAGTAACCGAACTGCCCAAAAAAGGCAACAAATAAACTTGTAACTCCGTCGGCAAGCGATGCAAAATGGATTCTTCATCAATAGCCATCGAATCAGTCCCATCAATTTCAATCGAACCCTTTTCCTCCATAGAAATCAATTCATTGCATCTAAAACACAACCCAATAATAAGCACTAACCATGCTCTATAATATCTTTTCATACTCCATTTACCCCGCCATTTATATACATGAAATAATTCACGCATGTAACAATTTGTACTTTATTTTTTAAGTATACAACAACGACTTGAAATTTCTCAAGGAATGCGAGGGAGTAACACCGTTGTCTTTGTGGACTTATATCATAGCTTGGGCACTACCACCACACAAACATTATTATAATTTACGGCATATTCTTATGAAACCCATCTGTTTTGAAATCCACGAAGAGCACAAGTCATAATTTATTACCCCTGATTATCTCCCTCAATCGCCACCCAATTGACAAATTGCGAATTATTTATATACTTAAATTATTAAAATATTAAATTTTTTCAAAGCAAATGGGGATTATAATGTTAAGAAAATTTTTTTATAGCTTACTAATTTTTAGTTTATTTTCAGGATACACCGTAGCAATGGAACAACAAACCGAACAAGCTAATACTCATCAGACAACTCTCAAAAGAAAACATACCGAAGCCGCAAGCCAAGACAAACTGCCACCTAAAAAGAAGGTAGCATCTCTGGAGAACAACCTGGAAACAGGAGAAAAGGAAATCATTACCGAAGATACACCTATTTCAGCTTCTCCTGAACGTCATAAAAGAGAAGTCGAAACTATATTGGCAATGGGTAAGGCATTAACTATAGATCCTGAACTATTTAAGAAGTCATTACGTGAAGTTGTAGATACTCATTCAAACGAGACCATCCGTACCTACCTTTCTCGATTTAAAGGTGATTATGATGATAGAGATAAAGACGGCAAAACTGCGTTATATATAGCTGTTGAAAATGACAAAGAACCTTCAGTAAATGCATTGGCAACCCATGGCGCTGATGCCAATATAACCGACTTAGAAGGATTTAGCCCTTTACATATAGCAATTAAGAACAATTATCCGTTAATTATTCAATGCCTTTTAGGCCATGCCGCTGCAGTTAACACAAGAACTTCTACTAACACCACCCCTCTTCATGCAGCGGTAGCAAACAAAAACTTATCGGCAGTAAAATTATTACTAGATGCTAATGCTGATATTAACGCTATCGATACTGACAACAAAACACCTATGACGCTAGTTATAGAAAGTGAAGATGTTCATCTCTTGAAACTATTTGGCGACAAATTAATACAAGGCAATAACTCCTAAGAATGATAGCAAACACTACATCATTAGATGTTGTGTTGATAGCTATTATTTATACATAGTACATAAACGGAGAAAATTCATGTTAAAAAATTATTTTTACCATTTAATAATCATACTTTCATCTACATGCTTAATCCAAGGAATGGAGACCCCTGTACATGACAACCATAAAAACATTAACCCAGTTATTCAAGCTCAGTTAAAATCAAATGTGGGCGCTATTCGCGAGCTAAAGTATAATAGCACGGGCGATGCATTTGCGGTTATAGGCCAAAGCTATAATTCTGCCGAAGTTTGGGACGCAAAAACCCAAACATTAACTTGTACATTAATAGGACATAAAGAACCAATTACCTGTATTGATTGGCACCCCAGCGGTATGCAAAATTGGATTCTTACCGGTTCAATAGATGGCACAATAAAATTGTGGAGCGCCGTCACCGGCAAATGCCAAAAGACGTTTCATGGTCCGTGTATGAGGGGTACAAAATACAAAAAATGTCCCATTTCAGCACTAGCATTTGCGCACAATCACCATTCAATGTTTATAGCAGGAAACGAATTAGGAGAATTTTGTATTAGAGCTCTTCCAACACAAGATTATGAACAGCTAAAACACAATGAATGCTGTGGTTCTGACAAATCAGGAGAAGCTATATATCATGTATCTTTACATAAATCCGGAACTTTAGCTTTCGTAGCAACCACCCAGGGACTAGTATACCTATTTGATTTAGTAACTGCCGCCGGCGATCCGTATCCGTGGAAACAGATAGGAATATGTGGGCTGGAAGAAAATGAACAAGTGGAATCGGTTATAATTAATCATCAAAATCAGATTTTGCTTCGCATAAAAAAAACCGATACTCAAGAATATAAATACATTAGTGTTACAATAGAAAACGAGCAAATTTTTGAATCTGATTTACCGATGCTTGATTATTGTGAGAAAACTGATAAATATTTAAGCTCTTTGGAATCGAAGTTATTCGAAATTTATTTTGAGCCCGGAGCTGAAGCAATATCCAGCGAAGATCACCTATTTACAGCTGATTCAAAGATAAACAAGGCACTATACAATCGCGATGGCAACCAGATTATTGTTTCAACCGCAAATACGGTAACCGTACTTGAAAACACAAATAATAAGTGGCTACAGATTTATCATACGACTTCAACATCTCAGTTAATTTTTAATCCTACAAATAATGATCTATTTATCTCTATACCAACGCTCAAGGGGCAAGATGAAAACAATAGTATCACACTATTTGAGATACAAAAATTGAACACTGACACTATGGACACCGGTGATTATGAAACAACCGAAGAATATATAAGTGATGAAGAATCTGATTTAGAAAACCCTGATATGGACACGCAAGAAGAGCTCACTCACTTAACGGCAGATATTTCTTCTCATCGAGAAGAGAAGATTCGTTTAAACAAGGAAAAGCAAACAATATTAACTATGTGTGAATTGGTCCTCGCCGATCCAGACATACTGCACAAATCGCTCATTGAGGTAGCAGCAAGCCATCCTTGCGAAGTTGTTGAAAAATTTATCACTTATAAGGGTACACAAATTTTGAATGAACAAGATCATGAAGGCAAAACAGCTTTATACGGAGCTGTAGACCTAAATAAAGAAAGCATTGTTAAATTACTTACTGAGCGTGGAGCAAGCGTCAATATAGCCGATAATCAGGGACTTGCACCATTGCATGTAGCAATAAAAAGAAGCTATCTACCAATAGCTGGCTATCTTATAGCACATCAAGCATTACTTAATCAACGAACAGTTACTGGCGAAACGCCATTACATATAGCGATTAATAATCGAGATCTTGATGCGATTCAGTTTCTTTTAGATCAAGATGCCGATTTGACTATCTTAGATAGCAATTTGCAGACACCTTTAAGCTTAGTGATTGAAACTAAAGATCTAAGTTTACTAAAGATATTTTGTGAAAAGTTTATAAAAGACAACGCTTTCTAGATATTTTAAAATTATTCAACCGTAAAAACTATTAATCCAGCACCATTTAATAGAGTGCTGGATTGTCATGATGTCCCTTGATTTAGTATTCAATGGGCGCACAAATTCATCATGATATTTTCCTATCATCCATGGCTAAATTTCTTTTGTATATGCTATACTTTATCACTATCTAACAACTTTTTAGTAAATAACTATGATAAGAAAATATCTACCTCTTGATGTCAGTGAATTCCCAACGATGATTTTAGAAAACTATGTTTACATCGACAAAACAGAGTATATTTATAATTTATTTAGCCGAGGTGGCCGGTTTTATTTTTTATCCAGACCTCGCCGCTTTGGAAAATCACTCCTTATTTCAACACTTAAAGAGCTTTTCTTAGGCAATAAAAAATTGTTTGAAAATTTATGGATCAGCACAAGTGATTATAAATGGGAAGAACATCCGGTAATCCATCTTGATTTTTCGGTCATTCCGCATTTCACGGCAGAAGAACTTAGAGTAAGTATCAATAAAGAATTAACGATAATAGCACAAAATTATAACACAGCTATAGATGAAACCCTGCCCGAAGAAACATTAAAAGCCTTAGTTCGAGAACTTTCCAAGAGAAACAAAGTTGTCATTTTGATTGATGAATATGATAAACCAATTCTTGATCATATAAAAAACCTTGAGGAATCTGATAGGCAAAGAGAAGTATTAAAAAGCTTCTATGATTCAATTAAAGGCTTAGGTCTTTATTTGCGAGCTTTTTTTGTAACGGGTGTAAGTAGATTTTCAAAAACATCTCTTTTTTCAGGTCTCAATAACCTGAATGATATTTCGCTTGATCCAGAAACGGCTCAGTTATTGGGATACACGCAAAACGAAATCGAAATAGATCTTGCGCCCTATCTTGAAGATTTCGCAAATGAAAGAAAAGTTTCCACGCCAGAGTTAATGCTTGATCTCAAAAAATGGTATAACGGTTATAGATTTTCTGATAAAGAAGTATATGTTTATAACCCCTTCTCTGTTCTTTATGCTTTAGACAAAAAAAGATTTGCCAACTACTGGTATCAGTCAGGCACACCAACTTTTCTTATTCACTTAATTGAAAAGCAATATAATTCTATTGAAGATATTAATACCCTCGAGTTTTCTCAAGAAAGCTTGGGAAATTTTTCAATCGACAAGATCCCTTTAATTCCATTGTTATTTCAAACTGGGTACTTAACCATTAGTGATTATGATCAAAAAACCAATAAGTTTAAATTAGATTTTCCTAATTTCGAGGTAGAACGCTCATTTACTCAATTTTTTGTGGAAACGCTCACCCAAAGTTCGAATGGCCAACTTAATAGATTGAGCTCTCAGCTTATACATGCATTGAATACTAATGACCTAACACAGTTCTGCTCGATCTTAACAGCATTATTTGCCCATGTTCCTTACACGCTTATTAAGAAACAAGAAGATTATTACCATATTTTATTCCAGTTTTTATTGAGCTTATTATCGTTAGAGTCCCAGTCTGAGATTCTAACAAATAAAGGCAGAATCGATTTAGTACTAAGCACCGCAACTCATACTTATATTTTTGAGCTTAAACTTAATACATCACCTGAAATTGCATTAGCCCAAATTAAACAGCGTGGCTATTACGAGCGCTTTTTGCACCAAGGCAAAGAAGTTGTGCTTGTTGGTTTAGCTTTTACGCCAAAAGACAAGGAATCACAATTGAAATGCATCCATGAAACTCTATGATTGATTTAAAACTACTTGTTGGTGATTTTATAGATCTAACACAAACAATAACTGATAATATGCCGGTATTTCCGGGTGATACTCCTGTTAAGCTAAATCCTATAGCAACCTATCAAAACGATGGTGTAGCCAATCATTCATTATATGGAAACATGCATATGGGGACTCATATTGATACGCCAGGTCATTTTACCGAAATTGATAAAAAAATTACCGATTTTCCTCTATCACGATTTATAGGTGATGCCGTTTGCATTGATGCAAGTAACTATAAAGTTATAGAAAAGGATCTGCTCTTAAATGATGCCACGCAAATGAAGAATATAGTATTATTCTACACCGGTTGGGATGAGCGATTTTACGAATCAGATTATTTTTATGATCATCCCGTAATCAGCGATGAGTGTGCAGAATATCTTGTAAACAATGATGTCAAAATAGTTGGCGTAGATTTTCCTAGCGTAGATAGAGCGCCATATTCGATTCACAAAACATTACTTCGTAACGATATTCTCATTATAGAGAATCTTACCAATCTACGTATTTTATGTAATCAAAAATTCATGCTTATTGCTTTACCACTTAAAGTCGATTCCCATGGAGCTCCAGCAAGAGTAATTGCTCAAATTACAAATTAACATTATGAAAACTCTATTTTAAGCCAAATCATCTTCCAAAATGGTAATTTTGCTACTTTGATCAATACATAAAATATCAGGTTTACCGTCACCATCTATATCACCAGCAGCGCAAATCTTAAAACCATCTTTGGTAATTTGTGCTTGAGACAGTGACGAAGCTGGCGTTGCTAATGCACCGACAAAGTATGCTTGTCCTTCAGATCCAGAAGAAAAACCATAGGTATAGTTGAAGTTACCCTCTGGTTGCCAGTTCAAACTATTGGCACCAGATAAACTCGTTGTATATTTGCCATGTTCAGCAAAGTATGCTTTTTCTGCCATCGCTAACGAACTGAGATTAATATAAGCTTCCGTTCTTTTGGCCTTCGCCAAAAATTTCATTAAACTTGGAATCGCCAATACGGACAAAAATGCGATAATCGCAATAACGATCATCAGTTCGATTAAAGTGAAACCTTTTTTATTCATAAATTTTATCCTATTAAGCTTTTCAATTTTTAAAGATCGCTCATTAAAGTATCTTTTTGCAAGAATATTTAACAATAAAATTCAAGCATCAATGCTAGAAAAAAATCATATCTTCTACTTTTGTCAATTAAAAGATAACGATCTGAATATAAATTTATATTTTGACATATTTTAAATTATAACCTATTATTATAGCAAACATAGCACAATATAATTGACTGGAAGATAAAAACGGAGAACAGGTATGTCAGTTGAAATTAGAAAACAAGCTGTATCCAAGAGTATTCCACAAGAGAAGCAAAGAAACTATAACGAAATAATAGAGTTTCTAGATAATTCTTGGAACACAAGCAAAAACGATAAAAGCTTGGATAAAATTAAAAAATTAGATCAAGCATTGGGAAATCCTTCTCAAAAGCTGAATACAATTCTTGTAAGCGGAACAAACGGTAAAAGCTTAACCATTAATTTAACAGCAAAATTGTTAAAGAGTGAAGGCTTAAAAGTAGGATCATTCTACAATCCGCACATCCTAACTTATAATGAGAGATTAGCAATCAATAACGAAATCATCTCAAATAAAAGCTTTACTGAGCTTGCAAATGAAATAATTAACTTAGCAGATAGCTTAAATATCGAAGCAAACAGCTTAGATATTCTGACAATGATGGCTATTCAACATTTCATAAAACAAGAAGTTGATGTAGCAATTATGGAATCATCAAATGGCTCTGCGTATAACCCTATTAACATATGCAAAGCAAAAGTTGCTACAATCACCAGAGTGGCGCCAGCGAATGATTCTTTACAAGAAGAGGACATGCTTGGTGTTCTTACTGAAATGGCGTCGATCATTAAAGAAGGTACTTGGGTTGTATCTGGAGATCAAAATAAGACTCATCTTCAATTGATTCAAGAGTTAACAAAGGCTCATGGTGGTCATTGGGCAATGCCTATAAGAAAATTGGTACCACTCGCCTATCCTTATGAGCAATTGCATGGCAGATGCGCAGCGTTAGCTGAAAGATTAGCGCAAATGTACGTGGAACATTTCCATAATCAAGGTGCAACTATCATAAACGATAGTCTTTTAAGCAAACAAAAAGGACAACGCGGCAGACCGTCCATTGCTGATAAGAAAAAAGACGAGTTGAACCCGAAACCTTCTTTGGAACAATTTTGGAAAGAAGAATGCGCTGAGCTTCCTGGAAGATTTCAGTTGCTTAACAGAGAGAATCCTTCCGTTTTACTCGATGTAGCTTCAAACCTAGACGCAATTAGCAATATATTGCTTGGCATTAGATTGTTACACTACCAAAGACCATTAAATGGTCTAACCATTATCCTTGGTGCGACAAAGAACAATCTAAATAATGAAAAATTTATCAAATTAATTCGTTATTTCTTTAAGAAAACTTCCGGCCAATTATTAATTTGTCCGATCGAACCAACCTTACCTGGAATTAATGAAGATGAATCTTGGAATGCAGAGCAAGTAGCTAATAATATCAAAAGTATGAAAGTTAAAGCTCGTGCATGCAAAGATTTCGAAGAAGCATTTGAAATTGCTAAAAAAAGTGTAAACGAAAAATACGGCTTGATCGTGGTAACAGGATCTCGTACAATCGTAAACAATTATTGGAAATATAAAGGAATTAAGAAATTTTAATTCCACAGTCATCATGCCTTTAAATTTCATATTCACAGGCATCGCCGGCTTAGTATTAGGTTATATTTATGGACTTTCTTTTATCTACCAAGAAAAGAGAGTCCATAAACTCTTTAACCGATCTATGCTAAACGTAGCCTTCTCTTTTTTATTGCCAGTCCTAAGACTCATACTTTTTGCCGCAATACTCTTATATCTATTGCACTTTGAGAATATTAATTTTATACTTTTGTTTGGATGCTTTGCATTAAGCTTTTATATAAAAATTATTAGTTACAAATAACAAGCTAGATACAGATGGAAAACGGCTTACTAGGTCATGATGTTACAATTTATCCGTTCAAATTCTTGGGGATTACCTCTCCATTAACCTTGGTCAATCTTTATACAGTTACCAGTACATGGATCGTCTTAGCCGCTTTAGTGCTATTAACTATTGTTATCAGAGTGCTGATTAAAAAAAGTGAATTAGGAAGATTTATAGTATTAAAAGCGATAACTCCCATCGTAGATTTAATTGAACAATCTACGGGGAAGTTTAACGCTAACTATTACACATTTATATCAAGTCTTTTTACCTATATAACGGCATGCAACTGGATTGCCTTGATACCTACCGTGGAAGAACCAACTAAAGATTTAAATACAACCTTAGCTCTTGGCTTAGTCGCATTTATTTACATTCAAAGAGAAGTTATTAAAAAAAATGGCATCCCAGCATATATAAAAGAATACTTCTTGCCTTTCGATATTATGTTTCCTTTCAACTTTCTTGCTGGCCTAATTATGCTACCTTTAAAATTGCTCGGTGAAGTAGCAAGTGTAATATCTATTTCATTTAGATTATTTGGAAATATATACGGCGGTGCAATAATTGGATCGATTTATCAAAAAGCGATACGCGGATCTTTACTCTATAACCTGTTAGGATTTGCTGTCGGAGTAAATTTCTTAATTACCGCTTTTTTTGTACTGTTTGAAGGGGTTTTACAAGCCTTTGTATTTTCGATACTAACGTTAACCAATATAGCATTAGCAACAATGTCACATGATTAAGATTGAGCAATAACTATGGATCTATTACACATTTTACATTATTTATCTGTTGGACTCTGTACCATCGTACCAAGTTTAGGCGTATCCATAGGGCAAGCGCGAGTAACTGAAGTATCATTTGATAGCATGAATACACAACCTGCAGCACGTGACGAAATTGCAAAAACTACCATTATTGCTTTAGCGCTCATAGAAACAGCAGGTCTCTTGGGCACAATCAGCTCATTATTATTAGCATTTCATAAAACAACCACTCTAAATGACGCACTTGGGCAACTTGGCATAGTTTTTGCTATATGTATTACAGGATTTATGACAGCAATAGCTTCATCTCTTCCGGCAAAAGAAGCATTAATTTCAATAGCACGGCAACCATTTATCCTAATTTCAAGAAAAATCGCGAACTTAATGATCTTATGCCAATCTCTTATTCAAACACCACTCGCTTTTGGATTTATTATAACGCTCTTAATTTATTACCAGTTAAACTTGATCACCTCTTTAGGCCAAGCTGTTACCTTAATTGCCGCTGGACTCTGTATAGGTTTGGCATCAATCGGACCGGCAATTGGCAGTGGTCTCTTTACCAAAAGCGCTTGTAAAAGCGTAGGATTAAATAGTGCCATTTATAGCAAAATAATCTCATTTACGATTATTAGCCAAGCAATCATCGAAACACCAATAATATTTGCAGTAATCATCTCCTTTTGGCTTCTTAGCATCGCCTCATCAGTAACAGCAATCTGGTCTATAGTTTCTATAGCAGTAGCATGCTTGATGGGTATCGGAACGCTCGCTGCCGGAATAGGTTCAGGCTCAACCGCAGCTGCAGGATGCAGCCAGGTGCCTTTTATCGAAGATCAGTACTATAACACCCTCTCAAAAACTACCATTATTGCACAGGGCTTAATTGATACCAGCGCAATCTATGCACTCATTATTTCAATTGTACTCATACTTACTGTGCTTTGATATCTCCATCAGAAATCTTAAATAACTAAGAACAATGACTTGCCCAAATAAAAGGTAATTATGAAAATCCATACTCTCAACTATTTAAAATTAATTATAGCATTAAGCATACTGAGTATAGACAGACTCATAACAAGCATGGAGGCTGAAACAGCTGAATTATCAGCATTCACAGCATTGCCTGAAGAAATTAGTGTCTCTGTTTTTAGCTTTTTAATAAAGCCTACTTTAGAACAACCGGAAGACATAAACGAAGCTTTTAAACACTTTTCAAATCTAAGAATAATCAGTAAAACTTGGCATGAGTTAGCACTTGAATCACTCAAATATTTGATAAAAAATCTAGTCATAAATGACAATAACTATTTACCGATTGTTGTATTAAACATTTCTAAAACAGGCTGCTGTGATATTCTTAGCTTATTAATTTTGTGTGGCTACGACATCCCGAAAAAACACAACCTTTTGGATCCTCTCTTTTATTCAAGTAGTCGTCGATATAACAAATTTTCAAAACTTCTCATTGGGGCTGGCATTTTAGGAGTCGAAGCAACTAATCCTTCTTTGCTGGAAGCCATAATTGTTCAAGATGAAGAGAAAGTAACAGCTTTATTAGAACAAGGCCATACAAATGCTTCAGCCAAAGACGGCTCTACTGAAATAATTATGGCAACATGTACTGGCAATACTACCATTCTCAAATCATTGTTAGATCTAAACCCATCTAAAGTTAATCATTCAAACAATTTAAAGCGTACACCTCTTATGTTTGCTGCTTGTTTTGACAAAGCAGAAGCCACCAAATTATTAGTAAATTATGGCGGCAATTTAGAAGACACCGATGATCAAGGAACTTCGCCCTTACTCTTTGCCACAAGAGAAGGACACTTAGAAATGGTAAAATTATTAATACAAAACAATGCAAATCTTAATAGCCAAACTAGTCTTGGGAGAACAGCATTAATAATAGCTTCTGGTAACGGCCATAACCATATAATCTCTTATTTAAAGGATCAAGGCGCAGACATTTATCATAAAGACAGCAATAACGCTAGCGCTTTATGTTGGGCTGCTTGGTATGGCCATCTAGAAACTATAAAACTATTGTGCCAATTCGGTCTCGGTCTTAATGATAAAGATGCAAATGGTCTAACACCATTAATATGGGCCATTGATAACAAGCAACTAAATGCGGTAGAACTATTAATAAATCTTGGTGCTGATACCTACGATAAAGATACCAATAAAGGATCTGCATTAATGTGGGCAATTCTCAAACAGCACGAAAGTATCATAAATTTTTTCATAAAAAACAATGTGGACATTCCTTATAAAAATTGTAGAGGCACTACAGCTTTAATGGCTGCAACCTCCAAGAACAATATTGACACAGTAACAGATTTACTTAAAAATTCTGTCTCGATTGAGGACACAAATCAATTGGGCCAAACAGCTCTGCATATAGCCAGCATGAAAGGCTTTTATAAGATTATACAATTATTATTAGAATATGGAGCCAATATTGATGCTAAAGACTCTGCAGGAAACACAAGTTTAATTGTAGCCTCTAATGCGGGAAATCTGGAAATTGTACAATATCTAATAAGCAAAGGCGCCACTATTAATGAAGCGAATAATCAAAACGATACACCACTATCATTAGCTTTACTAAACAACAACACCGAATTAGTAAATCTCTTGCGACTCAATGGCGCCATTTAAAAACAAAGAGTTGTATATTAATCTTGCTACCTTTTTGTAGACACTTTAAATTCAAAGTATATCAAAAAAGTGTTGGCAAGAGATTTTTATGGGATTAAAAACATACAACAAAGAATCAAAATTGAACGCAATACAACCTCTCAATAATGGAAAATTAATAGGGATAAAAATTCTGTAGTAATTGAAGCTGGCCTGACAGGCCATGAAGATCAATAAAAGTTCGAATTCATTATGTCCGTAAAAGAGTTGCAAGATCGAAGACAAGACCGTCCTTGAAACTTGATCTTGCCTTCGAAATATTTAACAATCTTAATTTTAATCTTTACTTTTTTGGGGAGCGGCCTTAAACATAAAACTTAATTCATGAACTTTATTATTAACAGTTTCATTACCAAAATTTAGTGCATCTAATGGACTACCAATAGCATCAATTAAACCTATTCTAAGAGCGTCATATGCTGCAAATAATTGGCCTTCAGCCCAAAGAGATTCGTCTATATCGTTTAATAAAGGTCTACGTACCTTAATTTCTTTAACCAAAGCAGCATACTGGTCATTTACTTTTTTTTGAAATAACTCTTTCCGCTCAATATTCATAGGAAGATTATTATCATAAAGCCCATACAACTTCCCAGAGTACATTGGAATATACTCCAACTTATTCTTTTTATTATTTTCTGAATAATCCCAAAGTCTTATAAATGAAGAAGCCCCTATAATATGCGCTCCTGGACTGGCAATTATATAATCTGTAGCCATTGCTATATAATATGAAGAGAAAGAAGAAGCATAATCAATATAGGCGATTATAGGTTTATTATAAATATTTTTAAGTTTTATAATATCATCATAAAGATTATAATCCATTTTATGTATTGTTCTAATATGTAGAATTATTTTATCTACATTTTTATCCTGAAAAGCGCTTAACAATTTTTCAGCATCCTGCCAATGAGAAATGCTTTCATCGGTTATTTCTATTATAACTGTAGTTGGTCGGTTACTTATTGAATGCTCAAATGAAATGCTAGGCGATGACGTTTTTACATCAAAACCAATAGTATTGATGTCAATTTGTGAGCACCCACTGAGCTTTAAAGCATATCCTACAAGATCAACTCTATCTACTATACCATCTATAATTCCGCTTTCTAAACCGGCTTGAGCATCAAAACAATTACCGTCTATCCATTTATTTTGATTTAAGCCCATCTTTGGCCTGGTTGACATGACTGTATTAACAATGGTATCAAAATTACTTTTGACTAATGACTCAATGAACGCAAGATCTTCTTTTTTCGGCTCGCAATTTTCGTTCGCAAGTAATCCGAATTTGCCAGAAGAAAAAACATGTAGAACATCTCCTTTTTTTTCATGCCTTTTATTTCGATACGTGTTATTCCAACAATAACCAATTCCACCAACGTCCGCAAATCTTGATGCCAAAATAATATCGGCACCACAACCGATTAGGTATGCCGTGTAACATAAATTTTGGTGACCATATGCTATTATAGGCTTTTTATAGGCTTCTCTTAACTGCTTTAAGTATTTACAAGCAAGCAATCCCACTTCTTCTCTGCAAGGAATTTCATCCAAAGCTAATATGACTGCTTTTACGTTCTCATCTGCCAACAATTCGCTTAATGGCAAAATGATTGTCCATGGATTATCAATATTTTCTTTTTTTCCAATGATAGAGAAAAATCCTATTTTATCTTTTTTTACTGATTCTGGTTCATCTGACTTTAAAGTTGTCAACGTTTCCTCAGCAAGCTCCTTTGAAAAAAGCTCAAATGAAAATAGTAATACAAAAATCATCACGCTATAAAAAATTTTGTTCATCATTTATAATTCTTTCGATAAAAAAACAGGTAAATTCAAATAGCAAGTGCAACTTTTTACACTTTTATTGAATTATAAAAAGAATCTGCTGGAGAGTCAAAATTTAGCATGCCACCGCTCGTATACTTCGACCCAGCTCAGTACGAGCGCTTTTTGCTATATTGGATGTTTGAAAATTGATGACACACTGTAGTGGCGAGAAAAATATGTTAATGAAGCGTAATTTGTTCGAATTCGCACTCAATAAAAAGTCATTCTTCATCATTCTCGGAATACACTCTCCATTGATCAGAATTCAAAATCGGTGGACTAAAAAAATACAATCCTCCGTTTTTTGCACTAGGATAAAAAGTAGGTGTATTTAAAATGCGCAATAATACCCTATATACTTCTCCATGACTAACAATCAAGAGTGTCTGGGAAGGTTCTAATATTTCGCTTAAAACTTCTTTCACTTTTTCAGGAGATGTTTCACTGAGTCCGTGATGAAACTCAATAGCAATTTCACTAAAATCTGTTTTTATAATTTCAGCTGTTTGTTTAGCACGTAAAAGGGGACTTGAATATATTTTTGTAATATTCAAAGAGCCTAATTTTTTACGAGCATCATTTGCTTGTGACACACCAGTTTCATTAAGCGGAATCTCATCTTGAGGGCAAAGTCCTTGACCAAATTTATTCCAATCTGTTTCACCATGACGAATGAAATAGAATGGTACTTGAGGTAGTGTAATTTTCCTTTGCATGATGTCCCCGACTATTTAGCAATCTTTAGCCAATAATACTCAATTTATGGGCCATTTTAATAAGCAGACCAATTAAGCACAAATTCTTATATACAACTCAAGTTAAGCGACTTTTTGTCATCTGAAATACAATAAGATTCGTTATAACTTTTGCTATCAAGCCAGACAGAAAACCAATCACAAATCTTACGGCAAATGGAGGAAAATCCAGTTTAAAAAAATGGTCCCAACTCAAGCGCAAAATGTAATAAATAATTATAAGTAAAACAGGAAAAAGAAATTCACTTTTTTTAAAAAAATTCACAGTAGTTTCTCAAAATAAGGCTGAATATTTAACAATACTTAAATCTGAAGCAAAAGAGCTTTCATTGACATTTTAAGCAAAAAACACAAGATTTACAAATTTGTTTCTTGAATAATAAGATTTGTTGGTTGATAGGGCACTGAATCTTCGGGAAAAACAAGAGCTTTTCTTTGTCCCACTTTAAGCAAATGCAAATCCTCAAAATTCATATTTTTCGATTCCCACCAAGCCATAAGACGCTCAATCGGTAAATTGAAGCCATCAATTCCAAAGAAATAGGTGCCCCAATGCATAGGGACAAACTGCTTTGCACGAAGATCCAGAAATGCTTGGCCTGCTTCTTCAGCATTCATATGTGAATATTTCATCCACTGACGTGGCTCACAAGGACCTATCGGCATTATAGCCATGTCTATACGCGGGAATTCCTGCGCTATATTTAAATAATGAGAACTATAAGACGAGTCTCCACCAAAATAGATATTCTTATTGCTTGTTTTGATCATCCAGCTACCCCAAAGCGATTTGTTGTAATCAAAAAGCCCTCTTTGAGACCAGTGCGCTGCTGGTAAAAAAACAAATTCTATATCATTATCATATTTAACTTTAGAAAACTTTATGTTATCCCACCAAAACAATTCAAAAACATTTTCAAAACCCTTAGAATCGAACCAAGCTTTATCGCCAATCGGAACCAAATATTTACATTTATGGTTATCTCTTAAATAAGTAAGAGTGTGATTATCCATATGATCTCTATGATTATGCGAGATCAAAACAAAATCTATTTTGGGCAAATTTTTAAGCGTAATACCTGGTGGTAATAATCGCGGAAACAAGGGAAGCAGATTGGTAAATATTGGATCAGTAAGAATATTGATACCATTAATTTGAATAAGAAAAGTTGAATGACCAATCCACGTGATTGTTGCTCCACTGACTTCGTCTACCGGCACGTCTTTTGCTGTCCATTGATTAGCATCGATCCTTTTTTCAAATTTTTTGAAAAAGTACCACTCGATAATCATATTAATTGGAGGCAATAAAAATGGAGGTCTTGGTTCTCCTGGATAGTTATAATAACGTCCGTTATAAAAAAAAGGATATATTTTATGTGTTTTATTTAAGGGCATCGGCAACAAAATAAATACCCCTATCCAGACAGGAGTCAAGGACAGGGGAAATGGAGGTTATCTAACTATTGCTAAATGAATTATATAGCATCGAAATAAAAAAATCAAACGTTTTATTACTTCTTAAATTAACTGGTCAATCATCAAGATTTTTCTTGATTTTTTTTCCATTTACGCGTCTTGGTTATCGACTTTTATAGAATAACACCTTTTTATTTCTTACGCAAGAACCCTTAAAAATTTTTATTATTTCACTTAACAGAACTGCTGCTAGGCTCACTTAACACAACTCCTAACTTATTTAGCGTATCGCACAAATTTGGATATCCTACAAATCGAATACCAGCAATTCCAGAATTTGATGCACCCACAATATTCTTTTCAAGATCATCTACAAAAAGAATCTGCTTATTACTATATCCCAAAGAATTTAAGTGGGATTTAAATCCCTCATAAAATTTTTGATTCGGTTTACAGATATAATTATTTTTTTTGCATGGCGAATAAAATCCATCAAACAAAGCGTCAACATAATTAAATCTTTTTTTAAAATCATCTAATGCATGTTGGCCTAAATTAGAGAGTAAGAAAATCTTGAAACCCTGTTTCTTTAACATTCTTAGGAGGTTTATCATGGGCTCTATGGGCCGACAACAGCCATTCGCGATTTCATACATATCTTCATGATAATTATTTAAATAAGGATACTCTTCGCATAGCTTAATATACATACCCTCAGTTGCAATATCTTCACGAGAAACACTTATCATTCTCGGGACAAGCGAAGGATTAAACAATGTATAAAAAAAGGATTTACAAAATAACTTCAAGCCACCATAGCCAATTCTTCTAAAGTTTCTTCTAAAAAGAACCTCATGTAAATCAAAAGCAAAAATAGTGGTTTGAGGATTAACTGGTTGTGTTAAAGAATGCAAATAAGGACCTGCAAAACTAAAATCTTTCTTGATGCCAGTTGGCATTGTAGGCAATGAGATTGCGCTGTGCAGCAAACCAAATATTACAAGGGAAGACAGAACAGTTACATATACATTTTTTATCATTTTTTTATTGCATTAAAGAAATAACTATCTAATTTTTATCATAAATCTTAGCTTAATTCACCATGTTCTCATCATCCAAAACAAGACCTAACCTAGTCAATTTAGCGCATAAGTCTTGATGTCCAAGAAAATGAATACCGGCAATTCCAGATGCTACAGCGCCGACAATGTTTTTTTCGATATCATCAATAAATAGTATTTGCTTATCTTCATAGCCATTGGCATTCAAATAACCCCTAAAACCACCATAAAATTCTTCACTAGGTTTACCAACATAGCTATTTTCTTTATGTGGAGTATAAAATCCATCAAACAATTCCGCAATAGATTGGAACTTAATTCCAAAATCTTCCCATGTATCGGAACCCATATTTGAAAGCATAAAAAGCTTAAAACCTTTTTGCTTTAAACTCTTTAAAAGTCGTATCATAGGCTCAATCGGATAACAACAGGTATTCGATATATCTAGAAAATCCTGCTTATACTTTTCCCAGTGAGGATATTCTGATGCAATTTGAGCATACATGCCTTCAAAGATAGCATGCTTACGAAAAATTTGAGTTAAGCGATAAGTAAAATAGGGATGCTTCAAAAGATAGAAAAATGTTTTACAAAACAATTTAAGACCACCCCAGACTATTGTTGGGCGATGTCGGTCAATTAATACTTCATGCACATCAAAAGCAAAAACTGTATTCTCAGGAGTAACTTCTTTAATAATTAGCGGGGCCAAGTAGTCAACGGGACAAGCAGAAATTGCTTTTGCATTAGTTTGATTATTCACTATATGCGCCTCAATGCTTGCTACCCGTTGCTCATTCTCTAAGGACCAGCTATTATTAAAACCCAAAAACACCGCTAAAAACAGCGAATTAATACCCAGCTTATCATCAAAGATTGTGCACATTTTTTTCATTTTTAGGCCTTATATAAAAACAATAAATTCAATTCAATTGTACAACATCAATTTTCAATATTCAAAAGCTATATTTTTTGATAAAATAAATACAATAGAGTCAAAAAACGTGGAGAACTATGTCAAAATTTATTGAAAAATTTACAACTCACTATCTAAGTCTAATAACTCTAGAACTTTGCAAATATTTAAAACTTTCATTTACCCTAGCTACTGGCGGCATATTCTTTTCTTTAACCCAAATCTTAATGCCATTGGTTGGGCTTTATAAAAACAAGCAGTTAAATTTTGCTATTTATATAGTAAGAACTTTATCTAGAATATTTTTATTAGGCTTTAGCCCTCTCATCCTTTTCTATCATCTTCCAACCTTTTGCGGCAACGCTTATCTTGCAAACAAGTCGACAATTACCAAAGTGGCTATTCCATTATTATGCATGATAATGTTTGTCACTCATCCTATTGGCAATCAGGCTTTTATGTATAGTATGTACTGGTTAATACCAATAGCTATTGCACTTTATAAACCTGAATCAATATTTTTACAAGCTCTAGGCAGCACCTTTACCGTACATTCTGTAGGTTCTGTAATTTGGTTGTACACCAAGCAAATAGATCCTGCGATTTGGCATGTGCTACTTCCTGTAGTGATTATTGAACGATTAGTTTTTGCATCATTAACAACGATTGCATTTTATAGTGTAAAATCGATAGAAAACCTCAGTATACCTAAAAATCAGGTACCAGAAATTGCAGAAATGGTTAAGTAGCTTTGCGCTTACTTAGTTGATACTTTTTAGAAAACCGTTCGAATTGCCTAAGTTATACTTGGGCAATTCTCTTTTATAATTTTTAATCACATTATTTATTTTTGAAAAGATCGCTTTTGTCGAATAATAAGCAGTATATAATTGAGCAGGAATAAAAACTGGCGCTTTTGCCATGTCCAATTTTTCTGAGAATGTCAATACTCGATCAGGATCAGTTGGATGATTTTTAGGACGCTGCTTTTCAGGATTATTAATATTATAAGCAATTTGATATGTCTTACCAGTTTTATAGGCCCAAGCAAGTGAACTAAACACAGCCCAAGCATGTAATAAAGTATCAATAATAACTTTATCGATATCTTCATCCGACTCATAATTAAATTGGGAAGGAACTTCACCTAAATCGTCGGACATAACCTTACAACCTTTTAATTTTTTTATATAGCAAGACAATGCCATTAAAGAAAAGAAGGAAGAATAGGCGCCACCAAGCTCAAACAATATTCCCCCCGCAATTCTTTTGAGCAATTTCTTAAGCGGACTGTGATCATAAAAATGATTTATTGCGCAATTAATGGCGGAATAGACATGCGCAGCGCCAAAGCTTAAATAAGCAAGCCTTAATGATTGAGCAGCTGTTATTTTTGCTTTATACGATAGAGGATTCTTAGCTGATGCGGGGTAATAAGCGTCAAGATATGCGCTGAAAAAAAACGGCATAACCAATAGTAGACATTTAAATTTTAATAACTTTTTCATGGTTCTCTCAATATATTATTTTTATTGATTATAAATAAAATATGAGCACAAATAAAATGGTAGCTATTATTAGATTGAAAGTTATAACGCCCCCGTAGACCGGGGGGCTTGACGGCTGTTAGCAGTCCCTAGGACTGCCAGGTTTAACTAATTGATTGCGTATTTAAAATTGACCTTCTTCGTCGAAACCCTGACTGTCAA
>Ga0105046_10004853_pt1 | contig 21368 bp, 16 predicted proteins | sample MAT03_FD_78385 | JGI IMG/M metagenome (GOLD analysis project Ga0105046, IMG submission 78385) | Freshwater microbial communities from Lake Fryxell liftoff mats and glacier meltwater in Antarctica - MAT-03 (megahit assembly) | ecosystem: Environmental > Aquatic > Freshwater > Ice > Liftoff...
CGACCGGGCGGCGGCGGGCAGGCAGGCGATCACCAAGACGCAGATCGGGGTGAGGACGTATTGCGGACGCTTCACGAAGAGATCCTTTCCGCGAGGCGGAGCGTCCACAGTTCGAGGATCGCGCGCTCGGTGGCCGCGATCTGCTCGAAGACGTGCCCGGCGCGGCGGCGGGCGGCGGCGAGGCGATCGAGCGTGGCCGCCGCGGCGGAGGCGCGGGCGGGATGTTCGGCAACGGTGACGAACGACATGGCCTCGGCCGCGCCGACCTGCTCGGCGGCGAAGGCTTGGATCCGGCCCTCCGCGAGGCGGCGACGGAGCCCCAGGGACGTCCGGACCCGGGCGAGGGAGATCGGCTCGCGTCCGCTGGCGATGGCGCCGTCGGCGTCGGCGAGGAGGCGCTCGACGCGGCGGCGGGCGGATTCCTCGATGGGGTCGGGGTCGGCCGGCGGAGCCGACCCGGCGGCGGAGTCGGGGGGTGGCGAGGTGGATGAGGGCGCGTCGCCGGGCCCCGCCGCGAAGGGAGCGATCGGGCCGTACGACTCGGAGAGCTGCGACGACAGGGTGTCGATCGCCGCGTCCTGGGTGCCGGTCGCGGCGACCTGAAGCAGGCGTTCGACCAGGGCCCGACGGACGGCGACGCGCCACCGGGCGTCGCGGAGCGGCGGCAGGCTCGCGAACGAGACGGCCTCGACGAGCGTGGCATTGTCGAGCGTCTGCGGCATGAGCGGCGCGGCCTCGAGAAGGGCGTTGACGACCGTCGCCTCGGAGGCGCCGCGGGCGATGATGGCGCGGGCGTCCGCCCGCACCTGCGCGGGCGAGCCGCGGAGGGCCTCTTCCGCGAGCACCTCGGCCTCCATCGCCGTGAGCGGCGAGGCGACGCGAGAGAGGATCTCGCGACGAGTGGGGATGTTCTGCCGGGCCGCGAGATAGGCCACCGCCCACGACGATTCCGAGGAGGGCGGCGCGGGCGTGACGCCGCCGCTCGGCCCCGCGACGGGGAGGCCCGAGGTCGGGTCGCGGATGGCCGCGTCAACCCCGTCGACCTCGCCCGCCCAGAGGCGGGCGGCGGCGGAGTTGAGGCGGGCGAGGGCGACCGCGCGGGCGAGGTGGACGACGGGAGCGGCGTCGGGCTGCGGCGCGGGCTGACTGGCCGCCGCCTCGAGCCACAGGCCGATGAGCGAATCGCGGCTCCTGGCCGGCGACATGTTCCACACGGTCTGGTACCGGCCCCGCAGGTCGGCGCGGTCTCCGGCGAGGGCGCCGATGCCCACGATCATCGTCGGGTCGACGCCCTCGGCCCCGGACCGCGTCGCCAAGGCGATCGTGACGGCGTAGAGGTCGCCGGCGGTGATCTCGTCCGAGTCGAACCAGCGGAGCAGCCAGCCCCGGGACTCGTCCGTCGCCCGCCACGGGATGGAAGCGACGAGGGCTCCGACGGAGTCCAGCACGGGGCGGCTCTGCGTCGGCTCGGCGCCCGACCGCAGGAGGCCATCGACGGCGATGAGCGTGGCCCGGGTGGCCCCGGCGCTGTTTCGGCCTTCGGATGCGTCGACGGCCCGGCGCCACGCCTGCCACGCGCCGACGGCGCGGTTCGCGGCGTCGGCATCTCCACCCTCCGCGTTCGGGACGAGCCGGCCGGCGATCAGCGCCAGCGCCCCGGACGCCCCCGCCCTGAACGAGGCCCCCGCGCCCGGACCGGGCCCTCCCGCCGCGTCCGACGCCGCCTGCACCCTCCGACGCAGCGCGGTGGAGAGGTCGCGTTCTCGCGACAGCCGGGCGGTGACGCCCGCGGACCACGCCACGCGCCCGATCCGATCGGCCTCGACGGACGCGGGGTCGCGGAGGCGTTCGGCGTCGGCGCAGAGGGCGTCGCTGGCCACGCGTTCCGCGTCGGGGGACGCGGCGGCCCGATAGACGAACTCGATGATGGCGTCCACCGACGCGACGACCTCGTCGGGGCGCGCCGCGGTCCACGAGTCGGCCATGCGCGAGACGACCTCGGCGAATCGGGCGGCCGCCGCGGCGGGATCAAGGTCGAGCGCCGCCGACGACGCCGCCACCTCGCGAACGAGATCCTCCCAGTCGCCCACCCGGTCCGTCTTCGCCGAGGGCGGCGCGGAGACGGACGGCTCTCGGGCGGCCGGCGCGGGGAAGTACTCGCGGCGGGCGGCGGTCTGCGGGGATGCCCCGGTGATGTTCGGAGCCGGCACGCCAGGCGGAGGAGAGGGCCGTCTGGGGCTCAGCATGAGCGCGAAAGCGCCGACGAGCAGCGCGACGATCGCGACGGCACCGATGCCCCCCGCGACGACCAATGTCTTGACGGCGCGGTCGCCGCCGTTGAGCACGGAGGGATCTTCTCCGGCCGGAACCGCCGCGTCGGTCGAGGCTCCGTCGGCCGAGGGCCGACGGAGCGGGGCGGCCAAGACAGTCGCGCCGGGGACGGGCGCGGGGACGGGAGCGGCCGGAGTCGCGAGCGAGCGCACGAGCTCGATGGCGGCCTCGTCGGAGACGCCGAAGGCCCGCGAGAGCGCGGCGACGCGGTTCATCGACTCGCGGTTCCAACCGCGTGCCCGGGCCAGGGCCAGACGCACTTCGTCGACGAACTCGCGGGGTGGGGTGGACGCGGCGGCGGGCGCGGAAGGGGATTCGGGCCGACGGGCCGTCATGAGTGCGGACGCCGCGGCGTGAAGGGCGTGCCGCACGGCGTCGGCCTCGGGCGTCATCGATTCGGGGTGGGTCGCCACCGCCCGGAGCGCCGCCTGGAGCGCGGCGATGATCCGGGCCTCATCGCGCTCCCCGGGCGCGAGATTCAGGAGGGTCGCCGGCGTCTCGGGGACGGGGCGCTCGCCGAGGAAGCGAGCCAGCGTGCTCGGGGAAGCGCCGGAGGAGGTCATTGCGGACCCCCCGCGTCGACCGGAGTGGGGGCCGCGCCCGCACCGCCGCGCTCGAGCTCGAGGAACCGCGAGGCCCACGGATCGGGGCCGAGCCCGGGGTGCAGGACGCGGAGCTGCCGCAGGGCCTCGACCGCCGCGGCGCGGTCCGCCATCGCGACCAGCCGGATCGAGTGGTACCGCGCCTCGAACCACGCGCGCGAGTCCGACGGCAGGCCGAGGAGCAACTCCTGCCACGCGTCGAGCGCGGCCTGCCGATCGCCAGCGGTCTCGGCGAGCTCGGCGACCCGGCGGAGGCTCGATCCGGTCCGCCGGCCCGCCGCGAGCTGTTCGCGGTCGAGGCGGAGGGCGAGGTCGCGCATGGACGCGTCGGCCGCCGTCCGCCAGAGCATCGCCGCCGCATCGGCGACGCTCTCGCGCAAGGTGGCCGCCTGATCGCCCCCCTGCCCTGCCCCCAGCAGCCGCTCGCCGGCGGTCACGACCTTCCTCGAGAGATCGGGGTCCAGCGGCGCCTCCCGCCGGGCGCGAACGGCGCGGTTGAATTGCAGCGACCCCGCGCTCGTGGCGTACGGGCCGCCCAGCGCGGTCAGTCGATCGGCCAGCGCCGTGATCCCCGCCTCGTCGCCGGAGGCGACCGCCATCTGGAGCCGACGGAACGTCAGCTCGGGCTCGAGGTCGCGGAGGTCGAGGCCCTGGAACGCCGCGACGCCCTCCAGGGCTTCCAGCGCGGACCGCACGCGCTGGAGGTCCGGAGCCGCGGCGGCCAGCAGGGCGTCGGCGAGCTGACGGACCCGCACCACCATCGAGCGGGCCGCCTCCTTCGCGCCGGCGTCGGTGCCGCCCAGCGCCTTCGCCTGCTCGAGACGGAGCAGCTCCTCGGCGGCTTCGGCAAACCGAAGCGCGGCGAACTCCTTGTCGGCCGGCGCCGCCCGACGGAACGCCTGGTACAGCAGCCGCGACGCCTGGCGACGCGACGCCTCGTAGAGCGGCGAGTCCTTCGGGACCGCCTGCAGGATCGCGAGCGACTCCGCGTCGGTCAGCCGGTCCGCGCGGGCCTGACGCAGCAGCAGTCGGGCGGCGTTCTCGGTGCCGGGAAAGCTCTTGAGATAGAGCGTCGCCAGCCGGTCGCGGGCCTCGACCAGCGACGCCCTGCCGTCCCGCACCGCGCGGTCGAGCGTCACGATCGCGTACCACATGGCGTCGCGGCGCGTCTCGGGCGTCGGTGCCGCCTCCGCGGCGGCCTCGAACCGCCTCGCGGCCGCCTCGAGCTCCCCTGCGTAGAAGAGCGCCAGACCCTCACGCACCCGCACGCGGGCCAACTCGCCGGGAAACGCGCCCGCATCGGCGCTCGCGGCGGCACCGCGCAACAGCCGGGCGGCGTCGGCGTATCGATTGGACAGGATCGGGTCGGTCGCGGGTCCGTTGTCCCCGCCCGCGGCGGCGTGGGCGGCCCGCGCGGCCTCGTACGCCTGCAGGCTCCGGACATACCCCACGATGAACCCCTCGCCGCCGAGGGGCTCGGTGCCATACCGGCCGACGAGGTCGAGCACGTGCCCCGCCTCGCCGCGCTTCACCAGGTCCCCCAGCGCCGCCTGCGCCATCCGCTCGGCCATGGCCCGGACGGCGGAGCGCGACCCTCCCTCCCGCGAGGCCTCGAGCGCGAGCACCGCCAGGAGCCTCGCCTCGGCCACCGTCAGCGGCGTGGCCGGAACCCCGCGTTCGGGCTCGCGCCGGCGGCGGACGGCGAGCTCGACGTCGGCCCAGCGCCCCGCCGCGGCGAAGACGATCAGCCGGCGGGTGAACGCCTGGTCGAGCATGGCGGGGGAGACCCCCTCGGCCCCTTCGACCGCCTCGATCCACCGCACGGCCTGGACGTCCTCGCCGAGCATCGACACGCACAGGGCGCACCCGAGCGCCGCCCGGGCGACGTGGTCGAACCGCAGGTTGCCCTTGGGCAGCCGCTCGAGCGACGCGGGCTTGCCCGGCAGGGCGTTCAGGATCGCGCCGAACTCCTCCAGGGCCCGCGCCGCACGCTGCGGCGTGCCCGAGAGCAGGGCGGTGTAGTACTCGGTCCACCCCGAGTAGTACTTCGCGAGCGACCGGAGTCGGCGCGCCTCCGCCAGCTCCTCGCGCACGGCGTCGGTGTCAGAGTCACGCACCCGCGTCTCTCGCGCCTCGAGCGTCTCGACCCGCCGGTGCAGCTTGGCGGCGATCTCGGCGAACTGCGGCCCCACCAGCCGGAGCACGCGGTCGGCCTCGGCCTTGTCCTCGGGGCGGGCGAGCCGGAGCCGGTCCTTCTCGACGATCTCCTCGACCTGGAGGTAGGTCGCCTTGGCGAGGTTGATCCGCAGCTCGAATGATTCGGCCTCGGGCACCAGCCTCAGCAGGTCGGCGCTGCGGGCCTCCAGCTCCTGCCGAACGTCCGGAGACGACGCCTCGCCGAGCATCTCGACGTACAGCCGGCCGAGCAACTCGGCGGACCGCAGCCGGTCCTCGATCGGTCCGGCGGCCAGCCGCGCCCGGAGCCTCGCCGCCAGGACCTCGAGCAGGCCGTGGTCGGCGAGGTAGGACTCGATCGCATCGTCGGGAATCGCCGGACCCTGCGCCCGCGCCAGACCCTGCGCCGACGCCGTGCCCGGCCACGCCAGCAGCGCGAGCGCCAACGCGAAGGATTGGTTAGCTCCCCGGCACATAACTGATCTTCGTGAACCCCGCGTCCTTGCACGCCTGCAGCCCCGCCGCGACCGCCTCGGCCGTCACCCCGCCGTCGACCCTGAGGAACACCCCGCCCTCCTTGGGAAGCTGGCGGAGCACCGCCGCGAGCGCCACCTTGCCCTCCATCACCCGGTCACCGAGCTTGTACACCGCCCGCCCCGACGCGCCCGGCTCGATCCGCACCACCTGCGGCAGCAGCGCGCCCGCCGCCCCGGCGCCCCCTCGCCTGTCCGTCTGCAGCGCCGACGCCAGCTCGGCCTCCTCGGTCGCGAAGTTCGAGGCGATCATGAAGTAGAGGAGAAGGAACAGGACCACGTCGATGAGCGCCACCAGCGGCAGGCGTGGCGTTGTAAGCAGTCCGGTCCGCTTCGTCCCCGAGAACCTCACGAGCCGCCTCCTTCCGCCCGCGCCGTCGCCAGCCGCCAGTCGCGGATTCCCAGGGACGCCATCTGCCCCGCCAGGCCGTTCAGGTGCGCGGCCGGGCAGCGGCGGTCGGCACGCACGAGCACGTCGAGACGGGACGACCGGGCCTTCGCCTGGTTCTGGTCCGCTGCGAGCATCTGCATCAGCCGCTCGATCCCCACGTTGTTCCCCTCGACCCGCAGCGTTCCGTCACGGAGGATGTCGATCACGAGCTCGCTCTTGCCCCCCGCGGGCGCCCGCTCGCCTGGCTCGGTGGGCAGGTCCAACGGGGTGTTGAGCGACTTGGCGAACTGCGCCGTGAGCATGAAGAAGATGATGAGCAGCAGCACCACGTCGATCATCGGCGTGAGATCGAACCCGGCCTCCTCCATGTCCTTCGAGCGCCCGAGGTTCACGGCAGCACGGCCCCCCTGCCCGCCGTCGCACCGGGCACGCCCGGCGCCGGCGCGGCGGCGGGCGGGCGTTGGAGCGGCGGACGAGTCGCGGTTGCGCCCGGGCGGGCCGGCTCGAGAAACCCGATCAACCCCTCGACCACGTCCCCGACCTCGCCGGCCAGACGGTCGATCCGGCGGCGGAAGATGGCGAACGCGACCGTGCAGGGGATCGCGACGGCGAGCCCCTCGGCGGTGTTGACGAGCGCCATCGACATGAACCCCGCCAGCTCGCGCGAGCGGGCCGCCCCCTCGAGCGCGCTGATGGAGCCGAAGGCTCCGATCATGCCGAAGACCGTCCCCAGCAGCCCCAGCATCGGCCCCACCGCCGCGATCAGGCCGATGCCGTCGGTCACCCGCGTGAGACGGTCGACCTCGCGCCGCCCCGCGTCCTCGATCGACGTGCGCAGCTCCAGCATCCCCATCGCCGACCGCGACGCGCGGGTCAGGCCCGTCCCGATCACCCGCGCGATGAACGAGTCGTTCTCCTCCTGGCGGCAGAAGGCGATCGTCCCCTGCACGTCGCCGGCGCGAAGGAGACGCGTCAGCCCCTCGACCACCGCGGCCGGGGCGAGCACGCTCAGCCGGGCCTGCACCAGGTGCGCGATCATCAGCGCCACCGCCGCGACCGACAGCCCGATGAGCACGTACCCCAGCGGCCCTCCGAAGCGGATGTAGTCCAGGAGAGTCAGGGTGCTCTCCGTCGGGGCTTCCTGCGCGAGCGTGCGCGGCACGAAATCGAACACGATCGCGGGGGTCCTCAAGGCGGGTCTCCAGGGGCTGCGTCGACGCTGGGCGTGATCGGCGAGGCCGGCGCGACCGGCTCGGCGGGAGGAGGCTGGGTGAACGCGGGGTCGACCCCTGACCACCCGCGGATGGGCTCCCACTCGAGCGCGGGGTGGCCGGGCAGACGCGATTGCAGGTCGGCACGGACGCTCACGGCCCCGTCGACGTCGTCGAGTCCGACGAGCGCCACCGCCGCTTCCGCCATCGCCACGCCGGTCAGGTACGGACTCGCCCCCTCCAGCCTCGCCGGAAGTTCCAGCAGCTCCGCGACACCCAGGAGCCTCGCCTCGCGGGCGGTCTCCTTGAGCAGCGAGCGTCCGATGGCGACGCGGCACCACGCCTCGGTCCACGCGGGCAGCGCGCGACCGAGCCGCGCGGTCAACGCCTCGCGGGCGGCCGTGCGGAGCGACTCGTCCCCCCCGCGCGACGCCACCACCTCCCACACGAGCCGAAGCCCGGCGTCATCCGTGGGTTCCGGCGGCAGCGTGCCCCCCAAGCCCGCCTCGATCCGGGCCGCCGCGAGGTACAGCGCCCCCATCGCCGACGCTCGCCCCCCGTCCTCGGCGGAGGCGGGGGTCCGGGCGAAGGCCCGCACCGACGCGACATCGAGCCAGATCGGAGGCAGGGCCGGCACCAGCCCGGTCGGGCCGTCCATCACCACGCCGGCCCCCACCGCCGCCCCCACACCTGCCGTCGGCGTGCCCTGCCCCGCCGCCTCCAGATACGCCAGCCAAGGCGCGACGGCACCGGTCTGCGCGCCCCGGAGCAGGCGGCAGCGGAGCAACCCGGCCGCCACGCCCGCCGAGGTTGGCCCGCGCCGGCCTTCATACGACGCGAACAACTCCTCGAAGAGCGGCTCGGCGCCCGCGATGTCCCCGCGATCCAGCCGCGCCCGCGCCCTCCACGCGGCGTCCGCCGTTCTGGCGAACGCCGCCGCCTCGGCGCCGAGCGGGCCCTCCACCCCGGCGATCCGCTCCCACCCCAGAACGTCCCGCGTAGATCCGTCGCCCCCCTCGACAGTCACGCCGTCCGCGTCGAGCGCGACTACCCGCAGGCCGCTCGGGGACTCACGCCCCCGGAGGATCGGCGTCGAGTCGGCCACCGGAATGGACGCCGCCGCCACGGCCGCGGCGATGAGCGCGAGGATCACGGCATCCCCCCACGGTCGGGCACGAAGGTGAACGTCCCGCGCGTCGACTTCGAGATCATCCGCATCACCTTCTCGCCGTCCTGGTTGCCCAGGCAGATGCAGTGCACCGGCACCTTCGCCTTGCGGGCGAGCGCCGCGATCAGCTCGGCGTTCTCCTGGGGAAACTCCCCGTCGGTCATGAAGTAGATCGCGTCGGGCCGGGGCCGCACCGCCAGCGCCAGCTCGAACCCCGGCACCGGGTTGGTCGTCCCCGTGGCCAAGAGCGTCTCGACCGCGATCCGCCCGATGCGCTTGCCCGTCGCCGACGCGTCGATCCACTCCTTGCGGTCCGTCATCACCGCCGCGTCGGTGGAATACCGGATCATGTAGAACTGCGAGCTCTCGAGCAGGCCGTTGATCGACTTCGCGAGTTCCTTCCGCAGCGTGCCGATCCGGTCGGCGGTCTCCATCGAGGTCGAGACGTCGACGACGTACGCGAAGCGATTGCCCTGCACCTCGACGCCGAAGAAGCTGGCCCCGCCGCCGCCGCCGGACCCCCCCAGGCCCTCCCCACCCCCGGGGCCGATGTCCCCGCCCCCCGCGAGCGGTCCGACGTCCGTCACCTCGCCGATGCTCCCCCCCTCGTCCGCACCCGGGGCGTCGTCCATCACCCCCGCCGATTCGGGCGCCTGGAACTCGACGTCGGGCACCACGGGCGCCTGAACTCCCAGCGCCAACTCCGTCAGTTCGCTCAGTTCCGCGGCCGTCACGACCGCCATCCCCACGCCCTCGTCCCCTCCGCCCGCGGACGTGCCACCCCGCATCCCGATCACCAGCCCCGACGCCGCGATCCATCCGATCGCGTGCACCAGCAGCGAGATCACCACCCCCGCCACGGCGGCGTTGGTCACCGCTCGGAGCAGCAGCGTCCGCAACGGAAGCGGCGCCGTCCTGTCTCGCTCCCCGAGCGAGCGGCGGACACGCCCGCGCGAATCGCCCGGCGGCGGGGGTGTGGGATGGGTGAGGGGGGACGTCATCGCGCCTGCGCGGCTCCGGCACGGGCGGCGTGGCCCGGCCCGGGCAGTCTACGGTGGATGCGGCATCCCCCCGCACCCGTCACGAAGAGACATACGTCGGCACGCGCGGCGAGGTTGAGTTCGTCGGGGCTGGCCGCGGACCAGTCAGCCGACCCGCCCCCGCCCGGCCCCATACCCTCTGTTTCGCCCCGTCGCCGGACCACCGCCCCGCCCTGAACGACCGGCCCCCCGTTCGCCATCAGCAAGGCCCCCATGCACGCACCGACCCACTCCCCGGCCCCGACCGCGACATCCCCCACGCCGAAGTACGGGAGGATCCTCCTGAAACTCAGCGGCGAGTCCTTCTGCAAGCCGGGGGGATTCGGAATCGACACCGCCGAGCTCGACCACATCGGCGGCGAGGTGCTCGAGGCGGCCCGGGTGGGCTCCCAGCTCGCGATCGTCGTCGGCGGGGGCAACATCATCCGCGGGGCCGAACTCGCGGCCCAAGGCCACATCCAGCAGGCTACCGCCGACCACATGGGGATGCTGGGCACCGTCATCAACGCTCTGGCCCTGAAGGAAAAGCTCGTCGCCTTGGGCGTGCCCTGCCGGGTCCAGTCGGCCATCGAGATCAAGGCCGTCGCCGAACCGTTCATCCGCAACCGCGCGATCCGACACCTCGAGAAGGGCCGCGTCGTCATCCTCGCCGCGGGCACGGGCAACCCCTTCTTCACCACCGACACGTGCGCCGCCCTCCGCGCGACCGAGCTCGATTGCGACATCCTCCTCAAGGCAACCAAGGTCGACGGGGTGTACACCGCCGATCCCAGGAAGGACCCATCCGCGGTCCGGATCGAGGAACTCACCTTCGCCGACGCCATGCACAAGCGCCTCCGCGTCATGGACATGACCGCCCTGGCCATGTGCAGCGAACACAACGTGCCCGTCATCGTCTTCGACTTCAAGCGCCCCGGGAACATCGCCCGGGTCGCCCGCGGCGAACGCATCGGCACACTCCTCCATGCCTCCTGAACCCTGCCTCCCCCTCGCATACCGCCCGCCCACGCCGGGGTTGCGGTCCTGTGGCCGTCTCCCCGCTCCCCGCATCGGGTGAGCCCGCACTAGAATCGTCCCCGGCGGAGCCCTCCACCCGCCCGACGGAGCCCCCACGATGACCGATCCCGACACGATCCTGCTCGAGACCGAAGCTTCCATGGAAAAGGCCGTGGAGTACCTCAAGCAGGAACTCCGCGGCGTCCGCACCGGCCGCGCCTCCCCGGCCCTGGTCGAGCATCTCAAGGTCGACTACTACGGTTCCAGCACCGATCTCAAGGCCATCGCGGCCATCAGCGTCCCCGAACCCACCCAGCTCCTGATCAAGCCCTTCGACGCCACCGCCCTCCCGGCCATCAAGACCGCCATCGAGAAGTCGGCCCTGGGCGTCAACCCCATGGTCGAGGGCAAGGCCATCCGCCTGAACATGCCCGCCATGAGCGCCGACCGTCGCCAGAAGGAGGCGGGGCGCATCAAGAAGATGGGCGAAGAGGCGAAGGTGGTCCTGCGGAACAACCGCCGCGACGCGAACAAGCACGCCGATGCCCTGTCCAAGGCCGCGGGCTCGCACGTCCCCGAGGACGAGCTCGACACGCTGAAGGAAGAAATCCAGGCCCTCCTCAAGAAGTACGAGGACGACCTCGACAAGCGCGTCGAGGAGAAGACCAAGGAGATCATGACCATCTGAGCGGGCCGCGAGGATCGTCGGGCCGGGCGGTCCGCCGCGCGGGCCACGCGAGGCTCGACCCGGGAACGAAAGAGGGCACGCCCGCGGGGGCGTGCCCTGTTCATTGACGGCCGCGCCCGATCACTTGAAGATCATCACCTGCGGCGACGCCAGCAGCACCGGCTCGTGCCGCAGCTGCATGAAGGCGGCGAGCGATGGGCCGACCTGCCGCCACGCCCGCTCGCCCACGACGCCGCGGATCGCGCCCAGCATCGACTCCCGCGCCACTTCCGGCGACGCCACGCCGGGCGTCCGCACGAAGCCGCCCAGCGAGTCCTCGATGACCTCGCCGAAGGACCGCGGCCCCGGATAGTCCATGACGTCGTACTCGTCCAGGTCGAGCTTGATCGCCAGGTCCCCGATCGCCGCGTCCAACCCGCCGATCTCGTCGGCCATCTTCAGCGTCAGCGCCTTGTCGCCCGTGAAGAGCCGCCCCTCCGCGGTCTTGTTCAGGTCGATCCCCTTCCGGCCCGCCGCGACACGGGCCGCGAACTGGTCGTAGGTCTCCTTCATCTTGGCCGCGACCTCGGCCTTGTCCTCGGCGGACCAGGGCTCGAGCGAACTGAACATCGTGGCCCGCGGCCCCCGCCCGCGCCCGACCACGCCGACCTTGAGCTTCTCGTACAGCCCGGCCATCGTGATCTTCCCGCCGACGACGCCGATCGACCCGACGATGCTCGAGGGGTTCACGTAGATCCGATCCGCCCCCACCGCGATGTAGTAGCCGCCAGAGGCCGCCATCGACCCGACGCTCACCCACACGGGCTTCTTCTCGGCCACGCGGCGCACGCCCCGCCAAATCACCTCGCTCGCCGTCGCCGATCCACCCGGGGAGTCGATCCGCAGGATCACGCCCTTGATCTCGTCCTCGTTCCGCACCTTCTCCAGCGCCTTGCGCAGGGTCCGGCTCCCGACGCTCCCCGCTCCCGAGAAGCCGCCCGCCGACGAGTCCCCGTCGGTGATCGCGCCGTCCACGTGCACGATCGCGATGGTCGGCCCGTCGGGCTCGTGATCGGGCTCCTTGCCGAGCTTGCTCAGCAGCGCGAAGGGGTTGCTCACGTCGAGGGCCGCCTCCTTTCCCTCGAGCAGGTTGTCCGTCCACTCGATCGGGCCGTCGTACGCCTTCTCGAGGTGCGCCGTCAGGTCGGGCAGGTCGATGGGATCGTCCAGCAACCCCGCCTTCGCGGCGTCCTGCACGTCCCCCATCCACACCGACTCCATCGCCTTGTCCAGCCGCTCGTCGGAGAGCTCCCGCCCGGCCTTGATCGGCCGGCGGAGGTTCGCGTACAGGCTGTCCAGCAACTGGTTGATGTTCTGCTCCCACTCCGGGCTGGGAGCGCTCCGGGCCATCTGCTCGCTCGCGCCCTTGTACGCCCCGATCTGGACGTAGTCCGCCCGCAGGCCGGCCCACCCCAGCGTGTCGGCCAGGAACATCTCCTCCATGTACAGCCCGGGGAACGAGACCGGCCCGCCGGCCTGTCCCAGCGCCTCGTCGGCGTACGACGCGAGCATGATCTCCATCGGCCCGTACGCCTCGGCGAAGACGTGTACCTTCTTCCCGGCCGCCCGCACCCGCTTGATGGCCACGCCCAGCTCCTCGACCTGCGTCACCGAAAGGTCGGCGTCGCGAAGGCGGATCACAACCCCCTTCAACTTGTCGTCCTCCGCGCACCCGTCCACCGTCGCGATCAGGCGCCGCATCGTCACGACGTCGCCGTCGCCGAAGAGCCACGCCAGCTCCGGCGCCCGCTCCAGCGGCGTGTCCTCGAGTTCGATCAGCCCGATCCGGGAGGGCTCAGCCGCCGCCGCAATCCCCCCCACACCCCCCACACCCGCCAACACCGCCGCGACCGCTCCGATCCCGATCGTCCATGCCCGCATCGAACCCTCCTCACCGGCCGAGGCCGGGGTGCACACCGTGTGGGTCGTCCGCCATTGATTCGCGGCGGGCGGAGCCGCGTTACCGGCCTCCATCCGCCCCCATCATTCGTATCCCAACCGCTCGAGGTCCCCTTCGTCCAGCCCGAATTGGTGCCCGATCTCGTGCAGGAGCGTGACCGCGATCTCCTCGTAGACCCGGTCGTCCCCGTCCGCCCCGTCCCATCCACCCGCCGACAGCACGATCCCGCGCCGGAAGAGCATGATCTCGGCGGGCAACTCGCCGCTCCGCTCCACCGACCGTTCGGTGAACGCCACCCCCGTGTGGAGCCCGCACAGGTCCTCGTCCGCCGAGTCCGGGCCGCTCTCCTTCCGCAAGGACTCCAGCAGTTCCGGCCCCGGCTGGTCCTCGACCACCACCGGAACCTCGTCCAGCAGCGCTCGCACCCCCTCTGGCAGGTCCTCGATCGCCTCTTCGACCAAGGCATCAAACCGGTCCCGCTCATCCCGCGTCACGGCTTCCCCTCCCCCGACCCGGAACCGGGAGGGTTCGCCCCGGGCCGGTCCTTGGTAAGGAGCCCCGAGAGCGAGAGCGGCGCGTCCACGATCACCGGCCTGAGCCGCACGCAGTCCCACACCACCCCGACCAGCCCCGCCGTGAACAGGATCGACGCCACCAGCGACACGACCCGCCCCGCCTGCGCGACGACCTCAGACGAAGCGACCCCGACGCGGGGGGCCAGCAACGCCAGTGCATCCCCTAGCACACCCACACCCAGCACCGCCACCAACGCCCAGAGCGTCTGGCGATCCACCCGCCCCGATCGCATCAGCAGCGATCTGGCTACCAGCAACCGCGCGTTGGGTCGCAGCCCGAGGATGATCCCCGCCATGAGCACCTCGGCCCCGATCCAGAGCGTCGCCCGCATTGGATCCGACACCACCACCGGCTGGACGACCTCCCCGTGCAATCTCCACAGCACCCACGCCAAGGGGATGTACGCCCCCACCGCCACCGTCGCGAGCGCGCGGTTCCGACGGGAGATCCCCGGGTGGGGGGCCACAAGCGCCACCGCGCCGATTCCCGACATCGCCGCGAGGATCGCCGGCAAGGGCCACACCGACGCCATCGCCCTGCCCAAGGGAGCCCACTCGGCCGACCCCGAGAGCCCGACCGCCCACGCGGCGATCGCCGCCCCCAGCGCCGCAATCGCCCACATCAAGAGTCCCGCCGCCGTCAGCCGCGGCCAGCGGATGGGCCTGAGTTCGTCCGCCAGGGGATCAACGAGGGCCAGCAGCGTCACTCGAACCGGCGTGCCGCATTCCGAACACACGCCCCGGATCGAGAGGCCCCGCAGGTTATACCGGCAACGCACGCACGGGACGTCGCCACCCAGCTCGCTCGCCAGCGGCCCCGTTGCGGAGGCTCGGCGCGCGAACAGGCCGGACTTGCGCTGCCCGCCCACCCACCGCGGCTCCACCATCGCCTGACGCCCTCGGGCCCACCCGCCGGGGCCGACGATCCCACGCCGCACGCGCCACACTGGGCATCGGCCGGACTCCCCTCGAGAGCCTACCCGACCGGGAGCCTCCCGGGGCGTGAAGACTCCGCAAGGGCCAACCGCAGCGTCACCTATACTCGGCTCGCGCGGGGCCGAAGTTCGGTCCGGCTCTCCCTCCGGCGGTCCGCCCGCCCCCAACGGACATCCCCGGCGTGATTGAGTCATGATCGAACCGCTCGCCCGCCTCCGCGACAGCATCGCCACCGTCCTCTTCGGCAATACCACCGCCATCGACCGGGTGATCTGCTGCCTCCTTGCTCGGGGTCACCTGCTCATCGAGGACGTTCCGGGCGTCGGCAAGACCGTTCTGGCCACGGCCCTGGCCCGCAGCCTCGACTGCTCCTTCAGCCGGATCCAGCTCACCCCCGATCTCCTCCCCAGCGACGTCCTGGGGGTCAGCGTCTTCGACAAGGAGACGTCGAAGTTCGTCTACCAGCACGGCCCGATCTTCGCGAACATCGTCCTGGCCGACGAGATCAACCGCACGCCGCCCCGCACGCAATCCGCCCTCCTCGAGGCCATGAACGAGGCGACGGTCTCCGTCGACGGCCGAGTGATGACCCTCGAGCAGCCCTTCATGGTCATCGCGACCCAGAATCCGTACGAGTTCGAGGGGACCTACCTCCTTCCTGAGAACCAGCTCGACCGCTTCCTCATGCGGATCAGCCTCGGCTACCCCTCCCCCGAGGAGGAGGCCCGCGTGCTCGACCTCCGCCCGGCCAACCGCCCCCTGCACACCCTGGCCCCGGTCCTCAACCGCGCCGCCATCACCGAGTTGCAGGCGCGGGTCGACACCGTCCGCGTCGACCGCTCGCTGCTGGACTACATCGTCTCCTTCGCCAACGCCACCCGCCGCCACGCCGGGCTCCTCCACGGCCTTTCTCCCCGGGGCTCTCTCTCCCTCGCCCAGGCCGCCCGCGCCACCGCGCTGTACGCGGGGCGCGACTACGCGATCCCCGAGGACATCACGGGGAACATTCCCGCCGTCTGCGCGCACCGCGTCATCCCGCGCTCGGGGGCCGACACTCCCGAGCGGATCCTCCAGACCGTGCTCGAGACCGTCGCCAGCCCCGCGTGACACCACTGCTCCCACCGACCCCCACCGACCCCCACCGATCCATACCGACCCCTCGGAGCGACCATGGCCCGCCTCATCCGCTTTGACGCCACCGGCCCGATCAAGATCGATCCCGCCACGCTCCCCGTCGACGCCGAAGGCCGGCAGAAGACCATCTGGATCTGCGCCTGCGGCCTCTCCAGGACGTTCCCGTTCTGCGACAAGGCCCACAAGGCGTGCGCCGCCGAACGCTCGGGCGTGGTCTACACGTACGACCGCATCACCGGCGCGGTCGTCGAGGAACGCCCCGACGAGCCCGCGATCTGACGCGGCTCACCCCTCCGCCAGCGCCCCCGCCAGGATCTCCATCGGATGCCGCGCCGTGACGCCGGTCCCGTCGTGGATCTGATGCCGGCACGACGTCCCCGGCGCGGCGATCGCCGCGCCTCCCGCCGCACGCACCGCGGGGAACAGCACCAGCTCTCCGATCCGCATCGACAGGTCGTAGCGGTCCGCGGCATACCCGAACGACCCCGCCATCCCGCAACACCCGCTGTCCAGGACCTCGACCCCCGCGCCGAATGCCCGCCGCAGCGCCCCCGCGCTGGTCCCCGCTCCCCACAGCGCCTTCTGATGGCAGTGCCCGTGCAGCACGACCCGCCCGCCCGCGGGGGCCGCGAACGACGGCCGGCGCGGGTGCCGCTCCCAGTGCGTGTCCAGGAACTCCTCGGGGAGGAAGCTCTTCGCCGCGAGCGCCTTGCGGAGCTCGATCGACGTCCGCAGCCGCAGTTGCAGCCAGTCGTCCTTGAACGCCGACAGGCACGAGGGCTCCGCGACCAGCACCGCGGCGACGCCCTCGTCCTCGATCACGCCCCGCAGCCGCGCCAGCGTCGCGTCCGCCTCCGCGATCGCCTCTGGCAGCAATCCCATCGAGATCTTCGCCCGCCCGCAACATCCCGCGTCGGCCAGCTCGACGCGGTACCCGCACGCCTCGAAGACCCGGCGCGTCGCCAGCCCGATCCCCGGCTCGTTGAACATCGTGAAGCAATCGCCAAAGAGCACGACCCGCGCCCCGTCGCCACGCGTCGCGGGCGGGAACGAGCGACCCAGCGACCGCGCAAACCGCGGCACCGTCCGCTTGGGATGAAACCCCAGCACCCGCCGCGAGAGCGCCCGCCCCAGCGCGCTCGCCCCCGCCAGGTTCGCTGCCGCCGGCGCGATCGCCCCGAGCCTGTTCAGCGACCTCACCGCCCCGAAGATCCGCGTCCGCCACGGCGCCCCGCCCCGCTCCCTGAATCCCTGCGCGGCATACTCGGCCTTGAGCCGCGCGATGTCGACGTTGCTCGGGCACTCGGTCTTGCACGCCTTGCAACTCAGGCACAGACGCAGCGTCTCGGTCGTCCCCGGGTCGTTCCATGACGGTGAGGCCGGCGAGCCCGCCGGAGCCGCCGCGCCGTCCGCCGCCATCGCCCCCAGTTGGCCCGTGATCGCCAGCCGCAGTGCGTTCCCCCGCCCCCGCGTGCTATGCCGCTCGTCGAGCGAGCCCATGTAGGAAGGGCACATGGTCCCCCCCTGCTTCTTCCGGCAGACTCCCGCCCCGTTGCACATCTCGACCGCCGCGTCGAAGCCGTGCTGGTCGGCGTAGTCGAAGTACGTCTCGATCCCCGCGGGCACGCCGATGGGCCGTCCCGGCGTCGGCTCCACGCGGAGCGCCTGCGCGAGGCTCGCCTCCGGGCGGGGGTTGCGGCCGTCCAGGTCCACGATGTTCCCGGGGTTGAGCAGGTTCCGGGGGTCGAAGAGCCGCTTGACCTCGCGGAAGGCCCCAATCAACTCAGGGCCGTAGAACCGCTCGAGCAGCGGCGTCCGCACGCGGCCGTCGCCGTGCTCCCCCGACATCACCCCGCCCAGGCTCTTCGCCAGGTCCGCCGTCTCGAGCGCAATCGCCCGCATCCGCTCCCTGTCCTCGGGATCGTGCACGTCCAGCAGCGGCCGCACGTGCAGCACCCCCACGGACGCGTGCGCGTAGAACGCCGCCCGCGTGCCGTGCGCCGCCACGATCTCCCGCAGCCGCCGCACGAACTCCCCCAGCCGCTCCACCGGGATCGCGTTGTCCTCGACGAACGTGATCGGCTTGCGGCGCCCCGGGATCCCGTGCAGCAGCGGCTCCCCCGCCTTCCGCAGTTTCCAGGCGTTCAGCATGGCCACGGCGTCGGTGTGGGCCTGCATGGCGATCCCGGGCGTCGCGGCCCGCAGCGCCGCGAAGCCCGCTTCGATCTCCGCCCCGCTCGCCCCGAAGTACTCAACGTACAACACCGCCCGCAGCGCCCCCGCCGTGGGCGCCGGCATCAGGTCCACGTACCTCCGATACTCGACGTTCGCCCGCGCCAGGTCCACCACCGTGTCGTCGAGCAACTCCACCGCCGTCGGCCCCGTCGCCAGGATGGGCAGCACGGCCTCGATCGCCCCGTCGAGCGAATCGAAGCCCAGCACCGCCAGCCCCTTCGCCGCGGGCTTGGGGTGGAGGATCAGGTCCGCGCCGAGCGTCACCGCCAGCGTCCCCTCGCTCCCGCACAGCAGGTGGGCGAGATTCACGCCCCGCTCGTCGCCCCCCGCGCGATCCAGCTGCGCCAGGATCATGTCGAGCCCGTACCCCGCGTTGCGCCGCACGGTCTTGGGGAACCGTTCGCGGATGAGCCGCTCGTGCCGGCGCACCACGTCCGCGACGCCCGCGGTGAGCGCCGCCACCCGCGGGTCCCGCGCCGATGCCCCCTCGTCGAACCGTTCCCGCGTCCCGTCCGCCAGGCACGCCTCCACCGCCGTCACGTTCTCGCTCGTCCGCCCGTACCGGACCGACCGCGCCCCCGCGGCGTTGTTCCCGATGCACCCCCCGATGTTCGCGTGCCGCATCGTCGCCGGGTCGGGCGCGAAGAAGAGGCCCGTCGCGTCCAGCGCCGCGTTCAATTCGTCGATCGAGATCCCCGGCTCGACCGTCACTCGCCGCGCCCCGACATCGACCCCCAGCACCCGCCGGCAGTTGGGCGACAGGTCGATCACCACCGCCCGGTTCGTGCACTGCCCCGCGAGGCTCGTCCCCCCGCCCCGCGGCAACATCGGCAGCCCCCGCGCGGCGCAAAACGCCACCGCCCGCACCGCGTCCTCGACCGACGCCGGCACCACCACCCCCAGCGGCTCCACCTGATAGAGCGACGCGTCGGTCGCGTACAGCATCCGGTCGTGCCGGTCGAAGCGGACCTCTCCCTCGACCGCCCTCGCCAACGCCGACGCGATCTCGGCCCGCTCCGCGTCGTCCGCCCCATCCCGCACCCGCGGCGACCCGTTCAGCACCCGCAGGCTCGTCATGCGTCGATTGTACGGGCGTCGCCTTCGCGTCAGCGCCCTCCGCACGCCGTGTCACGTCCGCGTCACTCCCCCACGCCTCGCCTCCCCGCCGCTACATTGAGCGTGCCTACCCAAGGAGATTCCATGGCCCGCACCCGCCTTCCCCGTCACGCCGCCCTGCTCGCCGCCGCCGCCGGGCTCGCCTTCGCGACCCCGACGCACGCCCAGCCCGAACGCTCGCGGGCCACCTCGGCCGACCGGGCCGCCGCGCCGGCCCCCGGCCGCGTCGACGACCCCCTCCCCATCCGCCGCATCACCCTCTACCGCTCGGGCGTCGCCTCCTTCGAACGCCGCGGCACCGTCGAGGGGGACCGCACCATCCCCCTCCGCTTCCGCACCAACCAGATCAACGACATCCTCAAGTCCATGGTCGTCCTGGACCTCTCCCGCGAGGGACGCATCGGAGGCATCTCGTACGGCTCCAAGGAGCCCCTCGCCCGCCGCCTGGGGGGCTTCGCCGTCGACATCTCCGCCAACCCCTCCCTGGGTCAACTCCTCAACGCCCTGCGAGGGAGCGTCGTGACCGCCCAGCTCGCCGACGCCTCCGTCACCGGCACCATCCTGGGCGTTGAGTACCGCACCGAGGCCCAGGGGGAGGCCGACAAGCTCGTCCTCGTCGAGTACCTCAATCTCGTCACGACCACCGGCATCCGCTCGGTCAAGTTGGCGCTCGTCACGTCGATCACGCTCGCCGACGAGGCCCTCAACGCCGAACTCGGCCGCGCCCTCGCGGCCCTGGCCGAGTATCGCGCCGACCGCACCAAGACCGTCGACGTCACCCTGACCGGCACGGGCGAGCGCGAGATCGTCGTCGGCTACGTCCAGGAGTCGCCGGTCTGGAAGACCAGTTACCGCCTCGTCCTTCCCGACGAGTCCGACGCTACCCGCCGCGCCCCGGACGACGCGAAGGGCGCGGCATCGCGTCCGACCATCCAAGGCTGGGCGATCGTCGAGAACACCACCGACGACGACTGGCGCGACGTCGACCTCGCCCTCGTCTCGGGCCGGCCGGTCAGTTTCCGCATGGATCTCTACGAGCCGCTCTACGTCGCTCGTCCGGAGGTGCCCGTGCCGACCGTGCCGGGCGTGATGCCGCGGATCTACGCGGGGGGCCAGCGGGACGGCGACGAGGAGTTCGCCATGTCCGCCCCGGCCGAGGTGTCGAGCACCTTTGCGGACCGCGCGGAGGGCCGCACCATGGCGCCCGCGGCGCCCGCGCCCATGTCGAAGGCCAGGAGCGCCATGGGTGCGATGCTCAGCGCCGAGAACCTCGTCGACGCCGCGGCCGTCGCCCAGGCCCGGGCGGGGGAGGCGGGCGAGCTCTTCCAGTTCGAGCTCGACCACCCCGTCACCGTCGAACGCCAGCGGTCGGCCATGCTCCCCATCCTGGCCGCCGCGATCGACGGCAGGCGGGTGAGCATCTTCAACGCCTCGGACGGCTCCGAGCACCCGATGCGCGGCGTCGAACTGACCAACTCGACCGGGCTCCAACTCATGCCCGGCCCGCTGGCCATCTACGACGGGGGCGTCTACGCCGGCGACGCCCAGATCGGGCACGTTCCCCTCGGGGACAAGCGGCTGCTCGCCTACGCGGTCGACCTCGACGTCGCCCAGCGGACCGAGGAGTCGCAGACCTCCGACGTCCGCCGCGCCCGCATCGCCCGCGGCCTGCTCGAACTCACCAGCGAGCGGGTGCAGACCGTCGCGTACACCTTCACCAACAAGGACGCCCGCCGCCCCCGCACGCTGATCGTCGAGCACCCGCGGCTGATCGGCTGGGACCTCGCCGAGCCCAAGAGCGCGAACGAGACGACCGAGTCGCTCTACCGCTTCGAGGTGGCGCTCGAGCCCGGCAAGGCCCGGACGTTCAAGGCGGTCCAGCGGCGGACGGAGTCGACCCAGCTCGCCGTCACGGACTTCGACCTCCGCACGCTGCTGGCCTATCGCGAGCAGGGCAAGGCCTCGCCCGCGGTGGTCGAGGCGTTCCAGCAGGTCGCGCGTCGGCAGGCCGCGATCAACGACCTGCGGCGCACGATCGGGGCGCTGGAGAAGGAGCAGAACGAGATCGCGACGGACCAGCAGCGGGTGCGGTCGAACATGGGGAGCATCGACCGGGCGAGCGACCTGTACGGGCGGTACATGGCGAAACTGACCGAGCAGGAGGGGCGGGTGGAGACGCTCGCCGAGCGGCTCGCCGTAACTCGGGCGGGGCTGGCGACGGCCGAGACGGAACTGGGCGAGTTCGTGGGAGCGCTGAACGTGGAATGACCGTGTGCGGCCGAGGAGTGACCGTGCCAC
>Ga0105046_10004855_pt1 | contig 21363 bp, 8 predicted proteins | sample MAT03_FD_78385 | JGI IMG/M metagenome (GOLD analysis project Ga0105046, IMG submission 78385) | Freshwater microbial communities from Lake Fryxell liftoff mats and glacier meltwater in Antarctica - MAT-03 (megahit assembly) | ecosystem: Environmental > Aquatic > Freshwater > Ice > Liftoff...
AATTGAAAGGAGGTAAAATTGAAAACGGCGCATAAAAACAGGTTTTGTCCGGCCAAAAATAGGGCATTGCTGAGGTATCCTGTTGGTTGCCGACCAAGGAGGGTAAAAAGTGTGTGAACAACGACATAAGTAGCCTTTTAAGCGACCTAACCGCGCGGTTTTAATACCCCACAATCCCTTTTTCAAGCTTGGTTCAAGAGGCATTTGGAGGGGCGCTGGATACAAACTACCGACAACAGATTCCCAATTTTTTGTTCATTTTCTATTCGCTCCATGCTCTGAATGGGCAATTTTTTCCCCTCAACAAAAAATTGACCGTTTTTTTATGCTGGTTTATTAGGGATTTGCACTATTCGATTACATTTGCCACCAATCCGTTCAATGTTTGAAATAGCCCTATCTGGCAATCCCAAATGATGCGACCCAATTGTACGAATGGCGTAGAAGTCTTTAATCCCGATTGTGCAAACAAACTCGTCGTCTACTATTTTTTTATATTCAAATGGCAACAATCGGATTTCGGTTCCTCTCCTGGAATTTGGACAGTTTTGGCAAGTACAACTATTCCGGCACGATGAGCCAAATTGCCCAGGCAATCATTGGCAACGGAGCTGAATTAGCCGTAATATTAGAGGTATTTGCTAAAGGCAAAGCAGGGGCAACTACCAAAAAAGTTAAAGTTGGAGACGATTTAGCGACCGCCGCTGCCAAAGTTGCCGTAGATCATCTGTTGAATGAACTCGTCAGTCGGGACGCCGCATCCAATTGGAAGAAAATTATAAGCGGCGTAAGTGCTGGTTCTGAAAAAAAAGATGCCTACGCTTTTTATTGGAAAAGTACCCCGCAGGGCATTGCTCCCCCCAACTATGTGCTGCCAACATCCATCAAACTCTTGGAGGGACCAATTATCCTGACTACTGATTCGGATGGGAAAATCCTTAAATTCGGTGGATCGCGCAGACCCGCTGCCTGCAAGTTTGAAATGACGAATGGAGCGGACACAAAACTAGTTTGGGTATGTGGTTTTCATGCATCTGCGGAATTTTCACATACCGACAATGACATAAAAGTCAACATCATAGATGGCATGATTGCCGCAAATGCTGTTTCAGCCGCTGTAGCCCCCATTGTGCTCGGCTGCGACCTAAACCTCAACTATAAAACTTACAGTAATTTTTATACATCTTTAAAGACTACCTACGGCTTCACAACTGCCCTGACAGGCGGGGTGGGGACGAGTTTGCTCTCAAATCCTGATTTTGATGTAGATGCCCCGGTTCTTGCGAAAAATGCCTTTGATAATTTTTTATTCAAAAACCTCAATCTGCTGCCAACGCTCCCCTGGAAAACAGAAGTCATTGATGTAGTCAGAATGATAGCAAACACACTTCCTCCATTCGATGCCAGAAATAGGAAACGAAGTCGTGCTGAATTAGACGAAGAAGCTTACAGCCAGTTTAAGACAAAAGCAATCTCCACTACCAGTTCCATCAGCGATCATTTCCCCATCATCGGGGCTTTCGGTTTTTAACCTTTTGATCTAAGACGATGAATATCACGACGCTCCTAGCAAAAATAAATTCTGCCATCCAGGCCAATGCCCTGGGCTTGAACAATTCAATCAGCGGCATTTCCTGGAAAGCCGATATTCAAGCGGCTATCCTGAGAAATTTTAAACTCAAAAGCCTGAGCATTACCACTACCGGACTGACAGCCGTTCGAGCCCCGGTAAATAGTGTGACTGACGCAGATGGAAAGGATATGCCGTCTGCACTGTTATTTGGCACACCAGGCAGCGATATTTTAAATGTTCCCAAGGACCAAATTCAGCTCACGGTATATGTGACCCCCACAGATCAAACCGATCCAAGTACCGATGTCTATTTTACGCTGATTGCCCAAATCAAGCCTCCCACCAGTGGCCTTACCGCCTGGGCGCCTGCTGACAGTTTCCCCGGATTGTCGAACAGCAGCGTTTTCAATACATTGATCGCTACCGAGCCGCCAAGCTTGCTGCTCACGGCATTCGATCACAACCAGCAATGGAGTTTTGGAGGGCCGGGCATCTCGTTTTCAAATACATTCAAGGACCTGAAAACCGGTTTGAACCTTCAGTTGCCTAGTGGTCTTTCTACGGAATTGTTCCCACCACTCTTGGCACTGTTCGGCGATCTGAGCCTGATTACGTTTATCTTTAACGGTCAGGTGGACAATTCCGAAACCGATACTGACCCCAAAAACCTGAGCATAGATTTGCTCGCCGATCTAGGGGATAATTACAACAAATCTTTGGGCGGAAATTCCAATTTTTCGATTGAATTTGACGCCGGATTCCAGGCCATCCCTTCTCAAACCACTCCCAACCCACCTGATACCGATACCGCTGCTGTTCTGGTAACTCAAGCCGTAGTGCAAGCCAAAATTGGCAATGCCCTCATGCAGGCCATCGTGCCCCTCACAGGCCAAACGCTCACATTCTCCATTACGGGCCTCGACGGCCATTTGCCCGCGCTCAGTTTATCGGACATTGCTTTTCTGTTCGAGCAGTCTTTCCTGTCCGATAACCTGCCCAAAAGCATAACAGAGAGCGACTTTTTCATCAACATTGGCGTAGAAAACCTTGGCATGACGATCAACATGCCGACCCACAATGGAGCGCTGGAAATCACCAGTATTTTATTACAAATCGGCTATTCAAAATCAAGTCCGCCGTATATTGGCTACCAGCCCTGGTTCGACCTCCGGAGTTTTTCCGTCACTTGGTCGGTGCTGAATCCCTTCCCGGTGGCCAATTGTCAACCGACCATTTTATTGGATGGTGATTTTGATCTGCTCGAAGGGGACATTGCCTTCGAAGCTTCTTTTTCAAAAGAAAACGCAAGTGAGCAGCCCAAAGCAGGAGATACGAGAGCTGACCCTGGTGCCAAATGGGTATTTGAAATCCAGGGCGGCTTGATAGACAAGTCCAACAATACCATCAAACTTTCCGAGCTGTTTGCGAAATTCAGCTCGGCTGCCGACGATTTTCCGGATATCGAAATTGACGCACTGGCTTTTTCAGCCAAACCTGAGTTGAGTTATTATTATGGGAGCATTGAAATAGATATTGATTGGGGCAAATTCAAGGGATTTAATGCCCCTAAGCTGAATTCGCTAAGCCTCGACATTACAGACAACAAGGGCGCCATCACAGGAAGTATCGCCACCGAAATAGCCATCGGGAAAGCCATTTTTGATTTCAAGGCCGAACGTACGGAAGCAGCATGGGACTTTTCTGCCAATAGTAAGGAAGATTTCAACATCGGCGATTTGGCCACGGCTTTTGGCTTAGACACTTATCCCGCTTACCTGGATAAAATTGATATAAAACAGGCCACCGTTAAATATACAGCGCCGGTCAAAAAATCTGGCGAAACCCAACAGCCTGTTGCAAGCAACATAGAAAAACCCGCAGACGCCACCGCTGCGAGCACCTTCTCTATCGTTCTGGAAGTATCGTTCCCGATTGCCGGAGAAGTTCTGGATGCAACCATCTCCTATGCCGTGGACGCAAACAGATGGAATTTCGACGGCATCCTGCTCATTGGCCCAGCAAATGCCCCCGACAAGCAGCTTGAGTTTGAATTTAAAGCCGATGGCAAAAAAATCGCGGATGGGCAAAACCCGAATCCCGGCACGGAAACCACCCTCGTGGCTACGCTTTCAAACCCGACAGGAAAAGACTTTGGGATCAATGATTTTGCCGCAGCATTCGGCAGCACGATTCCCAGCTTGCCTGCAGCACTCAACGCCATAAAACTAAGCAGCGCATCCGTGGAATACGACACAGGCCCCAATGGGAAGGGGTTTTTGTTCACGGCAGTTTCGGTGGAGTACGGCCAGCTCGTGTTTGCGATCTTGAAAACCGGCACAGACGAATCGGCCACATGGAAACCCTTCTTTGCTCTGGCATTTACGCCTACCCTCGATTTCACCAAACTGCCGGTGGTCGGGAGTTTCATCCCTAAAATCGTTGACATTGAGCAAATCCAAATTGCCGCCATTCCAAAGGCTTTGAGCGCAGCGGATATTACGGAATTGACGACCTTGTTCACCAATGCCAAGGTACCCACCACCCTGATTCCTCAGGTTTCCGACGGCAATGGATTGCCAGCTGAGGCCATTTTTAACGCAGTATTGAATCTTAATGATGAGAAAAAACCGATCAACCTCGTCTTTAAATCAACGGCTGCTACCCCAACCGGCAACACTGCTTTACCCGCCAAGGCCCCCGCAGATCAGGCTGCTGAAGGCTCGGACATACCCGCCAACAACAGCCAGCAAAGCGTCGGAAAAAGCTTCGGCCCGGTGCATATCAGCAAGTTTAACCTGGCATACAGCGATGGCAAACTCGCCCTTGCTATCTCAGGTGAACTGACCCTGGCCGGGATGGCCCTGTCCTTCCAGGGCATGGGCATCAAGATGAAATTCCCGCCGAAAAGCGTTACCGACGTTTCGTTCGAGCTGCATGGACTGGGCCTCAATATAAACAAGGGCAGCTTGCGGATTGCGGGCGGTTTCATTACCCTCGACGACAATTATGACAACTTCATGGGCATGCTCGCCGTCACGGCCGGACCTATCGGCATGCAAGCCTTTGGCGGGTATGCCACCACAACGCCCCAACCCTCGTTCTTTATTTTCGTACACGTCAATGTGCCGATTGGCGGCCCGCCGTTCTTCTTTATTGACGGCGTATCGGGCGGCTTTGGCCTCAACCGCAGCTTCAAGTTGCCCGACATTGAGGAGCTGCCTACGTTCCCCTTGTTGCCTGCAGCGGCCAACAACCCGCTTCCGACCGCTGCCCCAAGTTCCTTAGATGATGTTACTCAGGCGCTGACCCAACTGGCGAAGTACATCCCGCCCAAGCAAGGGGCTTACTGGATTGCGGCGGGGCTGGATTTTACTTCTTTTGAGCTCATTCAGGTAAGCGCCATCCTGGAGCTTTCCTTTGGCACAGGGTTCCAGCTCGGGCTGATCGCCAGCGCCGCTTTGAGCATCCCGGAGCCGGAGGAGCCGATTGCCTATATCCAGCTGGTTTTTGAGGTAGACTTTGACACGGAAGAAGGTGTTCTGGCCATTTTTGCGGTGATCACGCCCGCCTCTTATGTGTTCAGCGGGGCCTGCCACCTCACGGGGGGCTTCGCCTTCTTTACCTGGTATAAAGGAGAGCACGAAGGTGATTTCCTGGTGTCCATCGGGGGCTATCACCCTGCTTTTGTGAAACCCGCCTGGTACCCAAGCGTGCCGCGATTGGGCATGAACTGGGATTTGGGGCCTTTGAAAATAACAGGGCAGGCCTATTTTGCCCTTACGCCCCATATACTCATGGCCGGCCTGGAAATGAGCGCCGTTTTCGACATTAAGATCGTAAAGGCCACCTTCGATGCCGGGTTTGATTTTCTGCTGGGCTGGAAGCCGTTCTTTTACCTGGCCGATGCCTATATTCATATCAGCATCGAACTGCACCTCGTTTTTACCTTCCATTTCCATGTTGGGGTTGACCTCGATATCTGGGGACCTGAATTTGGCGGAAAGGCGCGAATTGACCTGTCCATCTTCTCCTTTACCATTCACTTTGGATCGAGTGCCCCGACACCGCCGCCTATCGCCTGGAGCGAATTCAAAAAGATGCTGCCCAATAGCCATCCGCAAAAGGACAGTGCTCCGATGCGGGCAGAAGCGCATTTTGCAGCCGGATTTATAGCTGCAGAACCAACCGCTTCTGCACCTTTCTCGACCAGTCAGGTAATGCTATCCAAAGGATTGTTGCAGCAAATGGAGGTAAACCCGATGACGGAAAGCGACATCACCACGGAGTCGAAATTGAACTGGCTGATTGACCCGAATGCTTTCCAGTTTCTGGTTTCTGCCGGTGTCCCTTGCAACAATTTCTATTTCAACAACGACCTATCCAACGGGCAGAATGCCATCAATGCGCGGGATTCCAAGTGGGGCCTGACACCGGCAAGCGGGCATGGCAATTATCTGAAACCTGATGACCTCGAGAAATTTTATACCAACCCAAACAACAACCCCTCCGAGGAAGCGCTTTTTGCATACGACTATCCTGACGATGAGGCCGACTTTTGGTGGAAACAACCCGTGCAAGTAGGCCCAGTTGACATCGAGGAAGGGGCATTTGATGGCAATGGGAACCGGACGAGCGGCTTTGCCTCCATTTTTGTCCTTAATGTGTATGCGTTAAAACCCGGCACCGGTCAGATTGGGAAAGAATTGACCAACAATTTCGTGATAACGCTGGTGTCAAAAAACGCGGCTAAATCGCTTTGGGGCGGAATCGTAAAAGCAGCAACCGGAAGCACCCAGCTCAACGACGCGCCAACCGTGAAATACACGCTATTCGGCGCCATCATCTCCCCGAAATTGTGGAACCCGCTGAAAACCACAGAGATCAATATTTACGAACTGCTGTATCAAGATGGCAATAACCTGTGCTGGCCTGCGGAAAATGCCCCAAGCGTCCCGGCAAATTCTTTTGATGAAACGATTGCCGATGATACAATGACCTTTAACCTAAGCCCCGGCAACCAGGTTCAAAGCAAGTTCCGCACCCTTGATCCCGAGGCATTTATCAATATCGAGACAGGAAAAAATTTGATTCAGGCGGCCATTGCGGACTTTGGTTTCGAGGACACTTTAGCCGTCAATACAAATCAGGAAGCCCTGGCTGCACCGATGTACAAAGACTGGCCTGTGCTGGCACTGTTGGGCGAAGAAGGCCCCACGGCAGCCAACCCAACATGATGCATTGGCCCCTTTTGCCGGATGAATACGAAGTTATTTAAGTTGACAGATGGATCACGCAAAATACAAGCCTAATTATGAGCGACAAACAACCAAAACCTGAGTTGGCTACCTTCATCCAGCATCATTTGCCTGGGCTGGACGATGGGGAATATGCCCTGGAAGTAAAGCATGAATTCGCCTCAGACAAGGATCCGAAGCAGATTCCCAATGGCCAGGATATCACCGATCCGCTTTGGTACAAGTTTGCCGTTAAAGGCCCGAGGTTTGTGCTCGACCCTACCTTGATCCATGCGGTATTCCCGCCGAGCAACTCAGTAGGGGAATTTTCCAGCGTGCTACCGCATGTGGTGCTGGCAAACGAGACACTGCCCTGGTCGAGAAAACCCGTTACTACGGCTGCCAACACAGACCTGGATACCGGCGCCTTCAAGACCGGTGATGGCTCAAATCATGACCTGGATATCCCTACCTGGTTGGCCGTTATGATCTTTACCGAAGGAGATTTTGTCAAATATGTTGAGCCGGTCTATACAATGGAAATAGGCCAGAGCAAAACAGGCGTCTTTTTTGGCCCAACGATCAGTGATTTTATTTCTCCGGCTTGTACAGAGGACCCGGGGAATCAACCGCCCTGGTTCAACAAGGATGAACGTTGTCAGTCCATAAAAATCCCTATTGATCTGTTCAGCAGTCTGGCCCCTTCCATGGCCGATTTGTTTATGATGGGCAATGTGCGCAAAGTGGCTATGGGCAGCAAACCGGTTCAGCCCGGCACACACGCAACGGATATCGGCACCTACTCGATCATCATGGGCAACCGAATCCCAGTGGCCGGGCAAAACCACCTTGCGGTCCTGATATCCCTGGAGGACATGCAGGATTATCTGCCCGACCACAACGGTTTGCCTTCTACCTCAATACCCGCTACGGTCACCCATGCTTTACTGCCGGTTTTAACCAGTTGGAATTTTCAATCAGATGGGGATTCCTACCGCTTCGACCACCTGCTGGAAAGCCTGAACGGCAGGGCTGTCGGTAGCGATGGCAAACCTACGGTCCCTGGCCCATTGCCCAACGCCCGCCTCAAAATGTATGCACCTGATGGAAGCTCCAAACCCTCAAGCCCCGCAGCCCAGGCCATTGATTTGGGCTTTGTACCACTCAAGCACACCACCCGCAACAACCAAACCACCGCATCCTGGTATCGCGGGCCGCTGGCGCCTTATGCTTTTAATCCCAATGCAGGCCAATCGCTCAACCTGTTTAAAACAGACCAAAACGGCGTGACCACTCCCGCTGTTTATGATGCCGATGCACTGGTGCGACTGGACCCCAGCACCGGTTTGTTCGATGTCAGTTATGCCTCGGCCTGGCAATTGGGCCGTTTGCTGGCGTTGCAGGACAAAAGTTTTTCAGTCAAACTGTACCAATGGAAACGGGCCTCTGCTTCAGCCGCAGTCCTGGCCATGGAGGAAGAAATTGTAAACGGGACCCTCGATGTGTTAAGTAAGCTGAACAACGCCACTGAACCGCAAGGTTCTGTGTCCGGAAGCGCTAAAAAAACACTGATGGAAGCCACCATGGCAACCCTGATTGAGCGGACGAAAAAACTTAAAAAATAGTGCGTTCTCAAGAGGCCGTCTCATAAGTCAGCAGGTTGAGAATGCTACGAAATTTTATTCCATATCTAATGAAAAAAATCCTCGTAGGTTTTGAAAACCTACGAGGATTATGGCTCGATCGAAATAAAAATCCGTTGTCTAATTGGCAGTTTTACTTGTGAGACGGCCACTTGACCCAAGACGAAACCCATATTATGTCGAAATCTATCTTAAAATCCGCCTATAACAACGTCGTTTCCGGCTTTCAGGCAAACGGGGCTAACGTGATCAGCCAGCTGCCAACCGATGGAGAAACAGCCACTTATATTGCAAAATGGCTGGCTAACCTCAAATTGCTGCACAACGTGCCGTTCCGCTATCTCGTGCCCGACGAAAGGATGCTTCCAATGGAATCAATCCGCTTTTTTCATGTGGACGTCAATTGGCTAAACGCACTGATCGACGGGGCTTACAGCATCGGGCGATATGCGACAGGGCTGGGGTCGGAAACCCTGTACAACAAGGTGGAAGGCGCACTGGGCGATTCGCTGCATGCCGGAGTCAACGCCGCTGCTCGGGATATAAGACCGGCTTTGTTTAACGAAGCTGCTACCAATAACCCGGCCCCCTTTGAAGTGGTTACCGGCTTTTTGCTCCGTTCGCAGGTTGTTGCCGGCTGGAAAAGTTTGCAAGCCTCCGCGTATACCCAAGCGAATTATCCGGCACTGGATAAAACCATGCACATGCTCCGATTCGAACGCCTTTCCGATGAAGTGCTGTTCGGCATGTTTGAAGGGGAGATTTACCGGCTTGATTTACATGAGCCATCCGAAGGCATCCATTTTGGTTTTGATACGGCGCTCAATGCAGACCAATTGGCCAAAAAACTGCGCAATACATTGGATGGCACCAGTCTCGGCCAAAATTCCATTCAGGCCGGCGATTTATCAAGCGCCCAGGTATTTCGTCCATACGGCTTCAACCAGGGTGAAGATCCTTCGGAAACCAATAAGGGCGGGCAAGTGGTCAACCTGTACAACATGTCTGCGCTATTGTACAGCCAACTGAACAAAGCGAATGCCGGACCAGGGTATCAGGAACCGGTGGCTTCCGTGATGGTGGATGGGAATCCCAAGCCTGTCAGCAATCTCCCGGACAGTTTGTCCCCGCTGGCTTCATCCGACTTTGCCTTGCAAATGGTGGAAGGCGTGGGCATGGTGAGTTTTTACAATGATGCCACCCGGTGTTCTTAAACCAGCGCTTGTTCAATTTAAAAATCAGCAATCATTATGGCAAATAATAGCGCTTTCATCATACCGATCAATGTTCAGGCGATCCGCGTACTGGGGGGGGACTTCATCAAGTTTAAAGGGAGAACGGTTAATTTCAATGATATCAGTGCAACGCAACTGCTTGGCGCCAATATTGATCAAAACCTGCCGGAATCCCAATCCCCTATTGATGAAGGGGTTCATGTACACTGGTCTTTGCCAGACAGCCTTACGCACGGGGTGCATGACAAGCAAACCGACTCCATCATTTTTCCAACGGTTCCAAACCGATGGCTGGTAACGCGCTATTTTACACCTGATGCAGCAGACAATAACCTCAACTCGGCTAGCCAGCAGGCCGTCCAGGCACATGGCGTTTGCATAAAACAATGGGTCGTTGAAAGCAATCGCATCAAAGACTCTAATCATCCGGTATCGAATATGGCGACGCCCATTCCCATAGCGGATGGAGGAACGATGCCCATTATCCCGATCCCAAACCAACTGCCAACCGACACGCTCCCGAATCCGCCTGCTTTGAGTTATGCGTACTTAGGCTGGCGGGACGATTATACCCAAAACTGGGAAGAAAATGAAACCCCAAACTCAAGCGATTATTTGAAGGACCTCAATGCGGTGAGTCAATATGGGCCCAGTTTTGCCGCTTATTATCAAAATGGCGCCACGGTATTCGGATTAAGCGACGATTTTAGCGACCTCGGTTATGGTCAGGGGAAATTATATGGCCCAAAGTTTCACGTCTCTTACCAGGTCATTGGGTGGTACAGCGAAGCCGAAAACAACGATTTTATAGCAAGTGTGTTGTCAGCCGCACAAGCTGCCTATACCGCACAAAAGGAGACTGGCAGCAAAGCGGCCTTCTTCAAGCAGTACCTTGAGGATAAATTGAAGTGGCACTTGCAAGACCCCTTAACCGGTGATGACTGGCCCTCCAAAGTGCAAAGCATCTACAACGGGTTGGCGCTTGACATTTATTGGAATTCGCCTCCGGAAGGAAAGGACAATAGCCAGGAATACCTGCCACAACCACAAGACGTAGAAAAAAGCCTTGATTTGCAACTCGCCATCGGCAACAATCCGGCGGAGGCACTTTCGGCCCTGATCAGTGCCGAAGGTCTGGTGCTGCCCGAAGGGAATTCCGACGACAAAGAGCCTTTCCTGATGGTAGAGCGCCATGTCGAGTTGTTGTTCAATGCTTTTCAACAGGACCTGCTCCGTCGCCTGGCCGGTACAGACCCCGGGTTTCAAATTCCCCAAATAGAGGAATACCTGCATACCCTCCGCTTTACGGCCCGCAAAGGCGGCACTATCTGGACGGTTCGCCCGGCGGCAGCCCCGGGTAGCCAAATTGCAAACAAAGGCTCCGGCGAAGTGCCCTTGCCAAAGGCGACCGCTGAATTGCTCAGTTTGCTCAACGCCGCACAACAAACCTGCGACCGCCAAACAGCGGATCAACATTCCAGGCAAGTACAGGCTTACCTCGATTGGACGCGATGGGGGCTGGATATTTCCATCAATGCATCAGATCCCAAGAATGAAATTTCCAGGCAGTATATCGAAAGCGAACTCTTGCAAATTTTTACAGAAACCGGTCTGAGCGGGTTACTAAAAAACACGACAAATGAAGACAACCAACAGCAGGGCCTGGAATTTCAGCCGGTTTGGACTTACCGCAACGATACTGCAGCAGCCCAGATAGCGCTTTTGTCCAATGCCGGAAACCTGGTGGGAATCACCTACCCATCTGTCTTTGAAAGTATTGTGGGCGTGCTGCAAAAAGCGCTGGCCACCTTTCAGGCAGGCAACGCAGCGGAGGCCTTGCAAAGCATTCAACTGATTGGTGCAGACAACCAATTTCAGCAAGTGCTCAGTCAGGTGACTGCCCTGCTGGCGCAGCCCTCCACTGACAACCCGGTTTGGCAAAGCCTGAATACGGCTGTCAAGCAAACTTTGCCTCAGGAACAGTCAAATCTGAATACGGCCAATTCAGCGAACAATCACGGCCTGGCTTACATTATCAATGCCTATCAGCAACCCAGGAACATAAGCAACGCTGCTACTGCATTGGCCAATTTTATGACCCAACAACAGCCTAACTTGTTTGTCGGTAGCAATCTGGTTGATACACAGCAAATCTGGCTCTATGTAGAGGCGGCCAATTATGACTCCCTTGAGCTCTTGGTAACCGGCGCGAAATTGAAATCGGCACAGACAACGCTCCAGCAAACGGTGGACGCCATTAAAAACACTGTGCTGCCCGCGTTTACCAATGCCCAAACCACCGTTGCCAAACAATTCCCCACGCTGCTCAGCCAGATTACCAATACAAATGCGTCCATTGCCAGCATGGTTACCAAACTGCAAAATTTCAAACCGACACCGCAATCTTTTGTGGAGGTCGAGGGCGATTTTTTAACGCTGATCCAGAGCATCCTCGATTTGCTCGGCAAAGGCAATATACACCATCCAACTGCTTTTGCCCTCCGCCAGGCCTGGCAGCCAATCCTGGGCTTTTTACCCACCGGTCATCAAGTGGTCTTGTTGGCGCAGACACTCCAGGATGCCATTGCGCGCATCGACTCAGTAAAAATTGCACAACCGGACGCGCCCCTCAACGCCACCAACATCATCCAACAAACCACCGCTGCTCCGTACTGGATGCCGCATGAACCGGTCGTGGTGATAACTCAGCCCGACAACAGCCCTAATACGCTGTTGCCGGTAAACCGAAATGGGGATGCAACGCTGCTGCCTTGCAGACAGGCTCAGGATCTTTTGACGGCCCTGGTTTTGAACAATGGAAGCAAATCCCAAACCCTTACGACAGCCATGTTGTCGGGCAAAACGGCCGTGCCGCAGGTATTCCCCAACCTCGGCAGTTACCAGGACATCGTGCAACAGCTCTTGAATGAAGCTTATTTTCTGACGCCACAGACGGCTTACGACCTTGTGGTGAATGTTGCAGATTTTGACAAAAGCTTAGCGCCCAGTCTGCAAGGTATTCAGGATCAATTGTTTGTTAAAGTCGCGACAGACCAGCAATTTCAATTGGTGCCGCCGCCTGAAACCAATATCACGCTTGCTGCGGATAAAAGCCTGCCGACCTTGACGGCCACCTTCAATGGTACGCTGCCCTATTATGTGGGATTAAATTTATTGGGTGTTGACAATCCATTCCTGCCCCTTTTCCTGGCCTGGAAGGCGGATTATGATACTTTTCAACTGGATAATGAGCAAGTGAGCAATCTTAATTATGCCGTGTTCCCGCCTGATTTCCTATCCAAAAATTTCAACCTGGGCACCCAACACACCCCGGACAGCGAAGACGCCGTGACAAACGACCACGTTGAATTGTCGTACGGGATTCCTGCGCCACCCCTTCAATGTTCCACGGGCAACGCGCCACAGACCTTATCCCTGAGTGGCCAGATAACCCTCTCCACCCACAGCGCGGCTAATTTGCTCAACCAGATAAGGGTATATTTCAAAAACATGCTTGGTCTGGACATCAACGATCCGAATATAAAGCCGGAAAACCTCGCCAATGATTTTCAAAAAAACCTGTACCATCTGTACGAATACTTCCGAACCAAGACCATTATATCGCAAGGATTGAATGGTTTTAACGCCAGTCTCCTGCAGCAACTGCCGCTTTTGCAAACCCCTTTAAACACGATTGACGGGACGAACGATCAAACCACTACACCCTTGTTCATGTACCTGCAGCAAAGCTGGGACAATCCGCAATGGAACAAGGTGACGGTCGGCCAAGACACCAACCTTAACTTGTTCCTGCCGCTCAGGGCCGGACGTCTGCGGCTCCAGGAGCTCTATATCGTGGATACCTTCGGGCGTTATTTTCAGATTGGTACCGCTGACAGCGATCCGGTACAGAACAAAATGGCCTTATCGGCCAGCCTCCAGCAGGAACCCGACAACCTGAGCCAAACGCCCCCCAACCTGCTCAGTCCACCTTGCGCCCCAAGTAACAAGAGCAAAAACGACATTTACCTGCCACCGCGTTTCATACAGCCATCCCGCTTGTCGTTCGACTGGCTTTCGGCCCAATCTGAAGAAGGCGGCGAAAACACGTTTGTGGAGCGCAGCCAGCAACCCGCCTTCAGCCCCATTGCCGGATGGATGTTGCCCAACCACCTCGACGACAGCCTGATGCTGTATGATGCCGAAGGTAACCCATTGGGCGAATTGGGCATAGAAGGTTCCGCGCGACAAACCACTTGGCGCTCTGTGCCCAGTCAAGCCACACAAAATTCGGAAAACGACGGCTGGAATCAAATGCAGCAGGACATTGCCGATGCAAATCCTTTTTTGAAAGATTTTCTGAGCAATTTTGCATTCCCGCAAAACGGCCCCAATTATTTCCAGACTTTTCTGGATGCGCTGGACAAATCCCAGAGTTATATCCACACGCATAGCCTTCGGGAGGACAAGGGGCTGGCGGTATTGATCGGGCGGCCCTTTGTGCTGGTACGCGCCCTGCTTCGCCTCGAATTGATGGGAACACCCAATGTTGCCCTCGACTCAGATTCCTTTGATGCCGCTGTAACCCAATTCAACAACGGGCAGAACGGGCCGAATAACGCTGATCCCAAAACCTGGAATGATTATGAGAGCAGTACCCGCTTTAATGCCAACACTATGAAGGTTTCGATCCCGGTAGATCTAGGAGACCTCAGCCAGTTCGACGACGGGCTGGTGGGCTTTTTCCTGGGCAATGACTGGAGCACGTTTTACACCCCGACTTCAGAGAGTGCTACCCGAGGCGTTCAAAAATCGGACTGGGGCACCATACAGCTGTTGCCCAATGCAGGATCAAGAGAGTCTTCGTTGGTGCCACCGCCTCCTGCAAGCGGCCTGGCGGGTACGCCTCAACAGGAATTGGTGGTGACCATGATCATGGACCCCCGGGCGGCGGTGCATGCTTCTACGGGAATTTTACCGGTCAAATCCATCAGTATCCCACCGGCGCAATACCAGGGTATCCTGAAAAAACTCATGGTGTATTTTCTCAGCAACCCCGTGTTGCGCGGCAAGCAATCCTTTGATATTCCCCTGCCTGCAGAAAAAGGCTACGAATGGTCCTGGGTGCAGCCCGGAGATTTGGATATCCTAACACTGGAACCAAATACGGCCGGTGATCGGGCCCAATTCGGCTTTTCGCCGCAAGAGATTTTGGATGGTTGGCTGGAACTCAAACCCGATGCACAACCCTAAAAATCTTCACTTCTAACAATCTGAAAAAATGAGCGGCATATCTTTTACCATTCACAACACCGCAGTAAACAAAACGAAGCTGGGGATTGAACGCATTTCGGCAGTCCTGTATCTGGAGCAAGCCAATACGCTTGATTTCGCGTTCAGTTCGGAAGACTTTTCGGCAATGACCCCGGGTGATCAGGTCTTTATCGTCATTCCAGACACTTTGCTGGCATCAGCGGATGCCGCTCAGCTTGGGAGCGCGGATTGGTTGGTGGTTTCCATCACCCAACCGAGTGACACAGACAACAATTTTACTTACCTCCTGACGCCAAAAACAACGGTTCCATTTATAGACAACATCCTGACCATCACCCTGACAGGCCTGAAAGGGAACACGGTTACGAACGACAATGTGAGCACACGCTTCCTGATAAGCATCGGGGGAAAACAAAAACCGCTTTCAGGCGGAAGCCAAAAATTATTTGTACAGCTCCCTCCCGGCAATGGAAAAGACTTGTACGAAGACCTGAGCATTCAGACCTTTATCAATCCCACAGACCCGGCAACAAACCCAAATGGCATGGTGCCGAGGGGCACTGTCTATGTTTCGTCCCAGACACTTACGCCGCCCATCGCCAACCGAATCCACCTGAACCTCAAATACAACGGAGACAACATAAAATCCTGGCCAAGCAAAACGCCCCCCACGTTCATCTTCTCGTTTTCAACCGGAAGCGCTTCAGATGACCTTACGAACGATTTGACCGAGCATCAGGAGGGCTATAATCCGCTCACCACTGCCTGGGAAATAGAAGGTTCCATAGAGTCGGACGAGACCGATTTATGGGAAATTGCAAAGGCACAAAACATATCAGACGACCACCATATCTCCCCGATTTGGAAAGTAACGCCGAAATCAGACCGTTTTTTTAGCGACAGCCCAAATCTGGACGTTCTTTTCGATCATGTGATCTCCGTGCTTCCCCCCGGCAACGCAACCCTTTATGTGCAATGGTCGAATATTCCGGGATACAACGGTGGCGTTAAGCTGGTTGATCTGCTGAAGGGTGTACCGACGCCACTGGTGCTCAGTTTTGGCATCCTCAACGATCAGGGCAACCTCGTCGAATCCCTGAATACAGACCTGCCCGCCCGCCTGCAATGGAGCACGTTTGCCGCAAAAACGGTGGACATCAACTGGAACGACGGCGGCCCACAGACGCAACATCTCCCGGTATCTACCGACAACCCGAGCCTTATCTATACCGATCAGGCAAATCCTGCCATCGCCAGCAAAGTGCTGCAAACCAATTTTTTTATCATGGCAAAAGATGCCGGAGGGAACCAGTCGCAACCCGAAGCGCAGGTAACAGTAAACAAAATCCCGGTGGTCAACAGCTTTAGCGCGGTAATGGACTGGGATGCGGAGGGGGCCTTCCTGACTTTCGAATGGGATACGCAGTATGCGCAAAGTTGTGCCATTAGGGGGATAGCAACGGGCCTGGGCCCCTCTTCTGATCCGGGTTCACCACTCAACCCCCGGCTCAGCAAGGGCAATTGCCTGCAAACCACTTATACCTTACATGCCGTTGGCGCAGGGGGTCTGGAAACGGATTTGACACTCGAGGCATCGCTGTTCCTTGAAAAGTCCATCCGTTTGGGCCCGAGTACAGATTTCAGCAATATCTTTCGCGCGCTTGCCATCAGCCCAGACGGCAAAACGATTTTTGCCAGCAATGCTAATGATGTTTACACGATAGATACTCTGAATCCACCAGATATTGCTTCCCAAATACCTTATCAACAGCAACCTGGAATCCCTATAGCGCCTTATTCATTATTAACTGTTTTACCCCACGGTGATTGGGCTTATTTTGATCAATGGGCTTCGCCGGGCGCTCAACTACTGTCCTTCAACACGAAAAACCTGCAAAATCTTGTGCTTGGACCTACGGTCACTGCGGGCCAAACAGGCGATGCTTTATTCAATTTTGGGAACCTTGTCGCAACCCCTGACAATCAGGTGTTTGCAATTAATTTGGCAGAGAAATCCCTCTACGGATTCGACGGCGTCAAGCCGCTTGCTGCCGCCCAAAAGATCATAACGGGAGGGGTGTCTGGTGTGGCGGTCGCCGCCACGGCAAATGTCTCCCGCGTTTTTGTCCTCAATTACGATGCGAAGAGCATTTCATGGTTCGACACCAAAAACACCACCAATATTTTCAGCATTCCGCTGCCGGGCAATCCGACCCAGATAACCACGAGCCCTGATGGGAAAAAGGTGGTAGTGACCCTTTTTATGAACTTTCAATACAGTTTGTACATTTTTGACGCAGAAAATCCTCCACCCAACTCAAGCCCAACGATCTATACCGTGAATATTGCTGCGCTGCAATTTGGTTTTCAAGCTATTATTTTACCCTCCGGCAGTGTATTGCTTTTCTCGGAGTCTAACAGATCAACCGGAATTTATTTACTCGATGATCTCGCGCAAGTGTCGGATAAGTCCCTACAGCCCCAGATAATGAATCTTTATCCAAAGGAGGATACTTACGCCATAAAGCCTGACGGGACCAGGGTTTTCATTGGAATTAACAATTTTTTTTCGAATAACAATGACGCACAGGTTTATGTCTTGTCTTTCAAATTCGCACCAAAGGCCTAAAAACAGTGAAACATGCCTTAAATATTAAAACCCAATTGGCCTCTTCAAACAATCCTGTACTATGAGTGATATCTCCTTCATCATCCAAAATCCCAATATCAAGCCACCTGCGTCTGTCGTATATTTTAATCAGGCCAACAACCTGAATTTGGTTTTCACCTCGGATGATTTTTCAGATGTAAATACGGGCGATCAGGTCACCATTGTCCTGCCGACCAGTGTACTCCAGAATGTCGCCAGCGATGCCGTGGCCAGTAATACGGATTGGGATCTCATTTCCTTTGCGGCTTCAGCCCTGACTTACACCTTCGTTCTTAGCCCCAAAAATGAGCCCATTTCATTTGACAGTCCGATCACCATTGCGTTTACCAACCTGCAGGTCAATCCTACCGCCAGCAACGATAATGTGTCGGTCGGTTACAAGTTCAAAATCGGCAACAGGTCTGAGACTGTACCCGGAGGCAGTCCGGTGAAACTTTTAGCGCAAAGCCCATCCAGTGATGCGAAGGATTTGGATGATTACATCATTTTTTCGGCGACCATTAATCCCTCCGACCCCGTATTGAACCCCAATGGAGTAATTCCGGAGGGCACTGTTTATCTTTCTCCAGCCTCGCTCCAGCCAACCATTGCCAACCGAATCGTGGCGAACCTGACCTTTAGCGGCCAGGGGCCTATGGCTGACAAGTGGGGCGCCCTAACGCCTACTTTCTATTTTTCTTTCTCTACAGGAACGTCCTATTGCGACTTGACAGATGCCTTGTCTCAAGATCAGGAGGGATATAATGAGCTGACCTCTGCTTGGAAAATTGATGGAAGCATCCTGGCTACGAATGACTGGAACGCGCCATCACAGTCTGCCTACAACAGCAATTCCGTTATGCCTGATGCCCCGCTTACCAGCTCGCCTACCTGGAAAGTAACGCCAGCGCCGGGCAACGAGCACATCTTTAGCGGTGGCGTACCCAATATGGACGTTGTTTTCGACCATGTGATTTCAAATTTACCGAACGGACATGCAGTGCTCTACATTCAATGGCAAAACATCCCTGGTTTCAAAGACGGTTCAAAAGGGCTGGATTTGTACAAAAATGTTGCTATTCCCCAAATAATAGATTTTTCCAGCCCAATGGACGGTAAATCAATCCAGCCCTATACGGCAGTTCAGTTGAATTGGCAAGTATTTGCGGCATCCAAAGGGAGCATCTCTTGGGACAATGGAATACGGTCGCTGGATGTTGCGGCTTTTGATAAAGACAATCTCAGCTTGATTTATGGAAGCAAGGACACTACCATTGTGCCGGATGATCAATCAACCGATTTTTACCTGTCTGCTGTGGATGGTAATGGCCAAAATCAGGTTACATCCAAAGCAATAAACATTCAGGTACAGAACTTCCCGCCTCCTATCATTGAATCCTTTTCCGGCCAAATCGATGTAGACGGCGCTGGAAACCCAACGGGCGTTACCTATAATTGGTTGGTAGTCAACCTGGGCAACAATGGCTATATTGTTTTAGATGGCATCCAATTGCCTCAACCTGTAGATGGAAGTTACAATGGCTTTCCAGGGAGTGTCACGTTCCCGGTAAACGGCGATACGCCTATCATGATGGACAAAACCCTGAAAGCCAACAATCAGCGTGAAAACCCAGCCAATGTCACCAAAGAAGTCATTGCGCTGTACGTTCCACCAACCCTTAAGCCGGTGATCACTTTGTTCGAAGCTACCATCAACCGCGACGGCAACGGAAATATTACGGTGATGTTGAACTGGACCGTTGATCACGCTGTGTATTCCAAGGCAAATCAAGGCCTCACTACCGTTTGTAAACTTAACGGAATTGAGGTGAATACATTGGACAACAAGGGGGGCGGAAACGCAACCTTGTTGCTTGATGAGTTCGGTTACACCTTGGAAGTAAGAAACCCAAATGCAGGAAGTGACTTGAAGTGTGTAATGCCTAATCTTAGCTGGGATTATCCTAACTATTTAGGAATTGAAAATATCTACCCTAACATAGCGATGGCAGGAGCTACCCCGTCGCTCAGAATGTTTAAAAAAGCAGGAGTTGATAACGCTTTAGCTTGTGCTGTGATATTAACCTCCCTTAAATCAGGCCATCGTGAAATAATAATGTTATTTTTATCTACCCAGGATGGCAATAAATGGGCTATGAACAGCGGTTCCACTTTATATAAAGCAAATTTGCCTTTGACAGGTGCCTCCATTGCAGATTATAAAGGAGCCGTATATTTAGCTTATGCCTCACCAGATCATGGTGATCCTGGTTTATTAAAGTTGAAATACTCCAAGGTTGATGGAAACTGGTTGGATATTCCTTCAGCGCCAAGTGGCCAATCAACGCCCGCAGCCCCTTCATTAGCCGTTTTTAAAGACAAACTCTATTGTGCTTATAAGGGTTTTGACCATAAGTTATATGTAACGGTATATGATGGTAATTCGTGGTTTCAAACCAACCCATGGGGCCAGCAAACAAAATATGCACCCTCGCTGGAAGTTTTTAATGACACGCTATATTGCGCGTTTATAGCAGATGAACAGCGGAATAACTTGTTGCTTGTAAGTACGACAGACGGTGTAAACTGGAATATCGGTTCCGATCCTCAGCAAACTTCGAGGGCAGCGCCTTCGCTCGCTGGTTTTGGCAACTACCTCTATTGTGCTTTTGTCTGCAACGATGGAAGTAATACCATACTGATGACCCAAATGGATACGAAAGGGACGTGGACATCAAATGTTCAACCGTTTTATGGCGCACCGGTAACGGGCATCTCGCTGGCAGTTTTTGACCAAAGTCTCTACTGTGCATTTAATGATGATAAACAGACTTATCCGATTTCTATAACTGTTATAGCGTGCAAAATTGTTGGATTTAATTAAAATGTGGTTTTTTATGGGGCAATTGACCCAGCATCGCTGAAGTTGACAGCATTGCAGGCATGGCAGATCCCGTGCTGCGCAACCAGCAAATCACGCAGAGTTATCACGAAATATCATGGATATTTTCGCAGCGGACCGGCCCTTGCGCCAATTGGTGTACATTCGCTATCTGGGCTTCCCGGCAGGCCGGACAAACCATCCGTCAGGAGGACCTGCTCAAAGCACTGGAAAACCACCTCGCCACTGCGCCCGAACTTGGCCAGGCCATTTATGAACTCGCAGAAGCAGCCCTCGCAAAAGGCGCGGGAATGGATAAAAAGAGGATTGCCCAACTGGCGTGGGATATTGCAGACCCCAGGGCCGCCATGCTCCGGGCCAGTGCAGCTGTTGCCTGCGGTAACCAAAAAGTGTACGTGGAAATAGGCCGGGAGTTCGCCCGATTTTTGGACTCATGCGGGAAGGACGAGCATTTCGATGCCGCAAGTATTGCCCGTTTTTCCGAAACGCTAAAACCCGGCAACCCGCCCGATCTGCAAACCTTGACCAACCCGGATTTGGTTGCACTTTTAAATAAAATTGATCCCAGCCCTGATAGTGTGAAGGATACCGCAGCGATAGACTGGGCCAATCTAGAGGACAGGCTACATTTTATTGCCGATCTTTTTCGCTGCTACCAGAAAACGGCTGATTTGTTGCTGCCGGAATAATAGGGTTAAATGCGGCAACAAAGCGGTTTTGATCTGCAGGTTGAAAACAATATCCTCATCCCGTAGAATTGTCTAAGTTTGTGACCTCTTTATCACCCAACAAAGTCACATACTATGCAATCTAGAATCATTACCCTTGTTGCGCTGCTTTCTTTGTCTACCT
>Ga0105046_10004857_pt1 | contig 21361 bp, 15 predicted proteins | sample MAT03_FD_78385 | JGI IMG/M metagenome (GOLD analysis project Ga0105046, IMG submission 78385) | Freshwater microbial communities from Lake Fryxell liftoff mats and glacier meltwater in Antarctica - MAT-03 (megahit assembly) | ecosystem: Environmental > Aquatic > Freshwater > Ice > Liftoff...
AGGACATGCCAGCGTCATTCCCGCGCAGGCGGGAATCCACCCCCGCACCTATCGAGCAGATGGATTCCCGCCTGCGCGGGAATGACAGGGAGGCGTCCTATTGATCATGGCTACCGCTATAGATCACTAGCCTTGACTCCATACCATTGCTACAGAGATGACACGAAATCTTCTAGTAGAACAACAGTTAATTTTGGGTTAGATGCCCAAACAGTAAGCATCTAACCCAAAATTAAACCGCCTTAGCTAACAGAATCGGTCTATATTAAGTAGTTCAACCTACATAAAAACCAAATCCTAAAACCCTGCGCCGCCCGCTGTGCGAGCAGCGCAGGGTTTTAGGATCTTATATTTAATTAAGCCTATCTACTTAACAGTCGTAATACAGCTCAAACTCGTAAGGGTGGGGCAGCTTACTCAGCGGCTTCACCTCTCCCTCTAGCTTGAGTGCAATCCAGTTCATAATGAAATCTTCTGGAAATACCCCACCGACAGTTAAAAAGTCGTGATCCTTCTCTAGATTGGCCAACGCTTCACCCAAATTGGCTGGAGCTTTAGGTACCTTCGCCAGTTCCTCAGGAGACATTTCATAGATGTCTACATCAAGCGGCTCACCCGGATCGATCTGATTTTTGATTCCATCTAACCCGGCGCACAGCATAGCGGAGAAGGTGAGATAGGGGTTGCTAGACGCATCTGGACAGCGGAATTCTAAGCGCTTAGCTTTAGGGTTACTGCCAGACAAAGGAATCCGAATCGAAGCAGAGCGGTTACCAGCAGAATAGGCCAGGTTGACGGGTGCCTCAAAGCCCGGAACCAGACGCTTGTAAGAATTTACCGTGGGATTGGTAAACGCCAAAATCGAAGGCGCGTGTTTGATCAACCCACCAATAAACCACAGCGCCATCTCGCTTAAACCCGCATACTTATCTCCGGCAAACAGCGGTTGGTCATCCTTCCAAATCGACATATGGCTGTGCATACCCGTTCCATTGTCATCGTGGATCGGTTTAGGCATGAAGGTAGCAGTCTTGCCGTATTTACGGGCAACGTTCTTGACCACATATTTATAGGTCAACACATAGTCAGCCGCACAAACTAGATCAGAGAACCGAATGCCTAGCTCACACTGTCCACCGCCTGCAACCTCATGGTGATGCTTTTCAATCGGCACTCCGCACCTGGCCATGGTTAGGAGCATATCAGTTCGAATATCCTGCAGCATATCGGATGGGGCTACCGGAAAATAGCCGCGCTTTTTGCCGACTTTGTGCCCTAGGCTATCTTTTCTACCAGAGTTCCAGTTCCCTTCATCCGAGTCGATAAAAAAGTAGCTTTCGTGCCCCGACTGGCCGTATTGAATCGAATCAAAGATAAAAAATTCGGGTTCTGGCCCACAGTAGACCTTATCGCCAATCCCAGTAGAAATGAGATAGTCGATCGCTTTTTGGGCAATCGACCGGGGGTCTCGCTCGTACATCTGCTGAGTCCGAGGATCGACAATTGTACAGATCATGCTGAGGGTCGGCACTTCCATAAACGGGTCAATCCAGGCCGTGGTTGGATCGGGCACCATTGCCATATCTGAGCTGTTGATTGCCTTCCAACCTCGAATGCTCGAGCCGTCAAACGCCACGCCGCCTGTGTTAACAAACGAATCTTCATCAATCAGACTCTTGTGGAACGTGCAGTGTTGCCAGATTCCATACAAATCAACGAATTTTAAGTCGATCAGTTCAATGCCCTGATCATCAATCATTTTCAAGATTTCTTGAGCCGTCGTCATGAGCTACTCCTTCTAAGGTTCGGTAAATCTTTTGGGTCATCTCCAACTCTGAACAGGGAGAATGACGGGTTCCAAGCTGTAGCGATGGATCAGCCACCTAATCTAAACCTTGGAATGAAAATCTGACGCAGAATAACCGTCTTGGCAAGCTCGTTAAATCCAATTAGGCCGTACCCAATCAGACTATGCAAATGCATTTAGAAGCTGTTATTTGCAAATCTTTTGCCTTGTAACGCGCCGTCTAGCTGTCTTTTCAAATGCAACCAAGCTAGTTCAGTTTTATTAGGCCAAACTGCACCTGCATTATCCTAGGAAGAGGTGAAGGCAGATTTTGTAGCAGAAGATACAAAATATGTCTTTGAAAACCAGAGATTTGATGGCTCTTCTTGTCTTGACACGTCACCGTTTGATCCAACCGACCTGTAACTAACTCGGAACAATCCCAGGCTCTCCCAAACGTTAGAAATAACGAGTTCCGCCCTTGGCTGCGATCGCCATACGGTGTTTGCTTAAAACTCTTAAAATGTGCACCTCACGAAGCGTGCGATGACATAAAACTTAATCACGAAACGGCTCATATCAGGTGAGTCCATAAAAATTGGGTTCAATCTCGCGTGATACACTTGATTTTGAATGTTGAATATAAAGGGCGCTGTAACAGTGGTTTTGCTTTGAACGATTGAATTCTATTCAAACAAAAAGCACTGTTAGTTAAAGCGTTCTCTGATCGGCTGTTTCCAAACTTGATTTTTAGTGTGTTTTGTGTGCGAAAAATTAAGTTTTCAGAATAGTTTCAAATAGCCTCCAATGGTTTAAGAGATGCTGGTGGTTATTGAAGCAGATTTGCTGTTATCTAAGTGCGTTCTTGGTACTAAGTAATACAAATCCATCCTAACGATTCAGCAATATCGATTTACGGGTGATGTTTTAAGTGTGCTGTTGTTTTTTGGGTAGTGGTGTTGATGTAAGAATTTTTTGATGGGCGGGCTTCGCCCGCCCATCAAAAAATTCTTACCAATTTAGGACTACCGTTTTTTGAACTTCTCGTAGAGTGAATGTTTCCAAAAAATATAGCAGCGCATCTAAAACATCACTTCGGTTTATGAAACTTTGGATTTTGGTTTAATGTTGGGAGATTTAAATTCATGCGGGACGCAGTCACAAGCCTGATTGAGAACTACGACCTCAAAGGTCGGTATTTAGACCGTGATGCGATGGATAGCCTAAAATCCTACTTCACGACGGGAATGGAGCGGGTGCAGGCCGCCACCGTGATCAACGGTAATGCCGCTGCCATTGTGAGGCAGGCAGGCTCTCAATTGTTTGAAGATATCCCAGAATTGATTCGTCCTGGCGGAAATGCATACACGACACGTCGCTATGCCGCTTGCCTGCGAGATATGGACTACTATCTGCGGTATGCCAGTTATGCCTTGGTTGCAGGCAACATGGATGTGCTAGACGAACGTGTACTCCAAGGTCTACGCGAAACTTATAACTCGCTAGGGGTGCCAATTGGCCCCACTGTGCGAGGCATTCAGATCATGAAAGATATCGTCAAAGCACAGGTAGCTGCGGCTGGAATCGAAGGCTCAGTATTGCTTGATCAGCCTTTTGATTACATGACTCGCGAATTGAGCGAACGTGACATTTAATCGACTTACAGTAGCTCAGTCCAGGAACGTTAAGTAGGTGGGCTTAATTAAATATAAGATTCTAAAACCCTGCGCCGCCCGCTGTGCGGGTGGCGCAGGGTTTTAGAATTTGGTTTTTATTTAGGTTGAATTACTTACTATAGCGGTAGCCATGATCAATAGGACGCCTCCCTGTCATTCCCGCCTGCGCGGGAATCCATCTGCTCGATCGGTGCGGGGGTGGATTCCCTCCTGCGCGGGAATGACGCTGGCATGTCCTAAGCTTTATGACTATGGCTATAAGTTCAAGATGATTCTAAGTTGGTAACGATTTTAGAAGTCTAGGATAAAACTGGGACTTCTAAAAATCGTTGCCTTAGTGCACTCCTAAATCAGCAATATTAGAGCCGAGAACAGTAAGACATGATGCGGGTGCATCATGTCTTACTGTTCTCGGCTTTTGTGTCTTTTTAATTAATCCAGAGCAGCATCTGGCTCAAATACCCAAAGTCCATAGCCCTTAGCGCTTTTTGTAATGACTACCTCACCACCTTGGTGACTCAGTTTTTTTACGATTTGCACTGCCTGCTGAACATCGTCAACCGTTTTGAAAAGGCTATAGTACTTACCTTCAAAGGCGATCGCAATCAATTGGTTCTTCAAATCTGGCACTCGAATGCTACAGATTTTGTACTGACTGTCAGATACCAAAATCTTGTAAGGTGGCTCTTGATTAGTAGAAGCAGGAGTTACATCTGAAACCGTGTCTGTTAAAACAAGCTGAGCATTCGATTCTAAGGTCCAAATGGCAAGCCCTTTGGAAATTTTAGTCAAAATGGGAACATACCCTCGTTGGCTGAGCTTAGTACATACTCTGAGAGCGTGGTTCTCAGTTTTTTCAACCCGAAAAAAACTGTAATACACGCCATTAACGGAGATTGCAGCTACGCGATCGCCTGAGTCGGGCAGATAAATATGGCAAGGACGGTACTCATTACGAGATTGAAGAATAATCGGGGATAGCGGAGGAACGTTCGGGGCCTGAACGGGGAGTTGCATAAGATTAAAGGGATGCCCTAGGAAAACGTTTGGCAGAATGCACTCGGTGGCTCAACTTAATTAAAAAATTCTCAAATTCCGTGCTGCTTGCTAATTGAGCAGTACAGAATTCGGAACCTCATGTGTAGGGGCTTAAAGCCAATTTTTCTATAACATTCGCCAGAGTGGCTAGGCCGATAACGCTTTTGTGGATGCGTTACGTGTCTGTAAAAATGGCCTGTTCAAAATGGCGATCGCTATATCTATTCTTATAAGCTTTGAAGATTCTGCCATCCGATAAAGTACGGGAAAAGTCTCTAGCAAAAAACCCCTGACACCATCTACTAAAAAAAGTGGCATCAGAGGTTTATTGTTAAGCATAATCTGGCACGAGTCGTTCTTTTATTTAGAAAAACACCACAAGATACCTAGACAGTGTCATCTTCAGCTGTATCATCCTCTGCTACATCATCTTCACCAAGAAAATCGTCTTCTACGCCATCCTCGTCATCAATGATGGCTGAAGTACCAAAGCCATAGGTTGGTCGAGCAAAGTCGGCGGCGTTGCGATCGCGCAGAGCCTCGGTTGGGAAGACATCAAAACCACCCTCCAGTTCGTAAGTGCGAGCTGTGCGATCGTCAAGTACAACATCAGTTAACCCCAGGTCGTCGTCAAAGACAGTGCCGTCATAGCTCAGATCAACGTCCATGCTGCCCGGTTCCTCATAGGCATTGAAGCCCGTACCAGCAGGAATCAAACGACCAATAATCACGTTTTCCTTCAAACCGCGCAACCAGTCTGACTTACCCTCAATTGCCGCTTCCGTTAACACCCTAGTGGTTTCCTGGAAGCTAGCCGCTGAGATGAAACTATCGGTGTTCAACGATGCTTTCGTAATACCCAACAGCACCGGAGTGTATTCTGCTGGCGCTCCGCCCGTAATCGACATGGCCTCATTCACTTGCTGAATCTGGCGTAGTTCCACCAGTTCACCTGGCAGCATGGTGGTATCCCCGCCATCATCCACTCGCACTTTAGCAGTCATCTGTCGCACAATCACTTCAATGTGCTTGTCAGAAATCTCAATGCCCTGAGACTGATACACCGACTGTACTCCATTCACCAAGAAAGTCTGTACTTGCTCCAAGCTACGCAAGGCAGCTTCATGAACACCGAGGTTTTCTCGATGATACCGAAAGAAGATTTCCAGAATCTCATGCGGGTTAGGAGGCCCATCGGTGAGAGGCTCCGCTGTATTCACGTGCTGCCCATCAATGATCAACATGTTTTGACCAGGGCCAATCAGATACTCGGCAATTACGCCATCTGATTCAACTACCTTTACCTCAACAGTTTCATCATCGCTGTAGATCACCTGCGCCGTCCCTGGTCGGGCTGATAACACGCAAGCTTCTTTGGGTTTACGAGCTTCGAGCAATTCTTCAATTCGGGGTAAACCTTGAATAATGTCTCCCGTTTTGGCTCGCTCAAACACCAACAGCACCAGGTTATCTCCTCGTTGCACAAGGTCGCTGTCGTCAATGTGCAACACGGCTCCAGCAGACACACGGTAGGGACGGGCTAGTCGCAGCCTTACCTGGGAACCATTGACCTCGAGCACTTGACCCGATTCTTGGGCAATGGTACCAGGCGCAATTTCGTTTCCTGCCACAATTAAGTCACCCGGCTTCACTTGGGGAGCATCACTAGCGGTCTCCACAGAGATCTTATCGGCTTCACGAACGACCAAGATCCGGCGAACGGTTTCCCCTGTGCCGATACCGCGCACTTCACCGGTTTCTTTACACCGAATTTCCGTTCGAGCAATGACAGCTCCCGGCGGAATCTGGTCTCCATCTTTTACCAACAGGCTGGTATGGGTACTGCCTTGCGTTGGGTCAGCCGCAACATCTCGCCGAATCACCAGCGATTCTAAAATGACCAACTGCAATCGCAGCATGTCTGGATCAGATTCGTCGGCTACTAACTCAATGTCAGCCGCTAACTGTGGGGCATCCTTGTCAATTTCTAACACCAGTTGAGTCCGAAGCAATTCCAACCCCTCTACAGACTTAACGCGCTCTCCATCTTTGTAAAGGATGCGCTGTACTGCTCGCAGTTGAATAGCACGACCGACCTCTTCGCTGGTTGAAGATTGACTAGGTACAGAGGGTTCGTCCGGTACCGTGTACTCGGTAACAGGCCGCAATAACAGGGCTGGCCCCTCTGGTGATTCTACATATTCGATGTAGCGTAGGTCTGACACCGTTAGACCCGGCATGACTTCTTGCCCTGGACTGGCGATGGTGTCGTTTTTGCCGATGACAGCTTCTGGGTTATCGACCAGGTGTAGCTCACCCGGCTTAATCACGACCTCTCGCAGAATGTCATTCTTTTGGGTGACTTCGACTACGCCGTTGCTTTGACAAAAGATGTCTTTGACAACTTCTGTACCTGCTTCAACATACTGGCCATCTTCAACCAATAGTAGGGAGATATCTTTATTCACCTCATGCGATTCTTCGGGAATCCATAGGAGGGTGCCACCTTTGGTGACTTCGTAGCCTTGTTTGGCCTTGCCGCGCTTTGCTGCTTCTACCCCTGAAAACTTGATGATGCCACCCGTCTGGGTATGGTAGCGGTTGTCAATCAGTTCTGCTACGACTTGGTTGTTTGTGACTTTGGTGCCAGGGGTAGCAATCAGGGAGAAACGCTGATTGTGTTGAGTCTCAATCAGATAATGTTCTCGTCCTTGAAAGCTTTCAGCTACGATTCGCGCCTGGTTGAGCAGCACCGATGCCGTGATGATTTCTACTTCACGGCCTCCTTTCCCTTCCGTTTCTTGAGGAATCCGGACAGTGCCACCATTTTCGGTTACGAGTTTGGTTTCGGCGAGGGTGCTGCCATTTTCGACGCGATCGCCATTTTTCACCACTGGCTCAGCTCCGGGCAGCAGGTTATACACATCTCCCGAAAGCACCCAGATTAACCCGCCGCGCTGGGCAATTCGAGTTGTATTGCCTTGGCGATCGCGCTTCTCTTCGGGCACTACGTCGGCAAATTTAACTTCGCCAGCCAGATCCGAAGCCACGTCTTTTGTCGCTTTTTCTGTGACTTTACCCATGCGTCCGGGGGCGGGCATTTCTGCCAACATGGTACCGGAGATAACCGCTTGACCATCTTGGACAAACAAAATGGAGCCGGATGGGAGCGTTGACGATTCCTTACGGCTACCGTGCTCTAAAATTACATCCACATTAGCTTCAATAATCTGCGCGTCCTCACCATGGCGAGTACGGAAGGCACGGGCACGAATTTGCTTAGGTTTGAGGCGAACCGTGCCGTTGAAGTGCGCTCGTACTTGAGGAACTTGTTCCCCTGTAACGGTACCGCCCGTGTGGAAGGTACGCATGGTGAGCTGAGTGCCGGGTTCACCAATTGACTGCGCGGCAATGATTCCCACGGCTTCGCCCATATCTACCATGTAGGCATGAGCCAAACTCCAGCCGTAGCAGTGCTGGCAGACTGAACGCGTAGCTTCACAGGTGAGGGGCGATCGCACACTCACCTCTTCTAGCTTGGCTTTACCAATCTCTCGTGCTAATTCGTTGGAAATGGGCTGGTTACGAGCAACAATGACGGCACCTGTTTTGGGATGCACCATATCTCTAGCTGCCACCCGACCCAGTAAACGGTTTTCCAGAGGAATCAGAATCCGCTCTCCATCTGTCATGTTACGAACCGGAATACCCCGGTCGGTTCCACAGTCGAGTTCGCGGATAATCACATCTTGAGAGACATCGACGAGACGACGGGTTAAATAACCCGAGTCTGCTGTCCGCAAGGCAGTATCTACCAGACCTTTACGTGCACCATAGGACGAGATAATATACTCGGTAACTGTTAGCCCTTCCCGGAAGTTAGTTTTGATGGGCAAGTCAATGATTTCCCCTTGCGGGTTTGCCATTAGACCCCGCATTCCAACCAACTGACGCACCTGGGACACATTTCCCCGTGCTCCAGAAAACGCCATCATGTATACCGAATTGAGCGGGTTACTTTCTTTGAAGTTTCGCACCACTTCGTCTTTGAGTTCTTCACTGGTGCTGTTCCAGGTGTCAATTACCTTTTGAAAGCGCTCTACTTCCGTAATGTCGCCCCGGCTGTAGCGCGTCTCGGTACGACGAATTTCTTCTTCCGCTTCTTCCAATAGCTTCTTCTTGCTGGGAGGAATTTGCAGATCGTCTACGCTAATGGACACTCCCGCCCGCGTTGCAAATTTAAAGCCCAGTTCCTTCAGTTCATCGGCAACGCGGGCAGTCCGTGCCGTTCCATAGTTGGTAAAAGACCAAGCAATCAAGTTCCGAAGCTGCGCCTTATTAACCACTCGGTTGTGAAAAACAACTGGCTGTTCCGTGTTTTCGATTGAAATATGCTCTGGCATTATGAGTTCTCGCCCTTCAGAGTGGTTAGCAATCTGTTCGTTGTGTCGTGCTGCGTGACACCATCAGGTTAGCGATCGCCCTTCCAGCGCACTGATTGAGTAGAAGGAGGCGATCGCCAACATTGTCCTAACTGGCCAGCGTATCTTGCACCGTCTTGTGGTAAATGATCCGCCCTGGAGTCGTTCGGATGTACTGCGAGATGTGATTGCCATCCGCATCTTCGCGCACTCGACGGAACTTGTAATTCTTTACCACCGTGCCATCTTCCGCAGTATCTACCTTAATCGGTTCATGGTCTGGCTCAGAAGTCTCCATCGGCCCCTCATACCGCACCCATATATAAGAATGAAGGTCAACCTGCTTCTGATCGTAGGCAATGATCACATCCTCCAAGTTAGAGAAATAATTTCCCCACCCCTTCTTTGCGTCTGGATTTTCGGCAGTCAGATAATAACATCCTAAGACCATGTCCTGGCTAGGCGTAATGATCGGCTTACCCGTAGCAGGCGAGAGGACATTATTAGATGCCAGCATTAGCAGGCGGGCTTCTGCTTGTGCTTCCAACGATAGCGGTACGTGCACCGCCATTTGGTCTCCGTCAAAGTCAGCGTTAAAAGCTGGACAGACAAGTGGATGCAATTGAATCGCTCGACCCTCTACTAACATCGGCTCAAAGGCTTGAATACCCAAGCGATGGAGAGTAGGTGCCCGGTTCAGCATTACAGGGTGGCCGTCAATCACCTCTTCCAATACATCCCAAACTTGGGGATCATTGCGTTGAATTAGCTTCTTGGCTGCTTTGATGTTGTTCACCAATCCTTGCCGAATTAGACGATGGATGACAAACGGCTGGAACAGTTCAATCGCCATCTCTTTCGGCAGGCCACACTGATGAATCTTTAGCTTAGGACCTACCACAATTACAGAACGTCCGGAGTAGTCAACTCGCTTCCCTAGCAAGTTCTGGCGGAATCGTCCCTGTTTTCCTTCAATAATGTCTGAAAGAGACTTCAAAGGACGATTGTTAGCCCCCACCACCGTCCGACCGCGACGGCCATTATCAATCAGCGCATCCACAGCTTCTTGCAACATCCGTTTTTCATTGCGAACAATGATTTCCGGAGCCAGAATTTCTTGGAGGCGCGCTAGTCGGTTGTTGCGGTTAATAACTCGGCGATACAAATCATTTAAGTCAGAGGTGGCAAATCGTCCGCCGTCTAACTGCACCATAGGACGCAGGTCTGGTGGAATGACCGGAATGACCGATAGTACCATCCACTCGGGCTTTGACTGAGTAGCCACAAAGTTATCAATCACCCGCAGACGCTTAATTAGCTTGGCGCGCTTTTGACCTTTAGCTGTAGCAATTTCTTCCCGAAGTTGCTCTGCTTCTTTTTCCAACTCTAAATCTTGCAGCAGGCGTTGCAGCGCCTCAGCACCAATCCCAACTTCAATCCCAGAGAGTTGAGAATCTTCACTGTAGAGTTGATCTTCTATTTCAATCCACTGATCTTCTGTGAGCAGTTGCTTGTAAGTAAGATTGTCTGCATTGCCCGGATCTAGAACGACATAGGCGTTGAAATAAACAATTTGCTCAACATCCCGGAGGGGCATGTCCAGCAGAATAGCCATGTAGCTAGGAATACCCTTGAGGTACCAAACATGAGCAACAGGAGCAGCTAGCTTGATATAGCCCATCCGGTGACGACGCACCCTTGATTCCGTTACTTCTACGCCACAGCGCTCACACACAATGCCACGATGGCGTACTCGCTTGTACTTCCCACAATGACATTCCCAATCCTTGGCAGGCCCAAAAATCCGCTCACAAAACAGCCCATCCATTTCAGGCTTCAATGTGCGGTAGTTAATTGTTTCGGGCTTAGTTACTTCCCCAACAACCATAGCGTTGGGCAACGTGCGCTCACCCCACTGACGAATTCGCTCCGGAGATGCCAGACCAATTTTGACGTAGTCAAATCGCTGTTCGAGCTTGGGCATCGTTCATCCTTCCTTCTGTTGTTCTAGCGGCTATAGATTGGTAATCGGGAGCATGTAAAAGAGGTAAATCTGAGGCATCAAGACATCTATAACCGGGCACGAGAAAGGCATCTGACACTCAATATCCTTATCGGCTTTATCGGCGCTAGCTAGCCTCTAGTCCTCAGATTCTGGCCTAATCTTCTACCTCTTCCATTTCGTCCCGTGAGATGGATTCATAGGTCGGACGCGATGGTGCCCGACGACTGCTGACATCTGCCATCAAGTCAATTTCGATATCGCGACTGGTGCCGTCTTCCTGGGTTTGCAGTTTATGAGCCGCAATGTCCAAGCAAAGCGACTGAAGTTCACGCATCAGTACCTTGAAAGATTCAGGCGTACCTGGACGAGGGATAGCTTTCCCCTTAACGATCGCATTTAGAGCCTCGTTACGACCCTGCATATCATCGGACTTTACGGTTAACAACTCTTGCAAGATGTATGCTGCGCCAAATGCTTCTAGTGCCCACACTTCCATCTCGCCAAATCGCTGGCCGCCCTGCTGCGCTTTACCTCCCAGGGGCTGTTGAGTAACCAATGAGTAAGGACCGGTAGATCGGGCGTGAATTTTATCGTCCACTAAGTGCACGAGTTTTAGCATGTAGGCTTTACCCACGGTAACTGGGCGATCGAACGGCTCACCTGTCCGTCCGTCATAGACCTGGATTTTGCCAGGGTTGTCTGGGTTAAATACCCAATCATTGCCAGTTTTTTCACGAGCTTCTTGCAGTTTGCCGTGGGTAGTGAGACGTGATGCTTCCTGCCCATACATTTCATCAAATGGGGTCATCTTGAAGCGTACGCCCAGGTTCTCGGCAGCCCAGCCCAGCAAGCATTCAAATACCTGCCCCACATTCATCCGTGAAGGTACCCCTAGAGGATTCAACACGATGTCTACGGGCTTCCCATCAGGCAGATAGGGCATATCTTCTAGCGGTAAAATGCGAGAAATAATTCCCTTGTTGCCATGGCGACCTGCCATCTTGTCGCCCACCTGAATTTTGCGTTTTTGAGCAACGTAAACCCGAACCACCATGTTGGCTCCGGGAGGCAACTCATCACCCTGTTCACGAGTAAAAACTCGCACATCAACCACTCGGCCTTTTTCTCCGTTGGGCACCCGCAAAGAGTTATCTCGGACATCACGAGCTTTCTCTCCAAAGATGGCTCGCAGCAGTTTCTCTTCAGGAGGCTGATCCGATTCACCTTTAGGTGTGACCTTACCGACTAGAATGTCGCTGGCATCTACCCAGGCTCCGATGCGAATGATTCCCGTTTCATCCAAATGACGTAGAGCATCTTCCCCTACGTTGGGGATTTCCCGAGTAATTTCCTCAGGTCCTAATTTGGTTTGACGAGCCTCAATCTCATATTTTTCAATGTGGATAGAGGTATATACGTCGTCGTAGACCAGACGTTCGCTAATCAGGATGGCATCTTCGTAGTTGTAGCCTTCCCACGGCATGTAAGTAATGAGAACGTTTTGACCAAGGGCGATTTCGCCACCCTCAGTAGCAGAGCCATCTGCCAAGATTTGTCCAGCCGAAACGCGATCGCCCACCGATACAATGGGACGCTGGTTTAGACACGTATCTTGGTTCGAGCGCTGGTACTTTTGCAAGATGTACTCTATCTCTTTACCATTTTCATCGCGCACCCGAATCCGACTGGCATCTACATAGGACACCTCACCAGCTACCCGATTAACGATCACCATTCCAGAGTCTCTAGCGGCCTGGGCTTCTAGACCCGTTCCTACCAGAGGCCGCTCAGGATGCAACAGCGGCACCGCTTGCCGTTGCATGTTAGAACCCATCAAGGCTCGGTTAGCGTCGTCGTGCTCCAAGAAAGGAATCAGTGATGTCGCAACCGAGATAATTTGCACTGGAGAAATGGCTACATAATCCACCTCAACTGGGGTCGTTGTGGTAAAGTCGCGGCGGTATCGCACGGGCACCTGATCGCCCATAATGTAACCGTTTTCATCTGAGGGTACGTCCCCAGGAGCCACCCGCACATCATCTTCCTCGTCTGCCGTCATGTAGATCGGCGCTTCATCTCGCAAAACGCGGCCATTTTCAACGCGATGGTAAGGCGTTTCGATGAACCCATAGGCATTGACCCGTGCGTGAGTTGCTAACGAACCAATCAATCCTGCGTTCGGACCTTCCGGTGTTTCAATTGGACAGATACGCCCGTAGTGCGAAGGGTGAATATCTCGCACTGCAAAGCCTGCGCGCTCTCGTGTCAGGCCACCTGGACCAAGGGCACTAAGACGCCGCTTGTGAGTTAGCTCTGCCAGTGGATTGGTTTGATCCATGAATTGAGAGAGCTGAGAGGAGCCAAAAAACTCCTTGATGGCAGCAACTAACGGCTTGGGATTAACCAATGAAGCAGGCGTTAGAGAATCTGCATCAGATACTGTCATCCGTTCACGAATAATCCGCTCTAACCGATTGAGACCTACGCGCACCTGGTTTTGCAGCAACTCGCCGACCGATCGAACCCGTCGATTACCTAGGTGATCGATGTCATCAATCATGCCGATGTCAAATTCTAGATTGATCAAATAATCAATCGATGCCAGGATGTCTTGTGGTGTCAGCACCCGAACAGTTTCAGGCACATTTAGTCGCAGTTTTTTGTTGAGCTTATAGCGACCAACCCGGCCTAAATCGTATCGCTTAGGATCAAAAAAGCGAGAATCCAGTAACTGCTGCCCACCTGATACGGTCGGGGGTTCCCCGGGACGCAGCTTCCGATATAGCTCCATCAGCGCTTCTTCTTCGCTAAATTGACCTTCCTTGTCAATTGTTTTCTGGAAGTATTCGGGGTGGCGCAGCGCGTCAAAAATTTCACTGTCGTTCAGACCCAATGCCTTGAGGAGTACCTGTGCAGACAGTTTACGAGTTTTGTCGATCCGCACCCAGACTAAGTCATTCTTGTCTGTTTCAAACTTTAACCAAGCTCCTCGGTTAGGGATTAGGCTGGCATTGTAGGCGCGCCGTCCGTTTTTATCTGTTTCCGATTTGTAGTAAACACCGGGGCTACGAACAATTTGGTTGACAATGACTCGCTCGGCACCATTGATGATGAAGGTTCCCCGGTCAGTCATCAGGGGCAAATCCCCAATGAACACCTCTTGTTCTTTGATTTCCCCAGTTTCTTTGTTGATCAGCCGAGTCGGGACGTACATCTGCACTGCGTAGGTACTATCGCGCCGCTTGGCCTCATCCACATCATATTTAGGACGCTTGAGCTTGAAATCTTTTCCCAAGAAATGCAGTTCTAACTTGCCCGTGTAGTCTGTAATGGGTGAGAAGCTATCTAACTCTTCAATTAACCCTTCTTCTAGAAACCAGCGGAAACTAGCTCGTTGGATTTCGATCAGATCTGGCAGGGTGAAGTTGGCAGCAGCTTGAATGGTGTTAGTCATGCGTCTCCTCGAACGGGTTGCCCTCAGGAATTGCCCTGAACGGTGGGGTAATTAGCAGTAAAGTCGTCAAAACTTAGGTCGGCAAAAACGGTAATCACGAAAAAAACCGACTCCAGTCAGGGGACTGTCGGAACCCAGGATGGGGAAGGGAATCGCGAATGAATCTTAAGGATCTGAATCAACTCAGTACGAAACAAATATTAATTCTCGGCGCAAAGATAGACCCAATCTACTGGAAGACGTACTAAAAATCTAAATCCTAATGCCTAACCCAGTTTGAAAGAAGGACTTAGGCGTACTATCTCCAGCTTCGAGTGAACGCTTAATAATAAAATGTGGTGTAGAGGCAATAGGAGTCCGTGGATCTGTACTTACCATACTTCTTAAAATTATGCCGCAAGTATTGCAATCTGTGTCTCTTTTTTGAGAAATCCCTTGACAAATTATCAAATCGTCTAGTAAGACGTTATCTAACTCGTCAGGGATGACCCAGATCCAAGACGGATGGAAAACTCAGATTGAAAAGTCGGCAAGCATTTGAAGTCGTTTGCTGGGCAATTGTTTCCAATGGCACTCCTCGTAAATATGCAACTCGCTCTGCCACGTAACGAACATAAGCAGGCTGGTTGCGGCGATCGCCTCGTTTGGGAACTGGAGCCAGAAACGGACAGTCTGTTTCGATCAGTAGGCGATCGCTAGGAACCATTTGGGCTGCCTCATGGACTTGAGTCGCGTTTTTGAAGGTCACAATACCACTAAAACTAATGTAAAAGCCTAGATCCAGAAACCATTCGGTTTCCTCTGGAGTCCCGCTCCAACAGTGCATGACTCCTCTGACCGATCCCCGTTGGCCAAAAAATGATTTTAGCCAATCAGCCATTTGTACTGCGGCATCTCGGCAGTGAATAATGACAGGTAAATCAAGCGATTGTGCGATCGCAAGCTGAGCTTCAAATGCCGACCGCTGCTGCACTTGGTTGTCCGCCTTGTAGAAATCCAGCCCTGTCTCACCAATCGCCACAACTCTTGCATCAGAACGGGCTAACGCTAAAATTTCTGCTGCCGAGTGGTCAGTCCATTTTTCTACATCTAAAGGATGCAGCCCGACTGCGAACGAGAGTTCGGGGAATTGATCAGCCAGCGCTCGAATCTCGTTAAACTCAGTCGGCGTAACACAAGAATGAACAAGCCGCTTAACTCCCGCATCTCGCCAAGCATCTGCGATGGCTTCCAAGTCACCCTGGAAGGTAGAAAAATTAAGATGGACGTGAGTGTCAACGAGTGTCGGAATGCTCAAATCAGCTTCCACAAACAATAAATAACGTTTTGACGCAAAATTTTTGAGCGAGAATAGCGGAGGCAGGACTTTTGCAAAAATTAAACGACTAAACTACTACAGCCGCCTAACTCAGCACAAGGAATATAGCGGTTCTTTGCCGGGTGAGGTACAGTAGACCCCGGCAAAACCCTTGCTGAATAAGGCTTTTAAAAATCAACTTGTACTTCACTGAACCAGGAACCGCTATATACAAAACCTTACGCATTAGTAGGTGCAGACACTTTTGCTTCCTGTCGCTTTAGGAACCTTGCAAGAGTTGACTTCTTACGTGCTCCATTGTTTGGATGAATCACCCCCCGCTTTACAGCTTTGTCAATCTTGCTGTAAGCTGCCGCCATTCGTTCCTTAACTTGCTGCTCCAACTCTGGAGTAGGATTGGCGGCGTACTCAGTCACCGTCGCAAGGTAGCGCTTCGTCAGGGTTTTGACGGCAGACTTGTAGGATTTGTTGTGCAATCGGTTGCGCTCTGCAATCTCAACCCGCTTAATCGCAGACTTAATATTTGCCACAGTCGTCTCTACGTTAACTACAAAAAATCAAGCAGTACATTATTGTAGCGAATAAATTAGAAAAGCGCTATATTCCCACACTTTCTGCCAAGTTTTCCATGTGATAGTGGCTGTTGCGGGACAGATTCAGGGGTTTCAAGCTTCTCCACTGATTGGAGCTAAAGGGCAAAGTTCTGGTAAAGCATGCTGTGCGTGTTGACTCTTAGAGCAGTTAGATCACAAGCTAAATTACGAGAAGCTCTCGATTGAGCAACGCGGCATAGTAGTTTGATATCCAAGAACACGTAGCTTCTAAAAATCCAAGCTAATCTAGATATAGGTCGTTTTAGTGGTCATCCCACTGAAATCAAGTCGGGTCTTTGATTCAGTCTGGTATCTCTCGGACTGGCATTTCTAACTCATCTGGCAATGCTGCGAATTATCAATCAACGGTCTGAAGCACTCACCGAGTTACGGCGCATTTGCGATCGCACTCATGATGAGCAAATTCTCCATAAAGAAGCAACAGTTCAGCAGGTACTCCAGGCGGTCAAACGCCAAGGCGACCGGGCAGTATTGCATTATACTGAAGAATTTGACCACCTCACTCTTAAGCTGGAGGAGCTACGGGTCACTGGATCAGAGCTAGATGCTGCCTACCAGCAAGTTCCGCAAGAGCTGTTGGAAGCTATTCGTCTCGCCTGTACAAGAATCGAAGCATTCCATCGCCAGAGACTGCCCAAAAGTTGGGTGCAGTTTAATGAACCAGACATTGTATTGGGAAAGCGTTACACCCCAGTTGATCGAGCTGGTTTATACGTTCCGGGAGGTAAAGCGTGTTATCCCAGTACGGTATTGATGAACGCAATTCCGGCTCGGATAGCGCAAGTCCCTCGAATTGTCATGACTACTCCGCCGAGAGCTGACAAAAGCATCAATCCGGCTGTTTTAGTGGCGGCTCAAGAGGCAGGTATCCAAGAAATCTATCGGGTTGGTGGCTCTCAAGCGATCGCTGCTCTTGCCTACGGCACAGAAACGATTCCCAAGGTGGATGTCATTACTGGCCCCGGTAATATCTATGTGACGCTCGCTAAGAAGCTGGTCTATGGCACGGTAGGTATAGACTCACTGGCAGGGCCATCTGAAGTTCTGATTATTGCTGACGGCACGGCCAATCCCGTCCATCTTGCCGCAGATCTACTAGCTCAGGCCGAACACGACTCGCTAGCCGCGGCTATCTTAATCACAACCGATGCTGCCTTAGCTTTGAAGGTCGTCGCAGAAGTGGAGCAAATGCTGGTGAATCACCCCCGTCATTTGCTGACCGAAAAGGCGATCGCCCACTATGGGCTAGTAATTGTGGTTGAGTCCCTGAAAATTGCTGTAGAGCTATCCAATGAATTTGCCCCTGAGCATCTAGAACTGCAAACGTCTGACCCGTGGAGTCTTTTAGAGCAGATTCGGCACGCTGGTGCCATATTTCTGGGTAAATCTACCCCTGAAGCGGTTGGAGATTACCTAGCTGGCCCCAATCATACCCTACCGACTTCTGGCTCTGCGCGCTATGCCTCGGCGCTGAGTGTAGAAACGTTTATGAAGCACTCTAGCCTAATTCAATATTCTCCTGCTGCCTTACAAGATGTTGCTTCTGCCATTAATGCTTTAACCACCGCCGAGGGGTTGCCCTCTCACGGAGATTCTGTTCGTCTACGAGTGCAAAACCCATCCGATGCAGATAGTAGTAATGACCTGTAATTTGAAAACTATTTAAGGCAGTCTGTGGCAGGCAAGGGTAAAGTCATAGCTTTTTTGCTATAGAGATAAAACATTGCCACTACACTTACGAATATTGTTATTGGTATTGATGTAAGGATTTTTTGATGGACGGGCGAAGCCCGTCCATCAAAAAATCCTTACCAATCGGGAACTACCCGAATATTTTGGTGGCGCGCACTGCGCGCCACCAAAAACATCTCTGTCCTAATCTCACTAGCCAAAGAGATATAGCGGTAGCCATGATCAATAGGACGCCTCCCTGTCATTCCCGCCTGCGCGGGAATCCATCTGCTCGATAGGTGCGGGGTGGATTCCCGCCTGCGCGTGAATGACGCTGGCATGTCCTAAGCTTTATGACTATGGCTATATATACGCTGGTTAGGTGGATTCTGGGTGCATTCTCCTAACTCTCCGCCGAAAAGTACTGAACTGACCTACCTTATCGGTGTGTCAAAAACTGTCTTAATCTCAAAAGACTCAAGGTCTGACCCAAGTTTAGGGGCAGAAGGGAGATGCCCTCTAAAGAGGACTGTATCCAGCCATCTCCCCACTGCCATTGATGGAAACCGTCAACACCTTGGCTCAAAAGCAACCGAAGACTATTGGATCGAAGCTCACTAACGTAATGATGCACGGCAATTGGCCCTATCCAACTGGTAAAGACCGTTTCAGATTGCAGTCGTTCAGGCAACCCTTGAGAAAGCGACTGAGGAGCCATCCACTGACGTAACTGGTCTGTGCAAAGGAGCATTTCCCCAATAGAGGTCTCTGAGGCTTCGACTTCAAGGCGGAGAGTACTCTGCTGAAAATTTCCTAACATAAGCTACTACGGTAAAAATCCGATAACAACCGATACTTCTATGGACTTCAAACAGAACTTGCCTTCATAAAGGGCATTCTTATTTTCTCTAAAGAAGGCGATTTTTTGAAGGCTTTAGCCTGAAAAATCCATCAATTTTATTCATCTGGTTCGATGGTGCTAGTTAACCCGTGACCCTTCAAGCTTTCGCAGTAAAACTCGGCATGTTCTTGTTCACAGGTAATCACTAACGCGATCCCATTGGTATGAGCTTCCATCATGATGCTCACTGCTTGAGGAACCGTCAAACTTGTAACCGTCTTGATCAATGCTTCCACCACATGTTCCATGGGATTAACATCGTCGTTGTGCAACAAAACCCGGTAACGGGGCGCAATTTTACGGGACGTTGAACGCTGCTCAATGGTCTCGACAGACACAGTTATGACCCTCTCTGAAAAATAGTTGCTGGAAGTCTAATTTAGCCCTAGCATCACCGTTGCAACATCGGCACAGCCGAGCAAGCAGTCTTTCGCTATCTTTCATTATCTTAAGTCACCTCTCAAGATGGGTTCAACAGGCACTTGGACAGAACCTCTACAATATGTCTAAGTAGGTGGGCTTAAGTTAAATACCTAAAACCCTGCGCTGCCGGCTGCGCGGGCAGCGCAGGGTTTTAGGATTTGGTTTTTATTTAGGTTGAACTACTTACTGGGGTACGTGTTAGATTATCTTGAGTTGCATAACGGATGACGATTCTCTCATCATTTGAACCCAATCAAATTGTGTGTGTTGAGCAGGGTGATACTAAGCTGTTTGCAGAGGTGATTCAAGTGTCAGAGATTCGCCCTGTGTCTTGGATACGTCCTCTATTGATGTGCAGTGCACCCTTAGATTGGAACCGTTCTGAAACGAGCTGGCAAGAGGAACTGGCAGCTCAGGTTTATGACTTAAGGGAGGGAACTGATTTACTGTGGCCATTAGAGCTTCAGCGAGCTGCCTTAGACACAGAGGTTGTGCCACTGCTGACCAAACTAAGTACCCACAAAGCGCAATCGGGCGATCGCTCAGCGCATCAGTGCTTGCAAGCCTTCATAAGGCAAGTCTGGCAAGCCTATCCTAATGCCTTCCGCTTTGAGTCAAATCAGTCGCTGAACCAGCAAACCCTGGATTAACTCTGACTTACTACAAAACACTTTCATCTTCTTCGCTTTTGTTTCGTTGACCTTCAGAGCAAAGATCAGCCCGGGTACTCTTAGATATCAAATCTGTAAGATTTACCTAAACTTAGCCCCAATCTGATTAGCCTCAATCTGAACCTGATTTTCGGGAGGCTGAACTCGCACGGGAATGTTATAGAAGTTGGCTTTACGTACGCACCTTGTACGTAAAGCCAATTTCTACGTAATTTCTCGACTATGCTTCTTAAATTCAAGGGCCGGGTACTAGGCGGATTCGCCCAGCATCCATTTCAGCCATAAGTAGTTCTAGAGCTTCATAATCAACATCCGAGATATGGCCTAAGCGAGTTAGCTCATAGTTGATCTCATTTTCAATGTCTGGCGTAAGTTGCCTAATATGAAGAGCTTTTGATACAAGTTTACGAATAACGTGAGTAGTTTTCATATTGTTGCCGTCGAAGAATCAGGGAACTCTTACATTCTTGATTCTCTGACGAATGTCAAAACTTCGACGTGATCCTAGCCTAGACAGCATCGTGATCTTTGCCCTAGTTAATTGGTGATTTAGATCACGCATTTTGTTGCCAATAACAAAATTGCAGATACACAAGGATTGGTATATTTACACACTTTTCGGCGGAAATACTTATTGAAACCTTTAAAAAAGTCGGCTTGACACTTAAAGTTTCCGCGAAATGACCTAGTTTTACTGGTTTTTACGGAGCTGGGAGGCTATATTTTCGGAATCTAATCTTAATATTTTGTTTTTTTACAGTTGAGTTTATCCATTCATAGCGTAACCAGCGAAGCAGGATATTAGTGATGCAGAACCTTCTAGTACGCCCCACCGTTACCATTGTTCAGCCAACTGGACATATTAATGCATCCAGTGCCCCAGAATTCCAGCAGCAGCTTCTGGAGACTGTGTCGTCTGATCGATACGCGTCCATTTTAGTTGATCTTAGTTTGGTAAATTCGTTGGACAGTGCAGGGTTGATGTCATTGGTATCAGCGTTGACTCTATCTCAGCAACTAGGTAAACGGTTTGGGATCTGTTGCGTTCCTGCTTCTATTCGAATTATTTTTGAGGTGACTCAATTGGATCGAGCTTTCAAAATTTTCGATAGTCGTTCTGCCTATGAAGGGGGAATCGCTTAAGCGTACAGGACTTACGCATCTCATAAAAAAGCCAAGAAAGTCTATGACGGTGGGGGTGCGGCGCGCCCCCACCGTCATTTGATTGCGTAAATCCTAAAAATTGCGTCCATTAGAGGGTAGTCCTAAATTGGTAAGGATTTTTTGATGGGCGGGCTTCGCCCGCCCATCAAAAAATCCTTAGGGAACTGCGTTGAAATAAGATACCGGCTCAAGCAGAAGGCTTATCATGGATTCCCGCCT
>Ga0105046_10004861_pt1 | contig 21353 bp, 15 predicted proteins | sample MAT03_FD_78385 | JGI IMG/M metagenome (GOLD analysis project Ga0105046, IMG submission 78385) | Freshwater microbial communities from Lake Fryxell liftoff mats and glacier meltwater in Antarctica - MAT-03 (megahit assembly) | ecosystem: Environmental > Aquatic > Freshwater > Ice > Liftoff...
GGTTTCGAAAAAATTGAAAGGATTTGGCCGGCCCACACCGCCTTGCACGAAGGCATCGACACGGGGCTGCGATTTCAAGCGCAGCATATCGCGGCCGAGTTGCAGGTTTTGTTGCTGGAGCAGAAAAAGGCGGTATTCCGGGCGTTCGGCCGGCCCTGTCGGCACAGAAACCGTATTGGCAGGCATGGTCAAGGCAAAGTCCACCCGTTCACGCCCGATCCAGAGGGCTAATATTTTCATCAAAGTTGTTTGGTCGGCATGGGTGCTGCCGAGCTGCTGCTCCGTTTTCAGGATATTGATCCGCACCTGATCGGCGGTGGTTTTAAGCGCAATGCCCTCTTTGATCCCGGCCTCTGCTTGTTTCAAACGGCTTTCCAGGTCTGCTTGCGACGCCTGTAATATGGCGATGGATTCCTGGAGCAAGAGGATTTTGAAATACAGGTCGGTTACGAGTTCGCGGACTTGAAACACGTCCACGTCGGTTTGCGTCGCAGCCAGTTCGCGTTCCAGATCGCGTTGGCGGCGCATAAAGCGGTCGCTGTTGCCGTCCCAGATACGTTGGCTGGCATCCACCGACAATTTGTACTGGTCTTTGGGCACTTTTGGTATCTTGAAAAGCGGATTTTCGACCGGGAAGCCGAACACATCGCTTTGCCACGTAGCCTGCGCGCCCACACTGATGCGGGGCAGGTTATTGCTTTGCAGGTTTCGGGTTTGCAGGGCGGCGATGTTTTCAGCAAGCGCCTTTTTTTGTTGTAGCGGACTGTTCTGCTCCGCCAACTGGCGGCATTGCGCCACGGAAAGGGTATCTGCGGCCTGCAGATTCGTAGCCAGGAAGGTGAAAAAAATAAGCGTTAATCGCATGATTTAAGATAATGTTTTGACCATTTGTTATGCTTCGGGTTTGAGGGCAGCAAAGACAAAACGGGTGACCTCTTCTTTGCGCTCCTGGATAAATAAATGCATTTCTGCGGCGCTCATGCCCAAAACCAGGCGCAACATCGGTTTGGCTACGAAGGGGAAAACGCACATCGACACGATATGGACCAGCAAGTGTTGCGGTTTGATGGGCCGTATGGTTCCAAGCGCGACGGCTTCTTCCACCTGACGGAAAAAAACGGCCGGTTTTGGCAGATCTTTCGGCAAAATGATCTCGAAAAAGCGCTCGGGATGTTTGTTCATTTCAGAAATGATAAACAACGGCACGAACGGATTATGGCTGATGGTCTCTATATAAAAGTCGATGAAACGGCGGATCTTAAGTTCCAGTGGATCATCGGATTCGATCATTTTTTGCAAGTTCGGAATCGCCCGGCTCAGTACGGCCCGGGCCACCATCTCGTATAATTTTTCCTTGGTCCGGTAGTAATAATGCAACAGCGCCTTGTTGATACCCGCCCGGTTGGCGATCTCCTGCATCTTCGCCCCATCCATGCCCTTTTGCATAAACAGTTCATGGGCCGCATCGAATATCCGCTGTTCCGTCGAATCGCCGGTTAATCCGGGCCCTTTTTCTGATTCAGCCATAAGGTTTAACCGTTTGGTTAATTTTGGGCAAAGGTAATGGCGTTTATTTCACATTGTCAAGCTGTTTGGAAAATTTTTAACCGAATGGTTAAATTTTTTGGGTAAACGTCTGAAAATGCGTTTGTCAAGAGATTGGCTCAAAAGTCAATTCACCACAAAGTACACAACGTCACACAAAGTTTAATAAATTGATATCCAAATTAGTATAAATAAATTTTGTGTGACTTTGTGTACTTTGTGGTAATTTTTTACGCTTAATGAGACAACCGCTCAATCGCCGTTTTGCCTATCTTTGGAGGCTGATTTCGCTTGACACGCAGCCGTTAAAATTTAAACCACGTAACCATGAAAAACACCGTATTGCCCTTTTTACTGCTTTTTATCCTGACAAGCCTTCATGCTGCCGACCCGCAACCTGTAGCCTCCGTCGTCCGCGAGGTAACTATTTTCAAAAATGGCGCGCAGATTACCCGCACGGCCAGCCAAAGCGTAGGCAGTGGCCGTTCGGAGCTGATTTTCAAAGGGTTTTCACCCAACATTAAAGCGCAAAGTATTCAGATAAAAGCGGGAGACGCCGTCACGATTATGTCGGTAAATTTTCGCCTCAACTATCTGGAGGAAATTGCTAAAACCCAGGAAATCAAAGGCCTGGAAGCGCAAATTTCGGTTGTTTTAACGCAAATTGCCCGTTTAAACACCGACTTGAACGTATATAAACAAGAAGAAAACCTGCTGTCCAGAAACCAGGTCCAGATCATCGGGGTGCCCAATAACCCGCTCAAAACCCAGGATTTAAAGGAACTCGCCGATTTCCAGCGCACGCGACTGAGCGAAGTGCTGACGAAGCAATACGAGGTGGCGCAGCAGATCAAACAGCTTGAGGAACAGGCCGCTACGCTTCAAAAACAGGTGGCGCTTTTAAACAGTCAAAAAAATACGCCTTCCGGGGAAATATTGGTTGTGCTGAATGCCGCCAAGGCAGGGGCCGTGCCTTTTACCTTAAGTTATTATGTGGACCAAGCCGGCTGGGCCCCCTTCTATGATTTGCGGATCAAAGACGTGGCGAGTCCGGTTTCCCTCCTGCAAAAAGCCAGCCTGTATCAGCAAACCGGCGAAACCTGGACGGCGGTGAAACTCAGCCTGTCTACCGGCGACCCGGCCGAAAACAACACGCGGCCGGTGTTAGCGCCCTGGCGCTTGCGCTATACCACCCCGTTTGCCCGTATGCAAAGGCAGGCTATCGGAGGCCGGTATACGGTGATCGGAGCAGGAAACTACGGAGAAGTGCGTGGTAAAATAAGCGATGAAAGCGGAGAAACGCTGATCGGAGCATCGATTTCCATCAGGGGCATGAATCAGGGAACGAGGAGCGATGTTAATGGCGATTTTGTGCTGAAATTACCGCCGGGCGCTACGTCGATCGTCATTAATTATACCGGCTTTAACAGCATGGAGATACCGGTCAGTCAAAACGGCCAGGTGTTGCAAATTATATTGGATGCTAATAACTCGTTGCAGGAAGTCGTGGTGAGCGCTTTAGGAAGCAACAAAAAAGTTGCAAAGGACGAATTGGTTTCCGAGGAGGAAACGCCCGTTACGGTGCTCCAGCTTCCAACCACCTACCTCTATGAAATCGACCAGCCGGTGACGCTTGACAGCGACGGAAAACTTCAAATGGTGGATATCAAAACGTATGAATTACCCGCCGGATATCGCTATTATTGTGCGCCCAAAAAAGACAACAGCGCTTTCCTCACGGCACAGGTGACGGGCTGGGAAACGATCGGATTGCTGAGCGGCGAAGCGAATCTCTTTTTCGAGGGCACTTTTCTTGGCAAATCCTACCTTGAATTCGCCAATACCAGCGATACCCTGCAAGTATCGCTGGGGCGCGACAAAAACATCAGTGTAAGCCGTACCCAACTGAAAGAATTTAGTAAACGGCAGTTTTTAAGCGGCAAAAAAGAAGATAGCCGCAGTTTTGAAATCGCTGTAAAAAACAAAAAATCGCAAGCGATCCTGCTGATCCTTGAAGACCAGATACCTATTTCTACCAACAAAAATATCAACATAAACCAAGACGAAACCAGCGGCGCCGGCGTAAACGAAGAAACGGGCATCCTGAGCTGGACCTTGAACCTGGGGCCTGCCGAAGACAAAAAACTCCGTTTCGGCTATACGGTGAAATACCCGAAAGAAAAGATCATCGCATTGGAATAAGTTACCTTTTTATCTTAATAACCGATAACAAAATGTCTAACAAACTAATTTTCACCACTTTATCCGTAGTCGCTCTGCTTGGCCTTTTGGCTAATTGTCGCCAGAACATGATCATACCCGACCCCGTTGATCCTGTTCCGGAGTACCCGGCCGGCACGAGCTACCTGGAACCTTCGCCGCAGCGCCCCGGCAACCCGGTGGCCGGTTACGATTACCTGATCCACGGCGATTACGTCAGCAGCGGCATTCCGTTTGCAGTGTACAAACAGATTTTCGGCAACACCAACCCCGACGATCTGGGACGCACCGGCGACAACGACGGCATCTCCTTTCGCTTTAACATCGTGGCGGCTTCCAACGGGGTAAAAGTGGCTGCGCCGACCTGCCTCAGCTGCCACGCTGAAAAAATCAACGGCCAGTTGATCGTAGGGCTCGGCAACAATACCAGTGATAACACCAACGACCCGGGCGCCAATTTTCAGGCGGCCGACCAATTGATTACCCTGTTTTACGGGCCCAACTCTCCCGAATATGCCGCATTCCTGCCCATCAGCCGGGCCACTCAGGCCATCGGCCCATTCGTGCTCACCAAAGTGCGCGGCGTGAATCCGGCGGATAAAATATTCGGCACGCTCTCCGCCCACCGCAAATCCGACGACCTGAGCTGGCTCGACGCCCCTCAATTCAACGTGGCGGTCGAAGTAGCGCCCACCGACGTGCCGGCCTGGTGGCTTATGAAAAAGAAACATGCGCTTTATTACAACGGCCTGGGCCGGGGCGATTTCGCCCGGCTGTCCACAGCCTCGGGCATGCTCACCATGCTCGACAGCGCCGAAGCCCGAAAGATCGACAACCATTTCCCCGACCTGATGGCCTGGATACGCACCCTCGAAGCGCCGGCTTACCCCTATACGATTGATCAAACACTGGCGGCGCAGGGAAAAACCATCTTTGAACAAAATTGCACCAAATGCCACGGCACGTACGGCAGCCTGGAAACATACCCCAACCTGCTGGTAGACATCGCCACGATTGGCACCGACCCGCTGGTGTCGCAAACCTATCAACTCTACCCGGAGCACCATACCTGGTACAACAGCAGCTGGTTTGCTCAAGGGCCTTACAAAGGACAACTCTTGCCCAACGAGGGCTACGTAGCGCCGCCGCTCGACGGCATTTGGGCCACGGCGCCTTACCTGCACAACGGATCGGCGCCCACGCTGGAGGACCTGCTGAACAGCGGCCAACGCCCCGTTTTTTGGAAAAGAACCTTCGATAATTCGGACTTTAACCAACTCAAAGTTGGCTGGAATTATACGGTGGAAAGCGCTCAGACAGACGTTAATACGTACAACACAACCCTTATTGGATATGGAAATGGCGGGCACACTTTTGGGGATGTATTTACAGCGGCCGAGCGAAACGCATTGATCGAATACCTGAAAACACTGTAAAGTATTTGGAAAGTTATTTTAAACTTAATATAAAAGGCTGTGTTTTTGTCTTAGTTTTGCGGCAATTAAAGATTTTCATTATTTTCCCTAGTTTTCCCAAATGAACTCGCGAAAACCAAAGTGTTTTTGGCGGGTTCTTTGTTTAATAAATTCAGCTTGCCATACGTACACAGATGTCAATAACGCAGCCTAAAGGAAAAATAAAATTTATCGACCATGATAAACGGATGTTTTTTGCAACCTTAAAAAACCGGGTCGACCAATATTTTAAAGATCGGGGCATTTCCAGCCATGCCAATACCAAAATGGTGGTAAAAACGATCGTTCTGTTAACAGTTTATATCCTTCCCTTTTTAACCTTGTTATTCGTACCGATGTCTGCCGGTATAAGCCTACTCCTTTGGCTGCTGATGGGCCTCGGTGTTGCAGGCATTGGCATGAGTGTCATGCACGATGCAAACCACGGGGCTTACTCCGAGCACGCCGGCGTCAACACTTTTATTGGTTATACGCTCAACATGCTGGGGGCTGCCGTCTCCAACTGGAAATTACAACACAACCTCCTGCACCATACCTACACCAACATTACCTACATGGATGATGATATTGACGACAAGGGGGTGCTGCGTTTTTCGCCGCATACAGAGGTCAAAGGCATCCATCGCTACCAGTGGTTGTATGCATTTGCTTTTTACGGCATTACGACCCTCTATTGGGTTTTATTGAAGGATTTCGTTCAATTTGTCCGATATACACGAAATGGCGTGAACGTTCGCTCGAAGTCCGAAAACCGGATGACGATGATCAGGATCATTGCGGTAAAGGTCATTTACCTGGCCATCACGATTGGGTTGCCAATTTGGGCAGGTCATGCATGGGTAGCCGTTCTGGGTGGTTTCCTGTTGATGCACTTCACTGCCGGCGTGATCCTCACGGTTGTATTCCAATTGGCGCACACCGTGGAAGGCACCTCCCACCCGATGCCTTCCGCAGATGGTTCGATTGAAAACGAATGGGCGATCCACCAACTCAATACGACTGTCGATTTTGCCCCGAAGAACAAGTGGTTGTCGTGGTATGTAGGTGGTCTGAATTTCCAGGTGGAGCATCATTTGTTTCCCCGCGTATGCCACGTGCATTACCCCGACATCGCGCCGATCGTGCAACAAACGGCGGAGGAATTTAATGTACCGTACCTGGTAAATCAGACCTTTTCCCAGGCGCTGCACTCCCACATTGCTACGCTGCGCCGCTTCGGCAGGTTGCCGAGCATGGACGAAGCTATCGGATAGACGGCTGCAAAATGCACTGTTTTCGGTGTTTTAGACGATTTTACCCAGGCGGATAGCCCGTTTTTCCCAAACATTCCGGATGTTTGCCGTACAACATGTCCTACCCAACGCAAACATCCCGGATGCACACTTTCCGTAACAGCCTGTCCTGCTGCCTGCTGCTCGCAGCGCTACCGCTTTTTGCCCAAACGCCCCTGCGATCGCCGGATGAATTTCTGCCGCACCACCTCGGCGAACAATTTACGCCGCACTACCTGCTGACCGACTATTTCGAATACGTAGCGGAAAATGCCAAAACCACCGTGCGCCTCGAACGCTACGGGCTTACCAATGAGGACCGGCCCCTACAGCTGGCCTTTTTTTCCGCGCCGGAAAACATCGCCCGCCTCGAACAGATCCGCCTGAATAACCTGCGCTTAGCCGGACTTGCGGAAGGTCAGGCCGACCTGAACGACCCGGTCGTGATCGTGTGGCTCAGCATGAGTGTGCACGGCAATGAACCCACCGGCTCGGAATGCAGCATGGAACTGGCGTACCGCCTGGCCGCGCAAACCGACCCGAAAATCCGCCAATGGCTCAAAAATACCCTGGTGATCATCGACCCGTCCCTCAACCCCGATGGATATGATCGCTACACCCATTGGTACCGGGGGGCCGCCAACTTGTTGAAAAACGTCAATCCAGACGGCCGCGAACACCGCGAACCCTGGCCGGGCGGTCGTGTAAACCATTACTATTTCGACCTGAACCGCGACTGGGCCTGGGCGACCCAGGTAGAAAGCCGCCAACGCATCGCCGAATACCAGCGCTGGCTGCCGCAGGTACACGCCGATCTGCATGAACAATACGTGGAAAATCCCTACTACTTCGCCCCGGCCGCCGAACCGATGCACGATTATATCACGCCCTGGCAGCGTGATTTCCAAACCAGTATCGGCGAAAATCACGCCCATTATTTCGACAACAACGGCTGGTTGTATTTCACCAAAGAGGTGTTCGACCTGTTTTACCCTTCTTATGGCGATACATATCCCATGTTCAACGGGGCCATCGGAATGACCTACGAACAGGCCGGGCATTCCACCGCGGGCCGCGCCGTGACCATCTCCAACGGCGACACGCTCACGCTCTCCGAACGCATCTTGCACCACCTGACCACGAGCTTGTCGACCATCGAAATGGGCAGCCGGCACGCTGCCGAGGTGGTCGAAAACTTCCGCAATTATTACCGGGATCTGGCGGCGAAACCGCAAGGCCAATACAAAGCGTTCGTCATCCGCGCAACCAACGACCCCAACAAGGTTAACACGCTTTGCCAACTGCTCGACCTGCATAAAATCCGCTACGGCCGGGTTGGGGCGGGCTTGTCGGGTGTGCGCGCATTCGACTATACAACGGGTAAGGAAACAAACGTATCCATTCAACCCAATGATCTGGTTATCAGCGCTTACCAGCCAAAATCGACCTTGGTGCAAGTGCTGTTCGAACCGGAATCCCACCTCTCAGATTCCCTGACCTACGATATTACCGCCTGGGCGCTGCCGTATGCCCACGGGCTCGAGGCGTACGCTATGAAAGAACGCCTGGAACCCAAAAAGCCCTTCGAAGCGGACAAAGCGGCCGAGGTAAAGCTGACCGCTTCGCCTTATGCCTGGTGCATCCATCGCCGCTCGCTGGCAGAAGCTGAATTTATGGGTGAAATCCTGCAAAAAGGGGTAAAAATGCGCTATGCCACCAAAGATTTTTCCATGGCCGACCAGCAGTATGCCGCTGGCGCCATCGTCATCAATCGGGCCGACAACCGTATGATCGCCGCTGAATTAGACAGCCTGATTAAGGCCGCAGCCGCTAAAACTAATGTAGTGCTGCACCCGATTTTCAGCGGCTACTCCGGCAAAGGCAGCGATTTCGGTTCGGAGGCCTTCGCCTTGCTGGAGCACCCCGAGGTGGCGCTGGTGTATGGAGACGACGTTGATGAAAATTCCTATGGGCACACCTGGTTTTTCTTCGAGCGCGAACTAAACTACCCGATCACGCCGGTGCCTTTGGATAAATTGGGCCGCGTAAAATTAGATGCTTTTACTACCCTTGTTTTCCCGAACGGTTCATACAACCTGAACGAGGTACAATTGAAACAAATCCAGGATTGGGTGCGCAAAGGCGGCCGTGTCATCGCTTTCGACGGCGGGGTGCGGGCTTTTGCAGATAAGGACGGTTTTGGGATGAAAATGAAAGAGTCGCCGAAAAAAGATTCCACTGCTGCGCCAAAACCCTACTATGCCCGCGAACGGGATAATATCAGCGACCAGATGCCCGGCGCAATCCTCAAAGCCAAAGCCGATAATTCCCATCCGCTGGCATTCGGGTTGCCGGATTACTATTTTTCGCTCAAAACGAGCGCGGACGCGTATGAAATGCCCGATAAAGGCACCACCGCTATTTACCTGGAAGACAGTTTTCAGTCGTACGGATTTATCGGCAGCCGTCTGAAGCCCCGCCTGAAAAAAACGCCTATTGCCGCCCTCCAGAAGATCGGAGAAGGGGAAATGGTTTATTTTGTGGACAATCCGCTGTACCGCTGTTTCTGGCAACAGGGGAAGGTGATTTTTGCCAATGCGCTTTTTTTCTAGCGGCGCTTATACTAGGATTGGAACACGGATTAAACGGATGAGACACGGATTAAAACGGATTTTTTATTTGATCCGTTTTAATCCGTGTCTCATCCGTTTAATCCGTGTTCCAATCCTATCTCACCCGCCGGAGGCGGGAGGCCAATGCCGTTAAATTAAGGCCTCGGAGAGGCCCAACGTTTGTAGCCAATCCGTGCAACAGTTATTTGGCCTCGGAGAGGCCTAAGGTTAAATAATATGCAGGTTGCCAAACAAATGTTAGACGGCTCCGAGGTCTGGGAATAATGGCTACCAATGATTTCTACAAACGTTTGACCTCTCCGAGGCTTTAATTTAACGGCATTGGGCGGGAGGCTGTCAAGGTCAAATAAACGAATCCCCCAAAGCTCATAGCCGCCGCAAAGTAAAATACGGCCGGCATCCGCCCCCATTGATTGGCAAAATACCAGCCCGCCAGCGCTGCGCCGCCGCCAATAGCGATTTCCAAAGCGATGTACATGGTAGCCAGCGCCCGGCCTTTGCGCTCGGGGTCGCCTAAATCCACCGTCCAGGCATTGACGGCCGGCGAAAAAATGCCGTTGCCGAGTCCGAACAGAAAGGCGGCTACGTACAGGATCGCCGGCGAATCGGCCAGCGCAAAAGCGATCATCGCCGAACTGATGACCAGCGCGGAGGTTTTTAAAACTGGCACACGCCCCAGCTGATCGGACAGTTTACCGGCAAAAAGCCGGGTGGAAATGCTGGCTAAGGTGAAAATCGTAAAAATCGCGCCCCGGTTGCTTACGCCGAGGTGATCGCTTAAATCGGGCCCCAGGGTCAGAATGACGCCGTAACTGACGTAACAGAAGAGCATTGTAATGGCCGCAGGTATCGCCAGGGGGTCGAACACGTCGTCCTTCCCGACCCGGAGCAGTTTCAGGCGAAACGGGTGCTTTTGGGGGAGGGTTTCTTTTAAATTCAGCAGGATAACGATGGATAACACAGCGAATATAGCGGAGGTGTAAAACATGGCGTTGATGCTGTAGGCTTTCACCAGCCAGCTGCCCAGCGGTGGGGAAGCCGAAGCGCCGAGGCTCAGGGAAATGCCCATCATGCCCATCGCTTCGCCGCGGCGCGCCAGGGGCACAATATCGGCCACATACGCCGAAGATCCGGTCGGTTTGAAGCCGGTGGAGAATCCGTGAAAAAAACGCAGGGCCAGGAAACCGCCCACGAACGCCAGGGCCGGATACAACAAGCTGCACACCACGCAGGCAATTACGCCTATGTACATCACCGGCAAGCGCCCGATGGTATCGGCTAATTTTCCGCTAAAGGGCCGGGAAAGGCCGGCTGTTATGGTAAAAAGCGCGATGATCAGTCCTTTGTGTTCGGCGCCGCCCACGAACGATTGCGCTGTGGTTCGGTTTCTATATCATGTCATAGATATGAATGCCAATCAAGGCGCAGGCAAAGTCGTGGAAAAAAATCATACCCTTTTAGAAGGTTGTTTTCAAATAGCCACTGCCAACCGGCACGCCAACGGTCGGGACTGGTGGATACTATTGGCCGACAACCAGCAGCCCCGTTTTTACCGCTGGCTGCTCACTCCGACCGGTCTGGAAGGGCCCTGGATGCAGGATTTGGCAAACCCGACGATCGATGACCTGTGGTTTTGCGGCTGGAGTGAGTTTTCCCAGGATGGGCAGCGATACATCATCAATGCCTGTCGCACAGGCGTAGCGGTATACGACTTCGACCGTTGCACCGGGTTGCTATCCGGTCCAACTTTTTTGGAACGCTCGACAATATGGAATTGGAGCGCTACCTATTCGCCCGATAGTCGTTTTTTATACACTGTGGACAACAGCATTCAAACATTGCTTCAATACGACCTGAACGCCTCGGATATTCCGGCTTCAAAAACAATCGTTGCAGAGTGGGATGGATTTATTGACCCAACCTCAAGCATCACAGGGTTCGGTTTTATGCAGCAAGGCCCCGACGGCAAGTTGTACATCTGGGCCGGCGACAGTTACTTTATCCATGTCGTTGATTTCCCAAACCGCAAAGGCCTCGCTTGCCAGGTCCGCCAAAGGGCCATTGAATTACCCGCAGAGGTTTTTGCAGCCAACCTCTACTACCCCCGCTACCGCCTCGGACCGGTAGACGGCTCCACCTGCGACACGCTCGGCATCGACAACCGCCCCGAGGCCCTGTTCCGGCACGAGTTAGAAGACACCTTGAGCCCTCTGCAGGTTACCTTTACCGACCTGTCTTACTACCAACCCACCGCCTGGCAGTGGGATTTCGGCGATGGCACGTTCAGCCAGGATACTAGCCCTGTCCATATTTTTTCAGAACCCGGCATTTACAACGTGTGCCTGCAAGCGAGCAACTTATACAGTGCGGATACCTTTTGCAAACAAGTGACGGTCGGTACAATCGGGATCGAAAACTTGCCCGCCGTGCCGAGCGCCCGGGTAAGCCCCAATCCATTTTACGCGGACCTGACGGTCCGGCTTCCGGCCCTGGTGGGCGTGGCGCCGCGTTTCGTGCTGTACGATCTGTACGGCCGGGAAGTCTGGTCGGGTTACCTGCGGGAGTTCGATACAACCATACCGCTGGAGCGTTTGCCGGGGGGCATGTACGTATGGCAGGTGTATTGGCGGGGGGGTTTGGTGCAGAAGGGTAAAGTGGTTAAAATGTAGTCTTGCAACGTCATAGACAGGTTTTTCCGACTGGAAGAAGTTTTCGGACAGGCTCTAAATGCGTACGCTACGCCTATGTGTCCTATCTGCCCTATGTGTTTTAAAATGTAGCATATCTGTTTTTTTCTGAGCCAGACCACAGCAATTTGCTCCGCAAAAAACCCTCCACCACCGAAAGCCCGCGCTCAAACTGGTCGTTATTGTTCACCACAATGTCTGCATCTTCCTTATATGGTTGAATATACCGTTCATAAGACGGCAACACGTGGTGCTGGTATTTGTACAACACGTCGTCGATGGGGTAGCCGCGTTCCACCTGGTCGCGGTAAATGCGGCGGATCACTTTCAGGTTTTCTTTCGCGTTGATAAAAATTTTAAGGTCGAACTGCGGCGCTATCTTCTTGTAATGAAACACGAACAAACCTTCCAGAATGATGACCGGAGCGGGACGGAACGTGAGCATCCTGGGCGCAGCGCCGGCGTTGTTGAAGGTATATTCCTCTTTGGTGACAGTATGGCCGGCCATTAATTGTTCCAGGTCGCGGCGAAAGGCTTTTTTATCGAAGGATTTGGGCAGGTCGAAATTTTTTTCCCCTTTTTCGTCTTCCACCTGATTTTCGCGGGGAAGGTAATAATCGTCCATCGAGACGATGCAGAGTTGATCTTCGCTAAATAATTTGCGCAGGCGCCGGATGAAGCTTGATTTGCCGCTGCCGCTGCCGCCGGTGATGCCGATGAGGAATGGTTTCATGCGGTAAAAGTAGGCTTTCAAGTAAAAACTTTTGCAAACCAATGTGGCTGTGTACTTTTAGCGGTTAAAAATACCTAAACCTTCACTACACATGGATAGGCTCATCGGGCTTTTGGGCATTGCCCTGATTTTGGGAATCGCTTTTTTGTTATCGAACAACCGCAAGGCAATCAATTACCGGACGGTTGGGATGGGTTTGTTGATCCAGGCTTTATTGGCTGTATTTATTTTAAAAACGCCGGTCGGGAAGGCTATTTTCGGTTGGTTGGGAAAGGCGGTTACGAAGGTGCTGAGCTTTTCGGACGAGGGCGCCAAATTCATTTTCGGCGTATTGGCCAGCGATGAAAAAATGGCGCCGGTATTTGGTAATGAGACGTTTATCTTTTTCGTACGCATCATTCCCACCATCATTTTTGTGGCTTGCTTAGTCAATATTTTTTACCATATCGGGGTGATGCAATGGATCGTGGAGAAATTAGCCAAGGTGCTCAACTACTTTCTGAAAGTGAGCGGCGCCGAAGCCCTGAGCAATATTTCCAGCGCTTTTGTGGGGCAGGTAGAAGCGCAAATTATGATCAAACCCTACCTGAAGGGTATGACCAATTCGGAACTCATGGCCTCCATGACCGGCAGTTTTGCCTGTATTGCCGGCGGGGTAATGGCCACGTATATCATGTTCGGCGTACCGGCCGAGTACCTGATAGCGGCCAGTATCATGGCGGCGCCGGGCGCATTGGCCATTTCCAAAATAATATATCCGGAAACGGAAGAGCCCGAAACACTGGGAACCGTCAAATTAAAAGTCGGGAAACAACACTCCAATATCGTGGACGCCATCAGCGCCGGTTGCTCCGAGGGGCTCCGGGTCGGTCTCAATGTGGTGGCCATGCTGATCGGCTTTTTGGCCCTCATTGCCCTCATCAATTATATTTTCGGTGTGGTCGGCGGCCTGGCGGGTTACCCGCAACTGAGCCTGAATACGATTCTGGGCGGATTGTTTGCCGGCTTCGCTTTGGTTATGGGCGTAACCCCTTCCGAAAGCATGACCGCCGGCGCCCTCATGGGCACTAAATTAGTGGCCAATGAATTTGTCGCCTACCTGCAATTAAAAGATCTGATGGCTACGATGACGCCCAAAACCCTGGTTATCGTCAGTTTCGCCCTCTGCGGTTTCGCCAACTTCGGATCGGTCGGCATTCAGATCGGAGGTATCTCGGCACTGGAGCCCAGCCGCCGCGAGGACCTGGCTAAACTGGCGTTCCGGGCGCTGATCGCGGGCACCCTGGCATCCTATTTGTCGGCTACGCTGGCGGGGATGTTGTTCTAAGCCCGACCTGTCAGTGTCGCAGACCTGACAGTGTCGGAGGCCAAATAGTGTCGCAGACCTGACAGTGTCGAGTTGAATGCTCCCTAAAGAATTATTCTTTCGATGATCAAACACTATGAAAATTCCGTCGATTCAATCTGAACTGCAAAAAAATTTTATGTTTTGTTGGGGTTTGGTCCTGACCGCTTGCATCATATCGTTTTCCCCACCAGCCCTTGCCACGAACGGCAAGCTGGCTGCCCTTACATCCGATACCACCTTAAGCGTACTGCAGGATTCCCTGCTGTTCCTGGAAAAAACGGGCATCGCAACGAGCGGATCGAACCTGGCCGCCAAAACAATCGCCGTCGCCAAATCATTTCTCGGCGCGCCGTACGTCCACGGAACGCTTGAGGCCGGCGGGCAGGAACAACTGATCGTCAACCTACGCGACCTGGATTGCTGGACTTTTGTGGAAAACAGCCTGGCCCTGGCCAAAACACAGATGGAAGGTGGAGATTTTACCGCTTTTAAAGAACGCCTCCAACTACTCCGCTACTGGGGCGGCCATTTGACGAACTACGGTTCCCGCATCCATTATTTCTCCGGCTGGATTTTACAAGCGGAAAAACTCGGCTTTCTGAGCGACCTTACGAGGGACATGGGCGGTATTCCATATACCAAAAGAATCGGGTACATCTCTGCCCGCCCGGCAAAATATCCCAAAATTCAGGATCGCGAGACTTTGAGGGCTATCCGGGGCGCAGAAGCGCGGATCAACGCGCATGCCTGGTTTTACATCCCCAAAAATCGGGTAAAAAGTATGGAACACCTGCTGAAAGAGGGCGACATCATCCTGCTCACCACCGTCAAACAGGATCTGGATGTTGCGCATCAGGGTTTTGCCGTAAAACGAAACGGCCGGATACACCTCCTGCACGCTTCTTCACTGGGAAAACGGGTCCTTATCTCCGCCCAACCTTTGCCGGAATATATGGCGAGACAAAAGGGGCAGTCGGGGATTATGGTCATGCGGATAAATGAATGATATTGACACCGTTCCTTATCAAGCAGTTACAATCCAAACCCATTATTCGCACCAATACCATGAGAATATCGTTTTTCTTTTTTGCCCTGCTTTGTGTTTCTGTTTTTCTGTCCCCGCTTCATGGGCAAACAACGTATATCCATTGTGGTAGACTACTGAGCATGGCTTCCGGAACGGAGATGCAGACCGCTGTAACCCTTGTGGTAGAAGGCAATACCATTAGCAAAATTGAAAAAGGGTATCTGGCTCCCGGAGCCGGTGTAAAACTCATCGACCTGAAAGAAAAAACGGTGCTGCCGGGCCTGATCGATTGCCATGTACACCTGGAGTGGGAACAGAGTCGCAATTCCTACACCGAAAAATACGTCTACAACGAAAGCGATGTGGCTTTCCGGGCAGCCGTTTATGCCCTGAGAACCCTGGAGGCCGGTTTTACAACGGTGCGCGACCTGGGTGGGCAAGGTGTGAATATCGCCCTGCGCAATGCAATCAACGGTGGTTGGACGAAGGGCCCGAGAATACTCACGGCCGGAAAAGCGCTCAGCATTACCGGAGGGCACGGCGACCCGACCACCGGTTCCAAATGGGACCTGTTCGATCCGCCCGGCCCCGAACAAGGCATCGCCGACGGACCCGATGCTTGCCGTACAGCCGTGCGAACCCAGATCAAACGGGGCGCCGACTGCATCAAAGTCTGCGCCACGGGCGGCGTACTCAGCTTGGCCCGCGACGGCCGGCTACCGCATTATGCCGAAGACGAGTTACAGATGATCGTCCGCACCGCCCGCGACCTCGGCGCAGACGTGGCCGCGCATGCCCATGGCGATGAAGGCATCCGCCGGGCCGTGGACGCCGGAGTTGTCAGCATCGAACACGGCACCTTCATGAGCGATGCCACCATGGATGCCATGATTCAGCACAATACCTGGTACGTGCCCACGCTCACGGCTGGTTGGGCGGTGAGCGACAGTGCCAAATATGCCAAAGGTTTTTTCCCCGAAGTGGTGCGTAAAAAAGCGGAAGATATCGGCCCGAAAATCCAGGAAACCTTTGGCAGGGCCTATAAAAAAGGGGTGAAAATTGCCTTCGGGACCGATGCCGGCGTGTATCCACACGGAAAAAATAAACTGGAATTTTCCTTTATGGCCAAAGCCGGCATGAAACCGGCCGAGATACTGCGTTCCGCCACCCTCGATGCTGCGACCATGCTGCGCATGCAGGATAAAATCGGGTCCCTCGAACCCGGTAAATTAGCCGACCTCGTGGCGGTCGACGGAAATCCCCTGGCCGACATCAAAGCGATGGAGAACGTGGTGTTTGTGATGAAAGATGGGAAGGTGGTAAAAGAGTGAAACGCCGGTTCTGTATGACGGGTAGGTAGCAAAAATGCGTTATTTTGTTTGGAGGGCGCCAAAAAAAGGAAGCGTAATCCCGACAATCAGTATTCGCTAACCGGCATTCTTTTTCCATTTTTTATCACGCCCAAACCGTACACCCTTCGGTACAGTTTTTACAAATATCAATTTCTTCCCTCCCTTTCAAAATCAGCCGCCGGAAATCCACATAAGCCGGGCTGTGCCAAAGCGTCCGGAAGGGGGCTTTTTTCAGGTCGCCCAACTTGTGCAGCGCGTCTTTATCGAAGCAGCAGGGCACCACCAGGCCGTCCCAGGTGATCACGCAGGAATGCCATAATTTCCAGCAATGTTTGGCCAGCGCATGTTTTACGGCCCAGTTTCCATCGGGCGTTTGGCGGTAGCGAGCATAGTGGTCGAGGGTAGGTATAAGCGGGTTACCCTGTTCATAATCATAGACTTGCGCCGTTTTTAATTTCACTTCATCCACGCCGATTTCTTTTGCCAGCCGGTAAATGTCGGGTATTTGGTGTTCGTTGGGTCGCACCACCAGAAATTGAAATACGATATGCGGGCGCCGCGAGTGGAGTTTCTTTTTCCAGCGAACCACATTGCGGGCACCCTCCAGCACGGTGTCCAGCGATCCGCCGATCCGGTATTGTTCGTAGGTTTCCTGCGTGGTTCCGTCCACGGAAATGATCAGCCGGTCGAGCCCCGACTCGACGGTCTTGCGGGCATTGTCGTCGTTCAGAAAGTGCCCGTTGGTGCTGGTAATCGTGAAAATACGCCGTTCGCGGGCGTAGCGCACCATCTCGAGAAATTTGGGATTGATATAAGGTTCCCCCTGGAAATAAAAGATCAGGTAAAACAGCTCGCGGTGCAACTCGTCGACCATTCGGCGGAAAAAATCTTCCTTTAAATTACCGGTTTCCCGGGTAAACGCGCGCAATCCCGAGGGGCATTCCGGGCAGCGCAGGTTGCAGGCGGTCGTCGGTTCGATGCTTACGGTAACCGGAAGTCCCCATTGAATGGGTCGGCGCGTCCATTTGCTCCCGTAAAACGAGGCCAACACCACGGCGAAATTCCAGATCCGGCGCGCGGTCAACTTCGCTAAAAAATTCAGGCTGTCGTTCCAGTAAAGTCGCATAGCCGGTAAAGGTACGGGTGTTGCATGATTGAAACGATGTCTTACCTTTACGGTTCCCCCCGGTGCCGCGCCCAGAAAATAAGGACCGGTGTCAAAATAAGTTTCCAATTTCAGGCTAATTATTTTGGCGTCAGCCAACTATCTTTTGAGGCGAATAGCAGCCCTATTTAACGAAAAAGATGGGACGGATGATGGCAAAAGAATGGCATTAAATTGGGAAGTTATTTTGACACCGTTCCTAACACACCGCTTCATTTTGAACACACAGGACATATAAAACACATAGCCTGACACGCACTATGTGTTCTATACCTCGCACCGCCATGTTTTGTGCATCGCGAAAAGCGAGAAATACGTTTACTAAACTTTTAAAGTTTAGTAAACGTGGCCTCTATTTTCGAGGCTCTGCGGCCGGTTATTTGAGATGTCACCTGCTCGTTCCTTGCAGATGACCTCAAAAAGTGGTTTTGAAGGAAACGGAATTGCAACATATTCACAATCAACATTCTAAACCCTCTAAACCACTCTAAACCGACTCTAAACCTATCTAACACAGCCATGGCAGCAAAAAATCGCGAAACCATTTTATTAGTCGTCGTGGCCGTCGTCGGGTTGGCTGGTTTGGCCATTTTACAATTTTCACGAAAATCGCCGGCCAACCGCTCCGCCGAACGCGCCCTGATACAAGCCGAAAACAGGAATGACGGCGCCGATGCGCAGGCAATGGCGCCGATTCAGAAGATCCCTGGCGAATTGCTGCGGACCAGCGAAGACCCCGAACAAGACAAGCCGTTCCGCTTTTTAATGCGTAAATTCAGCCAGGGCGCAACGTATGAACTAGATATGGGCGACGGTACGCCGCGCAAGGAATTTGCCGGGGGCGCCGTTCAGCATACCTTCCGGCGTCCCGGACCCTGCTGCGTGACCCTTTTCGCCCGCTACGAAGGGCAGGAAGTGCAATTAGATACCTTATGTAAAGTGGTGGCCCACAGAAAGCAGGATGCCGTACCGGCGCCTATCATTGATTTTTAAAAAGTGCCTCAACATTTGCTGGAAAAAGCCTTTTGAGTAGTTTTGTCGCAACACAACAGAATGAAGTGCCGGAATCCGGGATTTATCCGCCCTGCCTGCGTTCTAAAACCATATCGTCAACCAACCCGCTAATTCATCAACACAAAACGAGTATGAAGAAAATTGGAATCTTGCATGGGAAAGAATCATCCTTCCCCGAAGCGTTCGTAGAACGTATCAATGCCAAAAACGTAAAAGGCATCCAAGCCGAGCGGGCCCTGGTAGACGAAGTGTTGCAGGGCGAACCCATACCGTATGCGGTATTAGTTGACCGGATCAGCCAGGACGTTCCTTTTTACCGCGCCTATCTGAAAAATGCCGCCCTAAACGGCACGGCAGTGCTCAATAACCCGTTCTGGTGGAGTGCGGATGAAAAATTTTATAACAACTGCCTGGCAACGAAAGTAGGCGTACCGGTGCCGCGCACTATTTTGCTGCCCTCCAAACAAATGCCGCCGGATACCAGCGCGCAGAGTTTCCGGAACATGAAATACCCGCTCGACTGGGAAAAAATAATCGAATACCTCGGCGGCTTTCCGTTGTTTATGAAGCCGCACTCAGGTGGTGGCTGGAAAAACGTGTATAAAGTGCACAATTTCGACGAGTTTTTTGCCGGCTACAATGAGACCGGCACCCTGGTTATGCTGTTGCAGGAAGCCATCGACTTCGATTCGTATTTCCGCTGTTATTGCCTCGGACAAAAATACGTGCGGATCATGGACTACGAACCGCGCAACCCGCACCACCTCCGCTATGTGGCCGATCATAAAATCTCCAAAGCGCAACGCGAGGAAATGCACGACTACGTGATGCGCCTCAACTTTGCGCTCGGGTACGATTTGAATACTGTGGAATTTGCCATCCGCGACGGCGTTCCGTATGCCATCGACTTCTGCAACCCGGCTCCCGATGCCGACCTGGCTTCGGTTGGCGAGGAAAACTTCGAATGGGTGGTTGAAAATGCCGCTAACATGGCCATCGAAAAAGCGCTGGCCCATAAAGCAGGCGCCAATAACCTCACCTGGGGCACGTATGTGGGAGATGCCGTGGCGGGTAAACTGCCGGTGCTGCCGGTGGCTGAGTCTAAGCCGAAGAAAGTGGCGAAGGCGAAAAAATAAGTTGGAATATTGATGGATTTGCTCGTGGTACGCGCACATGACATCAATGGAAATGCAGATGACGCGGAGTTACGCGGATTTTTGATCTACGAGCTGGTTTGGATGACCGGCTTATCGCAAAAATCCGCGTAAATCCGCGTCATCTGTGTTCATCCGCGTTCCTGTTAACGCTATGGGCGCTCCAGCCGGATCCATTCAGGAAACACACCTTCATTTTTCCTTAAAACTTTAACATTTACGTATATATAAACTCCCTTATTTTTGCCCCCGGAAACCAAACCGATTTTTCTCAAAAACCTTAATCACAATGAAAACGACCAGCCCCTTTCGCTTGTCCGAAGATTCCTTCGGACGGTTCTACGGCTTATTTCACAGCCCTCCACCTCACCAGTTTCTTCCGGCAATTTCCATTTACCCGAATCCGCCGGATTCCCGTTAAACAATACCGCTTCCTTTATTTCCCAACCTGAGCCTTGTCGCCCCCCTGTTTGGCAAGACGCTTCTCGCGCGGGCTTTGGCGAACTACTATTTTTTAGGTAAATCTGCTTGCTTTCCTACCCTGGAAGGTCTAAAAATCAGAATTTGGAGAATTTATTTCCAAAAAAAACAACTCAAAATGCAGTTTGGCACGTAAGTTGAATATAGTAGTTCAACACCGATAAATAAAGGACAACAACCACTTTCTCGATAATCAAGCACAACACAACACCACCAAAACCGAAAAATTATGAAAAAGACCACCATCATACTTGCAATCGCCAGCCTCTTCGCGCTGAACCTGAACGGTCAAACCCCGACTTTCCAGGACTTCCTGAAACAGTTTCCGGCTGCAACGCTGCCGTTCTCTTTCAACGCACAGGATCTGCAAGGCACACTTGAAACACGCCCGGTTGCCAAAGCAAAACGCCTCTCCTGGGAATTCTACCAATTCCTTCCCGAACTGGAGCGCAGCGCTGAATTCAGCAGCATGCCGGTTTATCCCGAGCCCGTTGCTTCGTTCGAAACGAAAGAATACTACGCCGTTCTTTATAACCTGGCACGTGGCCTGAGCCGCGGTACCAAAACCTACAGCATCAGCATCTTCACGAAAGAAGGTACCTACATCAGCACACATTTCGTAGCCGGTGTAAACGCACACAACCTGACCGCCGCCACCATCAACGAACAACTGAACGCCAGCGTTAAAGAATTCAAAATCAACTGGGCCATGGATTTTCGCGCCACCGGCTTCGACGGAAATAAAGTAACAGGCCTGACGCTTCAGGACATGCAAACCCTCGAACTGACCGCTCCGGGCAATCCGGACCAAATCGAATGGGCAAGCAAAGCAACGCCGGTTCAAAACGCTACTGCAGATCTGGTTAAAATGAAATAATTGCTTCGCAATCAATAGGATACGACAAGAGCCACTTCGAATTCGAAGTGGCTCTTGTCTTTTTAATTACACCCGTAGTGTGAATGGGAACGCAGATTTACACGGATTTCCTTTGCGTTACCCGGTGCCATCCGATGTACTTCGTATTTTAAAAAAAATCCGTGCGAATCCGCGTAGTAGGTGTTCAATGCCGTTGGGGTTGTGACAAAAGGGTACAAAGTATTTTGAGACCGAATTTTATTTCAAAAGCCAGATTATTCAGGCGATGACTTCAAGTCATCGCCTGAATAATCTGGCTTTTGAAATAAAATTCTACACAATTTCTCCACCTTGCCCTTTTGACACAAGCCCTGTAGATAAAATTTTAAAACC
>Ga0105046_10004865_pt1 | contig 21344 bp, 21 predicted proteins | sample MAT03_FD_78385 | JGI IMG/M metagenome (GOLD analysis project Ga0105046, IMG submission 78385) | Freshwater microbial communities from Lake Fryxell liftoff mats and glacier meltwater in Antarctica - MAT-03 (megahit assembly) | ecosystem: Environmental > Aquatic > Freshwater > Ice > Liftoff...
AACTATTCAGGCCAATCGCACTCAGCCTGGGAACGCCGCCATCCTGGCGGCCAGCACCGGAGGCCGCCAGGATGGCGGCGTTCCCAGGCTGAATAGTTACCAAATTGAAACACAAACAGACTAGCCCGGTGCAGATACAAACGAGCGCATGATCAAGGTGATGACGACCATATCCGCTACCGATAGCGTTCGGCTTGCACATTGAACATTTCGGCATACTGGCCATTGAGCGCCATCAGCCTGTCATGAGCGCCTTCCTCGATCAGCCGCCCATTTGCCAACACCAGAATATGTTGCGCCATTCGTACTGTCGAAAAACGATGCGAGACAAAGACCGTTATCTTGTTCACCGTCAATTCGGAAAAACGTAGGTAAACATCGTACTCTGCTTTTGCATCCAATGCCGCGGTCGGTTCATCCAGAATGAGGATCGGTGCGTCACGCATAAAGGCGCGACTGAGGGCGATCTTCTGCCATTCACCGCCGGAGAGATCGACGCTGTTATCAAATGTCTTGCCCAAAGCCGATATTTTCTTGCACAGTCAAGTGATAACGGACAAAATCCTGAAAGATAATGCGGGTTGTCTCCGCGAAGAATGTCTGCCAGAAGTCTTGAAATCTGTCTAGAAATGGCTGTTGCAAGCCAAAGAGGCGAATCTCTTTAATCGCTTCGCGCTCGGTTAACAGTTGTGATAGATAGTCGACCATGCGGCGGGCGGGCGTCTGCCGGTTGATCAAGGCGAACATCTCTTGGGCATATTGGCTGTTGACGATCAGTTGGGGCGCTGATATCAGCAGCATGACCACACTCGCCAATGGATGAAATTGCGTCACTAGGCTCAACGTAATCACGAGCGAGAGCAAGAGTCCAACCGAGTCGGTTGCCAAGAGCGCCAGATTGAAGGTGCGATAGCTTTCCTTGCGCGCAAAGTCAAGCTTATCATAGATAAGTAGGAGATTCATAGAAGGCAATGTCAAATTGAGCCGCCTTTTTGAGCAACAGATAATCGACATAGTGTTGCACCTGGAAGCGTAGCATCTGCACCATGCTCTCTGCGACGCGTCTGCCGACTTCACCGAGCACTAAGACCAGAACCAGCGCGCCGACGGGGGCAAACAGTGCCGTCCAGTCGATGGCAGCGGCGGGCACGCGGCGCTGAATGGTGCCAATGATGCTGTCAATGATGATTTTTGACAACCAGATCTGGGCAGGAGCAGCTACGGCGCTGAGCATGGCGAAGAAGGTGGCGAAGAAAGCATACCTTGGACTTGCGCCCCAAATCAACCGCAACACGCTAGGGTAATTTGCCCAGATCTCACGAAAGGTCCGCCAGCTTTCTATCATCAATGGCTCCATTCGTCACAGAAAAGTTTTGGGCGACCCAGGGTTAAGTATATACCGATGATTGGTAATCCTGAAACTATGGTTGCTACATCGGCTTGACGGTTTGGCAGCCCGCAAAATCCCACATGGACGATGAGAACTGTCACCCGCAGCGTAACGCGTCCAGAGCGAACGCAGCCCAGGGCTTTGTTGAACGCTTGACAAGTGCTTTGCAGGCACTATAGACTATAGCTGATAATACGCCGCAATCAATCAGACTTTTTAAATCTCTGTTTTTCAATCACAATTCGTTGGTACAGTTAGAACAATATCTGAAGGAGACCCAATGAGTAATCACGAACTGGCCCGCGCCCGTGCCGAACTGCACGCCAGCGGCGCGACCTGGGCGCTTTTGACTTCCCCCGAAAATGTGACCTATGTTAGCCACTATGAAGTGCCGGTTGAATTTGGTCCGCTGGCCCATCTCAACTATGGCCCGGTGACGGCGTTGATCAGCGTTGAGGAAGCGGAGACGATCCTGGTTGCCAATCAGCACTATGCCGACGCCGCGCGCAAGCAGAGCAGCTTTGACACGATCATCGGCTTTGGCATTCTGGAAGTCTTCGCACCATTTGCCAAACAGGTGGGACGCGACAACTATATCGCCGCCCTGCGCCAGGCGCTCCAACAGAGCGGGATTGGCAAGCAGCACGTCAAAGTAGCGGTCGAAGAAAGGACATTGCCCCTAGTCGCGTTACAAGTGCTCCAAGCGGAGCTGCCCAATGTCGAGTTGATCGAGGCCGGCCCAGCCCTGGCGCGCGCCCGCATGGTCAAAACCGGTTATGAAGTCGAGCGGCTGAAGCAGGTCGCCGAAACCGTCAACATCGCCCACAAAGTGTTAATGCGGTTGACGCGCCAGACCAGACATAGTGAATTTGAATTATGGGCCGCGATGACAAAAGCCATGCACGAGCATGTGGGGGGCAAGTTTTACATTGCCGGCGAGGTAGTCTGCGGACCGCGCAATAAAAGCGTCTCACCCGGCGGACCGATTGACTATATCACCAAAATGGGCGACATCGCCGAATTGGATATCAGCCCACGCATCAATGGCTATTGGGCCGATATGGCGAATACGATGGTGATTGGCGCTGAACCAAGCGCCGTGCAGAAGAAGTATGCGCAGGCCGCCCGCGAGTCATTCTACGCCGGTGTAGGCCAGGCACGGCCGGGCAACCGGGCTTGCGATGTTTTCGAGGCGGCCCGCGCGGCGTATGACAAGTACAACCTCAAACTCGGTCATTACGCCGGCCACGGCATCGGCACAACGGTCAACGAAGCGCCCTGGTTTGTGCCCACGGACGAGACGATCTTGCAAGCGGGGATGGTAGTCTGCATCGAAACGGGTGCCTACAGCGAAGAGGCGACCGGCAAATGCGAAAAGATGATGGTGATCCAATCCAGCGGTGACCCAGAACTTTTTCCGGACTTTGCCTGGGGCACACCGATTTGAGGGGCATCGAGCAGTGCGCGCCCTAAATTTCTCGTATTATGCGGCGACCCCAGGAGAAGGCGAGCTATGTTCTTTATGTGGCAACTGTGCGTTCTGGCAAACTGGGATGAGAAGATGGTTCTGGCCAGGATTGCGCCATCCTGATCATCGCGTTACCTACGATCACCCAATCATGCAGAGTGGCTGGATCAAAGTCGGCCTCATTCGGCCAAACGAGTGTTCCCGATTCGGGATCAAGACGCACCTGATTAAAAACGGCTAAATCACGCAACGGGCTATATAACTTACCGCGCAGCATGGGCCAAAGGTTAATCACTTGCACGCTTTCGTCGTCAAATTGGATGCGGAGCGTGTAAGGCGCGACTATCGCAAAGTCAATCACTGTATATATTTCATGTTCCATGATTCACCACCTATTTCAAGGGAGGGATCTTGTTGGGCAAGCCACCCACAATGAGCAATTGCCAATTGCCAGTAAGTTCGCTTCGACGCAACTCCACCCATGCTTGGACTAAGCGCAACTGTGTCCTCGGTAAAACGCCGGCCAAGACATCGCCACTCTCAATCGCAAAGGTCGCGTGTTGAGCGCTGTAACGAGCATGAAAATGCGGTGTGTTATGGCGCTCACCTGCCTCTGGATACATTGCGATAACGATCCCAAAAAAACGGGAAACCTCGGGCATAGTGTCTCACTTCGTTTGCCGTCCGCTTTGTACAGTTGATCTATTAGCGCCAAGTGTACCTTACATGGGCGCGAGTGTTCAATTTGGCATTTCCTTCTCCTTCATTCAGCTATTTTACATTTAGCCATCAGTATACGAAGGATTCTGTTGACAACCACCACTGGCATTCGGTTGGGTGTCTATCAATTGGGGAAATTGATAGACACCCCATTCGGTTTCTTTGCTTTGGCAACCACCTACCCACGCGACGGCTCGGTCATCTTTTCGCGCGCCTCACGCGCTAACTCGGCCAGATGCCCGTCGTTGGCCATCACTTGCTCTAGATGGCGCATGCGTTCTGGCCCGGCGGTGTTGAGCATCTGCTGGCCGTAGCCGCGATCAACCCAGAAGCGCGCGACGCCGCTGATATATTTGCGCAGATCTTCCACGCGCGCTTCTGGATAGCGTTGGCACAAATTGATCGTGAACATGCGCCGGCGTTTGCTGCCGCCAAAGGCGGCATGTTTTGTGTTGTGGTTAAAACAGACCAGATCGCCCGGCTGCGTCTCCAGGGCAATGGCGGGCACATCACGCCCTTCGATGCCCCAGAGTTCGGCGCTTTTGCGGATCTCGGCTTGCAATTTGTCGGCATAGCGGTCGCCCATCAGGTGGCTGCCTGGTATCACCCGCAGCGCGCCGGTGGCGCGCGTCACCGGATCCAGGTAAAAGGCCAACTTGATGTGCAGGCCCTCTTTATGCTGACCATCTGAATGCCAATTCGTATCGCCCACATAATAGTTGCCATCGCTGCCCATGTAGTTAAAATCTTCGCCCAGCAAGCTGCTGGCAATACCCGTAATGCGCGGGTCATCCAACAGCGAGGAAAGCGCTACATTCTGATCGATAAAGGGGACAATACACGAGCGCGCTGTACCATCGTGCGCTTTGCCATTATGCCCGCCGCCATGCGCTTGCCAGAGCGCCTCGAATTCACGCTCGATCTCGGCGCTGCGGTCGGCCAACAGGCCGGGAAAGCCGAGGTACCCAAACGTGTTGAAGAAGTTGAGTTGGGCATCGGTTAGTTTGAATGTGTTCATTGGTTTGCTCCTTGCCAGCAAAAATACAACCAGGATTAAGCTTCAGCAATCGCCACGCCATCAGGGAAATTACAATAGTTCAAAATTCTAGATTTTGCACTAAGCACATGTTGTGTCATTTCATCTTGGGCCCGCAACACATCACCCCGCTGCAAGACTTTGATCAGTTGTTCATGGGCAACGACATGCTCATCGAGCTGCTCGGCGGTCAAAATGCCATTGGCTTCGTGCAAAAAACGGTTGATGCGCGCACCCAGGCTGGCAACTACCTCCAACAGTAGCCGATGGTCGGCAATCTCCCACAACACGCGGTGAAAGAGATAATCTTGATCCGACACCCCATGCACGTCTTTATTGGTGGCGGCATTGCGCATATACTCGACCACCTGTTGCAAGCGTACTTCGTGGTCGAGCGTCCAGTTTGTGATCACCCGTTCGACGACAAAGCGCTCTAGCACCACGCGCAACGACGAGATTTCTTCGATCTCAGCCAGGGTGGGCGCATAGACAAAGGTGCCCCGATGCGTCAACTTACGCACCAAGCCTTCCTCGGCCAGGCGATGGATCGCCTCGCGGATCGGAATGCGGCTCATCCCCAGCCGCTCGGCCAGGTCGCGCTCGACCAGGCGTTCGCCGGGCCGCAAGTTGCCGCTGCGAATGGCAGTACGCAAACGATCGGCGGCTTCGTCGCCCAGGGTGCGTTGTTCTACCGGTATTAGTTTCATAGCAGCCCCGCTAAGCATGAACGATTAACATGACAATACGGACAGAAGTTGAGGAAATAAGTCACCATTGGCACTAATTCATATGAGGAGATTGGTGATGCGGTATATTGTATACAGAAGCGGATGGGGTGTCAACTCGCTTTTTTGAGGTCAGGCGCGCAAAATCGCTTCGTCTTTAATATTTTTCTCAGGGAATTATAGTTCGTCGGCTGTTTCTCTATCTCACCGCCATTGAGTATAATCGTACAACAATCAAATAAGAACACTCCGAGGTGGCTAACCTACCGCGCAAGCCATGGTTTGTCAACCCACTCGCACACCATGCGGGTCCGTAGGGCCGTCACCGGAAACGGGGCGACCGCCCGAGGTTCCATACGATCTCTAATCGGAACCGAATTGGAAAGGAGATTATAGCTGCATGTCTGCTCTACAAACTATTTTACAAACTGCATCGGCGCGCCATAAACATCTGTGCCCCCGGCAAGTGTTGGGGGCGCGCATTGGCTTGGCCGGCGCAGCAGCGCTTGGGCTGGAACTGCCCCGCCGCGACAAACAAATGGTGGTCATTCTGGAAACTGACGGCTGTTTTGCTGATGGCGTCGAAGTCGCCACCGGCTGCACGGTCGGTCATCGCACCTTACGCGTTGAGGACTATGGCAAGGTGGCCGCTACCTTTATCAATGTCAAGACCAAATATGCCGTGCGTGTTGCGCCTCAGTTAGATGTGCGTGTGCGTGCCCATGCCTACGCACCCGACGAACCACGCCACTACTTTGCTCAACTCCACGCCTATCAGATTATGCCAGAAACTGAGTTGCTCTCAATTCAGGCGGTCGTGTTGGCGACGCCGATCGAGGTTATTGTTAGCCGGCCAGGCATCCGTGTCAACTGTGAAGCGTGTGGCGAAGAGGTGATCAATGCACGCGAAGTCCAGATTGGCGAACGAATCCTTTGTCGCGCCTGCGCTGGGGATGGCTACTATAGACCGGTTGTCCAAAGGCTGCCCAGCGCAGAAGTTGCAAAGGAGCGCCTAACTGGCCAGCGGCACGCCGAGCAACCGATCCCTGCCACTTGTAAATAACTTCGCAGCAATTACATCTGTTGCGCCAGGCCGGCCTGATTGCGGAGGCAGGCTATCCACTCGCGGCCAGCATCGTAAAGGAGACTGTCCGCTAGTAGTGAAGCATTTCTCAGCCGAGTTGTGAACGCACCAGTAAAACTGGGCAGGGCGCGGCCTGCAAAACTTTGGCCGTTACACTGCCATAAGACCAGCGCGCCAACCCAGTGCGGCCATGCGTGCTCATCACAATCAGATCTGGTGTATGATGGACGGCATAATCGAGAATCTTGGCGGCCGCCTCACCCACATCGACCACAGTCTGCGCTTTGATATGACGGTGCTGAAAGCTCTCGGTCAACCGTTCCAGGAATTGCACAGCCTGCTCCACAAGTTCACGTTGATGGTTCTTTTCCACATATTCCATCAACATCTCCAACGTTAAGCCCACCTGTTGGCTGGTATTGGGCACGACGCGCAAGAGGATAAGCTCTGCGCCAGATTGGTGGGCGAGTTCTTCGGCATGCGGGATTGCCTGATTGGCAATCTCGGATCCATCCAACGGGACTAATATTTTCCGATAGGGTAAAGACATAACACGACCTCCTATTTCTCAAATAAAGTTGGGTCGGATCGGTCGCAACAGATGGGCCAAAACTTAGCAGCGCCAGGCACACCCACGGATCCAAGAGCCGGCCGCTGAAGGTGTCAGGTAACCGGGTTGAGCGTCATACGCCGAGTGCGAGGCCGTACAATAACAAGGGTTGGCCGCGCGCCAGCAAATCGAAAAGCAAGGGGCGAGAATTCCGACACCAAGTTACTTTTCCTGGTCAGCACCCGCATTGCTTGGGGCAGCGTTGCTTCGACCACGCTATTATCGCTGCCATAGGCGTTGGCAGTAAATCCATCGGCATGATAATCGGTTTTCCACTGGCCGTCGATCAGATAGCGAAACTCGCATCGGCTACCAGAGGGCAAGTCAATTGTTGCGCGCCAAACGCCATCACGATCTTGGTGCATGGGGGTGGCACTCTCGTTCCATCCATTAAAATCACCCACCAAAAAAATACGATCAGCCCAGATACAGGCGGGCAATTCGAATGTGACTTGGATATGATCAGGAATGGAGGACGCCGCTTTGTAGATCACGGATTCTTAATTGCCTCATAACCACAGTAGACCTTAACCGAATCAACAATTATATAATACATCCGAAATCAGTCAGAAAGACTATCCAGATGGTCAGTTAACAAGCTGTTATAGAAGCCAGTTCTTTGCCTGGGCATTAGGCTAGTTTTTACGCATCTTCCTGCGGCCTTAGATTGCGCACCAATAATAACGGACAAGAGGCGCCGCGCACCACACGGTTGGCGACGCTGCCATAAAACCAACGCTGCATCCCCGTACGGCCATGCGTGGTCATGACGATCAGAGCGATCTTTTCATCGGCAACCGTGTCCAAAATTGCTTGATCTGGATCACCCCAAACAACTCGATACGTACAGGCAATACCCTTAGCTTTCAAATTGGCTGCAATACCCATCAAGTACGCTTCTGCTTCTGCGCGCCAACGGGCAAAGAGGGCGTTGGCATCCGCCTCACTGTCGAATAATAGCCGCTGGTTGCCTGCACTGGGTTGTTGCAGCGCTTGGATCAGCAACAGGCTGGCACCGTTAGCCTGGGCTAGCGCCTGAGCATCTGGCAGCGCTTGCTCGGCAAATGCGGATCCGTCCAACGGTACCAAAATTTGTTGCAGGCTACCATCCGCAGCGCTAATCGGCTCGCGCACCAAGAGAACAGGGCACACTGAACGTTGCAACACGCGCTCGGCTACACTGCCCAACGCCCAGCGCACAAAGCCGGCTCGGCCATGGGTCGTCATCGCAATCAAGTCAGCCGCTTCGGTTTCAGCCGCGTCCAGGATCGATTGCGCCGCCTCGCCCATAACGACCTGAGTGGAAACCGTATACCCCTGGCCTTCTAACGGCTGACGCAGTTGGTCCAGATAAGTCGCTGCACTCTCCTGTAACTGGGTTAACAAACTCGGCATTGAAAAATCAGCGGAACCGAGCGCATAGCGCCACGCTTCGAGCACCTGAATCAGCACCAGTTCTGTGTTAGCTGGTGTGGCCAGACGCGGCAAGTGCGACAAGATATGTTCGGCAAAGGGAGAACCATCGAGAGGAACAACAATTTTGGAGTAACGAGTTGTCATGGAATTTCCTCCTTCTTCAACAAGAGGCGTATAGAACAGAGGACGGAGTCGGATCTGGTAGACAGGTAGATAGGTAAACAGGTAAATAGGTAGGCAAGTAAGCATCACCTGTTTACCTATCTACCTATCTACCTGTCTACCTGTCTACCTATCTACCTGTATCCTTACCCAAACCCGCCAACTCAGGTTATCGCCAAACGCGTGGTTCACCCTCGCCTACTACTGGCCGAGGATATTTTAGCGCGGCATGAGCAGCAGCCAGGCGTGCAATTGGCACGCGGAAAGGACTACAACTGACATAGTTCAAGCCGGTTTGATGGCAAAACTCAATACTGCTCGGATCGCCACCATGTTCGCCACAGATGCCCATCGCCATATCGGGTCGTACGCTGCGTCCCAATTTGACGCTCATCTCGATCAACTTGCCGACGCCTTCACGATCCAGTTGCTGGAAGGGATTAGTCGGCAGGATACCCTGCTCGATGTATTGGATCAGAAACTTGGCTTCGGCGTCGTCGCGGCTGATGCCAAAGGTTGTTTGCGTCAGATCATTGGTGCCAAAGCTGAAGAATTCGGCCTCGCTCGCCATTTGGTCGGCGGTCAGCGCGGCGCGCGGCACCTCGATCATCGTGCCATATCTGTAATCGACGGTCATCCCGGCCTCGTGGAAGACTTCGGCCGCGACTGTCTCTACCAGTTTCTTCATAAATTTCAATTCGTTGACATGGCCCGCAAGCGGCACCATGATTTCTGGATGCACACTGATGCCTTGGCGCGTGACGTTGATCGCAGCTTCTAAAATCGCGCGCACCTGCATCTCGGAAATCTCCGGCATGATGATGCCCAGGCGGTCGCCGCGCAGTCCCAACATGGGGTTAGCCTCGGTCAATGCCTGTACCCGGCTCAGGATATCTTCTTTCTGGCGCACTTCGGCCAGGGCGGCATCAATCTCGCTAAGGGTATGGAAGTGTTGCAGCCGCACCTTGAGGTCGGCCAACTCCTGCACCAGATCGTTGTAGGAAGGCAGAAACTCGTGCAGTGGCGGGTCGAGCAGGCGAATGATCACCGGCTGGCCAACCATCGCCCGGAAGATGCCCTCGAAGTCTTTGCGTTGCATTGGCAACAGTTTTTCCAGGGCCGCTACACGGCGCGCCTTGCTGCGCGCCATGATCATCGCTTGCACGGTGGGGAGTCGTTCTTGCTCGAAGAACATATGCTCGGTGCGACAGAGCCCCACGCCTTCGGCGCCGTAGCGGCGGGCGCGTTCGGCATCCTTGGGGTAATCGGCATTGGCCCACACACCCAGCGAGCGCACGGCGTCGGCCCAGGTGAGCAACGTTTTTAATTCTACTTCGCGATCAAAGTCTGGATCGCGTGTCCCAAGTTGGCCCAGGTAAACTTCGCCGGCGCCGCCATCAATGCTCAACCATTCGCCCTCATGCACCTCAATCGTCCGACCCTCGGTTTGGACGGTCAAGAGGCGCTGTTCAACGTTGATCTCTAACACTTCTGCGCCACAGACGGCCGGGGTGCCAAATTGGCGTGCCACCACCGCCGCATGGCTGGTTGCGCCACCACGGCTGGTGAGAATGCCCTGTGCCGCAATCATACCGTGGACATCATCCGGCTTGGTCTCTGGGCGCACCATGATGACCGCTTTGCCCATTTTGGCCCACTTTTCGGCAGTGTCGGCATCAAAGACGGCCTGGCCTACAGCCGCACCAGGGCTAGCGTTGACAGCCTTTTCTACCAACATCCGTCCATCGGCACGCGCTTCTTCTTTTACATCATCCCCAAATTGAGGATGGAGCAACATCTCCACCTGTTCCGGCGTTACACGGCCCAAGGCGGTCGTTTGATTAATGAGCCCTTCTTCAGTCATATCAACCGCAATTTTGATCGCCGCGCGTGCGGTGCGTTTACCGTTGCGGGTTTGCAACATCCACAACTTGTCACGCTCGATCGTAAATTCCACATCCTGCATATCGTGAAAATGGTTTTCTAATTTATCGCAAATTGTGACAAATTCAGCGTAGATGGCAGGCATACTTTGGCGCAGTTGCGCAATGGGCAGCGTATTGCGAATACCGGCCACCACATCTTCACCCTGGGCATTCATCAGATAATCGCCATAGAGTTCCTTGACACCGTTAACCGGGTTGCGCGTGAAGGCGACGCCCGTGCCACTGCCTTCACCCAGGTTACCAAAGACCACCGTCTGGATATTAACCGCGGTGCCCAGGTCGTGGGCGATATTGGTGGCGTTGCGGTAATCGGTCGCCCGCTTGCCAAACCAACTATCAAAGACGGCCCGCGTCGCCAATTCGAGCTGTTTGATCGGATCCTGCGGGAAATCGACACCTTTATAGGCGACGATCAGCCCTTTGAAGCGTTCGGTGATCGACTGCCATTCTTCGGCATTCAGGTCAACATCCAAGGCGATGCCGCGTTGTTTTTTTACATCCGCGATCACGCGCTCAAAAGGTTCATCCGGCACGCCCATAACCACGGAGCCAAACATCTGGACCAGCCGGCGATAAGCGTCGTAGACAAAACGGGCGTCGCCCGTTAAGGTGACCATGCTGCGCGCGGTTTCATCGTTTAGGCCGATATTGAGCACGGTGTCCATCATGCCAGGCATCGAGAACTTGGCGCCGGACCGGCAGGAAACCAGCAGCGGATTGGCCGGATCACCAAAACGCTTGCTAGTGAGCACTTCCAGTTCGCTCAGCGCCCCAAGTTGTTGCTCCCACAAACCGGGTGGGAATTGACGATCATGGCTTAGATAGGCATTGCAGGCCTCGGTGGTAATACTAAAACCGGGCGGTACTGGTATGCCGATGCGTGTCATCTCGGCCAGGTTAGCGCCTTTGCCGCCCAAGAGCGAACGGACCGCGTCCCAATCCCCAGGGGGAAGCGACGCTTCGAGTTCATCGAGTTGATTAAAAAGATAGACCCAGCGCTGGGTAGCCCCTTTGGGCATGATTGCTGGTTCGTCCACAACGAGCGACGCTGGTCGCTTCATAACGAGAGGTGCCATAGTTCAGTTCTCCTATTGCAAACCGGATGCTGATCGAGATGGGTAGAAACGATCGATTGACGATGGTTTTATTATGAGGCAAACGGAGAAAGCATACACCGGAAGGGTGATGAGTATTTTAGCGGCCAGTCGGCGAGGATTTAGCCTGGTCAGTTGGCTAGGAAGTGCGGTATAAGTAGGACAGAGGATCAGTAGGCCGGTAAGTCAGTGAGGCAGTGAGACAGTGAGACAGTAGGTCAGTAGGTACTACTCTACTGACCTACTGTCTCACTGTCTTTGTACGCTTCATCCCCCCACATTGACCCCGATCAAACGCCCAATCAGATAGGTAATCGCGGCGGCCGCCAAACCGAAGAGCACCTGGCGACCACCAGAGGAGAGAACACTGCGTCCTGTAAAGAGGGTAATGCCGGCGCCAATCACAAAGAGGCCGATTGTGCTAAAGATCAGGCTCGTGATTACAGCCGTCATCCCACCGAGGAACATAAAGGGGGCGACCGGGATGATGGCCCCGAGCAAACAAGAGAAAAGAGGTGATGGCTGCTTCCCAGGCCGAACCGCCCAGCGCTTTTGGGTCGATACCCAGCTCTTCGCGGGCCAGCGTTTGCAATGCGTTCGCATCATCTTCCATGATGCGCGCGGCCATGGTGCGGGCCTGCGTTTCGTCTAGCCCGCGCGCCTGGTAGATCAGCGCTAACTCTTCGGCTTCTTCGGCGGGTGCGTTGGCAATTTCAACTCGTTCGATCTCGATCTGGCGTTGATAGAGTTCACGCGAACTCTGCACCGAGAGCCATTCACCCAGCGCCATCGAACAAGCCCCGGCCAACAGACCGGCCAGGCCGGTGATCAAGATCGCGCTGCCCGACAACGCAGCGCCAGCCACCCCCATCACCAGGCTAAGGTTAGAGACGAGGCCATCATTGGCCCCCAATACTGCGGCGCGCAACGCATTGCCGCCGGCGGCGCGGTGACGCCCTTCAATTTGCGCCAGCGCGCCACCCTCTAGTCCTTGTGACGCGCCTTGTGTAATCGTGCGCAGCAGGCGGGCATGCGAGCGTTCATCGCCAGCCAGGGTAGGCAAGTCCGTTTGCTGATCATACTTGTGAGCGTCGACCTGCTCGAGCGTCGTTACGCTGGGTAGCACAGCACCCACACCAAAGCGTTGTGCCAACCAGATAAGTGTGCGCGTGCGCCAAGAAGGTCGGTAGACCGGCGTCGTGACACCCGCCGCGATGAGGCGCTCGATCCAGGCATTGGCATGGCGCTGTTCGACAGCCGCCAGCCGACGGTAAACCTCGGCAAGCTGAGGGTTCTTTTCTACCGATGCCAAGGTTTGATAGAGCGCCACACCGTCGAGTTCATCCTGCAGGTGGGTTAAAGCTTGGGTAATTTCGTTGCTGGGCATTGGTCTAACTTTCTGGCGAATGAATTTGCAGCAACCCATACTAAACTCACCGGCGTGAATTGTTCGCGCATCAGCCGAAAGTGTACAAACGCATTATTTTTCAAGGCAAAAACACTGGTTTGCCCACTTTTCAACGATGCGCCGGATTGTTTTAGCGCGGCCAGACGGCCTTGCCTGGCCAGACTAGTTCCATATCGCGGAATAGCTGGTAGAGCATGGGTCCATACGAAAAGATAATCAGCGCAATTGTGCCATACATCCACGGCGCCCAATTGTCTAACCAGGCCGGCGCCGGGGTTGGATCAAGCGGTTCGGCCACGGGCATTTCGATCGGCGTGGTCAGCTTACGGCTCAGCAGAACTGTGCCAAAGATAACGGCGAAGAAAAGTGTGGCGCTAATGCAAAGCAATCCGACGCCAACGACAGTTTCCATCAAGAAAGGCGTCCAGGCCGGTGAGGCGTAAGGCACTGCGCCCAGCATGGTGCGACGGGGCGCCCCATATTCCAAACCTAACATGTGGTAGCCATTGGCAAAGAGCAACATACCAAAGAACCAGGTCCAGGCCTGACCAAGCGCCAACCACTTGCTAAAGAGTTGTTTGCCACTCAATTTTGGCACGAGCCAGTAGCAAATGCCAAAGAAGGTAAGCGTCGTCGCTGAACCGACAGTCAAGTGAAAATGACCAGGGATCCAGGTCGTGTTGTGGACGGCCATATTTAGGTTATACGAAGAATTGGTGATGCCACCAATGCCGCCAAAGACAAAGAGGATCATGGCCAGGTTTTGGGCGGCGTAGGAGGGATCGCCCCAGTTCAATTTGCCAATCCAGGCCAACCAGCCTTTGCCACCGCGGGCGCGCGCGCCCAGTTCTAGCGAGGCAACCACGGTAAAAGCGGTCAACAAGCTCGGGAAGCCGACACCGTAGGTCAAGAGCATGTGGAGGAACTTCCAACCCTGAGGAATGCCAGGGTCGGTAAATTGATGGTGGAAACCAACCGGGGTCGAGAACAAGAGAAAGAGCCAGAAGACCAAGCGCGCCAGCGGCTCGCTGAACATTTTACCACCGGTCTGGGCTGGCAACATGGCATACCAGGAGACATAGGCCGGTAGCAGCCAGAAGTAGACCAGCGGATGGCCAAAAAACCAAAAGAGCGTGCGTCCCAGCAGTGGATCAGTGCCGGACAGCCAACCCAGCGACCAGGGTAAGAGAAATCCTAGAATTTCTACTGCCACACCCAAGGTGCAAAGTTGCCAGAGCACCATCGTGATCAGCGCGGCCAGGGCAATAAAGGGGGTTTGCACCCCTGGATTCTCTTTGCGCCACGCCCAATAGGTAAAGTAAAGCCCATAGCCGACCGTCCACGAGCCGACGACGATCAAGGTAAGGCCAACATAAAAGGTCCAGTCGGCCATTAAAGGCGGATAAAAGGTATAAAGAACAGTCGCAAGATTCATCAATAATGGGTAGGCAGCCAGCAGCAGACCCACCACCATTAGCACGAGCGCCAACACGTTGATCCACGGATAACGCAACGGCCGGTTAAGGCTACGTACGGTGGCAAAAGTGAAGAAACCACAAATAAAGAAGGTTGTCCAGACCAGGGCATTGAGCACGCCATGAATCGTTAGCCCTTGATAGTAACTTTTAAGAATTGGCAGGTAAGGGTAGAGATCAAGCCCGGCATGTTCCAACCCTTGTAAGACACCGAGGGCTAAGCCAATTGTCAGCGCGCCGATGCCGATGCCGACATTCCAGCCGGTGAGCCGGTCGACAACTTTTAGGTCAGTTTCGGTCAATGGCGTCGGCTTGGGCGTAATCGCCACTGTGAAGCCAGGCATTGCTTGTGCAGTCATTATCCTCTCCTAGGTAATGAAAAGTTAGATCAATAAGTAAATCGGTAATAAGTAAGTGATAAGTGGTAATTCACTGTCTATACGATGATTCGCACATAATTACTGCTTACTACTTATCAATCAGCGGGCCGCAGTTTCTGTCTCCTCGACAATGATTCTGCCATACATGGTATGATGCCCAATCGTCGGGCCGGCCGCGCCGCAATACTCATGGCAGATCATATTGTAGGTGCCTGGCTTATCGAAGGTGGCTTTTAAGGTCGAAACCTGGCCAGGTAAAATCATCATATTGAGATTGGTCTCCATCACCTTTAAGCCATGTTGCACGTCGACACTGGTGATGTAAAAAGTGATGCTGGAGCCGGCCGGCACACGAATTTCTTCGGGGGTAAAACTCCAAGTCGCCGCGCGGATATAGGCTTCATATTTGCCCGGCGCCAACTCACGCAGCCCAGGGTTGGCAAAGGGGCTACCTTCGGCCATGATCTCATCGGGCTTGATCCGTTGATAGGCGCCTGGCACTTGAATCCCCCAGGCCACGCTAGCCGTGATAACGGCCGCCAAGAAAATCGTCATCATCAACAGGCTGACGCGGATCCAGGCTGCTTCGTAGCGATCGACATGTAAGTTCGGCAGGTTGCTCGATTCAGGCGCTGTTGCGTCACTCATTGGTTCATTCCTCTCGACAACATGGTTAGATAGGCGGCCCCCCACAAGGTAACGGTGAGGATGACAAAAACTACCAGCAAGGCAATCGTTCCTTTCGGCGTATCTGGGTTTTTCACAATCGACTCCTTTCAAAGCTTGAATAAATAATTTTTACTGATCAAATACTTCACATCCTCAGCCATATCGGCAGGCGACATGCCGGGCGGAAAAAGTAACCGTGTGTAACCTTCGGCATCGACAACCACCACCGTACTAGTATGCTCGACAGGTAATATAGCCGCGGCGTGGGAAGCTGTGTGCCCAGCTGAGACGTGGTCATCGAAGAAGACACCGAACCCGGTCGCAACGGCGCTAAGCGTTTCCACCGGCCCCGTAAGCCCCACAAACGTGTCATCAAAAGCCGCCAGGTAGTGCGCCAGCTTTTCCGGCGTATCATGCGTCGGATCAACGGTTAGCAAGAGCACTTGCACCTGATCGGCCTGATCACCCATCAATTGGCGCATTTGTTTCAATTCGGCCAGGGTCAAGGGGCAGACATCGGGACAGGTCGTGTAACCAAAGAAGAGTAAGACAATTTTACCGCGCAAATCGCTCAAGCGCAACGGTGCACCGGTGGAAGCGGTTAAGGTAAAGTCGGCGGCGCGTTCCGGCGATTGCAGCAACATGCCATGAAATGGCTGCGGCCGCAGCCACCAGAGTACAAAGAGCAAAATAATAGCGGCGAAAACAACAAGGCTGCCGGTGAACCAAGGAATTGTGCGCCGCGAGGTACTACGCGGCGATACGGTCGTTTGATCAATCGTTGTATGTGTCATTGCCGTAAGAAATACTCAGAAAAATAAGTACCCAAACCAGTAATCACGCCGGGTAACAAAGAAAGAGATGCGCGGCCTCGTAAGCAAAGCGGGCCGCGCCAGTGCTGTTGCGCGCCTCGGTTGCAATTAAGCCTAGATCGCGCTCGATGATGGCCAATTCTGGTGTAGCCGTACGATAGCGGGCGCGCACAATGCCAGTGCCGTCCACCAAGACAAACATTGGCTCAAAGGTGAAGTCACCGCGCGTATCGGGCTGATAATAAACGCCAAAACCGCCACCAATCACATTTTTAAGCTGGGTCTCCGTGCCGCTGACAAAGCGCCAGGTATCCGGCTTAGCGGCGAAACGCTGCGCATAGGCGCGCAATTGCTCGGGCGTATCGCGCGTTGGATCAAAGGCGATGGTAATCAAGGTAACCGGCAACCCTTGTAGATCCAACTGTTCAAGCCGCGCTTGTAGCGCCTGCATCACCAAGCTGGTCTGTGGGCACGGCGCTTGACAACCGGTGTAGGTAAAGTTGTAGAGGACCAGATGACCGCGCAAATCTTCATTCGTCAGGCGTGCGCCATCCTGGTCCACTAAAGCAAAGCCAGGGCCGAGCGCGATGCGCGGCAAGACCTGGATTGGCCGCCAGAAGACAAAGACCATAATGGCAAGTAATGGCAGTGCGAAGAGTGCATACCACCTGCCCAAGTGGGGCGCTGAAACCGGTAATACTGGGCGGGACGCGGTTGATGTACGGTTCATAGCCACTTTACCCGTGCCGTGCCAGATAGTTCCAAGCGCTCAGCGCAGCCTTGACTCCTTCACCAACCGCAACCGGCACTTGTTCGGCATAGACATTGGTCACATCACCAGCCGCAAAGAGACCAGGCACGCTAGTTTCGCAGCGTTGATTGACAATAACGTGTCCATCTTCATCCAGATCTACCAGATCGTGGACAGGGTTGTTGTTTGGCAATAGCCCTTGTTGAATAAAGACGCCTTCAACCTCCAGCGTGCGCGTGGCGCCATTGCCGCCCATCAAATCAATCCCAGTGACAAATTCATCACCGGCAATCTGCTGTACTTCCCAATCGCGAAAGGTAGAGATACGCGGGTGGTGAAGGAGCCGGTCAGTCAGCTTAAATTCACCTAGCTCGCGCGTGCGCGCCACAATGAAGTAGACATGTTTGGCCAGCCCAGCCAATTTGAGCGCCGCGCCAATCGCACGTTCGCCGCTGCCGATCACGGCCACATTCCGCCCTTTGAAGAAGGGCGAATGGCTGATGGCGGAATAGCTGACACCACGCCCCGCAAATTCTTTTTCCCCGTGAATATAGAGCCGCTGCGGTCGTGCGCCGGTGGCCACAATCAATGTTTGGGCACCGATCATCGTCTGGTCGGCCAGGGTCAATTGGAAGCCCCCGCCTGCGCCCTGGTTTACCACAACAGCCACTTCTTGGCTGATGCGCGGCGTGGCACTATCCGTGATGCGCACATCAAAGTCGCGTACCAGATCACCACCCCACACAGTTTGGGTGGGCGGTCGATCGCGCAAGGTAAAGGAATGGCTGACGCGGCCCTCCATTTCTGGTGCGACCAAGGCTACATTTAATTGTGACTGCATGGCATAAAATGTGGCAGCCAGACCTGCAGGTCCGCCACCAATAACGACCAATTCATATTCAGGCATAATAGGTCCCCTTGCTTTCTGCACTATCTGTGAGCCAATGCGCGCCTGTTGCACTTGGTGCAACGCGGCACGCAGGTACTCGGGAGGTCCGCCTTTGCTCACAAAGAGATCAACCCCGGCTGCCAGCGCAGAGCCAGCTGCTTCCGGTTGCCCACTTAAGGCGACAACAAAAACCTGGGAGTTGGTTATATGTAAATCATTGATCAATTTCTTGCGCGCGTTGGGCGTATTGAGCCCGGGCAGCTCCCAGTCTAACAGAATTAGATCGGAATGGGCAACTAGAGCATCTTGCAACAACGCAGCTACATCGCCGACCTCGCGAATTAACTCGACCCCTGGTTCTTGTTCTAAAAATAATCGAATGGCCAAGCGCAACCACGCCTGGTCATCGGCAATGAGCACATGCACGCTTTATTCTCCTCATGCCGGATGGGCTGGCTGATAATCAATCGACAAACAAGGTGGTTGCTATTGGATATACACGCTCGCCAGCCATAAGCTGTTCGAGGTAGCCATACTATAAAGCAAAAAGGAGATAAGTGCGCCGGATGGATGACGAGGATATGGACCGGCTAGATGGAGAGTTTACTACCTGGTCAAGTGGCCAGGTAGGAGGAGAAATTGACTATTATCAGGCAACAGCTAGCACTGCAGGCAAGCAACTGGTCACTGATCTGACTACTGATCACGGCTTACTGCCCTTCTTTCGGCACCAGGTTGTGTTGTAGAGCAAAGGCGACGGCCTCGGTGCGACTGGCAACATGCAACTTGGAAAGGACGTTGCTCACATGAAATTTTACGGTGGAACGACTCACAACCAATTCATCGGCAATTTGGGTATTGTTCAAGCCACGCACCATCAGGCGCAAAACATCCTGTTCGCGTGCGGTCAGGTTATCGCCCGGTAGCGGTATCCCATGTTTGGTCGCGGTGTCAATCAACGCTTGCGCCGCTTCCGGCGCCAGGGTAGGCCGACCGCGGCGCGCGGCGCGAATGGCCGCGGCCAGTTCGTCGGCCGAGATATTTTTCATCAGATAGCCAATCGCACCCGCTTTGAGCACATCTTGGATCAAATTATCTTCTTTGAAGCTGGTCAAGGCGAGTACTTGCACCTGGGGCGAACGTTCGCGGATCGCGCGCGTTGCCGTGGCGCCATCCATGCGCGGCATGATCAGATCCATCAAGATTACATCCGGGTGCAGCCGTTCACACAAACGTACCGCTTCCGCTCCGTCCGCAGCTTCGCCCACCAATTCCAGATCATCGTAAGCAAGCAGAAAAGCCGATAACCCACTGCGTACAACCGCATGGTCATCCACAAGCATTACACGAATCGGTGATCCATTAGTCATTTTTAATCCTCAGAATCAAATTTACCAATGCAACGAAACAACTGTCCCCAAGTCGGGCTGGCTCTTAATGGATAAGGTAGCACCAATTGACTCAGCGCGCTCGCGCATAATATCCAGGCCCAGGTGTTCGGGCCGGATTGTTTCTATGGTAAAGCCACAGCCATCGTCAGCAATCGTCAGTGTAACTACTTCCGGATGTCGTTCAAGCCTGATCTCGACATGTTGGGCGCGAGCATGTTTGGTCACGTTATTCAGAGCTTCTTGGGCAATGTGATAAAAAGCAACCTTGACATCCGGCGGCAAGGTGCGTTCGCCTTGGATCGTCAGGTTAACAATCACACGCGCCCGTGCGGTAAGGGCATCAGCCAACAGCCGTAGCAGATCGCTTAAATCCACCTCTTTGAGCGTGGCGGGCCGCAATTCGAGCAACAAGGTCCGCATTTCGGCCAATGCACCGCGGGTCAATTCGCGCAACTCACCAATCCGCCGCTTACCTTCCTCCAAATTGCGATCCCATAAACGTGGAATAACGTCGGCAATCAGGCTGGCGGAAAAGAGCGTCTGCGTAACTGAGTCGTGCAAATCGCGGGCGATGCGATTACGTTCGGCGGCCACAGCTGTGCGTTCCACTTGAGTGCGCAGCCGGGCATTCTCAATCGCCAGCGCCATTTGATCACCAACCGTGGCCGCCAATTCGATATCTTCGCGCGAAAATGGACGCGGGTGGATATATAAAAGGACAAGCCCCCCATAGACTTCCTGCTTTAGCGTAATGGGAACCGCCAATTGGGCACAATAGTGAGATCGGGTTCCCTCTTGCGCTTCTATAGTTACTGCCACGGGTTGTCCTTCAGCGAGCGACTTGCCCAGGATAGTCAAGTCTAAGTCTTCATTAGCTTGTGGCTCTGCCGACAGCGTAAGCCCAGCGGAGGCATGAATGACGATGCGCGTGCTGGCATCTTCCATGCTATAAATGGCGCAGGCGTCGGCATTTAATAATTCGCGCGCCTGCACGACAATTTGTTCGAGCGTTGCATTGAGAGATTGGTTAGAGTTGAGGATATTTAAGATACCGCGTAGCCCATCTGCCACCTGTCGCCGCCGTTCTAACTCGCGTGTTCGCGCTTCGACACGCCGCTCCAATTCCTCTTCTGTCTGTTTACGGCGTGTAATATCGGTAACGGAGCCGAGTATAAGCATCTCGTCACCAACATGGATGTGACTCAGGCCTGCCTCAATTGGGAACTCAACGCCGTCTTTACGCCGGCCTGCCAGATCCATGCCCGACCCCATCGAACGCACATGGGGGTGCATGACATAGCCAGACCGATGCACTTGGTGGATAGTACGAAATCGTTCGGGGAGCAGCAGTTCCAAAGGTTGACCAAGCAGTTCATCGCGCTGATAACCAAACATTTCTTCTAGCTTGACGTTGACATACAAAATGTGACCGGCGTGGTTCACCATCACAATCGCAATTGGTGCAGATTCCACCAGAAGCTTGAGGCTCTCTGGGTTGTCCCAACTAAGGGCTGGCATTGCTGAGCTCATGGGGTAAACTTTACCATAATAAATATTATTCTGCTCGATACGATTCGCTAGGAGCCTAAACGTAAGATAATTATACTACAATCAGCCTAGATCGCATACTACCATTAAACTCGTCATAAAATCCTACCTAGTCAGTTGACTAGGCAGCAAACTAACTATCAGGCGAGGTACGAGTCCGGTCCGGTGGCCGATACGCAACCGATTGAACTCGCCTATACTTGGCACCAGATAAGAAAACAGAGGGCGAAACGGAAAAGCAAACTACTACGACAACGTTAAATTAGAATGCGCCAAATCGCTTGTGCTGAAACTACGGCATGACGAACCTGCGATTTGCATCTGATTTTCGAGAGAAACGATTCGATTGAATTAGTGCCCATTTTGCCGT
>Ga0105046_10004866_pt1 | contig 21343 bp, 17 predicted proteins | sample MAT03_FD_78385 | JGI IMG/M metagenome (GOLD analysis project Ga0105046, IMG submission 78385) | Freshwater microbial communities from Lake Fryxell liftoff mats and glacier meltwater in Antarctica - MAT-03 (megahit assembly) | ecosystem: Environmental > Aquatic > Freshwater > Ice > Liftoff...
GTGATACTGGCCAACCCGCCCTTTGGTGGCATTGTAGCCAATGGCAACGAAAGCAATTTCCCGCAGACATACCGCACAAAGGAAAGCGCCGACTTGTTTTTGATACTGATGATGCACCTGCTTAAAAAAGATGGCCGTGCAGGTTATCTTGTGCCCGAATGCCACCTTTCCCGGGGATGTGTAAAACAACGGGTACGCCAAAGGCTGTTGGAAGAATGTAACCTGCACACCATTATACGCCTCCCCAACAGTGTGTTTCAGCCGTATGCAACCGTGGCTACCAACTTATTGTTTTTTGATAAAGGCACACCCACTAAAGATATTTGGTATTACGAACACCGTATGCCTGAAGGTTACAAGGCCTACAACAAAACACGCCCCATACAGGTAAAGGAATTTGAACCCATAAAAAAATGGTGGGGCAAACGCAAGGAAAGCGAACTTGCCTGGAAAGTAAATATTAAAACCATTATTGAAAGAGGTTATGATTTGGATATAAAGAACCCAACAAAGCCGGAAGAAGAGGAAAGCTATAGTAGTACTGAATTAATACAAATGCTACATAGTTCTTTTGAAAAAAGTGATAGATTGCTTAATCAGTTAAAGGAAAGTATAAAGTGAAGATCAGTTACGCAGAATACATAAAAAAGACTGATGTTTCCGTTTTGATAGCTGAAGCCATCTTTAGTAAACTCCAGGAAAAAAGCGCTATCAAAACAATTGCCGATATAGCTGATACTTCAAGTGGAGGCACACCTTTGAGAAGTAATTTTGAATACTACGGCGGCGACATTCCATGGTTAAAATCGGGGGAATTAAATGATGGAGTAATTGAAGAAGCAGAAGAGTTTATTACCGAGAAAGGCTTAGCGAATTCATCTGCAAAATTATTGCCTAAAAACACTTTGTTATTAGCAATGTATGGTGCCACAGCTGGCAGAACCGGTATTACTAAAATAAAAGCATCAACAAATCAAGCTGTTTGTGCTTTGTTTCCTAAAGAGGATATATCACAAGAATATCTTTTCTGGTTTTTAAGGCAACATCGTCATAAGTTTATAGAAATAAGTAAAGGAGGTGCACAACCAAATATCAGTCAAACAGTAATTAATAACACCCGTATTCCAGTACCTGATGCCAAATTACAAAAAAAGGTAACGGATGTTCTTGAAAAAATTGAAAAAGAGGGCATTCTTGATATTACAATAATACCAAAGGAGTTTCAGGCAAAAGTAAAAAGTGTTTTTGCCACTAAGAATAATGTATTTGCAATCGATGCTGAACTCACCCACCAACTCGCTTTAGTAAAAAAACTACGCCAGCAATTGTTGCAAGATGCAGTGCAGGGTAAGTTGGTAAAGCAAAATCCTAAAGACGAACCTGCCAGCGAATTGCTGAAAAGGATAAAAGCTGAAAAGGAAAAGCTGATTGCAAAAAAGAAAATAAAAAAGGAGAAAGAATTACCGCCTATAAAACCAGAAGAAATACCTTTTGAGATTCCGGAGAATTGGGTGTGGTGTAGGTTGAGTGAGATTGGTAAAATTACTGGAGGAGGCACTCCTTCAATGGGAAATGATGAATATTGGAATGGAGACATCCCTTGGGTAAGTCCCAAAGATATGTGGACGGAGTTTGTTTCAGATACTGAAATGAAGGTTACATCAAAGGGTATAAAAGAGTCATCAACTAACTTAATTCCAAAAGGTTCATTATTAATTGTTGGCAGGTCAGGTATTTTAAAAAGAAAATTACCTGTTGCAATAAATATTGTTGAGTGCACTGTTAATCAAGATATGAAGGTAATAACACCTTACATTTTACCAATGAGTAGATTCTTACAATTTATGTTTTGGGGTTTAGAGGCAAATATTTTGAAAGAATTTGTGAAATTTGGAATGACAGTCCATAGCTTAAAGTACGATGAGTTCTCTCAAATGCCCATTGCGCTTCCCCCTCTTGCTGAACAAAACCGCATCGTTCAAAAACTAGATGAACTCATGCAATACTGTAACAACTTAGAAGCAAGCATTAAAGAAAGTGCTGCACGAAATGAAAAATTATTGCAGCAGGTTTTGAGAGAGGCATTGAGATAATTTGCGTCTATTAGTTTAATTCAAGTTAAATATGGAGATAAGCGGGAATCAAATAAAGAAATTAGGAAAAAGAATTAGAAATTCTGCGGATGCATTGAGTGATGATGATCTAAATGTCCTACAGTTGTATCGTACCTCTTTCAAAGATGATTTAATTGACGTTTTTGATATTCTATGTACTCATAGCAGAAAAATAAACCGTGAGGCAATAGTTACTTTCAGACTAAAGCGGTTTGAGTCTATTATAACAAAATTAATTAGGTTCCCAGATATGCAACTTACCACAATGATTGACATTGCAGGTTGCAGGTGCATAGTAAAAAACAACACCCACGTTTATAGGTTAGTTGAAATATTGAAAGAGAATCTATTTGTTATTGAATGTAAGGACTATATTAAAGATCCCAAGCCGGAAGGTTATTCCTCTTTCCATTTATTCGTTAAATTAAAAGAGCATTCGAGTAAAGTCGTGGAAATACAAATTAGAAATCAGGCTCATCATGACTGGGCAACGTTAGTAGAAATAACAGACCTCATATTTGATGATAAAATCAAGGAAAATAATTCTACGAGTAATTTGGGTAAATTTCATAAGCTATTGGCGAACAAGGATGAGTTATCCTTTCAAAATAAGGAAGAGATATTTTCAATTATTAAAAGCCATGATTATCTAAATACTGTCAACAAAATATTTATTAATAATCAAATTGAAGTAAGAAAACAATGGATGGATATTCAAAATAAAGGGAACAATAGTTATTTCATACTAGAAGCTAATAAAAATTCCCCGACTAAAATTTCCTCCTTTCCTTCAATGGGTACTGCCGAAATTGAATACTTTGTAAAATACAAGGAAAATACTGATTCTAACATCGTGTTAACTCATTTGCCTAAAGCTAATTTTGAGAGATTGAGTATTGCCTATTCAAACTACATCCTAACTATTCACAGGTTTTTTATGGATATTGACATTATCTTAAAAGGGCTGTTGCAGGATTCTTTGGAAAAGAAAAAATTGCGCACTTTCTCAAAGTATTTTACGCTCTACTGGGAAATCTCTGTTAATAAGATTATCAATTATCAGCATGAACTACGGCAGTTAGAAACAGATAATTCTGCAGACAGGAAAAAACGAAAAGAATGGAAAAAAGAAATTGATGAGAATTTGAAAAGGATTGTAAAAAATCTACAGGACTACAATATCATTTTTAAAAAGTATTTCCCTAAAAGCTATTTACACAAAAAATGCTTTCGATTCGTTGCCAAGAGGATCGCAAAAAAATACAGTAGGAGAATTAATTTAAACTAATTAAGCCCAACTGGCGCAGGTATAAAAGTTGCAGGCGCAGATATGCAGCGTGAGGCGGCGGCGTAGGGTATCTGTGCTAAATATTTCCCTGTTATCATAAAGTCAGCGCAACGCTGGCACAGATACGCCTTCACTAAAAACCAAGGCTCCATATCTCCGCCAATTGCGAAGCCCTCCCTTGATGAAATCTAAACTCAACCCTGACTTCTGGCTACTGGCAGCGGTGAGTACTGGTGATTCGTTGTTTTTTGTGATTCCGGTCTTTGAGGAAGATTGTGCTGTTTTTAAGTAAAAAAATATAAACCGCACAAGATGTCATCTTTTTATATATAAATTCCTTACTTTCGTTGTGCGGTTTTTAAAACAACCATTTTTTGCATGAATGAAAGACATTTATTAGATATAATCAGAGCCGGTCTAAACGGTGATAAAGTTCTACTAGAGCACGCAGCATTAGCCTTTTCAAGAAGCTTGAAAAAAGAACTGCCAGCAACTTCAGAAAAAATAATCGCCTTGCTTGGAGATCATTCTTTTTTCGGCGGAAATTCCTTAAGGGCGGACGGGGTTAAAGCACCACCAACAAATCCTGATTCAAGTTTGGATATGGCAATTATCGTGGCCCCTGACGAATCCAGATATCCCCGACCAAAATTGAATGAGTATCTCTCTCTCAGTATTGATAACTTTTTGGAGGAACGGGCTAATATTGCAACTCTTCTTCGAAACGGAATAATGCCATCCAATAAAATTCTTTTAACTGGAGCGCCAGGCACCGGTAAAACCATGCTTGCTCGCTATCTGGCATCTGCTTTAGGTAAAAATTTAGTGATCATGGACATTTCTTCAAGTATTTCGAGCTTGTTGGGAAAGACTGGTGCTAACATAAAAAAAATATTGAATTATGCAAAATCGACATCATCTGTTCTTTTGCTTGATGAATTTGATGCCATTGCCAAAAGGAGAGATGATAATACGGACTTAGGAGAATTGAAAAGAGTTGTAAATGTTTTATTGATGGAAATGGAGGAATGGCCATCATCATCTTTATTAATCGCCACGAGCAATCATCCAGAACTTTTAGATCGTGCAATTTGGCGCAGATTTGATTTCCATATGGACATTGGTCTTCCTGATGTTCTGGGTATAAGAGATATATTATTCGACCTTCTTTCTGAGCAAATGCGTAACGATGCCGACAGGACCTTTCTTGGCGATGTTGCTGGTTTATTAGACGGTGTAAGTGCTGCTGACGTTTGTAGATTCACGAATAGTGTAAAACGAAGAATGATCTTAAAAAAAGAAATTTTTTTATGTGCCTTGATTTACGAACTCGGCCCCATGAATCTTACCAAAAAGAATAAAGGTTTATTGTGCGTTATTGCGAAAGATAGTTTCGTTGATCTTACTGTTAGGCAATTGGCAGACTTGACCGGTCTCAGTTCATCAGGTGTACAGCACCATCTATCAAAACTTAAAAATTAAAAAATGGAAACTCCAAAACGTAGACCCGTCCTTTATAAGGGAGAAGCTTACAGTAAAGCCACTTCAAAACCAGTTCGTATGGTGCCTAAAGAGCCACGCCAGCAGTATGAAGATGTGCGTCAAAAATTAATGAATGATATTAGCACATTACGATCCCAGATTTTCGAAACGAGCGAAGAGTATAAATTGCCGTTGGAAAATATATTTGCGTTGCGTGTTGATTCTGAATTCGCCGCAAAGAGTTATTATCCAAAGACAGTATTTACAAGTGGCGGCGACTCGGAACTTGATGAGGTTGGCTCTAGACTTTGGAAGTCTAAGTTGATGAAGCAACAGGAAATTGAAGAAAATAAACCCGCAAGAGAGGACGAGGTAAATTTTGAAAAAATCTTTTATGTCAGAACCACACTTGCAGGGCTTGATCGATTTTTTAATAAACTGGAGGGAACAACTCCCCAGCAGACTTTTCAAACGGATGTAAGAAAATTAAGAGGTATTGAGCTTGTCTCTCCGAATGAACGAATGACCGGATTTACCGAGACCTGGGAGGGGGGGTGTGTGGAAATTACATTACATCCATTTGACAGGGACCGTGATCGAAGTTTCGAACATTTTAAAAATTTTGCCATTTCCATCGGCGTCGAAGCAAAGACGATCAAGATGAAGCAGTATGATAGCGATGGGCTTATGTTTATCACCTTGAATTCTCCAAAGGAAGCAGTCGAAGAATTTGGAAAGTATAATCCTTTGCGATCCGTTTATCCGATGGGAATACGTGATATTGATGAGTTGGCCAGAGCAACTACGTCAATAGGTTCGCCAATCGCACCGGTTATTGTGAAACAACCAAGTGTGATAGTTGGCGTGATAGATGGAGGCTATGTTCCTGGAAATCCTGCCTTAGATCCCTATGTTGAGGTTGTGGACTCGACCACGGAACCTGTACATCCAAGATTCGCCGAACACGGAACTCTCTCTACCGCTGCTGTTTTATACGGAGCCCTTAATGGATTCGCTGACACTGACACATTACCCGTACCACAAGTGCGAGTTAGAAATTTTAGAGTGATTTCTCAATTGACAAGAGATCCCGGCCTATTTGATGTAATTGATCGCATAGAGGAAATAGTACCTAATAATCCTGATATTAAGATTTATAATGTGAGTCTTGGTCCCAAAGGTCAGATCAACGATACGGATGTACAGAGGTTTACTTATGCTCTTGATTTATTGAGCCAGAAATACAAGGTTCTTTTCTGCGTAGCTGTAGGAAACGATGGTGCCTTGGTAGGGTATAATAGAATCCAGAGCCCATCTGACATTGTGAATGGTCTCGGTGTCGCAGCATTTACAGAAAATCGAGGAGTGATAAGCCGTGCTCCCTATAGTTGTATCGGGCCTGGTAGGGAAGGCAACAAGTTAAAGCCGGATATAAGCGCCTTTGCCGGGTGCGAACGAAATCCAATTCAATTGTTGGGCCCAATTCCGGGGGTACGATACTCTACGAGAGGCACAAGTTTTTCGTCTCCAATAACTAGTGCCAGAATAGCCTCTTTAATAGGAAGAAGTTCAAGAGCGTTGAATGAACTAACTGCCCGTGGAGTTATTATCCATCAGGCCAAAAATCCTCATTCTGATAAACATTGCATGGAGCTAGGATTTGGGTTGCTTCCCGATAATCTCGACGAAATGATGGATTGTAAGAGAACATCTTTTACTCTGGTTTTCGAGGGTGAAGTAGAACGAGGAAAATACAGAGAATTTGAAATTCCATGGTTGCCGGCTGTAAATTCAGGAAAAGTTAATTTGAATTGGACCGTTGCTGTACAAACATTGGTTGACAGTAGCTCACCGGAGGACTACACGAGTTCGTCAGTAGAGATATATTTTTATCCCAATTCGAATAAGCACAGTTACACATTTGATGATGGTAGAACAAAAAAGATTAGAAAACTTCATTTAGTTCATAACGCTGCTGAGATTGAAGATTTATTGGCTGCAGGTTGGAAAAAATCAGTATTCCCTGCTACAGATTCCGCACCAAAACAATTCCTTCCTGAAGGGGAACTTCGGAAGGAGCTCAAATGGGATACGATTGACGCTCGAACTGTACCCAAGCTGGCTAAAAGTTTAGAATCTCCAACCTTTCAGGTTCACGCAATAGGTAGAGGATTACGAACTTCATTTTCAAAAATAAAATTTGCAATTGTGTTGACTATTAATGCGCCAACTTATGCTAATTTCTATGATGAAATTGTCGCTCGTTATCATGCTCTCTTGCCGATTGAACTTGAATTGGAAAACGAATTAGAGGTAGATAACATATTTTAGGTTCTCTTCTCAGCTATGCTGAGAGCATGGGACGTTTTGTTATGAAGTATGAATTATATAACAGCATTGTTACATTAGTTGATGACTGGTAAAAATTATTAGGAAATAATTCCCCAAAAATTTAAATTCGGATAAAAAATGAATAAGAGTTTAATAGAGCAAAATGATGATTTACTAAAGGAAATTCAAATATTATATGAAAATGAAGAGATAGATCTTTCCGTAATTGAATCTACGTGGGATGGCCCATCTGACTGGAATGCGTATATGAAAAGTTTTCCCAGAATTCTCTTCATTGGTAAAGAGGCGCATAGTTCATTTAATCCTTCCGATTCCTTAAAAAGGGAACCAAGCAGGTTTATCAAAAATATTGTAAAGTTCGACAGGCTGACAAAGGCAATTCTCAATAAGAAGGAAGTCGATGACTTTGAAGACATCAAATCCTATTGGCAGCAGATTGCCTTAATTGAAATAAAAAAAATAAACGAAGAAAAAAAACGCAGTTCGGAAAGTGATATAAAAAAACATGCGTGGATTGCACGGGATTTGCTGGCTAAACAAATTAATTTAATTAGCCCACATATTATCTTCTGTCTTGGTACTATAGAATCTTATGACATCATTAATAATTTTTCTGAAGTAGAAAAGTTGGAGTTTGAGATGTGTCTTGGTATCGAGGAGTACGAAAAACGTAAAGTAAGGTGCTGGATAAGTAATAATAAGTTGGTTATAGATTTTTACCACGCTAGTGCTATCATCGCTGATGAGGTATTTGCGACCCTATTAGAAAAGTTATTAAGAAACAACAATGTGCAGACAGCTTATAAACAACTTATGTCGATAAAATAAGGAAGGGAAAAGCGTTTGTACATTTTTTAAAACAAAACAGGGAAGCTGAAAACTGCATATTGAAAGAGTAAGCTAAAAATAAAAAGTTTTATGAAAAAATTACTGATGGGCTCTGCGGCCTTGACATTGTTCTCAATTGCAATGATTGTACTTCAGATAAGTTGTAAAAAAGAAGCAACAGCACAGTCGGGCGGCACAAGCTATAATTTACCACCTGCAACAACTTCTTTTGCCGTGGTTGGCACGAACTTGCCGTGGCCTCGGCTTTGACGAGCCACGCAGCAGGCTCATGGGAGCAAATTTTTCTTTATTATTTGGGTTCATCGTTTTTGTAGCCATTAGTTTTTACATCCGGCTGGTAGATTGGAGAAGATCAAAGGATATGGATTGAAAACAATATTTTTGTTTGTACAACTTTATGAAACAAACTTTTCACCTGCCTCTTGAAATGCTTTATCTAAACCATGTTTAAGTTTTACGTTCTCATTATTCTATCCTTTTTCGTTTGCACATCGGGCAAATCACAAACGGTATTTAAAACGCCATCCGGCAGCAAATACCATCTAAGCAATTGCCGCATGGTAAAAAATGTATCGCAGAAAATCTCCAATGAGGAGGCCCGCAAACTTGGCCTGGGGCCGTGCGCCATTTGCCAACCCGAAAATATTTATGCTACTGCTGCACCTGCAATTCATAAAGCAAATGGAGAGAGGACGAGTGCACAATGCATGGGCCTCACAAAGGCAAAGACACGTAGGCTGCACAAAACCAGGATTAGCAATGGTTATTGTTTTCAACAGCAGCCGGGGTAATCGAACACCCGCTCCTTAAAAGTGGAATCGCCTCTCCAGCAAAATTTATTTGGAATCATCACCGGCAGCAGAAACTCCTCTCATCATCGGGGCGTGCTTTATGCTCTGTTGGGTGATCTGATCCCTCAACTTTAAGAACCCCCTCGTACCGAAACATTCGGGATTGTCAGCAGCGAGGCAACCATAGTAGATTAACAAATTTTGCCTAAATTGTTCTATGAGTTTCCCATACCTAACAGGGTGGCCTCAATTCTTTACTGCTTCCATTCATAAATGGATTTCACTACTTGAAGAAGATAAACACAAAAACAGTAAGACATGAAACAGCTATTTAATCTCTTAATTACCTCCTTATTTTTGACTTGCGTTTCAAACACTTTAGTCGCTCAAGACCAAAGAGAGGCTGAAATAAGACGACTTGAAAATCTTGAAAGGCAATCGTTGCTAACAAATGATTCTGCTGCCTTGTTTGACAAGATATGGTCAGCGGGTATGGTTATTAATACACCAGCGAATGTGGTTGGAACCGCAGAAGGCACAAAGCATCTTTTTAGAACAGGAGCCCTTAACTACCTGTCTTTTGAAAGGAGCATAGAAAAAATAACATTCAACGATAATCTTGCAATCGTTATGGGCGGCGAAGTGATAAAACCCCATGGCTCGCAACCAAATGCTGGCAAAACTGTCAGCAGAAGGTTTACCCATATTTGGCTTTATAAGAATGCGCTTTGGAGCATCATTGCACGGCAAGCAACAATCATAAAAGTAGAATAAAGTAGGTTGGTCTTGATAAGCCCTTTTTTGAATATTCCTTTTAAACACAGGAAATAGAAAAAATGTTTCTCCAGATTTGCAGCCTGGTTTAGCACAATTACACAAGTTTGCTGCAACCGTACTGGCGCCATTGTTCAACCGAAGGTTGGTAACTGGTGTCTACTAAATCAGGCGGTATGTGACCGTACCATGGTGCAGACTAAACAAATAAACCAGCCAATAAAAACCTGACACGTCATAACCAGCAAAGCCTAACCTAAAACAAAAAACTTTTCTTTTGCCTTGGTCGGCACTAACTTGCCGTGGCCTCGGCTTTGACGAGCCATTGTGTGGACTATAAATTATTTTCACTCTTCTTATTGGGCTTTTGTTATAGACCTTCATCAAAGAGGTGGATGATGATAATGAAAATTCTGATAAAAGTGAAGGACGTCCAAAATGCAGTTGAAGAGGTTGTGTGTTGTGCTATGTGGCTCGTTAGAGCCGAGGCCACGGCGGTAGTTTGTGCTGACCATGGCAGATAGATTGGCACTGCAACTAATTGTGCTGAGAGAAAAATATAAAATAAATTTTGAGGCAGGTATGCCTGTAGAAATTAATAAGAGCCGGGAAGATTTGGCCAACCTTGCTGGTAATGCATGGTAAAATGTGGTGAGCGTACTTTCAGCATTTAAAGCAGGCAACATACTGGAAACAAAGGGTAGAAAAATTATTGTTCCTGATGTGACGAGGCCAATTATGATCGCAAATTATTAATCATTCAATTGTTATCTGTCCCAATATGCATGAATGCTTATGTATTTATAATAAACTCACACTTCATCCGTTCTAAAAAAAAACTCCCGGCATGGACAACAGACTGTATGAGTGAAACCGGAAAAAGAAAGCTGAAAGAGTATGGAATTGCACCACCGCATTCACTATCTGACGACCCGTCAGACCGTGCTATCGAATGCCCTCAGTGTATTTCACCTAACACAAAACTCATCAGCGAATTTGGCAGCACGGCCTGTAAGGCATTATATCAATGCCAGGATTGTAAAGAGCCTTTAGATTAATTTAAATGCCATTGATTAAAAAATCATCAGGGTTTATCCCGTGGATAGATAAACCTTACCGAATCTGACAATACAGCCGAACCAAAAACACCAATTGCACCATTTATTTTAGAATTAATAAACACCGGCTCTACAAAAGGATTTTGAATGGCCTGTAACTGATCATCTAAATCTTTGTAAAACTCAGCAGAATTTTTATCAAGTGATTGCATGAAAACCCAGCCGGTATCGAATCTTTTATATTCATACGCTACTTCAATTGACATGGTTATTCTTTGCCCGCCGGCATTTTCATCATTGAAAATAATTCGCCCGATATCTTTTACCGAAAATTTTTCATTAGGACCGCTAACACATGTATTGATGAATCTATCCAGCACATGCGCATGACGTATGGAAGTGTCAATGATCCGATTCATCTGGTAACGGTAATAATCCTTCCGGCCGGGATTATCGGTAATGGTAATTATCACACCATCATGGGCTCCAAAAACATCAATAAACTCTGATGTGTACACAATAGATTCAATTGTCACCGCCTTTTGATCAATCGTTGTTGTTGCTGTATATATCTTTCCTTCAAAATTTACTTCCAGTGTATAGCTCTTGCCAAATACTGCTTTAATATTGCCTCTGTAAAAAGGCTCCCATCTGCACCTGAACTTGTTATACGTTGAATCAGGTACCAACAAATCTACAGTAGTGCCTGTAATTAATTTTACTATTGCCCCTCTTGCAAAAACCTGTTGCGGCGTAACCTTAGCACTAAAAAAAGAATTACTCTTACTGATAAATATCTGCGGTACTTTATCTGGATATAACATGCCTTCAATAAAAACTTTGCTCTCGTGGTTTTGAGGAAAATTAATGATGATGTCTTTTTTACAGGAAAACATCAAAATACTAATCGCAATGGCGCACAAAAATAATTTCGTTTTCATTTATTTAAAATTTAAAGTTGAATGATATGCCCGGAATAATGGGTAATAGGGAAACCTGTTTTGCTGTTGGCTGACTGGTGATTGCATCAATCTGAAAATAAACAAAATATGGGTTTTGCCTGCTGTAAGTATTATACAAACCAAATACCCACTCCCGTTCGTAGCGATGCCCGAACAACTTCACCGTTTTTTTATTAGATGCAGACAGATCCAGCCTGTGATATGCAGCCAGCCTGTAATTATTTCTGGCATCATAGGCATAATAATTGCCTTCAAAAATTGTTGCCGAATTAAGGGTGCTTATCCGCCCTGTTGGCACTGTAAAAGCCACGCCTGATGAATAAACAAAAACAGCACTTAATGTCCAGTATTTGGTTAACTGATAACTTGCTGCAATGGATAACACATGCCGCCTGTCGTATTTAAATGGAAATGATTTTCCAAAATTCAAATCACTGAATGTTTGTGTTGTTTTTGAAATGGTGTACGATAACCAGCCGGTCAACCTTCCGGTATTCTTCTTTACAAAAAACTCTGCGCCATAACTTTCCCCTTTGCCATACACCAGTAAACTATCAATGTTTACATTTACCCTAAGTTTTTTTCCTTCTCCTATTAAAGTCTGGTTATTCATTTTTTTATAGTAGAACTCTGCACTCAGTTCAATGGCATTGTCTTTAAGGTTTTGGAAATATCCCAGTGCATATTGTGTAGAAGATTGCGGTTTTGTTTTATTACTGCTTGGTATCCAAATATCTGTTGGCAGCCCTGCGGTGGAATTGGGAATTAAATGAACAAACTGGTTCATTTGTGTATAGGCAGCTTTTATGGAAGCGTTGGCACCAACAGAAATTTTTGCTGTGATACGGGGTTCGATAAAAGCATACGTTTTACCATAAGCTGTAAAAACAGGTATCCTTATCCCATAATTAAAACTCAGTTTTTGCGATGCTGTAAATTCATCACCGGTATAAAAAGCCATTTCATTTGAATAGAATTTTTTTATGCTGTCTTTATTAATCGTTAACTGGTTTCCCCGGCGTGGCACCCTTGCCGAAAACGAAGCAGGCGATAACGCATGACCAGTAAAAACAATTCCTGTGCGTATCTTATGTTTTGTATTGGGCGTAATGGTAAGATCTGTTTTAGCCGTAATATCTTTTACCCCTGTATACAACTGGGAGTAATAATTATTTTGGGAAGTGGAAAGCGCCAGGTGATAATCATTATAGATCAGGGAGGTATTGGCAAATATTTTATTCCCAAATAAATGATTCCAGCGCAATGTGGCTGTGCTGTTACCAAACCCGGTGGCATAATTTAAACTGTTAGCATTAACGTATGAAGCATTATCCTTTCCTTTAAAAAAGCTCAGGAATAATTTATCTTTTTTACCAAACTCAAAATTCATCTTGGCATTTACATCATAAAAACTGTAAGCTGTTCCGGTTGTTGGCACTGCTTTTAATAATAGATTTATATGGCTTCTTCTTCCGGATATAATAAAAGATGATTTATTTTTTTTAATGGGACCCTGGAAGGTAAGATTGGTTGATAGCAATCCTATTCCCCCCTCTGTCTGATACTTTGTTTTATTACCTTCCTTCATCGTAATATTTAAAATAGAACTGAGCCTGCCACCATACTCTGCCGGAAAGCCCCCTTTTATGAGTTGCACATTATTAATTGCATTTACATTGAATGTGCTGAACAAACCAAAGAGATGGTTGGGATTATACACGGTTGCTTCATCTAATTGCACCAGGTTTTGATCAAGATTACCGCCACGTACATAAAAACCCGCAGTGCCTTCCTGCCCGCCCTGCACACCGGGCAGCAGTTGAATTATTTTCATCACATCCCTTTCACCCATCAGTACCGGTAAATTTTTTATGGCTCTTAACGGCACATCAATAACACCCATTTGCGGCTTTTGAAAATTGTGATTATTTTTACCAGAGCTAACAATTACCTCACCTAAAGTGCCTTCATTATTTTCCAACAAAATTTCTATCCGCATATTTTCTTTGGCCACAACCTTCTTTGCATTTATTTTATATCCCTGGAAAGATATAAGTAACTCTATCGTGTCAGCAACAGAAACTGTCAACGAATAAAATCCATATTGATTAGTGGAAGTACCCGTTTTATTATTTGCATTTACAACTGTAGCACCTATCAATGCTTCTTTAGATGCAGCATCTTTTACATAACCGCTGATGGTTATTTTTTGAGCCATTATAAAATGTGGCAACACAATAATAAGTAGTAATAATAGTTTTTGTTTCATTTGTTAATTTTTGATTAAAGCTTATTGCATAAATTAATATTAATTTTTTGGCACTGTTGTTTATCAGTTTCAGAGATTTTCATTTGCAGTGTTCTTATGTTATTCTCTTTTTGTTCATTCAATAACGCTTTGCAATAGTTAGTATAAAAAGAGTGGTCTTCCAGCATTTTAATGGTAGCCTTGCTGAATTGGAAGGGATCAGGATCGCCATATTTAAGTATATGCTCTTCCATGGCCCGTTCATCATTTTCCTGAAATTCTTTAGTCCCAAAATGGTAAAAGTCGGCATCACAAATAATTTGCTGTAACAAATTTTCAGGATGGCGGGGCAACTTGGTTGCCATTATACATTGTTCAATGCTGCTAATGCTGTTTATATCATTTATTTTATCTGCCATAAATTTCTCCATGATAAAACATCCCACTTCCTCATGATTTTGGGGCCGTGTAAAAAGATGACCAGTATCATGAAACCAGGCAGCAGTAATGAGGATGAGCATTTCCTCTTCCGAAACATTGTAATGCCCGGCAATTTCCTTTGTATGTTTTACTACATTTTGTGTGTGCAACAGGTTATGAAATATAAGGGCAGGGGCATTTATCTTCGCAAATAACCCGGTTACATGTTCTTCAATCTTGTTATTTAATATTAGTATAAAGTTCATACCGCAAACACTTAAAAAATTTTGATATCTGATTTGTGTGTGGAATTAAAACTCTTAACTGAAACCTGGTACCGGGGTAATTCCAAACCAATAACGAAGGGCCCTGACCAACCCAATTGCTTATGAAATACTGTTTCTACTAAACGCTTTACTAATTAGTGGCTGGAATAGAAGTATTTGGTTGGGTTGACGAAAAAAATCCATTAACTATACAATTTTATAATTGCGGGTTTAAACACTTACAACGCCTGGAGTATATTCCTTTTATGATGGTGCAGAAAAAGAGGCTGCGGCATTGTAACAAATGATGAAACTACCAAAGGATGGCTGTAAAGTGGTTCAATATTAAAACTTATAAACTAATCCGGGTATCAGCCTGCCATTATAATAGTTAAATGTATAAGCTAATTCTGTTCTATTTTTCTTAAACGAAGTTGAACTGTTTTTCTATCCTTTAAGTAAAGAGGCCTGCGCCAATCAAAAAACCCGGAAACCCCTGCCCCATTTGATACAGCGCTGTATTCAAATTCTTGGGGGCTTTATAAATGCTAATATCAGCTTTACCTACTTTAAGATTTATAATATCCCTATACTCTTCTTCAGAATAAAAATGTATTTTTTTTTAAAATTGCCTGACTACATTAGAAATTGACTGGTCGGCAAGCATTAACGCCAGCGTAGTACCGCCAATAAAAAGCAACGGCTTTAAATTTTTTCTTTTGATAGCAGTAACTACTATTCCTTTGGCATTTTGCGGCAGATTGGTTATAAAACCAAATGGCATGGGTTTAGTATAAATAAAAATATCTCCATTGCTTAATTTATAAACCTGTTCATTTTTATGAGGTGTAATAATAGTAGTATCTGGTTTTTTAATTTTATTGTTATCTGTAAAACCAATTTGCGGAAATAATGCAGTACTATAAAAAAAAATTATAGCAGTAAGTAAAGTCGGTGCCTTAATTTTTATATGCATTTACACAAAATATTTATGGATAAATTATTTATTGGCGAAAATTATAAACCATGAAAATACCAGCGCCACCATTTTGATAGAAGGGCATTACCATTGTATTAATAGATTTAGCTTTAAAGAATTTTCTTTTAATAGCAGGATATATCCAAGAGGCTAATTTTGAGGAGAGGATCCCAACACCAGCGCCAGCCACAATATCACTCACCCAATGTTTATTATTATACAACCGCAAAATTCCTGTTACAGTTGCGGCGCTATATCCTGCTATTCCATACCAGGGAGAGACAGCTTTATACTCCTGCCGCATAAATTCAGCAGCAGCGAATGCTGTTGCAGCATGGCCTGAAGGAAATGAGTTAAATGCAGCGCCATCGGGCCGTTGTACTTTGGTAATATTCTTTAATGGCAAAACGATGGCTGATGAAATAACAGTTGATAAAGCGTAAATCATTGTCCTGTCCCTGAAATTATTTTTGCCCTTGATGCCCAAAACATTTAAACCATACACAACAATAGCAGGGGAATATTGCAGAAAATTATCCAGTTTTGTTATGGGTTCGGTATGGTCTTCAATAATTTCAAGTTTAGTATTCCTGTCTATCTTATTTAATCCGTCATTTTCTAAAGCAACAAATCCATACGCTATTAAACCAACGGGTACAATTAAAGATTTAATCCTTGTATATCTTTCATTAAATTTTTCAATAGGTGCAAAATAAATTAATTTTTCTTTTGCCAAAAGTATACTGTCTTTTTGCTGCCCATTCACAGTAATTATTGCCAAACTGGTAAGCAATATAACCGCAGCCTTTTTCATAACTCCAGATGGCATTTTTATTTCTTTGATTAGTGGTTGATACATGCAATAGAAATTACTTTTTTTGTGTTATTAAGTTTTAGGATTAATTACAGAATTCTGTCAGTTATAAAATACCTGCCTGAAAACAGTACCAGTATTACGATTTTAAAAAAATTCATTGCAATAAATTTTTGCAGTATTTCTGCCCGCTGCAAATAAAACAGGGAGCACAGCGTATTTACCAAAAAAAATAATTTCAGTAAACCCTTGTATTAGTAATAGTAGTGTAGAAAGATGTATTTGGTTGGGTGGAATAAAAAAATCAGGAACTTACTTCAAATTATTATCAAACTCCAAATTTTCTTGATCGACTTTTTTAATAATTTTTCCAAATCGAAAGCTGATATCGGGATAAAAAATTTGTGCATTTCTTTTGCTAACACGGACCCGGACTGAAAAGTAATTGACAAGCAGCACCTCAAAAAATGAATTAATCTATTTTTTTTTTAAATGATGATTCTACTTTACGAAACCATATTTTGTCAGTAATAAATCTCCATCCTTAATCAATCCTATTCCTGGTGTGAATAGTTTATATTCTTTCGCCTTTGGTTCAAGCGGAGTTGTTTCTTCTGTTTTAAGACAGTTGTAAAATGTTCCTGCAGGGGTTTGCAGGGTATTGCTGAAACTTATAATTTCTACCCTGTCCATGGCAACGCCGGGAGCAATTTCGTTGTAGAACCTTGCACCAATCAATACAAGCCCGGGCATAATAATTCCTGCTTTATTATTTCCTTCAGCTATCCATGCACCTTCGTGGTTTATAATTTTTCCGTTTTTATACATATCAACTTCTTCGCCAAAATAAAAAATACTGCCGGTTTGTTTGCAGAAGGCAAAGAAATTCCTGGATATCTCCACAGTCTTTCCATTTGCGGATTCATTTTCTTCCACAATTCTTGTTTCTACATTGCCAATTTTTTTTGTTTCATTTAAAACAGTGATCACCAGTTTTATTTTATCCTTATCTTTTATTCCTTCCAGCACCAATTGATAACCCGGCTCTAAAATAAAATAAGGGTTACGCCCCGTTGTTTCAAAGCTGCAACTGTCCTGCATAAAAGATTCGGAAAATTGTTTACTGTTGGTTTTGTTTTGCGCCAAAGCATTAATGCATACTGATAAAATTACCATGCAAAGGATTGATACTTTTTTCATTTTTTCAGGTTTTCTAAAATTTTACTTTTACTCCAACCGCCATGCCAAAAGAGTTGGGATATGATTTAACAACAGCTCCTTTATTAATTGACGTTAATGCAAACCGGGCTGTTGGCATAAGTACAAAAGAAAGCTTATCGGTTAGTTTGTAAGTAACTCCAATACCCGCCAGCCCACTGAAATAAACCGGTTTCAATCCTTCTATTTTATTCAGGATATCAATTTCATTATTGGAGCCTTTCTGAATTTCTGTTTCCAGTTTGCCCATGGTTAAAAAATTGGTACTGATGCCTGCCATAGCTTCAATGGTGAATTTTCCTTTTACAATCCGGTATTTTACAGCCACCGGAATTCCAATATACTGTAGTTTATGAGTGGTGGCAGTTACTTTTAAACTGTCGCCAACAGCGGGGTTGGGCTGAAAGGAAGGAATTAAATATCCATAGCCCGATGAAAAGTTAAGCCGGTATTTTACTGCCCCCGTATTATCTGCCTGTGCATAAATGGTTTTAAGGTTTATGGCAATGTTGGTATTAGAAAATGTTACACCCGATTGTAATGCCCAATGTTTGTTTAGTTTATAATCAACCAGCACACCCAGCGTTGATGAAAATTCATGCTGCTCTGATTTTTTAATTTTTGTTGCATTATCTGGTTGATTAGTCACTTCATTATTTTCCAGGCTGTAAGTTGCAATATCGGGAGAGAAAAAACCTGTAATTAAAAACCGGGATGGTTTATTATTTTTTACTGTAGTTGTCTTTGGATTATTATTTACTTCAACTGCGAAATGCATTTTTTCTAATTCCAAAGCCGTGGTTTTCTTTTTTAAATCAAAGGAATCAGATTTTTGCAAACCGGGTTTTTCAAAAGTTGTTGCAAATATTGGTTGCAAAGCAGGGTGCTGTATAAATGTTTTCTCATCTTTGTTTGTGGTAACAACCTGTTCATCTGAAACAGCCTCCACATTACTTATTTTTATTTTTGTAATTGATTTGCCCGTTAATGTTGCCGGTTTATTAAAAGAGAAAATATCTTTTGTTGCATCAGCTCCTGAAGGGCTATAGAAACCGCCCGTTGCAGTTTCAGTTCTTTTCCCTGATGGCAATGCATCGGGCTTTTCAAAAGTACTTACCGGGTTTTCGATTTTATTTTGTGGAGAAGTATTGGTTAAATCGTTTGTTGTTTCTTTACCTTGGTTGTAATTTTTTTCTGCCAAATTGCTTTTATTATAGTAATTGTTTAATTCATACAGGCTTAACGCAGACAGGAGCAGTAACAGCAAAAACAATAACCGCTTGGCTGATTTATATTTTTTTTCTATTTTAATAATGCTCTCCTTATCCAGCCTGTTGTCAACTGCCTCCCAAACTTTTGCAGAAGGCATTTCTTCATGATCATCCAGTGCGGATTTAAACAGGTCTTCAATATCATGTAAATTTTTATCCATACTAATAATTTATTTTGGCAATTTTTAAACTGTTGGCAACAGCTTTTTGTAAAATCAATTTGGCATCAAAAAAATTGGATTTGGATGTGCCTTCCGAAATACCCAGATGTTCTGCAATTTCCCGGTGCTTCATTCCTTCAAAAACGTAGAGGTTAAAAACCATACGGTATGCTGGAGGCAAAGCCTGTATCATTTTCAATAATTCCTTTTTACCAAGTTGCGAAAGCGTCTCTTCTTTTTCCGCTGGTTCCTCCATACTGGTTCGCATATAAATTACAGGATGCAATTTTGTTTTACTTCTGTAATACTGAATGGCTGAATACACCATTATTTTGCGCACCCAGCCCTCAAATGAACCTTGATATTTATAATTTTTTAAAGATTTAAACACCTGCACAAAACCTTCCTGTAAAACTTCTTCCGCTTCTTCATGGTTTTTACAATACCTGAGGCATACGGCAAACATTTTTGGAGCCAATACCGCATACAATTGGTTTTGGGATTGCCTGTCCCTGTTAATGCATGCTTGTATCAGTTGAGTTTCCTGTTCCAAATAATAAAAAGGCTTTACCATTATAGTTGCAAAAACTGAGATAATAGTTGGGTTGTTTACTCCTATTTAAGTAATATACTAAAAAACTGGCTTAAAAGGAAGGGATTAAAGAAACGATTTATTCATATAACAAATTAGAAATTCAGTAAGCAGAAAATAAATGAAAATAAAATAGCAACATTGGCAAATCTCTATGCCAATTCAACTATTGCAAAGAACCGTTAGACAATTTTAAATGACATTAAAACAGTGTAATTATTTTTTTCAGGCTAAAATAATATTTGCCATTTACTTCGCTATTGCTTTTTTTATCCTAAACCCTGAACTTTACTTCAAAACTATTAACTCAGGGATCGGCCTGTGTAATAATGGCAGAAAGGCTTATCAGTTTTGTATCATCGGCATCCATTACGGTAAGCTCCTGGTCTTTAAAAATATCATCGGCACTAACCACTACCCTGCCATGGATATGATTGCCATGAATATTAAACTGGTTTTAATTGAAACCGGTTTTAAAAACATAAAAATAACGTCTGTACTTGCTCCCGCCTGAACAACAGACTCTATGAGTGAAGCCGGAAAAAGAAAGCTGAAAGAGTATGGAAATACACCACCGCATTTACTATCTGACGACCCGTCAGACCGTGCTATCAAATGCCCTCAATGTATTTCAACTAACACAAAACTCATCAGCGAATTTGGCAGGTAAGCATCCGGTTCATACCCTCTTGAGCAGGCCTAAAATTAAAAGCAACTTTGCATAAAGAAAATTTTTATGCAAACTAAAAAAGAACAACGTGCTCAAAACCTGGAGATGATCAATGGTTGGCGGCAAAGCGGCACATCTCAAAAAGCTTTCTGTATTGCCAATAACATTGCCTACCATGTTTTTCATTATTGGTATGGGATTTACAGATCAGAACAAAAGGCTACCGGTTTATTTATTCCGGTAAATATTACAGCGGCAGTAAATCAGGATCAGATTTCCATTTCCGGGGTTAGCGGCATACAACTGCAGGTTCCCCAGACAGATCAATCTGTACGGTTTATAAGCAATTATTGCTCTGTTGATCCATGCTTCATCTTAATTCCTCTACTGTTTATTATTGGTACCAGGGCATAACCTACATGCGCAAAGGATTTGATGCCCTCTGTGGTATTGTTAAGCAGCATATGAATTGCAGTGTGTTGAAGGGGGGGCGTTTATATTTTAGTAAATAGAAAACGTAATCAAATAAAACTGCTCACCTGGGAGGGTGATGGTTTGGGCATTTATTATAAGCAATTCGAAAGGCGTCTATGAACTTCCTGCAACAGCATCAGATAACAGCAGTGCTGCAATTGATGCGTTGCAATTGCAATTGATCCACTCACTGGCGCCAGTGTTCAACCGAAGGTTGGTCACTGGTGTCTTCCAAATCCAGCAGTCTATGACCGCAGCATAGCACAGCCTACATAAATAAAGCAACCAATAAAAAGCATGCAATTTAATTAGGTATCGTTTACATTTAAAGCAAATACTTACTGCGGTTAAAAAAACCGTTTGTACTATTTGTAACAAGTGAGCTACCTGTGGCAGAACAGCCACAGTGCATTAAACATAATTTTTAAAATAAAACTATCAATCAATGAAAATATCATCCTCACTGGCGCCAGTTCTCAACCGCAGGTTGGTCACTTGTGCCAACTAAGCCTTACGGTCTGTGACCGCTGCATAAAGCAGCCTAAATAATAATTCAACAA
>Ga0105046_10004867_pt1 | contig 21341 bp, 13 predicted proteins | sample MAT03_FD_78385 | JGI IMG/M metagenome (GOLD analysis project Ga0105046, IMG submission 78385) | Freshwater microbial communities from Lake Fryxell liftoff mats and glacier meltwater in Antarctica - MAT-03 (megahit assembly) | ecosystem: Environmental > Aquatic > Freshwater > Ice > Liftoff...
GTGCTGCCTCGAGCGGAAATGATTTCAGCGGCGAACTGGTTCAGTGGTTTGTCGATTGCGATGCTGTTGTGAATCCAGTGATAGAAGACTTCGACGCCTTTTGGGTCAAGAGTTTTATCTTCCACACGTAACAGGTCGGCCCAGCGCAGTGCCTGAAAGTTAATGAATTCAGGGGATGCCAGCAGGCGATCAATGAGCGTGCTGCGTTTGTTCGCGTCGGTAGAATCCAGAAACTCATGCGCCTGCTGCACGGTCGGAAGCCGGCCAGCAACATCCAGATAAATGCGGCGCAAAAATGTCGTGTCGTCGCAGACTGGCGAAGGATTGATCTGAAGGCGTTTCAGTTGCGCGAACACAAGCGTATCGATGACGTTGGTGGCTAAAGGTGCCGTGAATTCAAATCCCGGGCGTGCCGGGACAAATTCGATGCGAGCAGTCGCTTGCTGATTCAGGTATCGCACGGTGACGGATGTTTGACGCGAAGACTGAGATTCGCCAAACGTCACTGTTCCATCGGTGGCGATCCGTACGGCAGGATCGGATGATTCCAAAACGGCCAGCGTTGTGACATCACGTTCTGAACCGTCTGAAAATGTGGCCGTGGCTTTGAGCGGCGTCGAGCGTAGTGGTTCCAGCAATGTGATGGCCGCGGGAGTGACGTTCAGTCGCACAAGATGCGGTGCGGTGTCTTTGTCGGCTGGCATTCCAGCGGCGATCCAGTCTCGCAGAATCTGATATTCCGCTGAGTCGACAGAAAATCGTCTTCCACCTTCGTGCGGCACCTGCATTGATGGTTTGCGAAGCAGCAAGCTGTCGTCCGGAATCATCACGTTGACTCGACGAGACGCCAACTGGCGGGTGAGTGTCACGAAGTCGCCGTCTGGATCTTGTCCGCGCAATGAAAGCTTCAGTCCGCCTTTGCCGTTCTGGTTTCCATGGCATGTGCCGAGACTGCACCCGGATCGTGCGAGGACTGCCATCACTTCATGGCGAAACGATGGTGGCGTTGGTCCTGCTGCTATCACGGGCTGGGTGAGCGGCAGAATGAACAACAAGATGCAGCAGCGAAGCCGGTACATGGGAACTCACAGGCGGGACTGAGCGGGCGTATTTGTGATCAAAGGAAAAACTTGCGGAGCAGCGGATGTATTGTGGTGAATGCAGAGCCGGTCTGACCAGTCTAATCGACCTGATTGTGAATTCGTCGCAAGTTTTGGTGGTGAGTTACTTGTATCGCGGTTTGCGATTATAGTAGCCGTCACTCTCCGAGTGACGAATGCTATGAGCACTTGGTCCCAGGCTCCTGCCTCGGAACGAGGATGGGCTGGAAGCCCCGGAACCAGGACCTGCACGCACTGAAAGCGAAAACTGAATGGCCGATCTTCGTCTGGCGATGGCGTTAATGACGCTGTTATCAATTGCCAGTTTTATGAGTGTTCGACGTATTTGCGCCAAAGCCAACCCGCGTGCGCTGGATGCAGTTGCGGCAGGCCTGGTGCTGCTGATTGGTGTGTATATTCGCTTTGTGTGGGGGCAATTGTGGATTGTTAAATGGATTCCGCTGCCGTCGGTGGTGATCCTCGCCAACTGGTTCCCGGTGCTGTTGGGGATTCTTGCCGCTGTGCTGTGGTCACGCATGGAATCGTATTCTGTTCCTCGCAGAATTCCGATTCAGATAGTGTTGATTGCAGCGACCATCTGGTCAGAGATTTATGTCATCCCACGCAGCCCTCCAGAGTGTGGTGACGAATGGATTGAGCCTACAGCGGAAGTGCCGTTTCGAGTTTGTCGGCAGACGACTCCTTTTACCTGTTCTGCAGCATCGGCTGCCACAATTCTGCATTCGCTGGGGGTGCAATCGTCAGAAAAAGAGATGGCTCAGCTTTGCCTCACAGGCGAAGGAACAACATGGCTTGGTCTGTATCACGGGCTTGCAATTCGGCTACGTGGAACGGGGTTTGGCGTGGAATTCTTTGATGGGAACGTTGCAGATCTGGATGCAGCCACGGAGGAATTTCCTGTGCTGCTGTGCTGCCAACTTTCTGATGACGTAGCCCAACTCTTTCCGGAATATCAGGATGACTCAGGATGGATTCCGGGCGTTGCGCATTCCACGGTCCTTTTTGGACAAATCAATCAAATCTATGTGATCGGTGATCCGTCGCAGAAGAACGTCGAGTTTTGGTCTCATCGTGATGTTTCGAATCTGTGGACCGGGCAGGGGCTGCGAATTGTCAGGACAACCAATCCAACTGTAGTCGGTCTTGAATCAGCACCGATTCTGAATCTTCATCCGGCATTCGGTCCCGCAGAAAGAGCAATCCGTGCGGCTGCGGCGCAGTCGGAAACACGTTTGTGGGCAAGTTCAAGAAAGCCGTCATCGTCTCCTGTTTCCAGGCGAGCCAGTTCTTCGCTTGTGAACGGCTCGCCATAGACGATATGAATTCGTTTCGGCCGGATAAACCACGCACCTTTGGGCATGGCTTGATCAGAGCCCGAGATTCCCACAGGATAAACGGGCTGATTCGTACGACGTATCATCGCCAGAAAGCCGGGGCGAAATGTTCGGACTTCGACACCTGATGACCGAGTGCCTTCCGGAAAGACAGCGACCAGGTAGCCTTGTTCCATGCGTTCTATCGCCATGCGAATACTTCCACCGCGTGCGGCTTCGCGGCTAATGGGCATCACGTAAGTATTACGGAGCAGCCAACCGAGCACCGGCACCTTGAAAAGGCTGTCGCGAGCAAGATAAGAAACAGGGCGAGTCAGCAACACAGCGGCCAGAAGCGGGTCGAGAAAACTCTGATGGTTAATCAGCAGCAGACCGCCCTTTGTGTGATCTAAATTCTCAAGTCCGGAGCCGCTCAAACGCAGCCACATGCGACACAGTGCCCAGGCCGGCCAGTGCAGCATTCGCCACAACAGATGTGGAGTCAAAACTGAATTGGAAACGGATTCTGTCATAGGATCCAGTACTTCCCAGACCACTGGCAGGAACGAAAAAAAGATAGCTGGTTCTTGGTATTCGACGGAAGGCTGTTTTATGCCTGCAGCAGGCTTTGGACAACCGCTGCGGTGTCACTTAAATCCGAAAATAAATGATCAGGATTATGCGGCTGCAGCTCGGCAAATGAATACATACCTGTGGCCACCGCGACTGCTCGCGCATTGATGGCTCGCGCGCAGCTGATATCTGCGGGAGTGTCGCCGATGACACAGGCCATCCCGTCGGGAACCGGATGATTCAGATGTCCTCTGACATTTTCAACGGCGATGCGTGCAACGTCGTCCCGCAAAGCATGATGATCTCCAAAACCACCGGTTTCAAAAAAGTGATCAATCCCGAAATGTCGCAGTTTGATCCATGCTCCTTCGACATAGTTTCCGGTCAGCAGGCTGAGATGAATATTGGAATCGCGTTGCAGTTGGGTCAGAAGTTCCTGAACACCAGGCAACACCGCGCCGGGCAGTGTTTCGAGAGCCCTCGGAAGGCGTTCCAGGTAGCTGCGCATGAATCGGTCTCGCTCCGCGGGCGAATCTTCAAGTTCATATCGGCTGAAGATTTCGTCGGCGATTCCGCGATCTGTCCGGCCGGCGGTCAGGACGCCTTCGAACGGAAACTGGATACGGAAGTCTTCGACGAGTGCCAGTTCCATCGCTTGTTGCCCGGCTCCGCCTGTGCTGAGCATGGTGCCATCAATATCAAAGAATAAAATGTGTTGCATGTGAGACGGCTTTCGTAACCGGACGATGTTGGATGACAGAGAAAGAATATCTTCATACTCTCCGGCAGTGTGTTGTTCCATGCAAACCGTATCTGACACTGAAATAATCTCTATGCTGGCAGAAGAGCGTCGGCTGAAACAATCCTATGAACGCAGTGCAAACTGGCAGCGTTGGGGGCCATATCTGGCGGAACGTCAATGGGGAACCGTGCGTGAAGATTACTCCGCAACTGGCGAATGCTGGGATTATTTTCCGCACGATCATGCTCGCAGTCGTGCGTATCGCTGGGGCGAAGATGGACTGCTGGGAATCTCGGATCGAGAATGCCGACTTTGCTTTGGCCTGGCACTTTGGAATGGAAACGATCACATTCTCAAAGAGCGGCTGTTTGGACTTTCCGGTCCTGAAGGAAATCACGGTGAAGACGTCAAGGAATGCTATTTCTACCTGGACTCCACGCCCACGCATTCTTACATGAAGTCGTTGTATAAATATCCGCAGTCGAATTTTCCTTATGAACAGCTTGTGGCGGAAAATCGTCGTCGCGGCCGAAACGAAGGCGAGTTTGAATTAGCTGATACCGGCGTCTTCGACCACGGCCGCTATTTTGATGTTTTTGCAGAGTATGCAAAAGCATCGCCGGACGACATGCTCATTCGCATCACGATCGCGAATCGCAGCAATCAGCAGTCGATGATTCACGTCCTTCCCTCGCTGTGGTTTCGCAATACCTGGTCCTGGGGATGCACTCATGAAGGATGCGAACTCAAACCATCGATCACTCGGCAGTCTGATGGATCGTTTCTGGCGGAGCATCCGACGCTGGGACGATTTCGATTGCATCTGGATCGATCCTGTTGCGGATCAGGAAAGAACTTCGCCGAACCCGTCGCGCTTTTAACGGAAAACGAAACCAACAGCGAACGACTGTTCGGGACGCCATCTCCCGATTCTCTGACGAAGGATGCGTTTCATGAGTTTGTAATTTCCGGGCAGAACCGCGGGGCGCAGGAACTGCAGCGAGGAACCAAGGCGGCTCAGTATCTGGTAGCCACAATACCAGCTGGCAGTGAGATTATTCTAAAACTGCGACTCGTCCAGGACGAACAAAATCCGGATGCCTTATTTGGCCCTGAATTTGACGAGGTCTTCCGAAGTCGAATCTTGGAGGCCGATGATTTTTACTCGACAACTTTGCATCCTCGCGCAACGGATGAAGAATGCCGGGTCGCTCGACAAGCACTGGCTGGGCTGATGTTCAGCAAGCAGTTCTATCATTATGACGTCCGGCACTGGCTGAGTGGTGATCCTGACATGCCGAAGCCACCGGACTCTCGACTCAACGGGAGGAACTACGAATGGACGCATTTGTTTAACCGTGACATCATCTCCATGCCGGACAAATGGGAGTATCCCTGGTATGCAGCCTGGGATCTGGCATTTCATATGATTCCGATGGCGATGGTTGATCCTGATTTCGCCAAGTTGCAACTCTTGCTGTTGCTCCGTGAATGGTACATGCATCCGAACGGACAAATTCCCGCATATGAATTTGCGTTTTCAGATGTGAACCCTCCGGTGCATGCGTGGGCTTGCTGGCGTGTCTACAAGATGACAGGACAACGAGGCGATCGTGATCGCAGCTTCCTGGTGCGTGCGTTCCAAAAATTGCTCATTAACTTTACGTGGTGGGTGAATCGCAAGGACGTGAATGGCCGCCATCTGTTCTCGGGCGGCTTTCTTGGGCTGGATAATGTCGGCGTCTTTGATCGGTCGAAACCACTTCCAACCGGCGGCTATCTGGAACAAGCTGATGGCACGGCCTGGATGGCATTTTACTGTTCGACGATGCTTTCTATTTCTCTGGAGCTTGCTCGAGAAGATTCGGCATACGAAGATATCGCGTCAAAGTTTTTTGAGCACTTCGTTGCGATCGCTGACGCGATGAACTGCCTGGGCGGCACAGGACTTTGGGATGATCAGGATGGATTCTACTATGATCAACTGAAGGTCGAAGGCACCGCTCATCGCTTGCGTATTCGGTCAATTGTGGGCATTATTCCACTGTTTGCTGTGGAAGTCCTGGATGAAGAATTGCTGCAGCAGTTACCCGGGTTTCGAAAACGCATGGAATGGTTTCTGCATCATCGGCCGGATTTATCCAGACAGATTTCTTGTGTGGATAATTCCTCACATGGCGGGCATCGGCAGGTTCATCGGCTGCTGGCGATTCCATCCAAAGAACGGCTACAGCAAGTGCTGAAGTACCTGCTGGATGAATCCGAGTTTTTGTCGCCGTACGGAGTGCGGGCTTTGTCGAAAGTTCACGAAGCTCATCCCTACTCGTTTTGGGTGGGCAGTGACGAGCATCGAGTGGAGTATGTTCCGGGTGAATCAACCAGCGGATTGTTTGGCGGCAACTCGAATTGGCGCGGGCCGATCTGGTTTCCTGTGAATTATCTGTTGATCGAGTCTCTGGAACGCTATCACTATTTCTATGGGGATTCGTTTCAAGTCGAGTGTCCGGTTGGATCAGGGCAGATGATGAATCTGCAGCAAGTCGCCGATGAATTGAGTCATCGTCTGGCACTGCTGTTTTTGCCGGATGCGTCCGGACGTCGCCCTTGTCATGGCGATGAAGCTCGATATGCTGATGACCCACACTGGCGAGATCTTACGCTGTTTCATGAATATTTTCACGGAGATACCGGACGCGGGCTTGGGGCCAATCATCAAACCGGATGGACAGCTCTGGTGACGCGGCTATTGGGAAAATCTTATCTTGAACGCGAGAGCGATGGGCTTGACTGAATATCAGCGAGTAGGCTGTGTCGGTGTTGCCGTCTGCTGATTTTGGGGCATCGACAGTTGAAAAGGGTACCCGAGCATGAACGACCCAACTTCGTCTAATTTTGATCTAAAAGCGGAATGGCTTGAAGCGGATGGTCTGGGGGGATATGCATCGGGCACAGTCGGTGGTTGGAGGACGCGCCGCTATCATGCGATCCTGCTGACATCGGCAACTCCGCCGACGAATCGAAAAGTGTATGTCAACGGATTCGAAGCGACCGTAGTGTGCGGGGATGCGTCGTTTCCAATTTCGACGCAGCAGTATGTTCCTGATGTGACATATCCGCGAGGCTACGAATTTTTGCAGTCGTTTACTGAAGAGCCGTGGCCAACCTGGGTCTATCGACTTCCTGATGGATTGTTGATTGAATTTCAATTGTTTGTCCCGCGAGGATATTCCGGGACAGTTTTGAAGTGGCAAATCAAGAGGTCTGCCAAAGACCAACAATTCACAAATGTGGAGTTGGTGGTTCGGCCGCTGATCAGTGGGAGGGATTATCATTCGTTATCGTCCGAGAGTTCCATTTTTCGCTTCGACGCTTTAGTTGAGGAAGGTCAAATCGAATGGCGGCCACGCGAAGATGTCTCAACGATCAGAGCATTCACAAACGGGAATTACACTTCTTCGCCTGACTGGTATCGGCAGTTCATTTATTCCGAAGAGGCCGCAAGAGGTTTAGATGCGACCGAAGACCTTGCGTCGCCGGGAGAACTGCGATTTCAGTTGAGCACGGTTCCTGCGTTCCTGGTTCTGACGGACGACGGGCCGTGGAGTATCCGGCAATCTCCGGGCGAGACAATTGATCAATTGGTGGATCGACTTGCGGAGGCTGAACGAACTCGCCGCCACGGATTCGCCACGCGACTGCATCGTGCGGCGGCGGACTATCTTGTTCTGCGCGGCAGTGGCAGAACGATTGTCGCAGGGTATCCCTGGTTTACCGATTGGGGGCGTGATACGTTCATCGCTCTGCGTGGTTTATGTCTGGCGACCGGGCAGATCGAGGAAGCCGGTAGAATTCTGACGGAATGGTCACAGCTTGTTTCAGAAGGCATGTTGCCCAATCGTTTTCCTGATCAGGGTGATGTGCCGGAATACAACTCTGTTGATGCGTCTCTATGGTATGTCATCGCCGTACACGACTACCTTCATGCGTCAAGGATTGCCGCGCATCCACGCTTTGAAGCGGATAGAAAAATGCTTCAGATCGCCGTGAATCAAATTCTGCTGGGATATGCGCAGGGAACGCGATTCGGGATTCGGGTCGATGATGATGGTCTGCTGCGGGCGGGTGAACAGGGCGTCCAATTGACATGGATGGATGCCAAGTGTGGCGATTGGGTTGTCACGCCGCGCATTGGCAAGCCGGTGGAAATTCAGGCATTGTGGCTCAACGCACTTTGGATCGGCAGCCGCATGAATTCCGGTTGGGACAAACTATTTCTGCGTGCTCGCGAATCTTTTCATGATCGTTTTTGGAACTCGGCGAAGCGGTGTCTGTTCGACGTTGTTGATCGGAATCATGAACCCGGTGTCAACGACGATTCCGTGCGGCCGAATCAGATTTTTGCAGTGGGAGGCCTGCCGTTGAATCTGTTGTCGCCGGTTAAGTCTCAACTGGTTGTTCAAATCGTGGAGGATAGATTGCTGACACCAATGGGATTGCGATCTCTTGATCCTCAAGATCCCAGCTACTGTGGCACATACTCGGGCGACGTCAGAAAACGAGATGGCGCGTATCATCAGGGGATAGTCTGGCCCTGGCTGAAAGGGCCATTTGTGGAGGCATGGCTTCGAGTCCGCGGCAATACTTTTGCCAATCGCCAGTCTGCACGTTCTGATTTTGTGCAGCCGCTTCTGGATCATTTGCAGCTCGCCGGATTGGGGCACGTTTCGGAAATTGCGGACGGCGACTGGCCGCATCAACCAGCAGGTTGTCCATTTCAAGCCTGGTCTGTCGGCGAGTTGCTGCGAATGATCAAGATGGTGACTGAATCGGCAGAATCTGCTGCATGAGGCGATCCGGGTATTCCGAATATTTTCTGCAGATAAAGTGTAGCGGTATTTCGGGTGGTGCCGATGAAAACAGTGGTAAGGATTTGTCGCAATCGTCAGGGCTGGCGGTTGCTCCTTCGAGGATATATCAGAAGGTATCAAATAAGATGCGAAAGCACACGATTCTAGTCAAGGCCGCCAGCATCGCTGTGTGCTTTGGGATTCTCCTGTCCAGCACGGCGTCTGCATTCGAAGGAAGCCGTTCACAGGTTGCTCGCGATGTGGAGCTGACAGGTGATGGAACTCTACACGGTCAGATTTACACATCTGAAGGCCGCGTGGTAGAAAATGCCTCGATCGAACTTCGATATCAAGGGACAACTGTCGCTCGGGCGATGACAGGGGAAAATGGTGATTTTGCAATCACTGGAGTTCGAGGTGGTGCGCATGATCTGTCAATCGGAACAGCGACGACTTCGATTCGACTTTGGAAAAATGGCACAGCACCAGACGGTGCAGTGGAAAGTCTGGTCTTCGCTGGCGACGAAAACATTGTCCGCGGACAGGCTTGCGACGAATACGGCAATCCATGCAACACCTGTGCACCGCCAAGCTCTGGCTTCGGATTGATCGACGTTGTCACGTTGGCAATGGTTGGTACTGCTGTCACAGCACTGGTCTACACGATCAAGACCAACAACGATGTGAAGGATCTGAAAGCTCAGCTGGCATCACCATAATCTGGTGTATCAGGCATGATTGATCATCAGCCGAAACAGCAATCTGACAAATGAAACAGCCCGCAGTTCTCTGCGGGCTGATTTTGTTTTGCCAGGATCGTTTTGCCAAGCCGAAAATGGCGAGGACTTACAGCGCGCCTTCACCTGTGATGACGACGCGAATGGTGCGAAACAAGATTTTGATATCATTCCAGACACAGCAGTTTTGCAGGTACAGCAGGTCGTAAGAGACTTTGCGGCGGAAGCCTTCCAGTTCGTTGTCGTAACCGTTGACAACCTGTGCGATCCCAGTGAGCCCGGGTTTCAAGCCCAGCCGGTCGATGAAATTCGGAATCTGATCCTGCAGCTTCATCATGAACTCCGGGCGCTCAGGACGTGGTCCGATCAATGACATGTCGCCTTGCAGGATGTTCCAAAGCTGTGGCAGTTCATCGATTCGCGTGCGTCGCAGCAGTCGGCCGATCGGAGTAATTCGCGGATCACCCTCTTGAGCAAACTGAGCGCCGTTCTGTTCGGCGTCGTTCCGCATCGTGCGAAATTTATAGATCGTGAATGGCTGGCCAAAGTTACTGAGTTCACGACGATCGCGGCCTGACTGACGACGGTCAGTTTCTGAAGCCAGCTCCATCGTCTCGGAACGTCGATCGTTCTTCTTCTTTTTACGCAAATTGAGGCCAACGCGAGTCTGAGAATAGATAATGCTTCCTGGTGACGTCAGCTTCACAACGATCGCTGCCGTAATCGTCAAAGGTGAAGTAGCGATCAAAAGGAAAAGTGCGGCTGCGATATCGAATGTTCGCTTCCAGAATCGTAATGATGGCGATAGACAGCGTACGTTTTCTCGGACTGTATTCAGTTGCAGTCGCGTCAGCCATTCCGTGCCAGGAAGCTCCATCGTGTGTTGAGCAACGAGTGACGAGAACGCAGCGTCATCGTCAGGTCGTCGATTTATCGTGGAGCGTACTTCGACGGATTGTTCTAAAACTGAGGTTGCATTCATTGCACAATAGTTCCGAGCAGACTCAATGGTGGCTGTAAGAGGGGAATCGACTCTCAGCGAAAGAGCTCGATTCAATGCAATCTTAGGTTATGCAGTTGTGCTGCATTCATTGATAATGCTGGAATTCCATTGGAGACAGATCGATCGTTATGGATGGTCACTTCTGTGCAATGATGTTGAAAAATGGCAACAGTTTTTCTTGTTTTTGCCCTGTGATTGTTTTTGTCACAATCAGACTATTTGGCACATTCGGCAAAGCTTGCAGCAGCCGCAGCGATCGTCTGATCGATGTGTGCGTCCGTATGAACAGCAGAAACGAACATCACTTCAAACTGACTGCATGGCAGATAGACCCCGCGGTTAAGCATTCCGTGGAAGTAGCGGGCGAATTTTGCAGTGTCGGATGCGGTGGCAGACGTCAGATCGGTCACAGTTTTCGATGTCAAAAAGGCGGTGAGCATGCTGCCGACGCGATTCATTACAATTTCCACATTGGCTGCCTTTGCAGCCCCTCGGATTCCGTCCGCGAGTTTCTTTCCAGCTTGTTCCAGACGCGGATACGGATTCTCCGTGCGGATCAAATTCAACATCGCGATGCCAGCCGCCATTGCCACCGGATTACCGGAAAGCGTACCCGCCTGATACACTTTCCCAACAGGCGATACAGTGTTCATGATGTCCGCTCGACCGCCGTACGCACCCACCGGCATCCCAGCGCCAATGATTTTCCCCATGGTCGTCATGTCGGGTATAACGCCGAAAAGTTCCTGCGCGCCACCGGCCGCCAATCGAAAGCCTGTCATCACTTCGTCGAAGATCAGCACAGTGCCATACTCGGTGCATAGTCGTCGTAGCAGCGCGAGGAACTCCGGTGTCGGAATAACGCAGCCCATGTTCCCAACGACAGGCTCCAGGATGACGGCCGCAAGTTGAGGACCATTGTTCTTAAAGGCAACTTCCAGACTCTCGCAATCATTGTAAGGCAACACGACGGTATCGGCCGTTGCGCCAGGCGGAACACCGGGGCTGGACGGACATCCCAGCGTCAACGCGCCGCTACCAGCGGCGACAAGCAAACTGTCAACGTGGCCGTGATAACAGCCTGCGAACTTAATGACACCGTTGCGTCCCGTAAATCCGCGAGCCACACGAATGGCAGACATTGTTGCTTCAGTGCCGGAATTCACCATTCGCACCATTTCGACTGAAGGAACCATCTCGATTACAAGTTGTGCGAGTTCCGCTTCAGCCTCAGTCGGCGCACCAAAGCTCGTGCCGATGGTGAGGGACTTTTCGATAGCTTGCAGAATCACTGGATGCCGATGTCCAAAGAGATGCGGTCCCCATGAACAGATGTAGTCGATGAATCGATTTCCATCGACATCGAACAGGTACGCGCCGTCGCCGTGTTTCATAAACGGCGGCGTGCCACCCACCGCGCCAAAAGCGCGCGCAGGGCTGTTGACGCCGCCGGGGATCAGCTTTGCCGCGTGCTTAAACATTAATTCGCTGCGAGTACGTTTTGATGTGTCCGGAAGCACGATTACTCCACAATCTCTAGGTTCGGTTTGGCGGCTTTCAGGGCCGTGACTGTTTCTGGTTTCGGCTGAGAGTTGCTGAGATCCAGCCACTTCAGTGCCGGCAATTTACTGAGTTCAAGCATGCCTTCGTCGCTCATTTGTGTTCCAGCGACACTTAGTCGCTCGAGCTTCTGCATCTTTAGTATTGTTGGTACAGACGCATCGGTAATGCGAGTGGCTTCCAGATTGAGTTCCGTGAGATTTGTGAGCGTTTCGAGTGCGGCAAAGTTGTCGTCTTTGACCTTCTTGATTTCACGTAATTCCAGATATTTCAGTGCGGTCAACTTTCCAAGCTCGCCAAGCGTTTTTCCTTTCAGAACCCTGCATTCGCCGATATCCAGAAAGGTGAGTTTCGGTAGCTTGCTGATAATTTCCAGACTGCTGTCGTCGATGGACGTTTCACGCAGTTCCAGGCGAGACAGTTCATTCAAATCGGCGAGATACTTGATACCTTCGCTGCCGATGTCAGCTTGTCGGCAACCGAAGCGTTTTAACTTTTTAAGTTTTGCAAGTTCAGGCATTCCGGCGTCGGTGATTTTCGCTGTGTCCATCTGGAGTGATTCGAGCGTCGTGATACTGCCAATTGCCGGCATGCAACCATCAGTCACAACCGTGTAGTTTAAGTTCAGTGACTTCAACGGCAAGCCACGCAGATGTTCCACGCCTGCATCCGTCACCTTGGAGTTTTCTAACTGCACATCGATCAGCGTTTTGATTCCCTGGAGATGAGCGACACCGATGTCAGTCACGTTGGTGTTTCGCAAATCGATTGCTCGCAGCTTTGACAGATTCTTGATGGGCTCCAGGCCGGCATCGCTGAATCCGACACGGCGAAGAGTCAACACTTCGATGGTTGGCATTGTGCTGACAATTTTTAGTGTCGCGTCACCAGCCTTGGAACAATCTGTCAGATCGAGTCGCTTTACGGCTTTCAGGCTGGACAGATACTGCATCCCTTTATCGTTCATGCCAGGGCCGCCGAATCGCGCGATCGTGACGTTTGGGATGCCTGACAGGTGCTTCATTGTTTCCGAAAAATCGCTGTCAGATGACACTGCGATTTCGGTGACATTGCCGTCTGCATTTTTCTTAAGGCGGCAACCGGCTTCCTCAAGTGCCGCGACGTCTGCTGGGGTATCAGGCGTTGCTTTTGGTGCTGCCGCTTTTCCGGTCCTGGAAGAATCGGAGCAGCCCGAAAAAAAGAAACAGCCCGCGATGATGGAAAGCAGACTGCAATAAGTACTTATTTGAAGAAATTTCATGGTAGAGCAAATGCGCAAAAGATCAGTGAATTGTTGGTCAGACTCAGCAGCGTACGTCGATTGAGTCACTTTCGCAACTCTCTCGAATTTCTGCGAATCGTTGTCGTTTCTTCTGGTGTTGTGGTGGTGCGAGACTTGTATTTAGTCGATCGTGAGATGAGAATTTGCCTGCTGAGCGGGATGCCAATCCCTTAGTGCGTCGGCAAACAATCGGCATCGTTAAACGATTGTGCAAGAAAGCAAGATATTCGTTGGACGACCCTGCACTTTCGTCCAACTGTATTCTTTGAACTTCTTTTATCCCACCTGAAATCCTGAGGAACCCTCAATGACACAGAAACCATCACGCCGTAATTTTCTCGGCACCACTGCCGCTTTGGGAAGTGCGCTCTGGGTTGCTCCGCGAACCTTTGCCGGTCCAACTCGATCGGCACTGGAAGGTCTGACAGCAGCTTGCGTTGGTGTCGGCGGTAAGGGCGACAGCGACTGTAGCCATATTGCCGATCAGGATGTAGAAATCGTCGGAATTTGTGACGTTGATCGTCGCACACTGGAGAAAAAAGGTAAGCAATTTTCGGATGCTCAGCAGTTTACGGACTTCCGCGAAATGCTGGATAAGCTCGGCGACAAAGTTGACATCGTCACGGTCAGTACGCCAGACCATACGCATGCTGCAGCGGCTATCAAAGCCATGAAGATGAAGAAGCATGTTTATTGCCAGAAGCCAATGACATGGTCGATTCGTGAAGCTCGGATGATGCGCGAAGTCGCTGCTGAAATGAAAGTTGTCACTCAGATGGGCAACCAGGGCACGTCTGAAGATGGTCTGCGTGAAGCGGTCGAAGTCATTCGATCTGGTGCGATCGGCGACGTGGCAGAAATTCACGTCTGGACAAATCGTCCGATCTGGCCGCAGGGTATCGGTCGTCCAGCTGGCGAAGATAAAGTGCCTGACTACCTTGATTGGGATTCGTGGATCGGGCCTGCCAAGATGCGTCCATATAAGGAAGGCATCTACCATTCATTCAAATGGCGTGGTTGGGCGGATTTCGGTACTGGTGCCCTGGGTGACATGGCGTGCCATACAACCAACATGCCTGTGATGGCTTTGGAGTTGTGGGATCCGATTGCAGTTACGGCCGTTAAGAATCCGGGCATCTTCGAAGACGAAACTTATCCAGGTTCATCCACGCTGATGTTCGAGTTTCCGGAACGCAACGGCAAAGTTGCCTGCAAGTTCTACTGGTATGATGGCGGCAACCTGCCATCTGACGATTTGATCGCTCATTTGCCAGAAGGATTCCGCAAACGTATCGAAGAACAGAAAAAGGGTGGCGGCAAAACCAGCGCGGCTTTGATCGTTGGAAGCAAGGGCATGTTGTTGTCCGAAAACGACTACGGTGCTCAGTACACGCTGCTGCCAGAGCCTGATTTCAAAGGCTTCAAAAAACCAGATCAGTCGCTGCCTCGAATTCCATTCAAGGGTGGCACAGACGAGCGACAGAAGTGGGAATTCGTACAGAGCTGCCGCGGCGAATACGAACCGGGCACGATGTCAAACTTTGGCTATGCAGGTCGCCTGACCGAAACGATCCTTGTCGGCAATCTTGCTGTGCGAGCTGGCGAAGGTCAGCGAATTGAATGGGATGCAAAGAACCTGGTCAGCAAAAACCTACCGGAACTCAACCAGTATGTTAATCGCGAATACCGTGAAGGCTGGACTCTGTAGGCAAAGGAAGCCACTGGTCGTGACATATCCGAAAGGCCCGGCATCAAATGATGCCGGGCTTTTTTGCTGTCCGAAGAGACCGGAACTGCGGGTTGTGGGGGTGGAAAGCTAGTGAATACTGAAGTCCAATCTTGCTTTCGTCGCCGAACCCGGGAAAATGCCAGACGAAACGGGGCAGATCCTGTATCACGAGTGTAATCATCGGGAATCCCGTGCAGGATTTCGTGGCCAAAGTAGACATTAGATTCTGTTGGGAAGGCGTCGTTCGATACCTGGTTCTCCGGGTCTGTTTTGAGTCCGCCTTCCGCAAGTCAGTTTTTGGGGAGTTCAGTCAGCGTGTTTCTACTTTCAAAACTGCCGATGAATTTCCAACTATTTTTGTGGTGCGTCGCGGTTTGCACCAACGTCGTAGTTGTTGTCTGTTCGACCGCCGAAACATGCGGTCAGGAGGTGCCGGAAGTTTCAGTGGCCTCGCCTCAATCTGATTCTCCGGCAGCAAGTACGCCAGCTCAGGTCACGGCAGCTGTTACTCCGGCAGCTGAAACTCCTCAAGGTGCACCTCCATCCGGGACCGCACCGGGCGCTACACCAGTGACCTCCGACGCGGCTGCAACGCCCGCAACGCAGAATACGGTTAAGCGACCAACGGCCGAGAAGTTCGTACCGCAGAAGATTGATACTGAGATTCGCAAAAATCCGGACGGGAAAGTGGCGTTTAACATCATTGGTCAACCGTGGGAGGTGGTCCTTCAATGGCTGGCTGACGGGTCGGCATTGTCGCTGGACTGGCAGGAGCTCCCCGGTGATGCGTTGAACCTCATCACGACACGTGAATATACAATGGAAGAATCGCGTGACCTGATCAACCGCCATCTATTGATGCGTGGTTTTACAATGATTGTCAACGGCGAAGTGATGTCAATCGTGAGGACAAAGGATTTAAATCCAGCGATGGTTGCTCGAGTGAGCCCGCAGGAACTGCAAACGATTGCCGATCACACGATCTGCAAAGTGTCGTTCAATCTTGATTGGCTTGTTGCTGACGAAGCGGTCGAAGAACTCAAGCCAATGCTCAGTTCCGTCGGACAGATTCACAAGCTCAGCAAAACGAATCGTCTTGAGATTCTGGATACCGCCATCAGTCTGCGGCAGATCTGGGAACTGCTGCAGGATGAACAATCTGAAAGTGGTGATGATCAATTGGTGAAAGCATTTCATCTGGATCATCGTCGAGCTGAAGACGTAATTCGACTGTTGCGAGAATTGCTCAAACTGCAACCACCAGCCGGTGAAGGTGCCCAAAACGTCAGCAGTGGTATGGACCCGAACATGGTGATGCAGATGATGCAGCAGATGCAGCAGCAAATGCAGCAGGCAGGAGTTCAGCCCGGGGTAGCCGGTGCCAAGGCACCCAAGGAAACCCGGCTGGTGTTGAATCAAAGGGAAAACACGATTCTGGCGATTGCGGCACCCGATCAAATGGCGGTGATCGAGCGGGCTGTCAAAGAGATTGATGTGCCACGTGGCGGCGAAAGCAGCCTGCTGCAGAATATCAATCGCATGAAGATTTATCGGCTCGAATCGGTCGATCCTCAAACGCTCGTCGATCTGTTACAGCAATTAGGTGACCTTGATCCTGGCACGGTGCTAAAGGTCGATAAGAGCAAACAGGCGATCATGGCCTGGGCGACGTTGTCTGACCATCTGACGATTACGACGTTGGTGGAAAAGATGGATCAGTCGTCCCGACAATTCGAAGTGATCACGTTGAAGCGGCTTGATGCAGAATATGTGGCTGGCACGATTCGCATGTTGTTTGATGCGGAACCAAAAGAGGAAAGTGCGAACAACAACCGGCGATTTTACGGTTACTTCGACTTCAATCAGCAGCAGGAGGAGAAAAAAGAAAAAGTGTTCCGGATTGAAGCAGACACTGAAAACAACCGGCTGCTTGTCAATGCAAACGCCATCGAGATGGAAGAGATTCGCACGTTGCTGATCAAGCTTGGCGAATTGCCGGATCCGAATTCAACGGATGATGGTGTTCGCGTTTTCGAAATCAACTCTGATGAGGATCTGAAGGATCTGCAGCAGCGATTGCAACGATATTGGCAACGTGGAAATCCTCTGGAGTTCGATCTGCCGAAAGAGATTCCCAAACAGGACGATGAATCTGATTCTCCGCTTGAGGATGTCAGGAAGCCGGTATCGCAGGATGGTGTCACAAGCACCGACGCGGAACCGCCACGAGTATTCGTTTGGAAAAATGGCCGACGACAACCTGCAAAGGCCGCATCTTCAAAATTGGTGAACACAGCCACGAGGGAATTTGATGCTCTGTTGCAAAACGCGGGGCACGCTGAGTCGTCGGCAAAGTCTCCGGCGCACCTCTCAGGTATGGCGTTGTTGACTAAGCGAGCTATCGACGAAACGGTTTCGGATTCCAATAGTCCAATTCTGCCGACCGACAGTGATACGGAAATTCCTACGCCGTCTCATGCGGACGAAAAAACGCCATCGAATTCAAATGAACCGCCAGAGAAATCGGAACCAGTTATCGATCGGAAGTTGCTTGATCGTTTGCGTCGTCAATTGCAGGACGCCGGTTCGATTCCGAAAGACTCGGATGCATCCAAATCTGACGCCACCCCAGAGCCGCCTGCGCCGGACACAAAAGTTGGTCAGGCTGATGATGCAGGCACCGCAGAAAATTCCAGGGACAGTAACAAACAGTATCCGCCAGTGAAATTTTCCGTCACCCCGGATGGCAAACTCATCGCCAGCAGTCGCGATCTTGCGGCACTTGCGGCGATGGAAGATCTGATCGGACAAGTCGCAGCTCCAAGGCGAAGCTACAAAATCTTTCGGTTGAAATATGCAACGCCTTCATGGGTGACGCTCAACCTGAAAGACTTTTTCAAGCCAGAAGAACAGACGAAAAGCGGCTTTGAATATGATCCCTGGAATGGCTTCATGCCGTCTCAAAAGAAAACCACAGGAAAACACAGCCTTTCCAAACGTCGTCAGCCGCAGTTTATTTCGGACAATTTTACCAGCACGACACTGGTGCGTGATGCGGATGCGAAACAGTTGCAGACCATTGAAGATCTCATTGGGATCTATGATGTTCCTGAACCATCGGATTCGAGATCGATGCGCGTGACGACAATCTTTCGACTTAAACATGCTAAGGCTGGAATGGTTGCTGCAGCGGTGAAAGATGTCTTTCGAGATTTGCTGAGTTCCAACGACAAAGCGTTGGAAGCTGACGACAAGGGACAACGGCAAGGAGGAGGTGGTCTGGTGACTTTCCTGCCTCGGGGACCGTCGTCGAACAGCAGTGAAGGCGATGAAGAGGAGCCAATTCGGTTCAAGGGATTGTTGTCGATGGGGATTGATGATTCTTCAAACACATTGATCGTCTCGTCATCAGGATCGTTGATGGATACTATCGGAGAGATGATAGAATCGCTTGATGAAGCTGCGAATTCATCATCGGTCGTGCAGGTACTTCATGTCGATAAAAGTATCGATTTGGGGCTTATTCAGGAACGCCTGCGAGATCTGATGAAGGTACCGGCCGGTCCCGAGCAGCCAGGACAACAGCCGAACCCGCAGCCAGGGCAACCTGGCGTTCCCGGAGGCGCACAGCCAGGCGAGGCTGCTGCGAACTGATATAACGAAAATGATGCGGCGGGAAATTTACGTCACGCGATCAAGAATGATGTAAGGCGATGGGCAGGCCACGCAGCCAATTCCCATCGGCCAGACTGAAGGATGCAGATCTGAGGACAGATCTGCCTACGTAGTCCGACCTGTCCCAGGTCGGATTCCTTCGGCGTGGTCATATATTCGGTCGATTTGTTCCTGCCGCTCGCACTATCGCGAATCACAGATCCCGGTTGCCGCCGGAAACGACGCAGACAACTCGTTGACCTGCGAACCGTTCTTTGTGCTGACGCACGGCGGCCAGCGGAACCGCGCCAGATGGCTCCGCGATCATTTTCGCGTGAGAAGCAATCATCTGCATGGATTCCATGATTGCCGATTCGGAAACGCACAGAACTTCATCGACCAGTTGGTAGATGATCGGAAACGTCAGACTGCCGAGAGATGTGCGGAGGCCGTCTGCAATTGAATCTGTTCGCAACACAGGTTCGATCTGGCCGGATGCCAAACTGCGAAACGCATCGTTTGCCCATTCTGGTTCTGCTGCGATCACGCGGATCGCTGGATTGAGCGATTTTACAGCGATCAGGACTCCAGCCAGCAAACCACCACCACCGACGGGCACGACAATCGTTTCGACATCAGAATATTGTCGAAGGATTTCCAGGCCCACTGTACCCTGTCCGGCGATGACGCGTTTGTCGTTGAACGGGTGAATCATCGTTGCTCCCGTTGTTTGCATGACTTCGTTGGCCATTGCTTCGCGTTCGGCCGGCGTTGGTCCGCACATGACTGGTTCAATGCCGAGACTCCGCACGGCGGCCAGCTTGACTTTGGCGGAGTTTTGCGGCATCACAATATGAGCTTCGATCCCGCGAAGTTTTGCAGCTCGTGCCAATGCCGCAGCGTGATTTCCGGAAGAATGTGTCACCACGCCGCGCGAAGCATCTTCGTCAGTCAAACTGAAAACCGCATTGCAGGCACCGCGAGCTTTGAACGCGAATCCATGTTGAAAATTTTCGCACTTGAACGCGATCGAGCATCCAACCTCACGACTTAATGATTCGAACGCAAGTGTTGGTGTCTCGGTCACCAGTGGCTGAATACGTTGCGCGGCAGCCTGAATCTGAGAGAGTTCAGTGCAAAACGAGGTCCAGTCAGGCGTCAACCGATTCATAGATAACGGCTGCATCTCTAGAATTTCCACATGAACTCAATTTCAGAAAGCCAGTTCAGCATAACGATCGGAGCGGATTGTGTCAGCCAGTGGGCTGTTTTCTGCGGCATGCGATGGCAGGGCGAGAATCAGCTGGCATTCGGCGGCATCAAGCAGGGAGTACGCACGATCTGCTTGCCCTTGAATGGCCGCCAGGCGTGATGTGAGGATCAGATCACGACAAGCTGATTCGTAAGATTCTGCTTCTAAGTGCTGCTGATATGCCGCCAAAAGGCATCTGTCAGCTTCTTCAAAGCACTTGTTTTGTGCCATTGCACACGCCAAAACCGCCTGTAAATCACCGATCTGCCGGGCTTGGGCCGAAGATGCTGACGATGTGACGCCACACGAAAGTGCCCGATCCGCCTGCCAAATCCAACTCAGAGAAGATTCGACGTCTCCAATTGTGAGTGACTGAATTGCCAGCGTCAGCCAGTCACGAACACCAAGCGAATAGGGCTGAATTTTGCCCTGAGCCGAAGTGCCCGTTCCAACGGAATTGCTCCAATCGCGGTGTGAATGTGTCTGCTGACCCAGTGACCGCAAGCCTCGCTGAATACACTGCTCTGCACAGATCGAATCGTCGTTTTCTATGTGCATCTGAGCCAGCAAAAACAGAGTCGGGATGCGGACATTCGCCGACAATTCCGGCTGCTGAATCACTTCAGTCAAGGTGGCGAGAGCGTCCAGCATTCGATGCTGTTCAAAAAATAATCTCGCAGGTCTCCAGATCGACGCCAGCCGGTGATCGACTGTTGAAATCGATATCTCGATTGGCGACCTAAGTGCCTTGCACAACAGATTTTGCGAAGGAGAACGCCGCGCATAGGCGGTGTTGATAGCGGATAATTCGATTGTTTTCACGACAGCACTTTTCGGATAACCAGAGTGAGGCAAGTCACCATTCCGTGGTGGACGATTGCCAATGGACATCACGACGTGCTTTATTCGTCAGCGAGATTCAACGGGAGAAGTGTCAGCTTAGAACTGCGCAAGGTTCGATGCAATTACTATTCTTCCTGTTTTGCTGATTTTGTGGATTGCGCCAGTTTTGACGCGAAAGAAAGGCCGATCCGGATCGCTGCGACACGTGTCTCGCTGCCGGGTGACGGCGAAATTCTTGCCAGCTTTCAAAACCGGTCCCCACTTGAAGTGACAAACAGGACTCAGACGGAAACAATTCGAGAATGACTTCAACGTGGACCCCCGATTCGTGGCAGAAACGCCCGGCTCAACAGCAACCCAAATACGACAATTCCCAGGAGTTGGCAGACGCTATCCGCCGACTCAGCACACTTCCTCCGCTGGTCACGGCGTGGGAGGTGGATCGCTTGCGTGTGCAGTTGGCGAATGCGGAGGAGGGAAACGCTTTCGTGTTGCAGGGCGGCGACTGTTCGGAAAGTTTCGACGACTGCAATTCCACGTCGATCCTGCGCAAGCTGAAAGTTCTGATTCAGATGAGCCTGGTGCTCATCTGCGGCTCGAAAAGAAAGATCGTCCGTGTCGGACGCATTGCAGGTCAGTACGCGAAGCCGCGATCTGCTGACATGGAAAAACGTGGCGACATCGA
>Ga0105046_10004868_pt1 | contig 21340 bp, 16 predicted proteins | sample MAT03_FD_78385 | JGI IMG/M metagenome (GOLD analysis project Ga0105046, IMG submission 78385) | Freshwater microbial communities from Lake Fryxell liftoff mats and glacier meltwater in Antarctica - MAT-03 (megahit assembly) | ecosystem: Environmental > Aquatic > Freshwater > Ice > Liftoff...
ATCCAAAGCGGCAGCTTTGCTATCGATGACAACAGGGGCGCTTAGGGTACCTGCCGCTCCGTCGTATCTCATCGCCTTAAGCCCAACTTCTTCTTGCCAAACGACCACTGCGTTTCCGTGAGCGCGATCCATACCGATCATCGGCGAATACGACCTGCTGATGACATCCTTCTCCACATTCACAGCTGTGCTCCACATGCGCACCGCTACGCCGCCCGAGCCGCCCATCATAGTGATGCCGCCCGAGCCGCCCATCATAGTGATGCCACCCGTGCCACCGGTCATAGCGATGCCGCCCATGCCGCCCATAGCCGCGTCCACGCCCAGTGTGCCTCCTGTGCCAGAACTGCCGCCCATGCCACCGTCGGTAACTGGTGATGATGAAGCCACCAACACCACAGCAACCACAACACTTTGTGCACCAGGCACAACATTCACGGTTTGAGCCGTGGCACTGGCTATCAATTCACCCGCAGATGAATAGCCCGTTGCCGTAATCGTGATTATCCCTTGCACGTCAGATGAAACGTAAACGCCCCCTTGGAACGTGGGTGGCGTTGTGGCCGTCCATTCGATCGTTTGGGTTCCAACAACTTCACCGTCTTTCGTAGCCGTTACCACCACTTTGGTTACGCCCATCGCATCCGAGCCCAGCGACACATCAACGGGAACCAAACTTCGGCCCTCTTTTGATGAGCATCCCGCTTGCAAAATCAAGCTCATCACCACCAGAGCCGCAAAGGCTCGAAGACATTTAACGAAGTTCATAGACCACACGTCCTTCCCATTTCGCATACTGGATCTTTGGCGCTTGAGAACGCGCCACTTGCTGCCAATCCGCCCACCACCGCAACAACCACCACTGCGCCTACAACGCCCCAGAACCAAGGCTTCGTGAGAATTGATGGTTCTTGCGACGAATTGTCAGTGATGGCCGCATTCGAAACCGTCAGCGCCGTTGTTTCCGGCGGCAACGGTTGCTCAACCACAGGCGGGGGCGCACTTGGTTTAACCACCGGTTCAATAGGCGTTGCCGCCTGCGTTTCTCGTTGCCTTTTCAAGTCCTGCATCTCGGCGATGAATCCGTCGACTTCGGCCCGTTCGTCTTTCGACAGTTGCTTGGCTTTGCGTTGGTATTCGCGAAAGCTACTGATGGCTTTGTCGGGTTCGCCCAAGTTTTGGTAGCAGCGTCCAATGTTACGCAGGTAGACCGGATGCAGTTTCTCTGCATACAACTTCGCGTATAAGTCCAAAGCCTCTTGGTATCGGCTTGCCCCGAAAGCTTCGCGGGCTTGCAGCTCGATTCGCGACGGAGCCGCGGACGTCATTTTTGGGGCGGCCATCGTGGCGCCCAGCAGTGTTGATATGAAAATAAGCAACCGCACATTAAGCATTGGGGCGGATGCTAACAGTCCAGGTGGTGTTCACGCCAGATCGTTGGTGTACTGGCGCTGTCTTCAGAGGCTACATTTGCCTACAGTTTTGCGGGCTCTTCGGGATCAACCACAGGTTTAGTTCGCTTTGGCCGGGCGATCTGAGGTTTTGAGGGCTCCGCCACGGGGGCCTTTTCGTGAACCGGCAATGCCGAAAGCACGATGTCCTCGCGCATGTTTTGATTCACGGCCAAGGCACGCACTACCTCTGCAAAGCCTTCAAGCCTGAAAGTAAGCTGCATCGGCTCGGTTGAAACCGGCATTTGCAAGTCAAGCGGGGTCTGGCCCAAAAAGCTGTGGTCGCTGTTTCGTATCACTGCGGCTCCCATCGGCTGAGATGACAGGCTCAAGGTCACCGTTTGCGTTTGAGGTGGCGCCGCCGTGTTTTGCGTGGTGGTGCTTGCGGAGTGGAGGACTTCCTTGCTGCCCATCACTTTAAACGCAAGCAAACCTGCAAGTCCTGCCGCTACCGCCGCGGCCATCAAGAAGCTAGAACGCTTCGGCTTGAAAATACTTTTCTTTTCAGAAGCCACGCCGGAAAACGTCGTCGTGGGAGCCACACCTTGAGCCAGCGTTTCACCCAAGCCTAGAGCTCTTCTGGCCGTATGCGGCTCGGTGCTTGTTTTGCTCTTGTTACCCGCGTTTCCATTGATTGAGGGAATTGTTCCGCCGTTGAGGTTTGGTGATGACGCTCCACGAACGGTGACGGACGGTCCGCCCGCTGTCTTCAGTGCAAGCTGAAGCTCGTTCATGGAATCATAGCGATCCTCTGGACGCTTCTCTAAGCACTTGAGAACCACGGCTTGCAGGTCTTCTGTCACCGCTGGGTTCAGGTCGCGAGGAGGCCTAGGCTGCATTGCCAAGTGCATCGTGACAAGTTCACCAAATCCCGTTGAAATGAAGGGAGTTTGTCCACACAACATTTCATAGATGATGATCCCCAACGAATAGATATCGCTGTGATAGTCGACTTCTTTTGTGCCCAGACATTGCTCGGGAGACATGTAAACGGGCGTGCCCATCAATGTTCCGGTGCGTGTTTTTACTGAATCGCCCGCGTCTTGTTGTGCAAGCTTCGCAATCCCGAAATCCAAAACCTTGATTCGTTCTCGCGCGCTGTCCGAAGGATCAGGAACAATGAACAAGTTGTCGGGTTTTAAATCGCGGTGAACGATGCGTTTCTTATGCGCAGCCCCTAGTGCCGAGGCCGTCTGGTACGCGAACTCCACGGCTTCGGGAATCGAAAGACGGCCCAGGCGGGCAATCCGGCCGCTGACCGATTCCCCTTCCAAGAGCTCAAGCACCAAGTAGGGAGCTCCGTTTTCAATGGTACCTGAATCGAGAATCTCGATGATGTTGGGATGGCGAATTGCGTTTGCCGCACGGGCTTCGTTCAAGAACCTTCCCAACAATTCAGCGTTGCGGTTGAATTCCGGGCGCAACACCTTGATGGCCACGCGGCGCCCTATTGACGGATGCTCGGCCAGGTAAACGGAGCCCATGCCGCCTTCGCCCAGCAAGCCCGTCGCTACGTAGTTGCCGAATTTCTGACCAATCACGTGAAGCGCCAAGATTAACCTTTTTGTGGGCGCCTCGCACTGTGTAGGCGCAAGTTTCGCTCAGAAGCAGGCTTTCGCTATGCGTTGGTGGCCCGAGAATACGCACCCCTTCAACTTGTGTGTGGTGCACACCTGACTCATGCTCGTTGCATTCCTGTTTCAAATAAGTTGTTCAAGCGCTTTTCTGCCCCCGCTGCGCCTACTGTACCCGGCCGTTTGACGCGGCTATTTGGTTTTGTGGGTCTAGCGGCAACGGGTTTTAACTATTTCTGCGCCTTAGCCTTCATCGTGGCCCTCACGGCCGCCACGGGTAGGGTGGCTGCCGCTTGGTACCGGGCTCCCAAGACGGATGCGCCCTTGATGTGGTTCGTTGCCGCTGTTTGGCGCGACCTGTGCTCGAGCATTCCCGTTTTGGCGTCGCTGGTGTATGTCGGGCTCGCGATTGTCTTGTTCCTATCGCGTTTTCGTGAACGTTTGCCGCACCGGTGGCTTGTCGGCGTGCTTGCAACAGCGGCCTTGCTGGTATGGATTTCCGCGATCTCTTTCGCGGAGTTTTCCATTCAACGAGGTGCCTCGCCCGTGTGGCATGAACTGGCAGGCGGGTTGGATTCATCGTTTATGGCCAGCGCTGTCGCTAACTTTTTTTACCCGCGGTATTTGATACCAGGCTTCGGTGTCTGGGGCCTTGTCGCAGGTGGACTTGTTTTCTATGCGCGCCATTTGGCAAGGCGCAGAGGGCCACAGTCGCGCATTGGATTCCTGTGCGGGTTTGCCGCCGCTGCCATCTTGTTCGTGGAAGCCACGCATCCCATTTACGCGCCCCGCTTTCCTTTCCCGGCTGCGTTGACCAATGCTGAGGGTGTTACGGATCCTTTCGGTCGTTTCTTGGACAGCGTGACCGTCGCGTTGACCGGCGCTTCCACCGAACCGCGGGACATTCTTAAGGCTGTTGTGCTGCCGAGCCAGATCGAAGCCGAAGGCGCAGCTTTGCAAGGGCTAAGCTGGCGATCTGATGCTGGTGACTGTGCGGCACATCCTTTCGCTTCTGCTTTAGATGCGCCTCCTGTTGGCGTCGGGATTGCGTTGCAGCGTCTATCGCAAAGTCTGTTTCAAAACGGTATTGGCGAGGATCTGTTGGTGTTCGAGCTGTCGCTCGAAAGCTTTCGCGGTGATGATCTGGCGGCGTTGAATTCCGCGGCGCCCGCGCAGCTTGCACCGTTCATAAATTCACTTTACGCAAACGCCGGCACAGGTGAAGAATCCGTGATTGCCGCCACGAAATTCTGGCAAGGCGGCGTGCGTACGTCACAGGGAGTGTCGTCGTTTACGTGTGGGCTGGGAACCTTTCCCTACGGCATAAGTTTGGTGCGTGACTTGGGCGCATTGCCCTTGCGTTGTTTGTCCGACGTTCTTGTGGATGCGGGGTTTTCGCCGCTGTTTGCGTACGGTTCGTACCTAAGTTTCGACAACATGGGCGTGTTCCTCCGGTACCATGGGTTCGGCGCGATGCTTACCGAAGAAACGTTGCCTAAAGACTTGCCGAAGGGTGAGTGGCATGCGGTTTCTGATCTGGCGCTGGTTGATCAAGCCTTAAAGGAAGTTGCAAGGCAGCCAGCGCATTCGATGTACACGCTGCTTATGACTCTGTCGAACCATTCACCGTTCCGGCCTCCAGAAGATCTGCCCGGCAAAGTCAGCGCGCGTGTGAAGGAAGTTCTTCAAAAAAACCGCAGTCTTGCCCAACCGGAAGATTTCGCTCGCCTAACCACCTATTCCTATACTGATTTTGCGGTGCAGACTTTCTTCGAGCGTTTGCATGAGTTGGGTTTAGATAAACGCTCGATCGTCGTGTTGCACGCCGATCATGCCACGGGCGAACGGTTTGTGTGGCCGATGGCCAACGGTGCAGACAACGAGACAGAAGAAGCCAAAGGAAGAATCCCTTTCGCGATGGTGTTTCCTCGCGCGCTTGTAGACAGGGCTCGTGAGCCGGATGAACTAAGAAAACTCATTCGCAACGCCAACGAAGTCATGAACCACGCGCCCGCTTCCTTGAATGATGTGCCTCGCTGGTTGCTAAGTTTGCTGGCAGATCATCCGGGGATGAAATCGATTCCGCAGCCTTGGCGTTGGCATAGTTTGGGGGGCATGACTTCTAGCCCCACGTTCGCGACAAAGTTGCCGCAGCAGCCCCGGTTGATTGGCATTAATGGCGTTAACGAGTACTTTTTGTTGGATCAGAACGGACACGCGGCTGGGCAAGTGGAAGACGTCAACGTGCTAACCAGCGAAAGCGAAGTGTTTACCGCCACCCGGTCCCTATTTCCCGCCGCGGCGCTATGGTCTTCCTTTATGCGCGGATACGCCCAACGTTGCCCTGCGGTGTCAGGCATTCGTCGTGCCGGTCGCCTAGATGGTGCCCCTTAACAGTCCTGCTACAGTGCTGGTGTTTTCGCGAACGTTCTGCCCCTCCCGGTCTGCATGAGAACTTTAAACAATCTTTACGAACTACGCCTGCGTGCCAGCGGGTGGCTTTTCCAAGTTTTCGTGTTTGGTGCGGTGGCCTTTTCGGTTCTGCTGTCGCCCTTGTCCGTTTTTGCAGCCGGCTCTAGAGCGCCGGACGCGGGTTCAATGTGCACCGCAGAGCTGCGGGCGCTTGAGGCCAAAGAGGAACGCCTTGGGGCCTGCCTTCGGCAGCGAGCGGTGGTTGAACGTTCCGCTACCGAATGCACGGAAGATCTTCAGAAATCTTTGCGGCAATCCAAGAGCACGGCGGCCCTTCTCGAAGACACAAAAGATGAACGCGATGCTCTGTGCACGGCGTCCGGCGCATTGGTTGCCGGCGTTCTGGATGGTCGATTGCCTTTGCCATCGTTAGGCACTTGTAGCTCAGAACAGGCAACCGCTGGTCTTGAGGATCTTGTTCGTGCATGGAACGATTCCAAGATTGCGCTTGCGCAATTGGCTGCTTGGACTTCCGGCGACACCGATGTTCGGCCGCAAGGGCCTTCGTCCGGGGTTGGTGCGGCGCCGGCTTTGAGGCGCTTGTTGGGCAGCGGCCGTGGCGAACCTCCGTTGCAGTTCAGGCGCTTGTTGGTTGAATCGGTTCGCTTGGTGGCGCCGAAGTTTTTGCGCCATTTGCGCGGCGGTGGCAGTGTGGCCTTGGACGCTTGGTTTATGTCCATCGCAGAGCTTGAGCCTGCGTTTATTTCCGAAGCAGAATCGGTTTTGGCAGCGCGAGGCGCGGGACTCGGACCCCGCCAGTCTGCGGCGCTGCGCTTGGTGCAAAGCTTTCAGGATTTGGCCGCGTGCGAACTGCGTCCGACGCGAGAATGCGTTCGTGCACGGCGTTTGCAAACGTTTCTTGAAAGCAGCGCACCGCTGATTGTGCGTCAGCGCGTGCAAGAAATTTGGGGGCAAGCTTGTTCTGAAGTGCGACCCAAGGTGGTGCTGTCATGGCTTCGTGATCTGCCGTCATCGGCGGTATCTACAGCGCAGGCCGATTGGGATCAGATCGTGCAAGTTGCGTACGACAAACTTATCTCGTGCTACTTGGCTGGCAACTACGAAGAGCAACGATTTGGGCAATGGTTAACAGAGCAACTGCCGCAAGCCCACGCGCTAACCACACGCGGCTTGCACGATGTCGATGCCCTAAGATCCAAACTTCAGAACGACACAGCTGAAGGCAAATGTTTAGACGCCGTGTACGCTTTGCGTTCGTTGCCGACCCCCACCGCCTGTGCTCTGCCCGATGCGGTGGCCATGCGCCTTCGGGAGTGGTTCGAACACGCGTCTACGGCGGAGGCGGGCGCCGAGGGCACAATGACCCAAGCTTGCGCGAGTTATGCGCGTGCTTTGTGGGCTGGCAATGAAGCGCTCGTGCTCGGCGGTTTTTCCGGGCAACCAACCGCCGCGGCTTTGGTAAGGGCCGATCCTGAAAACGCGTTTCGACCCACAAAATTGCTTCGGGTACTTTGCAACACCCGCGTGGGAACAGCCCAGGGTTTCACGGCCGAACTGCGGAGGGTTGGATCCGTCGCTAGCGCCGCCGGTGAAGACATTTCTGAGCTGCCGTGGCGGCTAACAAACGCGGGCGGTCCGTTAGAGTCGGCCCATTATCAAAGCGCGTCTTCTCCCGTGGCGTGGCTTGCGGGCTGGTTGCGCGGGGAAACACCTTGCGATGCGCTTGGCATGGGCGTCCCGGTATGCCGTGCGTGCCAGCAATCCTCAGCAAGCGGTCGTTATGACTGCGGCCTGCTTAAGTCGCTTGAAGACCGATGGCGAAGGTTTCGAAAAATCACGTTCAGCATGTTGGCTGGGATCGTGCTGTTGGCAGTGTTTCTGCTTTGGGGATTGAGGTTGTTGCGCGCGTTGTCGTCATTTGGCTCTTGGCGTCGAGAGCTTCGCGGCCACTTGCAAAGCATGGAGTTGGTGGTGTCCGAGGACGCAAGGCGCTGGCTCTTCCCCGCACGCATGAGCACCCTTTTGGTTAAGTTGCCATCAGAACCCGCGTGGGAACGTTGGGGGAGCCTGGCGGTCATCACCCGCGCAGAAACGGGTGCGGTCGTTACCGCCCGTGACGTGAGCCGTGCCGCCTTAAGCGCGCGTATGCAGGGCGCCGAGCTTGCAATTCTTTGTCACCAAGAAGGTGCTTCGCCTGATCTTGCTTCTGTGCGGGCCATCTTGGATTGGGCGGCACGGGGCCCCCGCAAAGGCATGCAGATCCTTCCCCTTTCCGTTGAACGTCTGCGTTGGATTCGAACGTCAGACGATCTTCTTGATCTCATTGAACAAACTTCATTGCGCGGAAACCCCTTCGAAGTGCGGGGGCGGCTTGTGTCTTCAAGCCAGTTCTTCAACCGCGAACGGCTTGTCTCCGGTCTTATTTCTGCCTGCGAAGCGGGGCACTGGACCATCGTTACAGGCCTGCGTCGGTTCGGGAAGTCTTCTTTGGCGCTTGAAGTGGCACGGCGTCTTCAAGGTGCCTACGCCTACGTCGATCTTGCTGGGTTCCATCATGAAGTTTCGTCGGCTGAAGACCCATCGAAGGTGGCCGATGGCATTTTGAGGTACGTTTGTGAACAATTCGCAGGCTCTGCGCGGCAGATCCATGGCGCCATTGATCTTCCCGCTGTACCTGCTGCCGACGATAGGCTCGATGCCAGCGCTTTTTCAATTTGGATGCGTGAGTTGGTGGCAGCCTGTCGCAAAGCCAGCAGGGATCGTCCAGTCAATTTGTTGTTGATCTTGGATGAAGTGGAACAGGCCATTGGTGTTGGACCTGAGCGCATTGCCAAGGCCCTTGATGTCGTTTCGATTCTGGTGGGTCGATTGCGCGCGGTGCTTAGCGACGCGCACATGTCGCAAGGCGGAGATCGCGTTGGCGTTCTGTTCTGCAGCGCTTTGCATCCACTGCTGTGGGCACCGTTGACCACGCTTTCGAATCAGTCGTTGTTGGGTGCGTTCCCCAGCGTTTTCGTGCCTCGGCTCCCTGACGAAGCCGCACAGTCGATGATGCGTGGGTTGGGATCGCGCCAGGGCATTCGCTTTACGGATGCCGCGTTGACCTTGATCATCAGAGAAGCGCAGGGAATTCCTATCCTTGTACGTCGGATGGGATCCGCTGTCTTGGAACTTTATGATCCTGAACGCGCACGTCAAGGCAGTTTGGGCGCGGTGGAAATCGGCATTGAAGGGGCAAGTGCAGCCATCCGTAGAGAAGAAGAAGACGGTGCGCCTTTGCGCGTGTGGGTTGAATCTGAGATTGGTGATCCCCACAATCCTGCCGGTGTTTTGCTTCGTGCCTTGGCTGTGGCTGGGCGCATGTCCGTAGATGAATTGAAACGAACGGCCGCAAGAGTCACCGTTGAACAATTTGTCGCTTCAGGCATCGCGAAGCTGCTTGGAGAAGAAGAAACACAACGACGGGCTGCCGAAGCCGCCGGTTACATTGTGCGTATGCTTGGTGAGATTGGCGTTCTAGAAGCAGAAGGCGAAGAATCTCGTCCAGATGCGTATTCGTTTCCAGAATCGATTGTTCGGCGCATTCTGGCCAAACCAAAACGCGATTCTCTGATGGGGTTTTAATGAACACGCAAAACCCAACCGGCGCCACCTTAAGCAGCTTGCCTGCTCAAGATCCGCGTTTTGTCGATAGACAACCTGGTGTGCAAGACATCGAACGCTTGTTTCCATCGCCGGTAACCGCTGGCAAAGGGCGCATGGCGGTTGAAGGTGGTGTTTCGGTTGTTGGTGGTCCAGGCATGGGCAAAACCAGCCTGTTCGCACAACTGGCTTCGCGCTTAACCGAAGACCGCCGCATCACCACCGCAACCGTTCCCTTCCCAGCCGTTTCCCAATATCTAGGCGACGAAGGGTTCTATGCGTTTTTGGGCGAGCTGGTGTTGCGCATTCGCGGCGGCTTATTGCAGTCACAACACGTACTAGAAGATGCGACTTCCCCTGTCGCGCTTGCGTTGCAACCAGAGCCTGTTTGGGATGTGCCAGGCGCACAAGCCATGACCCCGCGTGGTTTCGAACGCTTCATAACGCATGTGGCACAGGCTGCTCTGCACACGCCGGGCATCTGTCTGCTGTTTGACGACGTAGATCAGATAACGATGGCGCCATGGAAAGGTCCGTTTATTTCCGCACTGAGGTTTGTGTTTCAAACCTCTTCAGGCATTACGCCGATCTATGCGTTGTGGACTTTGTTTGGCGACGAATCGTTGCCCGGATCGAATTACTTCCGCAACGTTACGCGCCCGGTGTTTTTAGAACCGCTGGCCCGCGGTTCAGCCGATACCGAAACTCGATCCAAACTCGTGGCAACCGTGATGCCTGAGCTAAGCGCCGAGGTTGGTGTTTCCATTGGCCAGTTGGCAGGTGGTCACCCTTTGCTTTTGCAACGGTTGCTGGCAGATCTCTCCATCCAAGTGCCTGCGGCTGCAGACAGGCAAGCCCTCACACCCCAAACGATCGAGCAAGCGTTCGGAAGCGCGATGGTCGCTGAACAACGGCAACTGGTACTCAACTTGTTGGGCCTTTCACCAGGGCTTGGTGCGGCGTTGGCCTCGTTAAGAAGCAAGAAGATGCCTTACCTCAGCGTTCCCAAAGGGCTGGTTTCATCAGGTTTTGTTGATCAAACGGATGATGGCATTGCCGTGCTGGCAGGCCGCGCTTCTGAAGTGATTGCTTAGCTTTTGCCCTAGCGCGTGCCCCAACCCTCTTCGCGAATCGTGAGGATGGCGTAAGGCAGGATCCAAGAAAGCGCCAAGAACGAAAACAAAGCGTACGCGGCGCCCCAAAGGAACCGCGTGCCGGTTTGGGCGCGCAGGTAGTAAAGGCAAGTGACCGAAGACATCAGGAAGCCTGCAGCCAACCCTGCCACCAAAAGATCGGGGCGATGAAAAATGGCGCCTGGGATCGCCACAAGACCAACAAAGACGTAGACCAAGCGAAACGTGCTGGTCATGAACCCCAAGATCGGAAAGACGCGGTTGCCGGGTCGGTATTTCGTGAACATGAACTTCGCAAACGAAAACCCTTCAACGACATAGCTGCGATCCCAACGGGTCAGCATGCGACGCAACTGCGTATAGTTTTGCGGCACCAAGGTCCACACCACAGCGTTTCGTTGGTAGACCGTTCGAAGTCCTGCACGCAACACGATGTTCGTAAGGGCTTGATCCTCTCCGTGGCCCACGGGGCGGCCCAAGAAAGATTGGTTAACCCATTCATCCATATGCGGCAGGATCACACTGCGACGAAAGGCTGAAAGGGCACCCGGGCAAACGAACACGGCGCCGTAGGTCGATTGTGCCGCGCGCGACAGATCGAAGCTGAGGGTAAATTGCACGTCAAGCATGCGTCCGATGAAGTTCTTTGCGTTCAAAACGCGCACCCAACCAGCAACACCACCCACCTGTGCGTCTTGAAAAGGGGCCGCCAAAGCTTTGAGTGTGTCGGGTTCGATCTCGCTGTCCGAATCGATCGTGATCACAATTTCGCCACGCGCAGATTCAAACCCCGTGCGCAAAGCCGCGCGTTTGCCTTGGTTGCCGCGGAACCGAATCAGGCGCACGACGTTCGGATAAAGCTTCCGCAGCTTTTCCATATGGAAAAAGGTGTCATCGCGGGATCCGTCATCCACCACCAGAATTTCCAACTTCTCATGGGGATAGTTGGCCTGGGCCACAGACCGAATGCTTTGCTCAACCATCGGCCCTTCGTTGTAGGCCGGGATGATGACAGTTAGTACGGGCAGCTTTTCATCGGCAGGCAAACTGACGGGGCGGTAGCGAAGCCACAACACTGTCACGAACACCAGGTGCAGGAACTCAAGAGTCACCAGAATCAGAATTGGTGAAGCCAGCAGTGCCGCCAGCAGGCCCGAAAACCCACGTTGTGCGCTGGGGGTCAACACCATGGCCACGCCCAAGCCGGCGCCAACCAGTGGACAAAGCCCTAACAGGCGCTTCGCTACGGGCTCTTTGGGTTCCAACATTGTGCCATCCATACTACGTACACGAAGCGAGATCCAAGTCTTCAAAGAAATGAGCCGTGGTTATTCAATGCCAGCGGCCTTCATACGCCGCCACAATGTGGTGCGGCTAACCCCAAGGCTTTGGGCCGCACGTTCACGGCTGCCACCCGCACGTTCCAAAGCGCGGGCCAAACGTTCATGTTTTGGATTTGCCATGCCGACCACGGACACTAAGTTGTTGTCTTGTCGGTTTAGAAGCGGGGCCCCATCGGCTTCGATTGTAGGGTTATAGATCTCGGGCGGCAAATCGGCCTCTACAATGACCGGCCCTTCGCCGATGACAAAAGCGTATTCAAGGGCGTTGCGAAGCTCGCGGACGTTTCCAGGCCAAGCGTAGCGCTCGAACGCCGCCTGCACCGAAGCCGAAAGCCTTGTGACCTGTCTGCGGCTGCGGCTGTTCAACTGAACAATCAGCTTTTCAGCTAACAGCAACACATCGCCGATGCGTGAAGCCAGCGGTGGCAAGTACAAAGGTACAACCCGCAAGCGGTACATTAAATCGGAGCGAAAGCGCCCTGCCTGCACTTCTGCACGCAGGCCACTGTGCGTGGCCGCCACGATGCGCACATCAACCTTAACTGGGTCGCGTCCACCCACAGGAATCACTGTGTGGGTCTCCAGTACGCGCAAAAGCTTGGCTTGAAGTTCAAGCGGCATTTCTGCCACTTCATCAAGAAACAATGTTCCTCCTGCCGCTTGGCGGAAGTGTCCAGGGTTGTCGCGAACGGCGCCTGTGAACGCGCCACGTTCGTGCCCAAATAGCTCGCTTTCCAAAAGATGCGCAGGCAACGCCGCACAGTTGATCGCGCGGAACGGCCCGCGAGCTCGCGCAGAACGGGCATGCAGAGCTTGCGCCACCAGTTCCTTTCCCGTTCCCGTTTCACCTCTAACAAGCACACCCGCGTCACTGGCTGCTGCGCGTTCGATCAGTTGAAACAGCCGTTTCATTGCCGGGTCGCGGGTCCACATGCCTTCAAACAAAACAGGCGCATCGATCTGTTCCACAGCGCCCAGCTCTTGCCGCAACAACAACACCCACCCAATGCGTCCGTGTTTGCTTATGAGCGGCGTTGCGCGGATCCCGATTAAGATTTCCTTACCACCGGGCACAGGGCGCGGTACAGAGGCCACCACGGGCCTGCCAGCCGCCATCGCTTCTGCCACAGGGCGTTCCGTCGCGGCGCCACACAGCAGGCGAGGCGCCACTGTTCCTAAAGCAATAGGCCCGCCCAGCAAAAGCTCGGCACTTTGGGTGGCTGCAACCACGCGCAGCTCAGCGTCGAGCACAAGCGCTGCGCCTCCAATCTCATCAAGCGCTGCCAAGACCGGGGACTCAGCGGCAACCCTAGGAGGCATCCCGTCAGATTTCGTTGCGTGTTTCGAGGACTGTTTCATGTTTCAGTATTGTGTTTCATTATGTTTCAGTTTCTTGGGCGGAACCAACGAAAAGCCAAAGAATCACTGTGAGGACGAACCCGGAACGCTTTGGCGTGGGAATTGCAAAGCTTTCGCCTAGGAGGCCCACGACGATGATTTTCCGCCAGCTCTTTGATTCAGAAAGCTCGACCTACACCTATTTGGTTGCTGATCCTGAAACGCGCCTTGCGGCGTTGGTTGATCCGGTTCGCGAGCAAATCGAACGCGATCTGGGGTTGCTTGCCGAACTCAATTTGAAGTTGGCGTACGTCCTAGACACCCACGTCCATGCAGATCACGTAACGGCAGCGGGGCTGCTTCGGCAGCGCACCGGCGCAAAGACTGTGGGCGGCGAGAAAGCTGCGCCCTGTGTTGATGTTCAGGTCAAGCACGGTGACGTTGTTGCCCTGGGAGGTTTGCAAATCAAGGTCTTGGCCACGCCCGGTCATACAGACGACAGCGTGAGCTACTTGGTGCAGGATGCGTTGTTCAGCGGCGATGCCTTGTTGGTGCGAGGTACCGGAAGAACCGATTTTCAAAACGGTGATGCGCACGCTTTGTACCACTCGATCACGCAAGTGCTGTTCGCATTGCCTGACACCACGCGCGTGTACCCCGGACACGATTACCGCGGTAATTCAGAATCAACGATTGGCGAAGAGAAACGTTTCAACCCACGCGTGGCGAACAAGGACGAAGCGCAGTTTGTCGAAGTCATGAAGGCCTTGCAATTGCCTCCACCAAAGAAACTGCAGGAAGCTGTTCCTGCCAACCAGGCCTGTGGTGTGCCTACGCCTTCGTTCAAGGATGTTACGCCGAATGACGCCGTGGCGATGAGCTCTCAAGTGAGGCTTGTTGATGTGAGGGAACAAGACGAGTGGATAGGAGAGCTTGGTCATATGCCTGGCGCTGAATTGGTTCCCTTGGCCACGTTGCCTCAAGCCGCCGCAGGTTGGGATCACAAAGCGCCTGTGATGGTGGTGTGTCGTTCGGGCGGGCGTTCTTCGCGTGCCGCTTCGTGGCTCGTATCAAATGGTTTTTCCAGTGTTATGAATATGGCGGGCGGCATGCTGGAATACAACGCTGCTGGTTTGCCAGCGGTGAGGAGGTAAGGCACATGTTGTTGGCCGCAATTCTTTCGATCTTCGTTGGCCTCGCGGTCGGAATGCTTGGTGGCGGTGGCTCGATATTGACCGTTCCCATTCTTGTTTACGCCGCACATTTGGAGCCAAAAACAGCCATCGCCACTTCGCTTTTGGTGGTGTTTGTCACCAGCTTGGTTGCAGCCGTCCCTCACGCACTTGCAGGGCACGTGAAATGGAAAACAGCGATGGTGTTCGGTGGCACGGGTCTTGTGGGTGCCTTCATCGGTGGGCGAGTTTCGGCGTTTGTTCCTGGCAACTGGTTGCTGGTGGCCTTTGCGCTGCTGATGTTGGTAACAGCAATCACGATGATTCGTGGAAGGGCAACATCTGCCAATGACAGCAAACATCCCGCGACGACAGGATCCAACCATCTATTGCGATTTGCTGCCGAAGGACTTGTGGTTGGTTTGGTTACCGGAGTGATTGGCGCTGGCGGCGGGTTCGTGGTGGTTCCGGCGTTGGTTATGCTGGGGGGCTTGCCGATGAGCACAGCGGTTGGCACATCGTTGGTGGTGATCGCCATGAATTCATTGGCAGGCTTCGTTGGTCACGCGGCAGATGTCTCCATTCCATGGAGTCTCGCAGCGATGGTCACTCTGCCTGCAGCGGCCGCAAGTGTTTTGGGAGCGCGTTTGGCAAAGAGCATTCCTGAAAACTGGTTGCGGCCAATGTTTGGCTGGGTGGTGTTGATCATGGCGATCTTCGTGCTTGGTCGTCAGTTGCCAAGCTCTGTGGCAGGCAATGTTGTGTTCACCAATATTTTCGTAGACCGTTGGCCTTGGTGGGCAGGAGGTCTGGCCATCGCGACCACGGCTCTAGTGATGCTGTGGTACGACAACAAACTGTTGGGTGTTTCAACGGGTTGTGCCGAGCTCTGCAAGTTAAGAACAGATGCATCGGTACGTGGATCTTGGCGGCTGCTCTTTCTGTTTGGAATCGTTGTTGGCGGTTTCGTTTCAACAATGTTTTCCGGTCACTCCCTGACCTGGGCGCATGGCGCTTTTGATACGCTTGTGTCGGCCAACCTGTGGATCAAAGGACCCGTGTTGGTGGCAGGCGGCGCTTTGGTCGGTTACGGCGCCCGCGTTGCTGGTGGCTGCACCTCGGGGCACAGCATTGTGGGTTTGGCGCAAGGAGCGCGCTCAAGCCTTATGGCCACGGGTGCGTTCATGGTTGGTGGCTTTGCAACCACCGCTTTGTTGTTTCTCTTTCGGAGCTAATGCGCAATGAAAAGTCGCTACGTCTTTTTTGGTGTTCTGTTTGGTTTCGTACTTTCACGCGTGGGGGCCACAGACTTCAACGCAATATCGGGCATGTTTACGCTGACCGACCTTCATCTTTTTGGCGTCATAGGCACAGCCGTTGCGCTAACGGCCCTCGGCTTCTGGGCCTTTAAGCGTGGGGTTATTCGGCGCAAAGGGGGCGGGGTTGCCAGTCTGCAAGCCAAGCCCGTAACCAAGGGCCTTATCGCAGGAGGATTGTTGTTTGGCATGGGTTGGGCTTTGACAGGAACTTGCCCAGGTACGGCGTTGGCCCAAATCGGAGAGGGGCACTTTGCAGGCCTTTTTACCTTTGCGGGGGTATTGCTTGGGGCTTGGCTTCAATCTGCTCGTGTAGGCAAAGGTGGGCTGATCACGGATCTCCGCCCGAGCCTGCCAGCACCGCACCTGCTACAGTCGCGCGCCCTACCCATTCGATAACCACGACATGACCATTCCTTCTACGAGCCCCAAAAAGCAGTCTTTGATGCCTTCGAGTGACTTGCGCCGCAAACTGCGCGGTGCCGGCCACAGCCTTCGCCCCTTGGTGCAGATAGGCAAAGATGGCACGACCCCCGCAGTGTTAAAGCAGCTGGACGTTGTGCTTTTGGATCACGAGCTTGTGAAGGTGAAGATTCTGGCGGAATGCCCAGAAGATCGTCATGAGGTTGCCGCCATCTTGGCAAAGCAACCGAAACTGCATGTGGCTCAGATCTTGGGCAGAACCGTGCTTGCTTACCGCAAACACCCTGAGCATCCCACGTTCGAGAAATAGCCACCATGAACGCTCCGCTTACCCAAGATTCGCTCCGTCGTAAGCGTAGCTTGAGGTCGTTGTCGATCATCTTGTTCTTGGGTGGGGTGGCGGTGCTCATCTTGATGGTGCGCGGCCGCATTCGCGGCCCTTCGGATCCCGAAGAGTTCTTGGAAGCGCTGGCATCGTCTAAAGATGATGTTGGTTTGGTTGCGTACACCGTGGGGCCCGATGGCGCGCCTGATGCCCACGATCCTGTGCTGATGCACAACGCAGAACTCAAGTTACCCTTGGCAGCTGTTGCGCGCATTCCGTTGCTACTGGCTTACGCGCAAGGCGTGGCGCAAGGCACGTTGAAAGAAACCGAAGCCGTCACCATTGCGGCTTGGGAACGGCACCACTTAACGGGTGCAGATGGCGGTGCACACGCCATTGCGTTACATGCCTATGGCATGCGCGGTGACGCCAAGGGATTCGCGGTGACGCCCAAGCTTGATGTCACCTTAGACAACATCGCAGAAGCGATGATCAAACACAACGACATCTCTGCCGCTGACTTCTTGTTGGCACGTTTGGGCCCCAACGCTGTGGCCGCAGCGCTGGCAAGTGCGGGATTAACAAACCACGACGAGCTCTTGCCTACCGCAGGCTTCTTCCTGGCTGCCTCTACAGCGGATACAGAAGACGGTGCAAAGGCATTGTTGGCCAAAGGCCGGCAGGCGGTTGCACAAACAGTAAATGAAGCGGCAGCGCGTTTTCAAAAAGAAGAAGCGGGGACACCCGCACAGGCCCTGTGGTTAGACAAGCACCCGACGCCAGGCGTGGGCGTTCAATCTCTGTGGGCCGATCAAGCGATGACCCAAGGCGTGCCATCGCAATACGCAGCGCTGCTAGCAAAGATAGGCACCGGCACTTGGGGAGATGCGAAATCACTTCCGATCGTGCAACGCCACCTGAGCTGGCCTATGAAGCTTGAGGGCAACGACAAGGTGTTTTCCGCCTTTGGAAGCAAAGGTGGCACTTCGGTAAGCATCATGACGGAAGCGATGTACGCGATACCTAAGGGAGGCGATTTTGCGGGCAAAACGCGCGTGGTGATTTTCTTCCACCGCCGCATGCCGGCCATGCGCTGGTTCGCCGTGGTACGCAGCTTTGTGCACCAACAGTTCTTATTGAAACTGGCGTTGGACAAAGCTTTCGTGAACAAGACGTTGCAAACTTTATCGCCTTCTTCCACCATGGCCAAATGATCTGGAAGGTTCGGGCCGTAGCAACCTTGGCAACTCTTTGGGCTGCCTGCTTTGTAACGGCGTGTGAGCCTTTGTTTGATTCGTGGGATGCCCGCGAACCCGTTCATATTCGCAAGGCCGACGCGCCCGTTCTTGCTACGTCCACCGCGAAGGCCCTGAAGGTGATGGCGTGGAACATCAAGTACGCGGGAGGGCGGCAAGACTTCTGGTTCGATCTGTGGGGCGATAAGGTGCAGATGAATAGCGCCGAAGTTGATCTGCATCTGGCCGGATTGGTAGCACTTATCAAAGAAGTGAATCCCGACGTACTGATGGTTGAGGAGATTGAGGTCAACTCACGTCGCTCGGCTTATACCGATATGGTTCACCACATTTTGAACAAGGCTGGTTTTCATTCCGCCGCCTACTTTTCAACTTGGAAAAGCCGCTACGTTGCTTCTGACGGACTTGGCCGTATGGATATGGGCAACGCGGTTTTTTCCAAGCACCCGATAGTGCAAGCCGAACGCATCGCGCTTACAGATCGAACGGATCAAGATCCGGCCACTGCGGCTTTCTATCTGCACCGCGCGCTTGGCCGTGTGGTGATCGATGTTGGTGGTACGTTGGTGAACGCGCTGGTGGTGCACACCGAGGCGTATGACACCGACGGTACCAAAGCCAAACAGCTTAAAGAGGTGCTGGCCGAGTTTTCTGCACTGCAAGGCCCGCGCGTGGTTGGCGGAGATTTCAACGCGATTCCACCGGGTTCACTGAAGGTGGTTGATTTCAACGACGAGCACCCGACATCTAAGGGCACGGATTTCGCGCAGCCACCTTACGCTTTGGACGATATGGTTCCGTTCTATTCCATGTTCACGCCTGCAATCACTTTGCAGATGTATGGCACCACGGCTGAATCACAGCGCAGACATTTCAGCCACACCGTGATCGGACGCGACAAAATTGGCGCCTTGGGGGAACCAGGGTTTTGGAACCGAAAGCTTGATTATTTGTTTGTGAATCCGCAAACCTCCTGGGTTCCTGATTCAACAGATACACTGCAAGAGCCGGGGCGCTTGGGCATCACAAGTGATCCGATGATGTTGTCGGATCATTGCCCTGTCGTGGGCACGTGGCAGGTGGTGGCACCGTGAAGTTGCGGCTGCTTCTGCTTGCGCTGTTTGTGTTTGTTCCCAGCGGCAACCTTTGGGCGCAAAACGATGTTGCACCGCCGCTGACGTCGCGTGGAGACGCTTTGGTTGGTGCGCCTGGCACTTCAAGCATAGGGGTGTTTAACCCAGCGATGTACGTGTTGCGACCAAACACGCAGTTGGAAATTCACCCCTTGGTGTTTTTCGTTGCCCCACACGCAAGCGTGAAGGTGGAACATTTTACCGCTGGGGCATGGCACCTTTCGGGGCAATACGGTTTGGCAATGCCGTGGTTGGCTCAAAAAATTTTGCAGGGCTATCTGTTTCCTGCGTCTCTTCGCGGCGAAGGTCATCTTGGCTTTGTGATTGTGCCTTCCGTGGGCGCGTTGCTAAGCCATGTGACGGATGCTCGCGTAATTACGGCGAAGTTAGATCTCTCGGTGGGGGTGCCACTTTCACATTCTGATGTGCGTCCGCTTGAAGCGCCGGCGCCGTTGGAAATGTTGTTTGCGCCGGTCTTAAACAAGTATCGTGCGCGTGCGGGCGTGTTGTGGGACGCGATGTTGTCACCGCGATGGCGGATGCGTGCTTACGCGGACGCGTTTGTTCATGGTGTTGATGAAGATCGCGACGCGCAACTTTTAGATCACGTGACCTTGCGTGCTGGCCTTGGCGTTGATGTGGCGGCCACTAAACGCATGCGGGTTGCGGTTGGGATTGTGGGGTGGAACAGTTACCAGTTCGCTGTGAACGAAGATGGAGGACGCGTTCGCTCTACGGATTTGCTGCCTGTTGTTGATCTAATCTGGAATCGGCCTTAGGAGGGCGGAGGTGGCGCAAAGGGGCGCGATGGCACTCTGGACATCGCGGGATGGTTACCCCTGCGCCGAACCCTTGTCGGCCGTGCGCAGCAGCCGGTAGTCCTGCGCCGCTTGCCACGCAGTCGCGAACGAGCATGAGGCCTTCCGCGCGACGTCGGCGATGGACAGGTCGGGCGCGCGTTCGAGCGCCGTCCATACGTCGGCGCGAAACGACGGTCCCATGAGCACGCGGTTTCGGTAGCCCGCAAGCTCCTAGGTGTGCCGCTTGGGTTTCGCGACGTCGTGACGATTCAACGGAGAGAAAGTGTGCGTACCAGCATCGTTCAACTTTTCCGATGACAAGACGCTTGAGGCGTTTATTGAGAGTTACGACTTCGCGCCGGTGATCAGCGCTTCTTCCGCTGGACTCGTTGGCCTTGCACGTCCCGAGGGCAGAGCCCAACCCCGGTTCAACCCCGGTGAAAAACGGTAAAACGTTTTTCCGGAACCACGGCAAAAAGGCACACCGACCGACGGACATTCAGGCGGACATCTTGCTGGACATAAATCAAGACAAAATTCACCTAACTAGTCGTAATTCCATATGATAACCTAGACACTGCAATGGCCAAAGTCATGGACTATGAAAAGACGCACCCATGGCTAGCGTTTAGCTGCGACGTCCGGCGCTTCTCGCATTCGCTCTGGATGAATTTGGGCGAGGCTCGGTCGAAGTGCGAGCACTTGTCAGGAGTGCCCTTGCGGCCTAAGACGCAGCAGGAGCTCAATGCCGTTTACTTGGCCAAAGGCATTGCTGCCACAACGGCGATCGAAGGCAACACGTTGTCGGAGGAGCAGGTCCGCAAGCGGATCGAGGGAACGCTGGTTCTTCCAAAATCGCAAGAGTACATGGGTAAGGAGATCGACAACATTCTTGCTGCATGCAACGAAGAGGTCGCGAAGGTATTTACACAAGCGGTACCGGTCTCAATCGATCTCATCAACGGATTCAATCGGCGCGTCCTTGATGGGCTTTCCGTGGAGGAGGATGTTCTTCCCGGGCAACTGCGGCGGCACAGCGTTGGGGTGGCCAGGTACTTGGCACCGAGGGCGGACGATTGTCCCAAGTTGATGCAGAGGTTGATCGATTGGCTCAATTCAGACGACTTCAAGGCAGATGAAGTTTTTGGTTTAGCAAAGCCCCTTATGGGTGCGGTGATAGCTCACCTCTACTTGGCGTGGATCCACCCATACGGCGACGGCAATGGCCGCACGGCCCGGTTGCTTGAAATGTTCATCCTGGTCTCGGCGGGCATTCCGAGCCCAGCCGCTCACCTTTTCAGCAACCACTACAACAAGACTCGCGGCGAGTACTACAGGCAACTTGATGCTGCCAGCAAGAGCAAGGACATCGTGCATTTCATCGAATACGCGATTGCCGGCTTTGTGGATGGGATCCAGGAGCAGATCGAAATCGTCCAAGCAGATCAGCTGGACATTGCTTGGAGGAACTACGTCCACGAGAGGTTCCGCGAAAGCAGCGAAGTCGGCAAACGCCAGCGTGAACTTTGTTTGGAGTTGGGGAGGATGAAGACACCCGTGGCAGTCAACATGCTCGACGGTCTCAGTTCTCGGCAGTGGAGCGACTACGGATCGAAGACATCGAAGACGCTGATACGTGACATCAAGAAGCTGGTCGAAATGCAATTGGTGGTTGTTGAGGAAGGGTTCGTTCGAGCCAACTTCCAATTGATGCAAGGCTTTTTGCCACGTCACAATTCCGGTCGCGCCCACCGCGCTGTGTAGTTACGACAAGCGCAGCTCGAATCGACATCGAACGACGATGTCAAAAGCCAAGGCGTACGTGCGAATCGAAGAGATCATCATCTATCCTTTTGCCACGTTACATCGATTTTGCAGAGCGGTCACACAACGGAAACCATTCCTGGTGCACACTGATCTCGGGTGATGGTGGAGGCATAGGTTGGGGCCGGGTTTTAGCGGGGGGTTGCAGGTGGTGTAGGTGGAAGGGACAGAGTCGAG
>Ga0105046_10004870_pt1 | contig 21332 bp, 19 predicted proteins | sample MAT03_FD_78385 | JGI IMG/M metagenome (GOLD analysis project Ga0105046, IMG submission 78385) | Freshwater microbial communities from Lake Fryxell liftoff mats and glacier meltwater in Antarctica - MAT-03 (megahit assembly) | ecosystem: Environmental > Aquatic > Freshwater > Ice > Liftoff...
GCTCGCTCAGCGGCTCAAGTGCGCTCGCAACCATCGGCACAAATGCGCTGTGTTCGCTCACGTCTGAATGCTTCCAATGGTCTTGGAAGGGCATTAGTGCCGACTCGTTCGATGCAAGCGATTCCAACCTTTGGGTCGATATGCGCTCCGTTTTGGACAGCCGAATCTGGCCGAGCGCTCTTGCCAACAATTCGCCCAAATCGGCACACTCAATTGTCTCGTCGTCCGCCCTACTGCCTTTGCCGCTGCCTTTGCCTTTGCCTTTGCTGCCAGCGTCGCCATCAGCTTCGTCGTCACCATTTGCATCCGCTTTGGCTTTGCCATCGGATTTGCTATCGGCATCAATATCAGCACCAGCCTTACCTTTGCCGTCGGGGCCACCGTCGGCGTCTCCACCGGTTTCCCCATCTGCATCGGTTGCATCGGTTTTGCCGTTGCCGTCAGGGTCGTCGTCCATCTCGGCATCGCCATCAGCATCGGCTTTGCCTTTGTTGTCAGCTTCGCTGTCAGGTTCGCAGGCGGTTTCGTCGTCAGGATCGGCGTTGCCTCTGCCCTCAGCTTTACCGTCAGCGTCGCCATCGTCATCGGCCGCTAACGCCAACAGAGCGTCGGCAATGGGTATGACCGCAAGCGATCCGTCCAGCCCACGAGGCAACATGGCAATACTGCGCACAAGTCGCTCCAGTTCGGCCCACTTGACCCGCCCCAACTGCGGATGGGCAAGGAAGGCGTCTTTCGCCTGTTTGGCAAAGTCCTCTGCGCGCGGGTTTCCCAGCACGTTGCGTCTCCCCCAATACAGCGCTGACATCGCGACGATTTGCGCCCTGGATTCCAGGTTCTCGTGACTCATGCGCTCTGGGAGTTGCCCCAAAATGTAGTCCATAGTTGCTGCCAAGAGTCGTTTTGCGCCTGGCCAATCGGAATGGACGCCAAGTTCAATGCGAATATCCTCAACGATATTCACCATCGATTTGTGCCCTTGTCCGCGGCACGAGGCAAATAAATCAACTGCCGTTCGTTTGCCGTGGCCATTCACCTCATGCAGCAAAATCCCAATGAAGGCATCCGCCGGCATGCCTACCCATTGCACGTTCACGACAACGTGCTTTTTTGCCACGTAAACGGCCGCTGTAGAGACCGCCGCGCTAAATTCCACGGTGTAGCCCGTCATCCCAGAAGCCAACTGCGCCAGCATGCGCGCATAGGCCGTTGTGAGTCTTCCTGTGTTCATAGCTTTCCTTCGTAGGACTCAACATGAGTCGATTAAAGAAGGAATGCACGGGCGAGAACTACAGCTAACCATGCGCCCACGAAAAACCCGCAGCCCGGATTTCCGGGGAGGAAATTGCTGAGCTGCGGGTCGTGGTTGGTGTGTCGACTGTTACCAGTTGACACAAACGGCGACGTTGTTACGCGCTACGGAACGCGCGAGTTCTGGGGCATGATCGACTTACTTTGTTTGCACGGGTAACGACTTACCCCTAGCGACGTCGGCGAGGTCTATCCCGAAGCCAGCCACTGCGACGTATCCTTTTTGAACTTCGAGCGCATCATGGTGTTGACGCTGACGCAAATTTGACCAGTGCGCCAGAAACTGCATGTGCGGCACGCTGGGCCTCAAATACCCGCTCTACAACGATCTGCGGCGCCTGAGGATGATCAGCATATTGTCGGCACCCTGGCCAAAATCGGACCAGCGCGAACAAACATCAACAGGCAGCGGTTTTTTTACAGCGTCTGGTATCGAATCTGGCACGTTGCGGCGCGAAAGCACGTCTATGCAAGTAGTCGGAAATCGCGACTCCGCCCCTTTCAACCGCAACGTCAAACGTCGTCGGAGCAAGCATGTCGATTCAAATTCCACTCGAGGTTCACCTGGTCACGGTCATTGTGCGAGAGGCAACTATCGTGGAACGTCGAGTGCAAGTGGGTCCGAGAACCGACTTGAGACGTGAGCGGGTCATGGCCGCACGCGAGGTGCCTCCCCGACAGGATCGCACTTCGTTTGGCTTGGCGATCACCTACGCCAATAACGTGTTTTCAGCACACGACATCCGCTTCTTAGTCGCAAGCTGTGACGCTGTGAGCGAGGAAATTCCGAACGGAGGCGAGCGTGTTGATGTCAATGGCTTCCAGTACCTCGCGGGCCGGTACCCGCCAGCGCGAGGACTCTCCGTACTGGTCGTTGGCGATTTCGAGCGCAGTGATCTGGGTGGACAAGCTGTCGAAGCACAATCGACGTGCATCGTTTGTGCTCTCGGCAATCCTGGAACAGGGAAAGTCCTGGCACATGAGCTGGGACACCTGCTTGATTTGCCGCATGTCGCGGCAGGCTTGCCGCGCGCGAACTACAACCTGATGTATCCCGCCTACCGAGCAGCCGACGACCTGACCACGGCGCAGGTTGCTCGAGCGCGAAGCTCGCGGATTGGTCGTCGCTTCGGCGGACCGTGAAGGTTGATTCGTAGGCGGGTCGTTGTTTTCTCTAGTTCGTGATCGAAAAAAGATCAACAATCAGCCCTTCCCCAGCAGCAGCAGAGCGCAACAAAAATCTGACGAGTCGCTTCGAAGAAATCGCGGCGTGCGGAACGTGCAGCGATTTTCGCTATTTACTGGTCGTTATCACCAAAAGGACGCCGCGTCGAACTCCAGTTACCTGTGCCACAACGACGATGAGAGTAACAAATGGAAGACCTAATTGACCGCGATGTCGTAGCCGAACTCACTCGCCATGTGCAGGCCATCTCCAAGCATGTCCCGCGCCCCATCCGCACTGAACAAGAATATGAAGCGGCGGTCGCATCGATGAACCGTCTTCTGGATGTTGGCGCGGCTGACGAAGTGCACCCACTCGCCGATCTGGTTGCGACGCTCGGTGAATTGATCGGCGACTATGACGCCGTGCATTACTCCGCCTCATCTGTTGCTCCGCGGGAAGTGCTCCGTGCGCTCATGGATCAGCATGGCCTCACGCAGAGCGAGTTGGCACAAGAACTAGGCTCGCAGGGCGTCGTCTCAGAAGTCTTGAGCGGCAAGCGAGAAATGAATCTGCGTCAAATACGTGCTCTTGCAACCCGCTTTTCTATTCCGGTGGGTGCCTTTATGGCTGTCCCAGGGTAAACAGCTGCGAACTAAATCGCGTAGCGAATCACACCTTTAATATCGCTAATTTTGCGCGGGCCGAAATAACGAGAATCCTGAGACAAAGGGGCTGACCCGAGAAGGAAAACCTCATCGTGTGCCAGTTGCCACTTCCCAAAGAATGACCGAGCGTCTCGTGATGGCAGTCCGGTCGGGATGCCTTTTTTTACATCGGCTCGCGCGATGGCCTGAAGATCAATTTCGCCGACGTTGTGAGCGTTGCCGTTCGGCTCCGTGATCACGATGCCCGCGTCAGAGATCGTCACAACATCGCCGGGGATCGCTGTCACAATTTTCCCGAGAGGCGTGCCATCTGGAACGTACGGCCCCATGCCGCGGGCCTTGATGGCCACCAGCATGCCGCGCGTGACAATGGGTTGAACGCCGGCCTCCGCTCGCTCGACGAGCATCCAGGACCAAGGCAGGCAGCTCACCTCGCTCGGATCGTGACCGATCCAAAACTGATCGGAAAACCGCGAAACGGCCAGCCCCGATAATGGCAAGGCGACGCAAATGACTGCCAGTTCGACGGCAAGGAAGCGCTTTTGCGCACCCGACCACTTGCTCCATCGCGCCGAGCGGATGCGTGCCCAAGCCGATCCCGCGAAAGTGCGCTTAATCAAGTTCTGGGCGCTCCTGGTGGGTTGTTCTTGCACCGGGCTTGTTCGTTATTGTGGTGGTGGGGCGCGCGAGCGCGGCACCGTTGACCGGTTGCGCCGATGCGGCACCGCCATTGTCAGTTTTAGCGCCCCATCCAACCCCTTCCACCACTAGCGGCTCTGGTGGAGAAACATTGCGCGGCGACGATGGCGCGGCCTCAACCTGGGCCATATCGACGCCAACCAGTTTTGCGATCTGTGGCGTGATGTTCACCGAATCGGGAAATGCGATCACGTGCCGGGGATCAACCACCACGACACCGCTGTCCGCAAGCGAGCGCAACGCCGTGCGAAGTCGTGCGGCCACTTGTTGCGGTGTGATGCCCTCGGGCGATTGCGCCGACATTCCGAGCGCTACAGACAACAACCCAATGTCCACCACTGCGACCTTGCCGGGCAATTGACTTGCGATATGGTGCACGTCAATCAGTGCGCTGCCAGCGGTTGCTGGAGGAGGAGGAGGGGCGGCGGTGTCTGGTGGCGGGAAATACCAGCGCACAAAGATAAAAATCATGGCGACCGCGACGGCCGCAAAAACGACGCCCAGCGCGAGCGACCCACCGCGCCACCCCTTCGATGGTGATTGCGGCGGCGAGGTGCCGGTCGACGACAGGGCGACGCTGACAACGGGCGCGCGAGCAACGGCGCCGTTTTGATTCAAGGGTGAACTCATCAGGACTTTTTCCATTCGCTGGAAGAGGTGAGGGCGGGAGTGGGAGCGGGACTTGCGCGATCACCGGTGATTGGGATTAACTCCGCGTTCGGTAACGGGTTGTTGCGTGTGATGGTGGCGATGCTGAGACAGAGCAGGCCGGCGCCTACCGCCGCAACGACGCTCAGAGCGAGCGGTTCGTTGCCCCACCATCTCGCTTGCGATGGGGAGCCGGTCAATTGACCAACCGCGATACCGGGTGCGCCAGTAGCGACTGAGTGGTTTTCGTCGAAGGGCAATTTCATTGCGGTTTTTTTTCTTCGCTGGACGGGTTAGCGGTTGGCGTTGGGCCAATGCGATCAACGTCGATTGGGATGAGATGTGCTCTCGGTGTCGCGTTGTTGCTAATGATGGCGGCGACCCCCAGCGAGACCAACGCAACGCCGAGTGCCCCAACAATCCATGAACGCAACTTACCTTTCGGCTTGGGCGATAGAGCAGGTGGCACCAGCAGCGGCTGTGCGTCCTCATTCGCCCAATCGTCTCGCGCTGGTTCGGTGCCGCCACTAAGCATGCGTAAGCTAGCGCTACGCCTTGCGTTAAGCAAAGGCTTCGTACCCTGCCATCCGGTTTTGCCATTCCCCTCGTATGCCGTTGCACCGCTCCACTGCTCGTCGAGTCTGCGTGCGGCCGAATCGGAGGCGGTGGTTGCACGACTTTGCTCCTCTGCGCGCAATCGCGCGTGAACAATTTCTTTGATGTCTTCGCCGTTCTTGAGCGCGTCGAAAATGCTCTTGCGCTCCGTCTCGTCGGAGCTGTACAAAATCTGGTGCTCACGTGGAAGCACCAGCCGAAATACGCCGTTGCCCGAATCTGTGACCACCATCAACTCCGAATACGAGCCACGAACCGTGTGTAGCGAGCGCATTTCATTCCATGAGTATTCGTCAAGGTCAAAGTAGTTTTCCTTCTGCATACGACTGATGGTGGCCGCCTTCTGCTCCAGCATGAAGAACGTATAGGCATTGGCGCGTACTGAGTTGCCGACAGGGCTTTCGTAGAGGCGAATCAGGTCTTGAGCGATCAGTCCAATTGAGCCGCCGTATTTGCGGTATTTCTGGAAGGCCTCGTTGAAAAACTCGCTCATCATCGGGTCTTTAACGAGATCAAGCGATTCGTCGATCACAACCATCTTTCGCTTGTCTTCGTTGGTGTAGAGTTCCTGCGAAATTTGCAGCATCAGCAACTGAAGCACAACCGATTGAAGATGCGGCTGCCGCTTTAATTCTTCGAGTTCGAGTACGGTGAACTCGTTGTCCATTTTCAGGTTGTTGGTGCCGTTGAACCACTTGCCGTATGCGCCCAGTCTCGTGAAGTTAAACAGCGTTGCAGCCAACGTCTGCGCAATCTCGTCGTCCTGCGCCTTGAGAAACTTGTAAAGATGGTCCGGCGTCAGATTGTTTGACACGTTGGTCCACTGGCTGCGGATCGACTCTGCGATAGTGGATTTGTATAGCGCGCCTCTTTCACCGGAGAACATTTGCCCGGAGGGGTCGCACATCGTCGCGATGATGGTAGTCAGCACTGGCAGATCTTCCTGGATCAGCCGGACGTGCGTAAACGGGTTGAGGCACAACTTGCTGTCCTCGCTGAATACGCGAAACTCTCCGCCGAGCGCCGCCGCGAGTTTCAAATACGACCGCCCAACGTCGATCACCCAAAGCCGCGTGCCAAGCGCTCGCTGGTTCTCGATCATGTTTTGTGCGGCGAACGACTTGCCTCCGCCCGGTTGCGCCACCATCACCCAGTTGGCGTTGCTGTGGGCTGGCGAGAATACGTTGTATGTCGCGGGCTCGCTCCTTCGCGTGACGTACAGTGAGCCGTTGGTGTGCCCTGGCGAGTGTGGCGACGTCGTGCCAAGCCAGTCGCCGAAAATTGGAAGCGTTTGCGTTGCATGTTCCGTCGACATCGTTTGGAACCGGTCAAGATTCTCGGAGCCCGAGTAGGATGCCCACAACGGAACGTGCGTCCAAAACGCCGGGAATGCGATAAAGGATTCAGCGCCTGCGACGATATTCATCGAGCCCAGATGCGCGAGCACTCCGCCTTTAGCCTTTTCGAGGGCGCGTCTTGATCGGTGCAGCAAAATCACGCTGGTGGCTGCGCCTACGGTGCGCTTCCTGTCCCCCTCTATGCTCTTGAGGATGACCTGAAATCCCTCCGCTTTAGCCGCGAGCGCGGGCATCCAGCGCAAGAGTGCACCGGCCGTGCTGAATGCGGTCGCCGTCGCACGGCGCTTGACCATCGCAAGGCCGTCCGCGCGATCATAGAACTTGATCGTTGTGCTGACGATGTTTGGGACAGTGATCTGATTTTGGATGCCCACGGGATCGCCAATGAGGTGATTCATCAGCGCGAGGGACATACGCCTTGGCCACTTGGCAACGCTGATGATGCCGATGTGTAGTCGATTCGTCACTCCGCCAGAGCTGGAGCGGACATGCAAGCCGCTCTTGCGCTCGAATATGATCCGGTCTCCTGGCTTGTCAATCTGACGGTTGATGTAGAGCTTGTCCGTGTACTCGGGCCCCACCGATGAGCTTGGGTTCAACATGTGGTGGATCAGGTTCATGTACTGCTGGGCATTGGCGCCCGCGAAATAGATGCCCGCACTCTGCATGCCCTCAATGAATTGGCTCATCAGAGAATCGAGTCGCCGCAGCTCCTCCGGTTGCTTGTCAATTTCACCGTCTGCAGGAATCTTTATCGTCAACACCAAGAAGCGTTCTGCAACGATTTTTTTGTTGCGCAGCGGGGGATGGGATTGATACCCATAAAACGCGTCGGCAATCTTTTGATCGAGCGCCGCGGCCTCTGCGCTGCCCCCGATAGCCGTGTATCGGTCAACGATCCAACGGCGTATCGTTTCACTCTCTCCAGGCAGGTTCCAGTTTTGCCATTGCAACATCGTGGCCGCCGGAAAGTCCAGTTCCAGCATGGTTGCTAGTGCGGCCTGCGTCTTCTCGTTCGCACCGGCGACCGCTGGCGCTAAATAGACCCGTCCGATGTAGCCGTCATCCATCCGAAACAGGCCGTCGTCCTCAGCGAGTACCGGGCAGAAGCTCGCCAGCGTCGTGCGGCCAGTAAGCTCGGCGAATCGTTCGAGGGTTGACATTTATGCGGCAATCTGGAAATAGAGCCGTTACTGTACGTTTCTCCTTTGTTGATAATTGGCGATGTTGCCGCAGTGGCTATAGGGTGCCGGGGGCCGGGCCGCGGAAGGGGCCAGGGTAGCCTCTCCAAAAGGCTAAATCGTACTGCTTGCTTTCGACGATAAGCGAGCAGTACATCATCGACATGAGGCTGCCGACTAGAACGTCGACCTCATATTGATCTCCGATTAAGGGCATTTCAAGCTCAAACAATTCTCGTTCTGAATCGAGGATGATCAGCCGCGTTTCCTCGTCGGAGATCCCGGCTGCTCGCCGCTCTAGCGCCTCGCCGACCAGCTCAATACGGGTGTGGCCAAGCGTGTCCTCGGTACAGCCCAGCGCCACCAGCGTCCCTTTGGAAACAGTATTGTCGGCGCGAATGTACTTGCGCGGGGGAAGCTCTTGCTCGCTGGGGGGAGGGGAATTCTCCAGTGTTCGCGGCACGAGCTGGTTGAGTACACCGAAGTAGTTGAATGTTCTGTTGATTGGGTTTTCGCGTTTACGGTTCATGTCTGTCGCGCCCTTTTCTTTGCATTAATTTTGGTCACAGTAGCAGCGAGAATGCTGACGGGGGAAGGACGCTTTATCGAGTCTCCCCTCGTCGTGTGTGATTGCGCTTGTCGGATCAGCAGTTCGTTCTGAACTCGCAGCTGGATGACTTGTTCTGTCAGCTCGGCGACACGCGCCTCCAAATACTCTCTGGAGTTGCTGTCTGGCGCGTTTTCTTTGCGAAGCTGCTGGATCAATCGATACAGCGTCGGGCGTGGCACCTCCCAGGTTGTGTGCCGTCTCGCGAATTGTGCGATCAGGTCGCCCGGCGAAAAAAAGCGCGCGGACGCGCCCTGCGACACCGAGTCCACCATCTTGCTCAATGCGGTTTTCAGTTCCCTGGCTTTGGGCCGAGTCTTTACGGTCTTCTTCACGGGCTTCGCGGATTCACAATTTCCTGAATTATCGCCTGTTATCAAGAATTAACAGGAATTCTCATTTGCAGATTCGCGCGTTCGCGCTGGTATTTATCAACAAACGTTCTCGATATAAAGCGCGAACTACTTTTTCTCATGACCAACAAGGACTCCATGGCTCAGCAAACAAAGACGTGCACAGTGATTGGCTATACCGGCGAACCGACTTACACCGAAACAGAGGCGGTTACACGCCTGCAATTCGGGGTCGCGGTTAATTACGAAAGTCGTCCCGATAAAGACGGCGTTGTTTTCAAGCACACCGACTGGACAAGCTGCGAACTGACCGGCGCACGGGCGAAGGCTATTAAGCCGTTTCTTTCGAAGGGCAGCTACGTGAGCGTCACGGGAGATCTGCGCTGGTTCGAGTTCAAAAAGAAAGACGCCGACAAGCCGGAAACGCTTGAGTCGCTGCGCGTGCAACAGATCGTATTTCTGGACAAGAAGCCCACAACCGGCGAGGCGGCGGCTGATGGAACGTAGCTCCCGCCTCATCCTCTAGGCACCTCCCCAAACGATGCTCCTCCGCCGCTCATCGTTTGCATTTGCCCTTCGGGGCTTTTTTTTGATGGTTTGTCAATGATGCGATCAAACAAGAGCAGCCACCGATCACCGCCACCACCGTCACCACCGCTGGCGCTGGTGACGCCGCATGTGGCGTTGGCTGAAACCTACTCCGCGATGCCTCGGTCGTTCTCGTTGCCAACGCGCGCAACAGCGTTGGCAACAGCGCTCATTCAGGTGGCGTTTGTACTGCTTGAAAGCCTCTATACCGCGCGGGCTTCTGCGCAAATCGTCCCGGTGACGCCGCCGCCACCACCCGCGTCAACGTTGGGCGTTTGGCCCGCCCCTGCCCCCGGCCAGTCCGGCGCTTGCACGGGACAGGCCTGTGCAGACCGGTTCAGGGACGGCCAATCGCTAGGCTACGACCTGCTGCAATGGGGAGTCGCCAATCAGAAAGACCCCAATCGGCGGTCTAACTTGAACAGCAACCGCACGGTCACGGGCAATGATCCGACGGCCACTCGCCCGACCGGCGGCACCATGAATACGCGAGACTTCCTTCCCGGTGCGGGCAACGAGGACGATCTCAATGGAATGATTGGCATCAACAATCTGAATAACTTGATGGCCGTGTCGCTTGCCGCCCGTCGTAAAGCGAACGATTCAGGTTGCCGCAAGACCTACTTTTTGCCAAAGTATCTGCAACAACCGCTGTTGACCGTGAGGGCGTACCAAACAAATTTAGTCGTCGACAGACCGGCAACGCAAACGCTGCCAGCGACTTACAAAAAAGTGCTCGGCGCAGCAACAAGCTATCAGGGTCCGGTTGCCGTCGTCTATCCGGCGTTTGGCTACCCGATCACAGTTCGTCTAAAAACAATTCAGGAGCCTACGCAAACTCAGCCCGGACTGTCTCTGGAATTCACTCACTCCACCGCAGAGGCGGTAGTTGATGGTGGACTGGTGCCAACGCGTATCGCAGCGAGCGGCGGTGGCTTCGTGCTCAGCACGGTAGGCAAGGCAAAGGACCAGTACACCGTTCGCGGTTCGTTCGCAAACGTCCCGATGGGTGGCGTCAATCTGACGGTGGACTACTACCGTGTGAATCAAGACTTTTTCCTGCCGCACACACAGCCATACGGCGTGTGCCAGCATGACCCAACAAATTGCGCCGTGTACGCAACCGATGGGCTGTTGATTAATATGTGCGCTGGATCGCCGTACATCGGTGTGGCTGACGTTTACTCGCGCCAGACACCCAACGATGCGCCAGTCCCGACGATGGCCTACAAGACGCTCTCCGATTCCGCTGCGGTGAACCGGACTCTGGTCTCTGGCGTTGATCCCGATGTCAACGCCGATGCGCTGCTTGGCGGTTCACGCAATACGCTGGCCGGCAGTCCGCCGATAGTCCCGCAGACAGGGACGTACCGGCCATTCCAATTTTCCGTCTCAGAGATGTTTAGCGGCTGCGCAGAGGTTCGCTCGAACATTTTGCCGAACGGTGATGCGCAGACGACGCGCCGCATTGACATACAAACCTGCTCGGCGCAACCTGACCCGAATAAACAGCGCTCTTGCCAGGGGACGCGCGCCTTGGGTTTCTCGCCCCTCGGAACGTTCGACCTTGCGCAATTCAAGTCGGTGCGCTCAACCAAGGCCGGGTCCTGTCCTGCGGGCACGGCACTCACCTTCGATGTGCCGCCTGTTAGCGCGGCGACGCAACAGCAGATACGGGGGCTCACGTATTCGACTTGCCCGATTGCTACGCCCCACTACAAAGGCACGTTCGACGGCAGCGCGTGGTCTCCGGTGAGCTATGAATACCGTCAAGCTCAGCCAGGCGACGTGAGCTGGGGAGCTTGGACGTACTTCTACCAGGCATCAGCGTGCAGCGCTAACCCGGCTGATGCCGTGGTTCCGCTCCCAGTAGACCTGCCGATCACCACTGTGTACGGGCCGAAAAGCGAAACACTGTGCATGCCCGGTCGCCTATCCGCAGTCGGTCTTGGGACAACAAACGCACCGACCCCCTACACCGGCAGAGTGTCGTTCTCGATCCGAACGATCGGCCAGTCGCAGGTCGTTAGCGAACCCACCGATCCCTCACCAGGCACGCCAGGGACATTTGATTTCATGCAGGTGCAGTACAACCGCCTTGCCGTGAATCCATCTCAGCACTTCCCGAGTACGCTTGCGGTTAGAACGGGATCTGGCAGCGCATCAAACGTAGTAGTAAACACCTACGGCTCTCCGGCAGACGGGTGGACCATCACCGGCATGGTGGACTTGGTAGTCGCCAACGACATCACCTTTACTTCAGACGTCAAGCTCGTCTCTGCCAATGACATCATCGGCTGTCAGGACTACATGGGAATGTTGGCCGATAAGGTGTGCCAGCTGCCGCCTCCAGGCAAGATGACGTGCACTGATAACCGCGGATTGCAAACAACGGTAAACGGAGTGACGTTCGGCACCACCGGGCCCTTGTCTGGCGTTACAGGGCTGCTAAAGCCATGGGGCAGCCCAACGACCGCGACCCTCGTGGGCGGAGAGCCCACGGACGTTGCGGGGGGGCCAGCAGAAACGTATGTGGCGGAGCCGCTTTGCTTTGCAGCATCGGGGCCAAACCTCACATGCGAAATACCAGGGTCTAACGTTGCTGGCTGGGTGAATCACTTTCTTGCAGAGCCGGTGCTCAAAGACTATGTCGACAACTGCGCGCTGCGTACGCGAGACTCGCCTCCCGCTACAACTTCGCCACTGCTAAGCGACGCGAGCTGCCGCTATCTGGGGCCGGGTAATTGTGTGGCCGGGGCCAGCGGGGCCGTCTCGGGAATCTGTTATCAGCGCGAAGTGTTGTTCGACTGCGGCGTCACAACGACAATGCCAGGGCCCCCTGTCGCCACAGGTAGTACCCAGGTAGAGCAGAGTTGCAATTCCGCACTTCGCTGTATCGGAACGGAATGCCATCGCCCGGTTGGTGAGGCCTCACAGGACTTTGCGGCTGCAACCGCCGGGACCGAGATCATCAACGCGATTCGTCGCCACACATCCTGCGCGGAAACGGGCGAGCCCCCGACCAGCGACACCATGGCATGCACGCCGATGCTATTTGCCGGTCGAGAAAATCTCTGCCTCACTCCGCTTACCTCACAGGTGGGCATCGGCAACAACTGTTGCAAGCTAGCGGACGATCAGGCTGCAGGGCTAGACGCAGGCAAGTACATCACGATGATCACTTTGGCTTGGCGGCTTAAGGAAACGCAGTTCGCACAGCAGGCGCTAGGGAATCTCGGCAATCTGTCCGGCGTCACCCAAGCCTACGGAAACGTGACTAACGCGGTCAGCGCAACCTTAAAGCCCATCACTGACTCGTTTGCAACAATGATGTCGAACCTTGGCTTTAGCCCGACCTCGCCTGCCATTGTCAACAAGACGTCCGCACTTGTCACGCCGGACGCGCCGCTTAATCCGTTTACGCAGTTGAGTGCGGTTATTGAGAAGAAGCTCACCGACATGCTCGGCGACGTGTTTACGCAAATGGGGCTCACGCTGACCCCAGCCGCTGGAGCCCAGTTAGCAAGAGACTTTATGCAGCAGGTGTCCAACGTGTTTTTTTGGTATGGCGTTGCGCAGCTCGTAGGTCAGTTGATCTACTCGTGCAATGCGAGCCAGCTTACGCCCGGTCTCGGCATGGCTCGCAAAGGTGGGAACTGCCATTTCATTGGTCAAAAAACTACGGGTACGATCGCGCTGGAGAAGCGGTCAGTCTACTGCTGCTTCGCTACGCCGCTTGCACGAATCATGCAGGAGAACTTCCGCAACGGACGGCAGGGAGTAGGCTCAGGCACCGATGTAGTTTCCATGTCGAAAGCGCCGTTCTACGGTCAAGCACTATTCGGAGGATGGGGCACACCGAAAGCGCCGCGCTGTGACGGGATACTCCCGTCAGACATGCTGCTGATCGATTGGGGGGCGGTCGATCTTTCGGAATGGACGCAACTGCTGATAGCAAGCGGCATGCTTCCGTCCAGCAACGCCGACGTCAACAAGCGCTATGCGCTCATTGCAAACATGACGAATACGACGTTGCCGAACCTTGGGCCCAACAATACGGACACGCCGCAACCTGGGCCAGACTCGCCCATGGACCGCACCAAGGCGGCGACACAATTCATGGCTAAGTACGGGAGCACTATGGGCTCTTCACGTGACGCGCTTGAGCCGCAGAAAACGTGCTTTGACGATCCGAAGCTCATCCCCTGGTACACAAAACCGGGACCTCAATCAGTAACAGACATCATCGAGGATCTGGGCGGCACCGGGAGCTACACCTCCTGCGGCACGGGCTGCGTCGATGTCACGCTCGGGCTCGCGCAGAACAACGTGTTTTACGATAACTGCACGAAGATTTTCCCGCAGCAACAAACCTTCCGCGTCAATCGCCCTGACTTCATCATTTCTGCTGCGATAGTGCAGGCGAACTGGGATGATCACATACAGATGACCGTCAACGATGAACCGGTCTACACCTCCCCCCAGTGGTACAACACGCGCCCTTTCGGCGGTAATGTGTGTGACCTCGGAAAGTCGTGGCAGCTCAACGCCGCATCGGCCTGCATTGGTACCGCTTGCCAAATTACGTCGCCTAGCCCCTCCGGCATCGACGTCACATCGTACTTCACATCCGTGGCACCGGGCGGCCGCGTCCGGACCAACACAGCCGTGATTGTTGGTGGTGGCGGCGAGGGATACGCAAAGATGCGCGTGCTGTTCACGCCGCCCGGCACGCCGCCGCCTCTCCCAACGGACCCAGCAGACCCGTTGTATCGCGAGTGCGTTCCCCTCACGGGCAAGTAGATAAACCTACCGACACATACGATCAAATGAATAAACAGACAACATCAATACTTAATGCCGTCACCAGTTTCGCGCTCGTCGTGTCCGTTGGCGGTTGCGCGATGGTTTCGCCGGCTACGGAGCGAGATTACGGGGGCATTCACGCCAACGTGTCCACGTTCTCGCCCTACATCAGCGGCCTCATGTTGAAAGACTACAACGGTGAAATCGACAGCGGGCTTCTCGGGTCTGGCAAACGAGTAAGAGCGAGAGCGTGGTTCGACTACGACACCCAGTTCGCTCGCTACTTTCAGGAAGACATCGATACCGCGTCGGCAATCTCGTCAAACCAACCAGGCGTTGCAACGCTCGGCGCTTCCGCGTTCTTCTCGGCGCCACCTGACTACAACGCACGCTTTGTGCGGTACTTCAGCTCGGCAAGTCTCCTCGTAAGCGCACTCAGCGGCAGATGGCTTCAGGCGCCCGGTTTGGCTGGCTTCGGATTGTTGGTGGGAACACTTGGCGATGCGAACTCACAGTTTCGCCGTGCTGTAGACGACAACTGGAATCTACGCGCTGGCTCAACACTTTCGCTGATCCATTTCAGTGAGGCGTATTCCGCCGCATCAATGGACTCAGAGCTTGCAACCGCACTGAAGGTCCGGCGCGCCGTCGTGCCACACGCCCAACTCGGGTCTGGTATGCCCGTGATCGGACTAGGAACATGGGGGGCGATGCGCGATGCAAAGCTGCCTATGCGCGACGTGGCGAACGATGAGGCTGGACGACCGGTTGCGCCGGATGGGGCCGCGACCCGTCTTTTCTCCTTCCGAATACACAAACACGAGGCCATGACTGAATCACCCGCCGCAACGCTCTACCCCAAGGGCAGCACCACGACGGTCGTGATCCCGCATGTGTACTACCAAGACCGCCCGGACCGCATCCGATCCGCGCGCGAGCTCTACGAAAAAAAGCTCGCCAACAATCCGGCGCTTCCCAACGGCTGGTTCGCGATCTACACCGATCGCAACGAAAAAGGTGAATGGAAGATCTTCGTGACGCGCAAAGGCGATGAAAGAACGCCGGTCTTCGACATTCCCGCAAAACCGCCGGGGTAGCGTTCTGTATTTTTCGCCGGCACATTCCTTGTTTAACGGCTCATGTTGAGTCGCAAAATTGGGGCCACCCAACTATTCTCTAAAGGAGATCATCATGGCAAACGTTACAAACTTTCGCTTCGCTCTCAACGCTTCTGTTGACGCTTCGCCAACATTCAAAAAATTTGGTGGCGAAGAAGTTGCTTCGAACTTCATCATTGTCTCTGATGATGAAACTTCGATCTGCACAGGTACTGCAATTAACGATTCAACTCGTGACGGCAAGCCTGGCATTCGTGTCGACCTGAAACTGCTTCAAGGCGGTGCAACGACGTTTTTCAACGGCATTCTGATGCCGAAGACGTCTGACAATCCTAAATCGCCTCAACATGGCGGTGTTCTCAAAAACACTAAATCCGGTGTCGAAGTTTCCGTCTCTGGATGGAACATGACCGGGAAATCTGGCGACTTCATTGCGTTTCGCGCTGAAGTTAAATCTTCAGCCTCGACCGCAACGTCCACTGATGCCGCCAACGCCGAGCTCGCAACCGCGGCCTCCGAAGACCCAGGCTACTAGCCTCTCCGCTGATGAGCATTTCGCGCACCGGATAACCACAACCCGCAGTTCAGTGATTTCCATTTTGGAACTCCTGTCTGTGGGTTTTTCTTGGGCGCCCGGTCGCTACCGTTTCACCGCAGATTTCGCGCGCGCATTCCTTTTTTAATCGCCTCTGTGAGGTGTCTTTCGAAGGAATCAAAATGACGAAACTTGAAGTAATGAATCTTTTCGGGCTGTTACAGGTCGCCGATGACGATTGGGTCGTGCTGCACTGTACGCAAGGTAGCAGCGACAAGCTGTACGTGATGGCAGTCTTAAACGGTGGGCTGTACGCAGCCTACGGACGGCGTGGCAGCACGATGGTACTGAGCTCGAAACCGCTCGGATCAAAAGCTCTACCGACGCTACAAACAACGATGAACGAAAAACTACGAAAAGGGTATGTCGTCATCGGAGGCATTGGCGCTTCGGCTGTTGCGAATGCTGGCACAACGGCAACGGCCGTCACCAGCGCGGCAGTTACGCGGACGCTCAACTTTCCCGTATGCCTACCGACCGCGATGAACAGCATCGAAGATGCGTTCGTTGGTCACGGACCGGGTCGCTGTGTTCAGGAAAAAATGGACGGCGAACGTGTCGTAATCCGCGCGTCGGCAACTCGTGTGGCAGCATCATCCCGATCGGGACGCTCCATCATGTTGTCGACGGCGATTGAGGTCGAGTTCAAGGAGCTGGCACGGAGGATGGCTAAGGCGGTCAGCGCAGCTAGCGAATGGTATTTCGATACCGAGCTAGTCGCTAACGTGTTCCACATTTTTGACTGCTTCCCATCGAAACCTTGTGCGTGGCAGTTGAATCCACTCGGCCGCATCAGGCTGCTGACGACGATGATGGAACATAAACCTGCGATCGCAAACGGAAAGGTTCGTGTCGTTCCTGCACATGACTGCAGCTTGGTGGAGGCGAAAGACTTTGCGCAAGCTGTGCTTGACCGAGGTGGAGAAGGGGTGGTTTTACGGACGCTGGGACAATTCCCGGAAGGCGGAAGGTCTGCTTACGTCTTCAAGGTTAAGTTCGTCGAGACGGTCGACGTGGTGTTGCGTTCAAACCGCACGGATAAGCGATCCATGCAAATGTCCGTCGTCGACCAGCACGGCGCATTCGCGAATGTGGGCAACGTGACTATTCCCCCGAATGTTCCGATGCCAGTCGCGGGGGATGTTGCAGAGGTTCGGTACTTGTACCGCAACCCCGGCGGAGCCCTGCAGCAACCGGTGTTTCTCCGGGTGCGAGCTGATGTTGGCTCGCACGAATGCACGGAAGACAAAATTATCCGAATAAAAACGCCATGGGCGCTTCCAACGGCTCCCGCACCTCGGGCCAACGTCGCAGTCTGTGTCAACTGGTAACAGTCGACACTAACCACAACCCGCAGATCAGTGATTTCCATTTTTGGAGATCCTGTCTGCGGGTTTTTCTTAGGCGCTCGATTCGCTGTAGTTCTCGCCCGTCCATTCCTTCTTTAACGCGCCTCATATTGAGGCCTTTCTTCGAAGGAAATCTAGTGAAAACACTTACCGTAAATGTATTCCAGGTTGATGAGCTCGCGCCTGCCGTTCTGGCCAAAGTGATCGAACGCTTGCGGGTAGATTCGGTGGACGACCAGTGGTGGGACAGCGTGTACGAAGACGCTGACAGTGTGGCCACAATTCTGGGCATCACCATTGATCGGAATCGGTCCGGACGGTTCCCCGCCATTGAGTTTTCCGGGTTCTCGTCTCAGGGTGATGGGTCATGCTTTACGGGGCGCTATCAGTTCTCCGCCGATGCCACTAAACAGATACGTAGTTACGCCTCTATAGACAGTACGCTCCACGCAATCGCCGATAAACTCGCAGCGATCCACACGAAACACACGACCCCAATCGAGGTGTCAATCGTCCGCAATGCCAGTCCGTATTGCCACGAGCGAAGCGTCGACGTGAACGTAAGTATCGACGGGGATGACGACGAACAGCCCGTGCCGCGCGAACTTGACGACGGGGTTGTCGAGCAGATGCGGCGCTTCATGCGTTGGATCTACCGGCAACTGGAAAACGAATACGAGTACCAAACAAGCGATGATCGCGTTCGTGAAAGCGCGCTCGACAATGAGCTACTGTTTACGGCCAACGGCATGAACGTCACCCATCTCGCCTAGGTCTTCGAGTCGCTAAAGCGCTCGGCGTTGCGCCAGCGCTTAACCACAACCCACAGCACAGTGCCTTCCTTCCTGAAGCGCTATCTGTGGGTTTTTCTTGGTCGTTGGGTGCCGCTATGTCACCGTAGCTTTCGCCGTCCCATTCCTTGTTTAACACGCCTCATGTGAGGCTTCTTTTGAAGGAAACTGAAAATGACTACACAGCAAACGGAGACGATGAGCTGGGAAGATTGGGTCGAAGCCTACCGGCCAAAACCAAATCCGTTACGGCCGTTCCACGAGGGTGATGCGATGTCCCTCATGCACGAAACATTTGGGGCAGAGTATGCGCTCGTCGAGGCTGCCGATAGACAGTGCATTTGGACGCTTGTGGAGTGCGACAACGATGATCCCACCGACGTCGATGAAGACGGCGACATCCGGTCAGGATGCGTAGTTTTGTCCGGTTGGCACTTTGTTGACCGGATCGGATACTTCATTACAGAAGTTGCCTTCACGGGCGAACTGCTTCAAGTGGAGTATTGAAAAATGAACGCAGAGATTAACGTCCCGGTCCCCCGCCCAAGCAGCCCGGTCATTGCCGCTCTCGCGGAAACGCTTGTCGTCCAGCACTTTATGTGCATAGATGACCACCCGACCCCGAACATCGACGAGGTGATCGCAAATCTGGAGGCACAAGAGGATGAGGCGGACGCCCCCACCGTATTGCTGGTGTGGGAACCGTTCGAGGAATACAGTCTAGATTGGCTGAACGAACAGATGTCGAACGCACTTGATAACCAATTGGCGTTCGTCGATTCGGTGATTGCAGCATTTCGGCGTGAGCAATTTACTACGCGACAGCGCAGTGCGCTTTTGGCCGGCCTGCTTTTGCTGCGCCGACAAAGCGGGATCGATCGCAAGCACGGACCAGAGGGCAAAGACCATTTGGAAGAAAGCGGAATCGATGCGCTTTTTGCGGCGCTGAAATGAACGCACGGCTTTTAGCGCTGATTTCGCGAAGGCCGCACCTTCACGCACGGCTCCTCCGGGGTGCGCTACGAACGATTCGACCAGCCTCACCGCTGATCGAATTGTTGTCTGCAATTAGTCCGCGTGATCGCGCCGCCATCAAAGGGCTGAAAGTTGGCCCTAACCTTGGCTACTTAGGCAGTCGACAGTTCCACACTGCAGAACAGGCGCTTCGCTGGGTTAAGCCTCACGATGAAATGCTTGACATTGAAACGTGGCCGGCAGAGAGTTGGCGCGATAAGCGTTTTTCTCGAGAGCTGACCATTGACGACCTGATCGGCGCTGCATCTAGCGTCCCGCCAGGCCTTCGAGAACGGTACATCCGTACCGTCTAACCACAACCCGCAGCACAGCGATTTCCTTCCCGGAAATCCTGTCTGCGGGTTCTTCTTGGGGGCTTGGTTCGCTGTAGTTTTCGCCCGTGCATTCCTTGTTTAACGTCTCAAGTTGAGACCAATTTTAAGGAAGCACTATGGAGCACCAAGCAACCGAAAAACTGCGGATTGCAGCAGAAAAGAGTGTCGTCGAACGCTACTTTTGCGTCCCAAGCGACGCGCCGACACCCACGATCGACGAGGCGCTAAAAGCGGCGAAGGCAGCCGAGGACAACGACGACGACGAGACCGAGCTAGTGATTTGGGCGCCATTTGAACACTACCCCCTGTCGGAACTCGACGCGATGATGCAGGAAGAAGTAGACACCCTCGTCGAGTTCGTATCGGAAACCTTCCCGTCCGGCCTTCTGGATCCGCGGCAAATCGCCACGGTGCTGGCAGCGCTGCGACTGCTTCAGAAGCAGCGGCAAACGTTACCGGAAGAAATCACCCGAATCGCATCGGACGAAGACACGCTTGAGCCGTTAACCGCCGATGAAACCGACGGGCTTTGCGAATTGATTAACCAATAAAGAGAGAGGAAGTAGTCATGACGATCGTTCAACAAGCGCTTGGGTACACCGACCCCGAAGTGCTCGAATCCGCCGCCGGGTTCTACATAGGGCAGCAGTACTATGACAGCGACATCGGTTGCCACGTCCCAGGAGGCCGTCTATCGGTTCGCTATTGGCGTGCCAAACGCGAAGCGCAAGTCGCGCTAACGTCAGGCGTTTGGCAAATGCGCGATCACCCGTAACCACAACCCGCAGTACAGTGATTTCCATTTTGGAGATCCTGGCTGCGGGTTTTTCTTGGGCGCTTTCCGTAGGTTTCGCCGTCGCATTCCTTGTTTAACACGCCTTATGTTGAGGCTTCTTTGAAGGAAACTAAAATGACAATCGAAACAACCGCTGCCGACGCCGATTTAGTACCGGCGCACCCCGCCTTTGACTATGCTGCATGGGAAGAGGAGCGCGCGCAGGAGATTGCCGCGAGCAGGGTGGAGCTGGCAACGGCGAAAAGCGAACTCTGCGCGGCCCTCGAAGCCGCAGGCGTCGTCATCGTCGTTGCCGGATACTACGGCGACGGCGACAGCGGGAATACCCAAGAGGCCATCTCGTATTCCGGCAATGCCGCGACGCCCCTCTCTGGTGAGCTTTCGTCTCGCCTCGGCAGCACAGCGGACGGGGTGATTGAAGGTGTTTTCGTCGCCGAATGCGGTGACGGTGACAGTGGAACCCAGATCGTCGCGTATTCCGACGACGACAATGCCGCGACGCCCCTCTCAGGTGAGCTTCAGCCTCCTCTGGACAACACCGTGATCCCCCTCTCGGGCGAGCTTCAGTCGCGCCTGGACGACTTCGTGGATAGGGTAGTTTCCACCAACGCTAGCGGCTACGAGAACCACGACGGCGGCGGAGGCACGGTGACCATCAATGTCGCCTCGCAAGAAATCATCATGGAACACTACGACAATGTTGTCGAGCAGGTTCACCAGACGTTTTCTCTATGAACACCAACCTTTCGCTGGCGGCCTTCCCGGGTCTGACGCATGAGGCGGCGATTACGGTTGCACTGGGCTATGCGCATGACGAACCGATGTTAGGCCGCCTGCACGCTGACCACGTACAACTTGTACCTCAAAACAGGGGGCAACTGACCCCTGAGTTTGCGCAAAGCATCGCTGCGGCCCACCCCGACACTCAATTTCGATTGCATGCCAACACGCATGTGACCGAGCGTCGAGTGTTTGCGGATCTGTCCGGATGGACTGTGTACCGCGAGTTTTTCTCAGCGGCGGCAACTGTTAGCAAAGCGCTAAAGGCTCCGGCCTATTCGGCGCATGCCGGCGCCCGTGAGCAGGCTACGTGTATCGAAGTGCTCGACTACGCGCGCCGTGCCTCCGATTTATTCGGATGCCCGGTAGCGGTGGAGGGTCACTATCCGACACCGAAGGAAAACGGCAAATGGCTTTTCTCCACTTGGGAGGAATACCGCATGCTGTTTGACTCTGGCGTGCCTTATGCGCTGGATTTGAGCCACCTGAATATCGTTGCGCACCAAAGCGGAACGAATGAAATGCAACTGGTCAGCGAGATGCTAGCGTGCGAAC
>Ga0105046_10004872_pt1 | contig 21328 bp, 16 predicted proteins | sample MAT03_FD_78385 | JGI IMG/M metagenome (GOLD analysis project Ga0105046, IMG submission 78385) | Freshwater microbial communities from Lake Fryxell liftoff mats and glacier meltwater in Antarctica - MAT-03 (megahit assembly) | ecosystem: Environmental > Aquatic > Freshwater > Ice > Liftoff...
TACGTCAAAGAAGTGTCCTTTCGATTTTTAGAGTATTCCTTCGAGGAGACACCAATGATTGGTGAACTCGCTGCGTCAAGACCATCCAGGTCTTGGCACTGTCGAGAAGGATGCAGATAAGCGGAATCGCCTCCACCGTGAGAAAGTGGAGCAACTTGCGGCGCATCTATGGGAACAAGCGGGGCGTCCATTCACCGGGCCGTCGTTATTCTTAGAAGCAGCGAGTGTGCAACTTAACGATTCGCTAGGGCGTCGAACGACAGAAAGTAACTCATGAAACTCATTCTTGCGACCATCAAGCCGGACAAGCTTGACGCTGTGAAGGAGGCCCTCAACAAGGTTGAGGTGTTCCGCCTCACGCTGGTGGATGTGCTCGGCTTCGGCCGACAGAAGGGGCACACGGAGGTGTACCGTGGCCATGAACTCACGGTGAACATGCTGCGGAAGGTGCAGTTGCAGATCGCGGTGAACGAGGACTTCGTGGAGCCGACCGTGAACGCGATCATGGAAGCGGCCCGCACCGGCCCCGAAGGCCGCATCGGCGATGGCAAGATCTTCATCCTGCCGCTGGAGGACTGCGTTCGCATTCGCACCGGCGAGCGTGGCCCCGAGGCGATTTGACAACCCCGAGGCCACGGCAAGCCTCAAGGCGCCGGCTCCTCGGGGAAAACGACTCGCACGCCGCGGCGGATCGTCTCGACGATCTCATCGAGGGGCAAGTCATCCCCGTCGTGCCCGAAGGGGTTCTCGATGCTGGCCGCGATCAATTCCAGGCCGATCAGGGCGTAGCCGGTCAGCACCATGACGGGCACGGTGAACCACTCCAGATCGTGCACCATGATCCATGGCAGCACCAGCATGTAGCCCGTGATGCCCTTGCGAAGCAGTCCGCGATACGAGAGCGCCATCGGCGTGTTCTTGATCTTCTCGCAGGCTCCGCAGATGTTCATCAACTCCCTGGCATGCTGATCGATCGAAAGGAAGAGAAAGCCATCGATTCGTGACTCGGTTTTCTCCCGGTGGAGAAGCTGATAAATCTGAGCGGTGATCTCCATGGGGACGTGGGGGCCCGGTTGCGGCGGCGGCTTGCCAGGCTCCCACGGGGGGCTGTTGCGAAGATGCCGCTTCAACGCCTCCGCGAAGCTCGTGATGAGCGAGCCGAGCTCCCGGGCGGTGTGCCCATCCGGGAGAAACTGGCGAGCTTTCAACGCGAGGTTTCGGCTCTCGTTGACCAGCTGGCCCCACAGCGAGCGGCCGTCCCACCAGCGAGCGTAAGCGACGTTATTGCGAAAGGACATCAGCCAGCCGAACACGATGCCCGCGAGGATCGCCTCGTTTCCCTTCCCGCGCGGCTCCACCCCAGGCACTGGCGATTGGTGCTCGTTGTAGATCACGATGATCGTCGAATAGACCGTCAATGCTGCCAGGTACTTCCATAACTGCGCGATCACCGGGAAGCGGTAGACGAAGCGAAGGTAATTGATCGTTTCCGTCGGCATCGTGGCCTAACCTCCCACGGCGGAGCGGAGCTTACGATCCTTGAAGAGGTGGCGTTGAACCATCGGCGAGGTCGCGATCTGTTGGCCGAGCAGGATCAAGTCGTCGGGCGTCGACGGTGCCGGTGCGAGCTTCGAGGTATCGTCCGTATCGGGATCGAGATCGGGCCCGATCACCCGGCAGGTGGCAATATCGAAGACGGCAAAGACGACCCGCGTTCCCAGCGTTTCCGACGCGTGGATCTGTTCCTGCAACTGAAAGGCGGTGCTGCCAGCATTCAGGTACACCGCCGTCTCGATGAGCGCGGCACGATAGCCCGGATCGTCGACCACATCCCGGCCCCAGGCCTCCGCCAGCGAGAGAGCGGCCCCATGCACCGGCAGCAGGATGTGATTCACCAGCGAACGCAGCGATCGCGTGAAGGCGATGCTGTTGTGATTGTGGGGATCAAGATACGTGTCGACCGTCGCGGCCACCGCACCGCAGCCCGTGTGGCCCAGCACCACCAGCAGATGGACGGAGGACTTGAAGTTATAGAGTGCGTACTCGATGCTGCCGAGGCATTCGTCGCCGAGCACGTTGCCCGCGACACGGACGACGAACAACTGATTGGGCTGGGCATCGAAGACGAGTTCGAGCGGAACACGCGCATCGGAGCAGCCAAGCACGATCGCGAAGGGCGACTGCTTCGGGGCGGCCGCGGCTGTGCCGACCACCGCGGCAAGGGCTCCTTGCACGGTCGACGGGGCGGCGATGTCCGGCACGGTTAGCGAGATGAAGTGAGCATTGCCGCCAAGCAACCGCTGCACCACCTCTTCAGGCGTCTCCGGCGACTCGATCGACTCCGCTTGACCACGGCGAAAGCGTTGGGCCCAGTCCATTTCGACGGTCCTCCCGAAAGGCGAAAGACAGGAAGAGATTGACCACAAAGTCACCGAGATCACAGAGATCGGAGGAAGGAAGACAATAACGGGTGGTGTGATCGACTGCGATAACGCCTTCGAATGGCCCCATATCGCTGACAGATCCCTTTTCTGACTCCCCTTCCTTACCTCACCGTGAACTCTGTGTCCTCAGTGACTCTGTGGTAAGATTCTTTCTTCTGCTCTCCAAAGCGATTCTGCGAGTTCTGTTTTGCGTCTCTCCGGAGGAAATGCAAGCGGGATTCGCGAAGCCCGGAGGCCACGACTTGCCAGAAACTCGAATCCTGAGGCCGTGTCCACTTCTCATCCGCCCGACGGATCGGGTACAATGCAGGGGATAGCCATTTTCTAACCTGTGGACGAACCGCGGCCGGTGCCCCTCTCAAACCGGTCTGATCGCGGCCACGAATGTTTTCCCGAGTGACCCCCACGGGACTTGGGATCTCACGATTGGAGGTACTGCGACATGCCAAGCCCTTTTCCCGGGATGGATCCGTACCTGGAAAATCCCAAGCTTTGGCCAGCGTTCCAGCACCAGCTTCTGAACTGCCTGTTCCAGATTCTCCAGCCCGGGCTCGAGAACCGCTATCGGACTCGAACCTCGCCCCGCACGTATCGCACCGAGACGCCGCTCTTCACCTCGATCCTTCGCGAGGACCATTGCGAGGAAGTCGGCGAAGTGCGGAACAAGAGCGATGGCCGCCTCGTGACTCTGATCGAGGTGGTGAACCTCGCGAACAAAACCACTCAGGAAGGGCGAACCGCCTATCTGGAAAAGCGCCGGGAAGCGATCGCGAATCGGGCCGGCATCGTCGAGATCGACCTCGTGCTCCAGGGCCGACCGACGTTGACGTACTCTCGTGATGGGCTGCCGGAATTCGATTACGCCGTCACCGTCACCCGCGGCTCGACTCCTGAGCGATACGAGATTTACACCGCCACCCTGGCGAAGCGACTGCCGAAGTTCAAGCTGCCGCTTGCCGCCGATGATCGCGATACGCTGCTGGATCTTCAGGCGGCGTTCACTCGGGCTTACGACCTCGGCGGCTTCGGCAGCCTGATCGATTACCAAGGCCCGCCCCCGCCAGACGTTCCGCTGTCGGATGAGCATCGCCAGTGGGTCGAGGAGTGCCTGAAGCCTGTGAAGCCCCGGTAAACTGGCGGTTTGCGCCGGGCTGAAAATCCAGGCTGAGGGCAGAAACGATTTCGGTTGTAGCGGGGAGATTCCTCAAGAATTCATGAGTCGCAGGCGATTTCCGTGAGGCTCTACATTAGACTGCGGTGGAGCTTGATCATCCGTTGATGCCGATCGCGTGGCTCTCACCGGCGGGCACGGGTCGGGATTTGTGGTACGATGACGCTCCACGCCATGCAGGACACGACGTGCTAACTTCCCTTTCACCCCGCGGGCCTAACTTGCAGAGCCATCCTTCGGCCTTCGGAGAGGCCCCTCCGCAGGAAACACCGCTATGGCTGCGATTGGTGAACCTGTCCGTGATTCCCACGGAAGACTGGGATCAACTTAGCGCAGCCGATCGCACTCGGGTCGAACAGGAACGCAATGAATCGGTTCAGCTGGATCTTCTCGCCTCCCTTGGCTTATTGACGCAGTATCAATCCGGGCGCATTCGCGCCGGGCGGGCTCGCGGGCTCGTTCTGGGCAACTACCGCGTCCTTGATCGCATTGGCAGCGGCGGCATGGGCGTGGTCTATCGAGGCGAGCATCGCCGACTGAGGCAGATGGTCGCCATCAAGGCTCTTCAGGGCTTTCTCGATCCGTCGCCTCGAATCCTGAGCCGATTCTTCGTCGAGATGCGGGCCGTGGCCCAGCTTCACCATCCCAACATCGTCTCCGCGATCGACGCGGGGGAGGAATCGTCGCAGGGGCCGGAAAACCCGCCGATTCCTTACTTCGTCATGGAGTATGTCCCTGGCAAGGATCTCGAGCAAGCTGTCACGACAGGCCAGCCCTTGCCGGTTCCGACCGCTTGCCACATCGGACATCAGATCGCGGATGCCCTCCTCGAAGCGCACAGGTTAGGGCTCGTCCATCGCGACATCAAGCCTTCCAACATCCTGGTGACTTCGGACGGCCAGGCGAAATTGCTCGACTTCGGTCTGGCGCGATTGCCTTCGGAGAAACGGCTGACTTCGCCCGGCTCGGGAATGGGCACGATCGGGTACATGGCCCCAGAGCAAGCTCGCGACGCCAGCAATGTCGACTGCCGGGCCGACATTTACGGGCTGGGCTGCACGCTCTTTTTCGCACTTACGGGTCAGGCTCCTTTCACCGATCTGGCGACCGCGGCGATTGGTCCAGCCCCGTCGGCATCACTCCTGAAGCCGGAGATCCCCGCCGGACTTGATGCGGCCCTTTCCCGCATGATGGCGGCCAACCCGGAGCACCGGTACCCTTCAGCGGAAGCCGCGATGCGGGCTCTGTTGCCTTACCTGCCGACGGCACCCCGCCCCTCGGGCCTGATCGCCCTGCCGATGCCGCGCGGAGCGGTGATCCACACGCCGGCCCCCAAGGGTTCCAAGGGCACCTCCACAGGTCTTCGCGTTCTCATCGTGGACGACCAGGCCGAGATTCGACGCCTTTGCCGCATCGCACTCACGGCCGAGGGGCTCATCTGCTCCGAGGCCGGCAACGGGCCGGAGGCCGTGGCACTCGCGAATGCGAACTCTTACGATCTTGTGCTGCTTGACGTCGATCTCCCGGGCTTCAGCGGTGAGGAAGTGCTCCGCCGCCTGCGCCAGGCGCCGGGAGGGTCTCATCAAAAAATCCTCATGTTCTCCGGCAACGCCTCGGGAGACGACCTCTCCCGCATTCTCCTCTCCGGTGCGGACGACTTCCTCACCAAGCCGTTTAGCATCGTGCAGCTTCGAGCCCGCGTGAAATCCTCGCTGCGTCTCAAGGAAGCTCAGGACCGATCGGACTTGCTCAACCGCCGCCTGCTAGCCTTGAACGCCGAGCTCGAGCAGAATCTGTCCGCCCGCGATAGTGAACTCCTTCGCGCCCGGAACGCTCTGGTTCTCGCGATGGCGAAACTCGTGGAGCATCGGTCCTCGGAAACGGGCCCGCACCTGATGCGGCTCCAGCGTTACTGCAAAGTGCTGGCCGAGGAAGCGGCCGAGTCCCCGGCGTTCTCCTCGCAGATCGATCCGAACTTCGTGCATCTCCTCGAGGACTGTGCCCCGTTGCACGACATCGGCAAGGCGGCCCTCCCCGATCACATTCTGAACAAGCCGGGCCCGCTCGACCCCAACGAGCGGCTGTTAATGCAGGCCCACACCACCATCGGAGCGGAAACGCTTCGCGAGGTCGCCCGCCAGTACCCTTTCGCCACGGGCTTTCTTCAGATGGCCATTGACCTTGCAAGAAGCCATCACGAAAAGTGGGACGGCACCGGCTACCCCGACCGCCTGAGCGGCGACGCGATCCCGATCGCCGCACGGCTCGTCGCCATTGCGGATGTCTATGACGCCCTTCGCAGCAAGCGCGTCTACAAGCCGTCGCTCTCGCACACCAGCACCGTGCTCACGATGACGGAAGCCTCGCCCGGCCACTTCGACCCCGCCTTGATGGAAGTCTTCCATCGTTGCGCCACCCAGTTCGACCGCATCTTCCGCGAATTCGGCGAGTAAGTTCAGGCGATCCCCCCCGGACACAAGCCGCCCCCCATTGACCACTGCGTAGCCGCGACGCGGAGCACGGGACTTACGCCGTGCAGCCCCGAGGTGGTCATCGGTCACGCTGGCAAGTACCGCGTCCTGACGGCAGCACGGGCGGCGTGAGGCCGCAGAGACGGGCGTCTCCCATTGCCGCCGCTTCTGGCCTCCGGTAGCCTCGATGGAAGCCCTTCCTGCCACCGGAGCCGTCATGTCGCGTTTGATTCGCTTCGCATCCGTCTGCTTACTCAGTGTTCTCGCAGCCTCTCTCGTCGCCGTGGCCGTGCCGCCCGAAGAGGCGAAGAAGGACAAGGCAAAGAAGAAAGCCTCCACCTCACGCGATGTCGACGATGCCCTGGCCCAGCTTCGCGTCGAGGGCGGCCTGAAAGCCGAGGCGTGGGCCAGCGAGCCTCTGCTCGCCAATCCCGTGTCGTTCGCCTTCGATGAACAGGGCAAGTGCTACGTCGCCGAGACCACGCGCTTCGGCAAGGGCGTGCCTGATACGCGAAGCTTCATGTACTGGCTGGACGACGACCTCGCCTGCCGCACCGTGGCCGATCGCCTCGCGATGTACAAGCGTGAGTACCCCGGGCACAAGCCATACACGGGCTTCGAGAAGTACGAGGATCAGCTTCGCGTCGTGTGGGATAGCACCGGCAAGGGCGTGGCCGACAAGAGCGAGATCTTCTCCGGCGGCTACAACCGCCCCGAGGATGGCCTCGCCGCCGGCGTGCTTGCCCGCAAGGGGAACGTCTACTTCGCGAACATCCCGGACCTGTACAAACTCAAGGACACCAACGGCGACGGCAAGGCCGACGTGAAGCAATCACTCTCCACCGGCTACGGCGTGCGGGCCCAGTTCCTCGGCCACGACCTCCACGGCCTTCGCATGGGGCCCGACGGCAAACTCTACTTCAGCATCGGCGACCGTGGCTTCACCGTCAAAACCAAGGAGGGGAAGACGCTCTCCAACCCCGACAGCGGCGCCGTGCTCCGCTGCGATCCGGATGGGGCAAATCTCGAGATCGTCCACGTCGGTCTGCGAAACCCGCAGGAACTTGCCTTCGACGACTTCGGCAACCTCTTCACGTACGACAACAACTCCGACAGCGGCGACCGTGCTCGCTGGGTGCAGATCGTCGAGGGCGGCGACAGCGGCTGGCGTGCCGGCTACCAGTACGGCACCGCGTACCACACCCCCGGCGTCAAGCAGGGCAACCGCGGCCCCTGGAATACCGAGGGCATCTGGCACCTTGCGGACGACAAGGAACTCGCCCCGCCCGCGTACGTGCTGCCGCCGCTTGCCCACTTCGGTAACGGACCCGCCGGCATCACGCACTACCCCGGCGTCGGCCTGAGCGATCGCTACAAGGATCACTTCTTCGCCTGCGACTTCACCTCGAATCCTGGCAACAGCGTGATCCACAGCCTCGCGGTGAAGCCGAAAGGCGCAAGCTTCGAGGTGGTGGACCGCCACGACTTCGTACGAGGCATGGTGCCGACGGACTGCGAGTTCGGCCCGGATGGTGCCTTCTACTGGAGCGACTGGGTCGGCGGCTGGAGCCCGCCGAACAAGGGCCGCATCTTCCGTGTGACGGACCCCGAGGCGATGAAAACATCCGTCGTCGCGGAGTCGCAGAAGCTGATTTCCGAGGGGATGACGAAGCGCAGCGTGGAGGAGTTGGCGAAGCTGCTCGGTCACCCGCACCAGCAAATAAGGCTCGAAGCCCAGTTCGAACTCGCGGAGCGGGTGCCAAACGAGGCTGTGCAGACGTTCGCCCGAGCAGCAAGCGCGGCGAATACGAATCGTATCGCTCGATTGCATGGCATATGGGGCCTCGGAATGGTCGCGAGAAAGAACCCCTGGGTCGCGCAGACCATCGCCGTTTTTACCGGTGACTCTGACGCCACGATCCGTGCGAGTGCCGTACATGTTTTGCCCGGTGTGCCGTCGATACTGTTCTCTCCGAACGACGAAAAGACGCGTGCAGAGGTCCTCGACAAAGTTGACAAGCTCCTCTCGGACGCTGATGCGCGGGTGCGAGCCGAGGCACTGGTCGCTCACGCGAAACTGTCTAACTACGCCCTGACACTTAACCCGGCTTCCGAGCAGGCAAGGTTTAAGCCGGTGTTCGAACTATTGAAGTCGAACAACGACACTGACGCGTACTTACGTCACGGCGCCGTGCTCGCGCTCGCGGAACTCGCTGGCAACCCGGTCGATCTGTGGAACGCCTGGACGCAATCGAAGGAAAAGTTCGATCACCGAGCCGTCCGCCTCGGCGTCCTGCTCGCGCTGCGTCGACTTCATAACGATAAGTGCGCCGAGTTCCTCACCGATGCTGACGCCAAGATCGCAATCGAAGCCGCGCGCGCCATCCATGATGAGCGCATCGAAGCGGCCCTTCCCGCACTCGCCGCTTTCACAGAAAAGCCCGGCCAGCCCGATGCGATCGCTTTCCGTGCCCTCTCGGCCGCGTTCAAGCTCGGCACGCCAGAGCAGGCCGCTCGCATTGCGAACTTCGCGGCGCGGCCCACGGAAGCCGATCACGTTCGCGCGTTCGCGCTCAAGCTTCTGGCGGATTGGGAGAACCCGCCGCGGCGCGATCACATCACGGGGCTCACCGTTTCCTTGCCCGCTCGCCCTGCAGAGATCGCGGCGGCTGCATTGAAGCAAGTGATCGCGAAGGTCTTCGCAGGCTCGGATCTTGTGCGTTCGGAAGCGGTGAAGACCGTCGCGAAACTGTCTCTCAAGGATGTCGGTCCTCTGATGGCCGCGATCGTGAAGGATGAGACCCGCCAGGCCGGCATGCGTGTTGAAGCCCTCTTCGCCCTCGCGGCCCTGAAGGATCCCGCGGTGAAGGAACTCACCGCCATCGTGCTCGCGTCGCCCGATGCCAGGCTTCGTGCGGCCGGCCGCATCGTGAAGGCGAAGTCCGACCCGGTCTCCGCAGCAATCGAGCTTCCGAAGCTACTCGACGACGCCAGCGCGACGCTCGTCGAGAAGCAGGCCGCGTTCGCCGCTCTCGGCTCGCTTGGCGAATCGAAGGCCGCGGATGAAGCTCTCGCGGGCTGGCTTGATCGACTCAAGGCCGGTCAGGTTCCCACAGAACTGAAGCTCGACGTTCTCGAAGCGGTGAGCGCACGCACCTCGCAGCCCAAGTTGAAGCTGCACGCGCCGCTGGGGAACAAGGCCCGTGCTTACGACGACGCGAATCGTTCCGCAGCAGCCAAGGCGCCGCTTGTGCGTTACGACGACGCTCTCGCCGGCGGCGACGCTGACCGCGGCAAGCAGATCGTGATCGCGAACGCCGCCGTCTACTGCCAGCGCTGCCATCGCATCGACGGCCAGGGTGGCGACGTCGGCCCCGTGCTCAACGGCCTCGCCGCCCAGGCCGGCAAGGATCGCGAATACCTGCTCGAATCGATCGTGATGCCGACAGCCAAGATCGCGAAGGGCTTCGAAACGGTGAACCTCACCCTCGCCGACGGCCGACAAATCTCCGGCATCGTGAAGGCCGAGGACAAGAAACAAATCCGCCTGATCACCCCTGAAAACAAGGAGATGGTGATTTCGGTGGACGATGTAGAAGCCCGCCGCACCGGCCCCTCCGCGATGCCGGACGACCTGCACAAGAAGCTGAGTCGGCGTGAGTTGCGGGACGTGGTAGAATTCCTGGCGAGCTTGAAGGAACCTGCGAAGCCATGAGGTGCGGTATGGCGGTGATGGTGACCGACCCGATCATCGAAAAGCAACTTCGCGATGCGTGGACCGAGGACGACACGCGCCGTGAAGAAGTGTGGGAGGGAGTCCTCGTCATGCCGCCGATGGCCAACACCGAGCATCAAATCTTCGTGATGAAAGTCGCTGCGGCCTTTTCGAGTCTCGTCGACCGGGATGCGGGCGACTTCGTGCTCCCGGGCGGCAACGTCAGCGATCGCGACAAGGGCTGGCTGTACAACTATCGCATCCCGGATGTCATTGTCTGCCTCGCGGGTGGCGTCGCTCGCAATTGCGATACGCATCTGGTGGGCGGTCCCGATCTTCTCGTCGAAATCGCTAGCCCAGGTGAAGATCCTCACGCAAAGCTCGTCTTCTACTCTCAGATCGGAACACGGGAGCTTCTTGTTCTTGATCGCGATCCCTGGGCCCTCGAACTCTTCGAGCTTCGCGGTGGGAAGCTCGTCTCCGCGGGCCGATCGGACCTGGCGACTCCCGCGATCCTGGCCAGTGGTGTCTTACCCGTCACATTCCAGCTTCAGCCAGGGAAAACCCGGCCCGTGATCGATGTCGTGCAAAGCCAGACCGGGCAACGGTGGACGGCGTGAGCGCCTCCGCGTCTCGTCATCGAGAATCGCCATCTTGCTCCTGCGGCGAGGGAGATGAGGCAGAGTGATTCGCACTCCCGTTCTCTTTCAGTCCGCCCTCCGGTATAATTCCCTCGCCGCCTCATTCGATCCTTCCTCCCGAGTTGCCTGTGGACTGGTCTCCGCTCGTTGCTTTCCTTCGCACGCACGATCGGCCTCTGCTGATGACGCACATCCGCCCTGATGGCGACGGCCTGGGTGCTCAACTGGCGTTGGCGGATGCCCTCAAGGCTCAGGGAATGCAGCCTCGGGTCTGCATCGCCAGCGTGCTGCCGCCACGGTATCGGTTCCTCGATCCGGATCGCAAGGTCATTGAAGACTTCCGCAAGCCGCTCCGCCCGCTCGACGACTGCAATGCCATCGTGGTGATGGATACCGGCACCTGGAATCAACTGGGGGACTTCGCGGAGTATCTGAAGGCGTCGCCGTTGCCGCGGGTCGTGATCGATCACCATCGAACCCAGGACGATCTCGGCGGGCAGGCGTTTGTCGATATCGATGCTGAAGCGACCGGTCGGCTCTCGTTTGAAATCATCGAGGCTCTCGGTGCCCCGCTGAGCCCCGCCGCCGCGAACCACCTGTTCCTGGCACTCGCCCACGATACCGGCTGGTTCCGCCACTCGAATACCACGCCCGCCACCTTCGCCCTGGCGGAAAGGCTCACCACGGCGGGGGCGAATCCGACGGCCCTGTACGAGAAGCTCTTCGAGACGTCGTCGCTGGCTCGCTACCGCCTTGTGGGTAAGGCGCTCGAGCGCTTGCAGACGCGAGCCGGGGGGCGGATTGCCTTCACCGAGATCCTCCTCGCGGACTATCCCGCCACCGGGGCTGTGCCGGGCGACACCGAGGACATGATTGACTATCCGCGAAGCATCGAAGGCGTCGAGGTCGCACTGCTCTTCATCGAGCAGGCCGATGGCGGCACGAAGATCAGCTTCCGCTCCAGGGCCGCGGATGTGTCCAGGCTCGCAGAAGCCCTCGGGGGCGGTGGACACAAGCTCGCCGCCGGTGCAAGGGTGAAGGAATCTCTCGCGAGTGTTCGAGATCGAGTCCTTGTGGAAACCCAGAAGGCATTGGACTCGTGAGCCCTCGCTTTCGCGTCGGGCTGGTTACGCATTCCCATTTCGGGAGACCCACCATGGCCGAACCCTTTCCTGTGGCGCCGCGCTTCACCCTCCGGCAGCTGCCGCTGCCCGCGAAGCTCGTGCTCACGGTGTTCCTCCTCGCCGTTGGGCTCGGCTACAGCTCGGCGATGATTCAACTGCACATGCAGCACTCCGATCGCGATGGCACGCCGATGCCAACGATCGCGAATGTCATCGCAGTCTTCGCGGGCAAGAAGAAGCCCAGCGAATCGAAGACGGACGAGTGCTGCCGGCTCGAAGCACTTATCCGCGGCGCTCGCGAGGGCGGCATGACTTCGAAGAACATGGCGCCCGCGTTCTTCGTCGAGGACGGTGCGGAGATCGAGAACGATCCCTCGCTGCTGCCGAAGCTGGCCGATCAGCGCGAAGGCGAGCGGAATGTCATCATCGCCTGGATTCGCAGCGCGGATGAGTCGCGGCGCCAGGCGTTCATGACGAACACCTTCAAGCTGCCGAAGGACCTGGTCGGCAAACCTCTGACGCAGGGCTATCTGAAGCCGCCGGACCAGGTGTTGGTGCGATCGATCCTGATGGACCGCTGTGTTCGCTGCCACAAACCGGGCGGTGACAAGAGCGACGTGCCTCTGACGACCTACGAGGACTACATCAAGTTTTTGCCCCGGGAAGCGGAGGTCAAATACGGCTGGGTGGACTCTGGCAAGCAGATGAGCCTGGAGAAGCTGACGCAATCGACGCACGCCCACCTGCTGAGCTTCGCGATGCTGTTTGCCCTCACGGGCTTCATCTTCGCCTTCACAAGCTACCCGACGTGGGTCCGCGTGATCCTCGCTCCCATCGTGCTGATCGCCCAGGTCGCGGATGTGTCGTGCTGGTGGCTGGCCCGTATCGAGGCGCCTTATGGGCCGCTCTTCGCCATGTGCATCCTTGGCACCGGTGCCGTCGTCGGAATGGGGCTGATAACGCAGATCGTCTTCAGCCTTTTCAACATCTACAGCCCAAAGGGGAAGGTCGTGCTACTGCTGCTGGCCCTCGCGGCACTGGCCCTCGGCGGCTGGGCGGCGACGAAGGTGATCCTGCCGTTCCTCGAAGACGAGAAGAACCGCCAGCGGGGTGCGGCAACGATCGAGGAGGGCAACAAGGAGAAGCCCGCGGTCCCTGTGGCCAAGGGAATCGAGCCCGCCAAGGCGGATGGGCCCCTGCTGGTGGTGCTCGACGGCAAGCACCCCGACGTCAAGTGGGGCAAGGCCAAGGGCGGCATGGTGCCTGCTCTATTCGAGAAGAGCGGCTCGGACTTCAGGAACGCCATCAAGGACGGTGATGAGGCGGAGAAGAAGAAGATCCTCGCCGAGCGTCAGGGCGAACACGCGTTCCTGGTCGCCTGGCTCAAACTGCCGAACGAGGCCCGCAAGGCCGCTTACGACGCAGACAAGCTCACGCCTCCGGCGGACCTGACAGCACAACCGGTGACCGCGGATTACAAGGCCGATGGGGCGATCAAGATCAAGACGATCCTGAACGATCGCTGTGTGAAGTGCCACGAGCCCGGAGCCGACAAGGAAGAGATCCCACTCGACACCTTCGAGGGAATCCTGAAGCAGCTGCAGCCCAAGGCAACGGACAAGTAACGGGACCGCAGAAAGTGGGACAACGAGAAAGTGGGGCAACGAGAAAGTGGGACAACAAGGTTCCCAGGCTCAAGGCACCGGCACGGCGAGTTCATCCACAACGCTGCCGACACCCAGGGTGTTCTGCGCGAGTTCGACAGCCCGGCGACGGCTCGCGGAATCGGGGACGATGCCTCGAAGCTTCACTTCCGTCCCTTCGGAAACGACCGCGAAGTCCATGCCTTCGAGGCTCTTCTCCGTCGACAGACGAGCCTTCACCCGGAGATCGAGCGAATCTGGCAGTTCACAGCGAAGGGCGTTCACGGGAGCGGCGATTCGCTCGGCCGGGGGCAGGGCGTTTCGAACCTTACCCACGGTCAACCGGCTGATCGACGCCAGAGCTTCACCATCCGAGGGCTTGAATCGGCTGCCCACGAACAGAATGAAGAGAGCCAGGATCACCAGAAAGGCCGCGATCGGCTTCATGGAAGGATGCTCGCGCAAGTCGAAACGGAAGGAAGCGTCCTAACTATGGAACGCGAACAGGGCCGCGCCAAGCGAATCGAAGAATTGTCCGAACAATTCCGTCCATCGCGGCCTTGTGACCTGCCGTTTGTACGGGATAAGATAAAGGCGAGCGGGGCCGCCCGATGCCGTCCCACCACACGGCGTCATTCCATCGGGAGGTAAGAACCATGAAGATTCACTGGAAGACCGCGACACTCGCCCTCGGGGCGGTGCTGGCGGCAGGCACGACCGCAACGGCCCAGGACCAAACGGTCCGACTGGGCGGTTCGGCGTCGATGTTCAAAAACGGCCTCTCGGCCGACACCATGACACTGGGCGGTCAAGGCACTCTTGAATCTGCTCGCGAAGCGGACAACGACCTCACCCGCGGCTATGGCCGTGGCGGCTGGGGCGGAGGAGGCCGTGGCGGCTGGGGCGGAGGAGGCCGTGGCGGCTGGGGCGGAGGAGGCCGTGGCGGCTGGGGCGGAGGCCGTGGCGGCTGGGGCGGAGGCGTTCGCATCGGAGTTGGCTTCGGCGGAGGCTGGGGCCGCGGAGGCTGGGCCCGAGGCGGCTGGGGTTGGGGCGGCGGTGGCTGGAACGGCGGCGGCATTCGCGTCGTTGTCGGCTCGCCATTCGTGAGTCCCGTCGTCATCTCAGGCTGGTCGCCTTCTTCATCGTGCTTCTACGGCGTCGCCGCAACGCCGATCGATCTGTCGACCCAGGCCGTGCCGCTGAACATGAGTGCCCAGGCGCCCCCGGTGCCGGTGATTCGCATCCCCGCGACGGTGCTCGCACCCCGGGCCCCCGCGACGGACAATCGAACCTTCCCCTACGACGGCGGGCCCAAGCAACTGATCCCGCAACCGCTTGACGCTCCCCGGGCCACACCCATACCGGAGCCGATCCCGCCGTCCGACAGCCTGCGAGTGGTGCTCAAGCGAGACGACCCCACGGTCGCCAAGCTGCAGTACGCCTACAAGGCCTACGGCGAAAGGTAAGTTTCACCTGGCCTACCTTCAACGCGGAGTCGTCAGAGCCGAGCGCTGGGATTGCACCGGCGCCTGGCTTTAACGACTCCGCTTTATTTGTCGATCCGCTCCCGACCGAGACATTTCCGGATCACCAGCAATCACCCCGCCCATCCGAAGAAGACTGCCCATTTTCGCAGGGCGCGTTCGTTCGCCTTTCTTCGCCAGGGCGCCGGCGTGCTTGCCAGGATCTCCCACTTGAGTCTCAATTCCGAGATCGTGGAAAGAATCCTCGAAATCCCCGGCAGGACCGTCAAAATCGATTCAAGTTCATCCTCCGGGGCGTCGAAACAACGACCAGAGACCATTCTGGCCATACAGGCCAGGTTGTCGCGCTTTCGGGGGGGAGCCGCGATGAATGACACGAAAGTTCTGCTCGAACGTATCGCTGCGTTTCGGCAGCGTCTGGACCGCAAGCCGACGACCATGGGCGTGAAGACGGATCCAACTCCGTCCGCGGAGCCCGTAAAGGCACCGGCGACCGTGGCGGGGCCAGTGTCCAAGGCGGCGCCAGTGTCCAAGGCGGCGCCTGCGACCGTCGCGGAACCGGTGTCCAAAGCGGCACCAGTGTTGAGCGCCATGACGATGACCACGGCTTCGGTGGCTGAGGCCGTGAAGCGGCAACCCGAGGCGTTCGACGCAGCCCTGCGTTCGATCGCGGGGCCAGGCGGCTTCAATGAGGGTCCGGCTCTACCGGTGCTGACATCGCGGGCGTACAAGCTGCTTCGCGATGCTCATGCTCTCATTGCCTGGCAGCGGAAGTTCAACTCGGACCCGGTCTACGCCGGCCTGGCCTCCGCTGCGGGGGAAGGGGCCACGACGGAAGCCCAGGCGGATACGCTGGTCTCCTATCACCGAGAGTCGGTCGCGATGATGGACTCCGCGATTCGCCTCGTGCAGTCGTTCCCTGACTCGCCGAGCGTGCAACTGAAGCTCTGCGATGGGCTCGAAGGCGTGCTCGATATCGTCAAGCAACGTCACTCCGTGCAGGAACGGGCCCTTCAGCAACGCAAGACGGACTTGCACCGCATCGATCGCCTGGCGGCGGTGTACACGGCCCTGCATCAGCGCCGCGCCGTGACGCTCAAACCGCTCGCGGCCCTGGCGGAAGAGCTTTTGGAAGACGCCCGGCAATCGCGGCCGCTGCGTTATGTCTACGCGGCTCCGACCTCCACGCTTGGCTACATCGGCGGCCTGTCGTTCCCGGCGCCGGCTCGCTTTGCCGCGGCTCGCGCCCTGAACACCGCCTTGATCGTCGCGAGGATCGTCGGCTTCGACTATGAGTGGGCCTCCCGACCACTGCTGCCTGTGGTGGCCGCTCTCATCAAGGACTGCGGGATGATGCGAATCCCCACCGAGATTCTCGCGAAGACGGAACCGCTGACCGCGGCGGATCGACGGCTGGTCGAGGAGCATCCCCGGCATGGCTCCGATCTCGTTCTTGTCCATCTCGCGGAATCTGCTCCCCTGGCGGAAGCGGTTGCCACGCACCACGAACGCCTTGATGGCACCGGCTACCCGATGGGCCTCAAGGGCGAGCAGCTCAAACCGCTCGCGCGAATGCTCGCGGTCGCCGACACGTACGCTTCGCTGAGCACCGATCGACCGGATCGCCCGGCCCACGATCCACGGACCGCACTGACGGACACGCTGCTTCTCGCCGAGCAGGGCACGCTCGACAAGGACTTCTGCGAATACCTGATCTCGCTGACGTTCTACCCGGTGGGCACCATCGTCGAACTGACCGACGGCCGCGTCGGCCTTGTGGCGGCGAACCACCCCAATCGCATGGACCCGCGGTCGTCAGCCCGGCCGGTCATCGCCGTGCTCGCCGAGGCCGACGGAACGATCTGCTCGCGTCCGGAGCACCTTGACCTCTCCGCGGTCGAACGTGGCGGCATCCAGCGAGCCCTGCCGGTGGAACAGCGACGAACCCTGCTGGGCCAGCGCTATCCGGACCTGGTGTGAGCAGCGATGGCCGTGAGGGGAGTTGCGAGTTCCCGGTGGCAAGGGACGAGCCTTCGACCATGCTCACCTACCTCAAATCGACAACACACCCCTGGGTGTCCTTGCTATTCCTCGTACCGCTCCTGGCAGCGTACGAGGGAGGCATCTTCTACCTTGGCGGGGATCGCACGTACGTCGCCGCCCAGGCGGATTCCTGGGTGCGAGGCATGCTCGAGAATTACGGCGCTGCCCAGGTCTATACGGCCCCGGCGGTGGTGATCGTGGTGCTGCTTGTCTGGAGTTGGTGGCGCTGGTCGGATCGTCCGGCAGACCCGATTTCGACCTGCTTTGGCATGGCCTTCGAGAGTGCCATCTTCGCGTTTTTGCTCTGGCAGTTCAGCCGGAATTTCCAGCCGATCGTCGAGCACTTCGGCCTGCGTCTCGAAGTCGCCGCCCGTCCGGTGGCGGCGGCCCAGGTGCTCACGTTCGTCGGCGCGGGAATCTACGAGGAAGTCCTCTTCCGCCTCGGGTTGTTCACGATCCTGGCGCTCGTGCTGCGAACACTGATGCTGCCCGGTGTGGTGGCGATCACCCTCGCGGGGGTGCTTTCGGCCCTGGCCTTTGCCGCGGCGCATCACGTCGGTGAGTTCGGCGAGCCGATGCAGCCTTACGTCTTTCTCTTCCGCTTCCTCGCAGGTCTTTACTTTGCGGCTCTCTATTCGTTTCGAGGCTTCGGCATCGCGGTCGGTGCCCACGCGGGCTATGACGTCCTCGTCGGCGTCACCGTCCGCTGACTGGTGGATGGGAGAATGGGAGAATGAGAGATGGGTGGTAAAAGTTTAGCCGCGACGCGGAGGCTTCGGAGCGGAGCGTGAATTCGACGCTCCAGTTCCGATCTCCGAGTGGCGGCATGACCAGATTTGTCAGTTCACATCTTGGCAAGTCGACGGCGGATCGACCCGAACATACAGCTCCCAATACCGACGGCGGCGAGCAGCATGGCCGGGGGTGCGGGCACCGGGGTCGGCGGCGGCGGAACGACGGCCTTACCGCCGAAGCGGGGCCCGCTGGTGGAGGTGCCGTACTGGAACAGCACGTTACCGATGTTAGCCGCGGCGAGGTTGCCGCTGAACGTGAAGGTGAACGTCGCGCTGTTCTTGCTCAGCCAGCGATTCTGCACCCCGCCGTTGGGGCTGCTGCCGAAGCCCACCTGGGAGATGAGGCCACCCGCAAGGCCATCGGGAGGGTTGCCGGAGATCCCTGAAGGGTTAAAGGAGCTGAAAAGGGGACCGTTGGGGTCGATGATGTTCGGGGGGCCGAAGAGGCCGAAACCGACGGAGCTCACGCCTTGATAGGAACCGGAGCCCGAGGGATTGAAGCCGGTGTTGATGCCGCTCTTCGCGGCCCATTCTGCGCCGATGTTGGTCGTATTGTTCGTGTACAGGGTAGAGCCGCTGAGCAGCTTCAAGGAGCCAGACGTGACGCTGGCGGAGGTGGGCGTCAGGGCCACGCTGTTGTCGCTGAAGTAGATGGCCGTGAGCACGTCCGTCGGCATGTTGACGCCGGAGGTCGAGGTGTTCGCCAGGGTCAGTGTCAGGGTGTTGCCCGTAATCGAAAAGGTCGCCGAGGCCGCAAGGCTACCGCTTGAGCCGGTAAACATGATCGTGTCTGCCCGAGCCGAGCTCGCGAGACCGATCGAACACACCGCGGCCAGAAGCAGAGGGACGGGGCTAAACCAACGCATGGGGTAATCTCCTGATACTTGTTCTACCGAGAGCTCGTCGTTCGGAACCCGCGGCACAATTTGACCTGAAGGGCAGGTCGAGGCAGGCTTCAATCCGTTGCCTAGAATCCTACATTTCCTACAACCGATCGCAAGCCCATAATCGCCAGGATCAAACAACTATTACAATACCTCAAAATCGGCAGAGCCGAACTCTCATAATGCTCATGCGACACGGGAAAATATGGGGGTATTTCAGGCGAAAGAGGAAATAAGGGCTGCGATTCAGACGTTTGGACACGACCCAGTCGATTCCCAGGAGTTCAAAGATGCGCGGTTGGCTTCTCATTTCGATTTCGATCTTCCATGGACTTTCAACCCTGTCTCACGCGGCGGATGCGACGCCGACTGTGGGTGAAGAAAAGGCGATGGCGGAGATCAAGAAGCTAGGTGGCACGGCGGAGATCGATCCCGAGCTACCGAGCGAGGCCCGCGTCAAGGCGACCTTTCCCGCCATGACGGATTTGCAGCTGGCAGGCCTCAAGAAGATTGAAGCTGTCGGCGCGCTCACCACGGGCGATGTCCGCCGGGCGACGGATCGCGGCCTCGGCAGCCTCGCGGCGCTGCCCCACCTGCGGAAGCTCACCCTCAGCCAGTCCGCGGCGACGAATGCCACGGCGGCCGTCCTCGACGATTGCAAGGAACTAAGGCTCCTTTACCTGGGGAACGCTCGCCTCGGCGACGCGGGGCTGCTCGCCTTCCAAAAGCTCACCAAGCTGGAGGTGCTCGACGTCTCCAACAACCCCGCCATCACCGATAAAGGACTGGCCCACCTCGCCCAGATGTCTCGGCTCGAACAACTCTACATTGGCGGCACCGCGATCACGGATAAAGGGCTCGAAGAGCTTCGCCCGCTGGAAGGGCTCACGAGGCTGCATGTCACCAACACGATGATCACGAGCCCGGCCGCGGAGGCTTTCGAGCGTTCGATGCCCAACCTTCGCCAGGTGCGGCGGTAGTTCGATCGCCCCCGGCCTCCGAGGTTCGCCATGGCCCATCGCTTCGATGCCACGCCCAAGGACATCGTCGCCGACCACCCCGACGACTTCGCCCGTGTCTTCGGCTTGCCGGTGGAGGGGCCGGTGACGGCGCTGAACGTCGATCTCTCGACGATCTCCGCGGCCACCGACGTGGCTCTGGGTTTTGGTCAACCGGTCCGACACGTCGTCGATCTCAACTTCCAGTCGGGGCCGGATGTCGGGCTGCCCGCTCGATTGCATCTGTACAATGCGGCTCTGCACTCGCGTCATGGCGTCACGGTACAATCGATCTTGATCTTGCTGCGGAAGAAGGCGGACGCGGCGGAGTGGACTGGAAGAATGACTTACGGTGAGAGGGATGGTCGAGTAGAGTTTGGGTATCGGGTGATCCGCCTTTGGCAGGAACCGGTGGAGAGCGATCGTCGGCTTCGGGATGTCGAGAATCGTGCCGAGGCGATTCGCTTGATGACGGCCTCGTACATTCTCACCGGCCTCCGCGTCGCGAAGAGCGACCTCGCTTCTATTGGTCAGGGGATCGGACTCATGCAAGAATCCACAGCCTTCGACGAAGCGATCGAGGAAGGCGAACTTCGCGGTAAGATCGATATTCTGCTCCGAATGGGGCGCAAGCGTTTTGGTGTTTCCGAGGCGAACGCGGATGGGAAACTCGCTGCGATCCGAGATTTGGACCGTCTCGATCGATTGGCCGATTCGATCCTCTCAGTCGATTCCTGGCAGGAACTGCTGGAGACGCCCTGAAATCTTTTGGCTTCCCTTGAACGATTCTCCCGACACTTCTCGAGCTTCCCATGCGAACTGTCCGCGTCTCGATCGCCATGCTGCTGTTGGCTTCCACCGCCCCCGCCCAGCCGCCGGTGCATATTGCTGCGACGGATCCGCTCTCGCCCGCGAAGGAGCGTGAAGCGCTGACGGTGCCCGCGGGCTTCGAGGTGCAACTCGTCGCGGCAGAGCCTGACATCGACAAGCCGCTCCAGTGCGCCTTCGATGCGAAGGGGCGGCTCTGGGTCAGCACCACGCGGCACTATCCCTTCGCGGCGCCGATCGGTCAGGGCACGGACAAGCTCTTCGTGCTCTCCGATTTCGCCCCGGATGGCAAGGCTCGGAAGATCGAGACATTCGCGAACGACCTGAACATCCCCATCGGCGTGCTGCCGCTGCCCGACGCCAAATCCTGCATTCTCTACAGCATTCCCAGCGTCTGGAAGTACACGGACACCGACGGCGATGGCAAGGCGGACAAGAAGGAAGAACTCCTCACCGGCTTCGGCCAGGACGACACGCACGGCATGGTGAACTCGTTCACCCTGATGCCCGATGGCTGGGTGTACGCGACCCACGGCTTCAAGAATCAGAGCGTGGTGAAGGATCGGGCCGGGCACACCATCACGATGAGTTCGGGGAACACCTTCCGCTTCCGACCGGATGGCAGCAACCTCGAAAACTTCACCTTCGGCCAGGTGAACCCGTTCGGCCTGGCGGTCGATCCGTGGTTCAACCTGTACACGGCCGACTGCCACACGAAGCCGATCACGCAGCTGATCCGCGGGGCCGCGTATGCCAGCTTCGCGAAGCCGCACGGCGGGCTCGGGTATGCTCCGCACGTCACGGACCACAGCCACAACAGCACGGCGATCTGCGGCCTCGCTTGGTACGACGCCGACCATTATCCCCCCGAGTACAAGGGCCGAATGTTCCTGGGCAACGTGGTCACGAACCGCGTCAACGCCGACGTGATTCAGTGGAAGGGAAGCACGCCCGTCGCGGTGGAGCAGCCGGACTTCATCGTGAGCAAGGATCCGTGGTTCCGCCCTGTGGACATCAAGCTCGGCCCGGACGGGGCCATGTACATCACGGACTTTTACAACCGCATCATCGGCCATTATGAGGTGCCA
>Ga0105046_10004878_pt1 | contig 21313 bp, 15 predicted proteins | sample MAT03_FD_78385 | JGI IMG/M metagenome (GOLD analysis project Ga0105046, IMG submission 78385) | Freshwater microbial communities from Lake Fryxell liftoff mats and glacier meltwater in Antarctica - MAT-03 (megahit assembly) | ecosystem: Environmental > Aquatic > Freshwater > Ice > Liftoff...
CAAGTTCGACTCTACCGAGTACTAAATACATATTTTATGATCCTCCCAGGCAGGCAGGAGGTTTTTCGATGTTGCAAAATAACATATTTTTAGAAAATATAGGAATGATCGGAGCATCAGGAAATATAACTTTCAAACCAGGAGACACATACAATATTAGTTATGCTTTCAGTTTCCACCAAGATGCTGATGCTACTGCAGCTGATGCACATCTAAAGCATGTTGATAAGATGTATGATGAGGTCCCGAAAATTCGCAATTACTACAACAGCAATTTTGAGTCTTGCAATCCACCTACATATTGTTCGGGTACTGATTGTGTGTGGCCGGGAGATATGGATAAGAACCTACAAGTAGATTATCGAGACTTAGTTTATCTGTCAGTAGGCAATGGGTCAAGTGGAGCCAAACGCAACAATATGACTCCATGGAATTGGTATCCACAGTCGGCAGACAATTGGTCATTAAGCAGCCCGAACTCAAATGTAAATTTCAAAAATCTGGATGCTAATGGAGATGGGAAACTGGCATGGAAGGATGAGGAACTGGTCATTCTGGCAAACAAGAATAAAACTTCAAGCGGCGGGCCATTGAATAAACCTAATCTCTCTTTTGGGCAAGGTATCAGTTTGGATAGGAAATATGTTGGTCTTGCTAAAGACACAATCCTTAAAGGTGGTTCGACCGCACTTGTCAATATCAATATAGGATCAAATATAGATATTCCTGATCTTGCTGGTATTGCGTTCAATATCAGTTATGATTCTTGGGTATTTTATGATGACTACACAAGCTACTTGATGTTCAAAAACTTTCAATCTGATACCTCGGCATTGAATACCTATAAATTTACTGATATTTACGAAACAGAAAGAAGAGTTAACTTTGAGAGTGTCTGGGTCCGAAATGATTCGCAGGATAAGGATCCCAAGGGTATGATGTCAAGACTTTTATTAAGGCTGAGAGTTGAAGCCTTGGGCAATACAGGAGTGGACACAACTTGGATTGAAATATCGGGAATTCGTGCAGTGAAAACGAATGGGGAGATTGTATCGATTGGAGCAAAGTCTATTCCTATCTTGTACAAAAGCAAATTCTCAGTATCTACCAATGAACCCAACATCAGTGGAAACATACTTGTTTACCCCAATCCATTAACTAGTGATCGACTAAACATTGAAACAACGGAGACCATAGAAGCTTACCGAATCACAGATATGTTGGGCAGGGAGATTATAAACAAGCAGCTTGCAATTGGGTCAAACAGTATCGAGTTGAACATAATGCCAGGAGTCTATGGATTGGGATTATTGACTCAAAATGGCTGGATCAATCAAATGTTGATAAAACAGTAATTCAAGTACCTTAATTTACTATGGCTTAGGAATAAATAACTTAAGCCATGCTTTTTAGAACAGGTATGTGCTTTGGGTCGACGAAAATCTTTGATTTTGTCGACTTTAAAGTCCTGATATTTAAAAAATCATCAGAGGGTTAACCTTCTACTATTCTGATACGAGCGTAGAAGTCGTCAGACCCGACAAATTCTAGGAATAACCAAAAATTTCTTCGATTCAGCTTTAACGCTGAATTTGGGTTTAATAAAAGTGAAATAATGTAAAGTAGTTTACATTATTTGCCAATTAATTCTATTGACAACTGCTTAGAAGGCAGTAATTTTGTGTATACATTTTTGATTATGAAACTGCTAAAATTTTGTTTGATAGTAGCATTTACATCTTGTTGTGTAACGCAATCAATTTACGGGCAGTTTAAACCATGGGCATCAACAAGTCTTTCAGGCAATGATGTTGAGGTGGAGGTATCAGTATTTGGTACTTTGGGACAAAAGTTTGGTAAGGACAAAATTGAGTATGGGTTATTCAAAAACGCAACTCAAAATGGATTTCCTGTTGCTTCTCCATTTGAATTGACCGAATTGTGGATGGGATGTTTTGATTCAAAAGGCAGCATTCGATTTGCCTTAAGAACAGATAATGTCAACAATAATGAAGGTTTTAAGTCTGGATTACTTTCTGTGGATGGTAGTATAATTCAAGGATCAAGCGACTTGTTTAATCGAGTATGGAAAGTGCACAGAATAGAAATTGACCAGCTGAAAAAAGATTGGCAGGACAACCAAGTAATTGAAGGAAATGTATCTGATGACATAAAATATTGGCCAGGTAAGGGGAATCCTTTCTTTGCAGCAGATCTCAATTTTGTAATTCCTGATCAGCTATTGGCTCCGTTCTACGACCGCAACAACGATGGTAAATACAATGTGTATGAGGGCGATTTGCCAGAAGCCAGTCAAAATAATCCAGGAATAGTTTTTGAAGAATTGTGTTGGAGCACATTTTATCACCATTTCATGTTGTCAAATACACTTGATGAACCAATACCAACGCAAGTGTGCGTTGGCACATTCACTACATTGTGTTCTGATGAAGCTTATATCAACAAAACAGTTTTTCAGGATGTTATTATCAAAAACATGAGTAATGAGGCCATTGATAGTTTTTTTGTAGGTACTTGGTCAATCCCTAAAATGGATGCCGAAGGTAAATTTTATCAAATGTATCTGGGAACTTTCATTGATCAATCAAGTCAATTTATCTATGGTACCGAACCAAAACTGTCCAACAATTATGCTTTTTCAGAAGCCATTACTTTGCTTAATCAAAAGTTGACTAGTTCGATCGTTTTTTTCAACGTAATAGGCAATAATCCTCCTGCCATTGAAGATCCAACAAAAATCAAAGAATATTACAATTATTTAACGGGCTCTTGGAGGGATGGTTCGCCCATCAAACCTGTAGGCTTGGGGTATAATCCAAGTTCTAGTTTGCCCGCTACCAAATATATATTTTATGATAACCCAAGGCAGCAGGGTGGCTTTTCAATGATAAATACCGGACTAAATGATTTCCGTCCTCTGGGTGCCTCGGGCAATATAACCCTCATCCCAGGTGACTCTTACAACGTGAATTATGCCTTTAGTTTTCACCAAGACGATGATGCAACTGCAGCTGATGCCCATCTAAAGCATGTGGACAAGATGTATGTCGAAGTGCCAAAAATAAGGAACTACTACAACAGCAATTTTGAATCTTGCACAACACCCATATATTGTACGGGTGGCGATTGTGTATGGCCAGGTGATATGGACAAGAATCTACAAGTAGATTATCGGGATTTGGTTTATCTATCAGCAGGCAAAGGCGTGACTGGTGCTAAACGCAATTATATCACTGCAACCAATTGGTACCCACAAACTGCTGACAACTGGTCCATAAGCAGCCCTGGATCCAACATCAACTTCAAGAATCTGGATGCCAATGGCGATGGACAACTGGAATGGAAAGGTGATGAATTGGTAATACTGGCCAACAAGAACAAGACTTCAACAGGAGCACCATCAAACAAACCTCAATTGACAGTTGGAGAGGGTATTAGTTTGGACAGAACCTACATATCAATAGCAAAAGATACCATCTTGAAAAGTGGAAATTTTGCCTTTGTTTATATCAATATTGGAACGGGCTTGGATATACCAGATTTGTCAGGTATTGCATTCAACATCAGCTACGATTCGTTGGTATTTAATGAAAAGTCTTCAGATTATGCAATGTATAAGGACTTTCAAACGGATACCGCTGCATTAAAAATATACCGCTTCAATGGCATTTATATTGCAGAAAAAAGAGTCAACTTCGAATGCGCATGGGTACGCAATGATGCTCAAGACAAGGATCCGAAAGGTAAGATGGCCAGATTATTAGTCAAGTTGAGAAATGACGCCTTAGGCAAGGGCGGTATTGATACTACATGGATTGAAATATCAGGAATCAGGGCAGTGAAAACCAACGGAGAGATTGTATCAATTGGTTCAAAGTCTATACCGATACTTTATTATAGCAAATCACCTGTATCTACCAATGAGCCCAATATTGGCGGAAAAATAATGGTATTTCCTAATCCTATGATCAATAACCGGTTGAATATTGAGACGCAGGAGTTAATTACAGCTTACCGAATCACAGATATGTTGGGCAGGGAGATTATAAACAAGCAGCTGGCAGTTGGGTCAAACAGTATCGAGTTGAACATAATGCCAGGAGTCTATGGATTGGGATTATTGACTCAAAATGGCTGGATCAATCAATTGTTGATAAAACAGTAATTCAAGTACCTTAATTTACTATGGCTTAGGAATAAATAACTTAAGCCATGCTTTTTAGAACAGCTATGTGCTTTAATATTTTGATGGGCGTGAATATACCAAATACTCATTGTGCTGCATTGTTTTGTACCTTTGTGTCGTGAAACCAAGAAAGCCAAGTTCCAAACCAGCCCCCAAGTCTAATTCTAACTTTTTGCGTAAGTCCAGACCTGCTGACCTTCCTAAAATAGATGAGCACAGAAAGGAAAGTTACAGATTGAACCATTATCTTTCCATGAGTGGTGTTACCAGTCGGCGTAAAGCAGTAGAATTGGTTAAAGAAGGTAAAGTAACCGTCAATGGAAATGTGGTAAAAGAGCCTGGTTACGAAGTTTTGCCAGGAGACAAAGTTCTATTGGAAGAAAAATCAATAAGGCCAGTGGATAAAAAGGTCTACATATTGATGAATAAACCCCGTGACACCATCACTACCCTAGATGATGAAAAAGGCCGAAAAACAGTAATGGATTTGATCAAAACAAAGGTCAAAGAAAGGATCTTTCCGGTTGGTAGGTTGGATCGTGAAACTACTGGATTGTTGCTCCTAACCAATGATGGCGATCTTGCACAAAAACTATCTCATCCAAGCTTCAAAGTAAAAAAATTCTACAAAGCAACTTTGGATAAAGCGATGACTACCGAAGATCTTCAGAAGATTAAAGAGGGATTGACGCTTGATGATGGTCCTGCCAAAGTGGAAGGTATCGATTATATCGAAGAAGGCCTTGCCAATGAAGTAGGTGTAGAGATCCACATTGGTAAGAACAGAATAGTACGTAGGATATTTGAACATTTGGGATACCAGGTAGAAAGACTGGATCGAACCTATTATGCAGGATTGACCAAGAAAGATCTACCCAGAGGTCAATTTCGGCAACTTACTGAACGTGAAGTCATTATGTTAAAACATTTTGTCTAAATTTTCTGCATCCACAAGTGCCTGACACAAATCATACCATAGCAATAGTAGTGGGAGCAAGACCCCACTTTATCAAATGCGCCCCATTGATTGAGAAACTGAATCAATTTCATGACATTGATATTCAGCTGATTCATACAGGTCAACATTATGATTATGCTTTGAGTGGAGCTTTTTTTGAAGAATTGTCTCTACCTAAGCCCAACTTCCACCTTAATGTTGGTTCCGCAGCTCAAGATCAACAGATTGCCCAGATTTTGCTCAAATTGTCTGATGTTTGGCGTGAAATAAATCCTCAATTGGTTATCGTAATTGGAGATACAAACTCCACAGCTGCAGCTGCATTAAGTGCCTCAATTCACAAAATTCCGATTGCTCACTTGGAGGCAGGATTGCGGGAGTGGAACAAGCAAATACCTGAAGAAATCAATAAGATTGTTACGGATAGTTTGACGGATTTGTATCTGTGCCCAACACCAAGTGCAGTTAATAATCTAAAGAATCAAGGCATTACCAAGCAGGTTTACTTGACAGGTGAAATAACCCTCGATTTGTTGGTAAAGCATCATATTGACCCCAATAAACTTTCAGATTTATTGTCGGAGTATGGTTTTTCACCAAAAGGATATTATTTCATGACCTTACATAGGGCGTCCAATACGGATTCTAAGGAAGCCTTTTATGAAATTATTCAGGCAATAAAGGAACTGAAGGAACCAGTCATTTGGCCTATGCATCCTCGCACAAGCAAAGCAGCCAAGGAATACAACCTGATGGAAGACTTAGTTGCCATTAAGCATTTGAAACTAATAGAACCGCTGCCATTTCACCCAACGCAGTTGTTGATATCAGCAGCCAAAATGGTTATAACTGATAGTGGCGGAATAATTCGTGAAGCCTACCATCACCACGTTCGAACGCTCATCATTGATAAGCAAACTGAATGGATCGAGATAGTAAACGAAGGTTGGGCCATCATTACTGGGCCAGATAAAGATCTGATATCGTACAATATTGCTAATTTCACAATACCGATTCGCCATTCCAATGTATTAGGGGATGGAGAATCTGCTGATCGAATAGCTAAAATCATTTATGAATTTATCTCCAAGTAGGAAAATACTGGTTCTTGCTCCACACACTGATGATGGAGAATTGGGCTGTGGTGCATCCATATCCCGATGGATTGCTGAAGGTCATGAAGTTTATTATGCCGCATTTTCGACTGCCGATGAGTCAGTACCAAAGGAATTTCCAAGCAATCAACTTGAAGTAGAGGTCATTGAAGCAACGGGGATGTTGGGTATTCATCCAGATCGATTGCACATATTTAAGTACGAAGTCCGTAAATTAAATTTTGTCCGTCAGCAAATTTTAGATTCCTGTATCGTGCTGCGCAATTCCATTCAACCGGATATTGTGCTGATGCCTTCAGGTAAAGACATTCATCAGGATCATGTTACTGTGCATCAAGAAGGCGTTCGTGCATTTAAGTTTTGCTCGATTTTGGGATATGAATTGATCTGGAATAATTTGAGTTTCGAGACTAATTGCTTTGTTACCATCACGAAGCCGCAACTTGAACAAAAAATAAATGCACTTAAAGCCTACAAGACTCAGGCGAGCAAACAATACATGTCAGCTGATTTTATCAACTCACTGGCAATAGTGAGAGGTACCCAAATAGGTGTTCCATACGCTGAAGCGTTTGAGGTGATCAGGTGGATACTGTAGGAGTTTCTTCAGCCACTTCCAGCCAAAAATTGTTGACACCAATGCCATTGATGATCAGCACAATTCCATCGTTGATCAGTTCGAGCAATGCCAAGAATGTCACGATGGCATGAATCCTGTTTTTGCATGATTTAAACAGGCTTTCACAATTCGTTTTCTTTCCCGGTTTTAATTTTGATTTTATAAAATCTTGTTGTTCAATGATGGTGTAGGGATAGTTATAAACCTTGTGTTCAATCTTTTTTTCTTGGAGATGAAGGTTGTTGAGCACTTTGGAGAAGGTAAGCATCAACTTATAAAGCGTCAATGATTCAAGTTCTTCATCTTGATTGTTCAATTTGGCAATCATTGCCAGTTCCATTTCTGTATTTCCTCGCTTGAACAAGAGCATACGTTGGTCTTCCATATTCGAGAACTCTTTGACAGCTTCTTTGTATTGTTTGTATTCCAGAAGTCTTTGAACCAGTTCCTCTCTTGGGTCCACTTCGGAACCATCGACATTCAATTGTTTGCGCGGGAGCAGCATCTTAGCTTTTATCTTAATCAAAGTGGCGGCAACCAATATGAATTCACTTGCAAGGTCGATGTTCAATTGTTTGGCATCCCTGATATAATCCAAAAAATCATTGGTGATTTGAGCTATTGGGATGTTGTATATATCCAGTTCATCACGCTCAATAAAAAATAACAGCAGATCGAATGGACCTTCGAATTGCGGTAATTTGATATTGTAAGTGGCCGGAGTATTGGACATGTTACAAAGGTAGAAACTTCATGTTAGAAGCCCACCATCATTTTCTTTTGTAATAAAAAATTGGTTGATTGCCAGTTCCAGCAGCTTCACTGCAAGTCAAAAATCCTGAAGTTGAAAGGTTAAAGCAGATGGCTTCTCCTTTTGTTTCAAGCAATGTGGGGCCTCTAGAAGGTAAATCAGAAAGGAGTTGTTGGCTCAAAGACACTCCAGGTTGATTGATAAAAACAAAAGTAGTTGTTAGCGTACGTAAGAGAGTACGGCGACCATCTGCGCTAATGCATGCTGCTGTAAGCGATTGAGCGGGGATCGAACCCAAGGGCGTTAAATTTAACAAGGTGCCAGAAACCATGGCATCGATTTCAAAAACATAGCTGGGATCTGATTTCGAGATAATGATTAACTTGCTTTCAATGGGATCATACATTAAACTTTCACTATCGTAGCTTCGAGCATCAGTGTATGAGAAAGTAATGGAAGTTAAATCGTCTGTTCCAAGGCTTTTTTCCTCGCCTGAGCTGAGTGTAGGTTCAATAATTTTATGTATTGAATAATTGGCTCGCTTAAAATCATTGTCTCCCAAATCACCAATAAACAAAGTAGGAGTGCCATTGAGTTTACCACATGAAATATCTTCAACATCGGTAAACGCAATATTTGTTGGCAATCTCAATTCGGCATATTTGTTGCCTAGTGTATCAATTAGGAAGAGTTTTTTAATACTGCCATCATTGTGGATCCAATAAAGGCCTGGGTTCATGATTGAAGCAACCATTCCACTCATTTCATCTGCAAAATTACCTTGTAATTTTCCGGTTTGCACCCCATTTTCCCATTCTACACTGAAAGCAGTATTCAAATATGGGTTGGTGGTATCCTCACCACAAGTAAACCCAAAACTAATGACGACCAAGAATAAGAAAAGGTATTTCATGCGTACAAATAAATTAATTCTGAAAGTAAATATATAAAAAACTGGCAACTTAACCAAAATCCCTTTACTTTTGAATTCTGAACATACTAAAAAATCCCTGAACTGATGATTCGAACAGTAATTGCTGAAGATCATTCTATCTTCGTTATTGGCCTAAAAAAAACCTTGGCCGAATTCACAGAACTTGATTTAATTGTTAATGCCATTGTAACCAACGGATTGGACTTGGTTCAAACCATTCAAGAACAGGAGCCAGACTTGTTGTTGTTGGACCTCAATCTGCCAGGCACCGAAGGACTCGATTTGATCCTCCCGTTGAAGAAGCTACGGCCCAAGATGCGTATAGTCGTATTGACTATTTACCATGATACCAAATTGGTCAGAGATGCATTCAAGAAAGGAATTGATGGATACATCCTGAAATCATGCAAACGAGAGGAGTTGTACAAAGGTATTCAGGATGTTATGAAAGGCAAAACATTCATGGGTGAAGGAGTATCGGCAACAGAAAGACCCAATGACGCAAAGCCAGGGATTGCAGCATATCAGGATTCATTCATGCGCAGGTACAACCTCACTGTACGTGAAATGGAAATATTAAAGATGATCAGTTCAGCAATGACGAACAAGCAAATATCAATTGAGCTATACATATCAGATCAAACTGTAGGAGTTCACCGAAAGAATATCATGCGCAAATTGGGCGTCAACAGCACAGCAGGATTGGTAAGGATGGTCTTGCAGAATAATATTGTGTAGGAGGAGTGGAAGAGTCTTGAGCTATTTTGAATTGGGGGTTCAGGTAAGGTTTTTTTTTCAATAGGTAGCATTTGTAATTAACCCAAATGCCGCAATAGCGAATTTTGCTTCTGAGCAAAGCCTCGTACATCGCTGATAATATTTGATTTTATCGAGGTTAAACTCCTACGAGTCTGACACGAATGTAGGAGTCGTCAAACCCAACTAATTTCTGCAACGAACAAAATTTCGTCAATTTAGCGTCAGACTCTGAATTTGGGTTTAATTTTCAATAAAACAGGCATACATCCTATATTTTGAAAAACTTGAATTGATACTTGAAACTAAATTCAGCAATAGAAATGATCTAAAATTTACCATAATTATCTGCTCCAATTGCTTAATAGTAAATTAGAAAAGTTGGAATCGACAATAAATGACACTTGGGTTCACACCATAATAAAAATTTTGCCTAATTTGAGTTGAATTCAAATGGACTTAACGCTCTCATCAACACAGATAATCCGAATTATGAAGGTTTTTTTTAGAAAATTAATTTTAGGCAGACCAACTGTAGATAGAAAACCCACGGAGGGGGCCATTCAAAAGAGGATTCGAAACATTGAGGCTATTTTTAACAACGACCATGATGATGATATTGGTTTAGAAAAGATGCTAAGGTTGTTTTTGTCTATTTCTCAGCTCTTATTTTTGGGAACTTATGTCAAACAACTTTTTTACAAAAAAGGTATAGCCAAGCAGGAATTGGCCGTAGATATGTATGTTGTAGTCAAAGTATGCTTTCCAATAATGATCCTTATTACCAATACCCAACAGAATCATTTTTGTTACTTTCTGAATTTGTGGTTTTTGTTTGAAACAATGCTTTACGTTCCTGCTCAAATATTTGCATCAGATCTTTATTCAAGACCTCGATCATACAGACGCTCTATGCTTTTGCTGTTCTTAAATTATTTTGAAATTGTACTTTGTTTCGGTGTTATTTACGCGCAAGGCCAGTATCTCAATAGCCCATTTGTTGGATGGTTTGATCCAATTTATTTTAGTATAATGACCTCTGCAACAGTTGGTTATGGTGATTATTATCCAGTTACAACTTTTGGAAAATTCCTAGTCAGTGCTCAGTCTGTTTTGTTTTTGATATTTGTAGTGCTGTTTCTGAATTTCTACTCTAATAAGGTTGAGCACCATGGATATTTTGACCATAACAATGATCCTTTGTGAGGATTGGATTTGATTTCAATCAATCAGTTTGTAGCATTTCAATCTCTAAAATTTCATGAAATAAACATTACTTAAAGGATAGTATTTTCTAAGAAGGCAAGCTTCTTGAGGTAGTCTGTTGTGTAGTGCAAGCCTCTGCTTTCATGTCTGGTCATGGCACATCTGGTAATCAAATATCCAATGGTAATCAAATTGCGCAATTCGCAAAGTTGTGGTGAAATGGTTGTTTGATTATAAAGATCCTCTGTTTCACGATAAAGAATATATAATCTGTCCAATGACCTTTGAAGTCTTATATTGCTTCGAACGATACCTACATAGCTGCTCATAATTTCTTTGAGCTCTTTCAATGATTGGGTTATAAGGACCATTTCCTTTGGATCAGTAGTTCCCGCAGCATCCCAGTCTGGCACTCCCGCAATAAATTCTAAATGGTCAATGCTTGACAATATATCTTCACTGATTCGGTGTGCAAAAACCATTGCCTCTAACAAAGAGTTGGATGCAAGGCGATTTGCACCATGCAAACCTGTTGAACTACACTCACCACACGCATAAAGGTATTTGATAGAGGTATGTCCAAATTCGTCAACGCGGATGCCTCCACACATATAATGGCACGCTGGAACTACAGGAATCATATCCTTTGAGGGATCAATGCCCTTTGACAAACATCTTTCTAATATGGTAGGAAAATGTGATTTGAAGCCTTCAGAGTCAATATGTCGGCAATCGAGATAGACACAATCATCACCTCTGGTTTTTAATTCGTTATCTATTGCTCTTGCTACTATATCACGTGGTGCTAGCGAGCCCCTTTCGTCATATTTTTGCATAAACTCTTGGCCATCGATGGTTTTTAGAATTCCACCAAATCCCCTTACAGCTTCCGAAACCAGAAATACCGGATTGTCCCCATCAGGAGTATAGAGTGAGGTAGGGTGAAACTGAACGAATTCCATATTTTCAATCCTGCCTTTGGCTCTATAAACCATTGCTATACCATCACCACTAGCTATCTTGGGATTGGTAGTACTACGATAGACCTGGCCACAACCTCCAGTTGCAATGATTGTGTATCTTGAAAGTATCGTTTCGAATTTGAGTTTTTCTTTGTCAAAAACATAAGCGCCATAACAACAGATATCTGGTGTGACACGGGTTACTTGCCGACCCAAATGGTGTTGGGTTATCACATCGAGGGCAAAGTAATGCTCATGAATGGTGATATTGGGCAGGCTATCTACTTCAGCAAGCAGGGTGCGTTGCATTTCCCAACCTGTAAGATCCTTGTAATGCAGAATTCTATTCTCCGAGTGTCCACCTTCACGTCCCAAGTCATAGGTTTTGTTTTTTGCTTGGTCAAATCGGGCTCCCCAATCGATGATATCTTGAACGCGGGCTGGTCCTTCGTTGACTACAATTTCTACTATTTTTTTATTGCAGAGTCCGTCTCCTGCATCCAGTGTGTCATCAATATGTTTGGCAAAGGAATCCGTATTGTTGTTCCAAACGGCAGCAATCCCGCCTTGGGCATATCGGGTATTTGACTCATCGTCCTCCGTTTTGGTTAAGACCATAACATTCAAATCCTTGCGTGCTTTTGCAGCTTTTATGGCCAGGGTAAGTCCGGCTATTCCACCTCCTATTACTAAAATATCCGTTTTGATCACTTGTAGCTATTTAAGTCATGTAACTTTGGCAAATGTATGGCAATTATACAAGGATTTTAGGATGCGAATAATGCTTAATACCAGATTTCTGCTTGCCAATGGTATGGAAGGTATTGGTTGGTACAAATATGAGTTGATTTCGAGGATCGTGAAAGCGCACCCAGAGCATGAATTCATTTTTTTGTTTGATCGACCATTTCATGAAAAATTTATATTCGCCTCCAATGTAATACCTTTAATCAGTCCATTTCCGGCAAGGCATCCTATTTTGTGGTATTTATGGTTTGAGTATTGGGTTAAAAAACAATTGGCCAAATACAAACCTGATGTATTTTATAGTCCGGATGGCTATTTGTGTTTGGCAACTGAGGTGCCAACGGTACTCACCATTCACGATCTCGCTTATTTGCATGATCCAGAGCATATCAATTTTCTGGTGCGAAAATACTATGGTTGGTTTATGCCCAAATTTGCAGCCAAAGCTAATAGAATAATAACAGTATCAGAATTTGTAAAGCATGACATTGCAGAACAATTTCATGTCAATCCAGATAAAATAGTTTGTATTCACAATGGCGTCCGGTCAGAATTCAAACAAGGAACTGCGGAGGAAATATATCAAGTCAGATCACGATATACAGGGGGAAAACCTTATTTCTTGTACTATGGAGCCATACAACCACGCAAAAATATCCTGCGGGTAATTACAGCTTTTGAGTTATTCAAACAAAGAAATACTTCTGACATGAAATTTATTCTTGCAGGCAGGATGGCTTGGCAATCAAAGGAAGTTGTCCTAGCCATCAAGAATAGCCCTTTTTCTGCCGATTTTATCCACTTAGATCATTTGGGTGACGAACTCCCTGAGGTGGTCCGTTCAGCCTTTGCCTTGGTGTATGTGTCTATTTCTGAAGGATTTGGACTTCCAATAGCAGAGGCTATGGCATCAGGCGTGCCTGTCATTACATCCAATGTGAGTTCAATGCCTGAGGTAGCTGGCGATGCGGCCTTGCTTGTAGATCCAGCCTCTGTAAATGAAATCGAAGCGGCCATGACCAGCTTGTATATCAATCCCAATTTAAAGGCTGATTTGATAAGGAAAGGTCAACTTCAGTCATCCAAATTCAGTTGGGATCTTGCATCTGAAGAGTTATGGGCTCAGCTTGAAGCCATCATAAAATAGCTAATTAATTCTTGAAAATACCTTGGGAAAACCGATCGGCTGTTCTAAGTGCAGGAATGACGTCAATAAAAAATAGAAATTTCAAGCCAAAGTTGACATTGCCCTGTAAGCCGTAAATCACACTTGGACCACTAAAATAATTGGGTGATTCGCTAAAGTTCGAACTAGAAGTGGTATTGGTAAAAAATAAACTGATACTTGAACCGGGGCGAAATCGGTATATCAAATTGAGGTCAATGGTATAAAAACGGAATAAATAATCATGGAGAGAGGAAACACCATTAAAATCAACACCATAATTGGTGGAGGCAAGCTTTCCAGTTTTTCCATTCCCATCAGGTTCAATTAATCTCCAAAAACTATTGTGTTTTACATAAGACCAGTTGTGACTGTACCTCATAATAAAACCAAGCTCTTCATTGAACAAGTATTTTGCTATAATTCTTGGCCTAATGGTGAGCACATTCCTTCTAGCAAAGAGCAAGCCACCACTAGGGAAATTCTGACTATTTGGAGCCCATGAAAATATTGATATTCTGCCTTCATCATTGTTGCTGTAGTTGACATTTACTTCAGGAAATATACTCAATTTATCATTGAGGTTCAATCTGAATCGGGCATAAGCATTGGCAATATACCTTTCGTTTTGCTTAAACCCTGTAAAATCTACACCTGCGTCTACAGCTACAGGCTTACTGTAATCTGTCGAAATCCAAACACCAGTATTTATACTTGCAGGTCGAAAGTAATAAGTTCTGAAATCGAACAATCTTGGTTCAAAATAATCGTGTTCACCTAATGGCTTAATGCGGAAGTTGTAGCCATAGGCAAACCAAGATTTTAACAATTGGAATCCATCGCCACCAATGGTCAATGAATTGAACGTATTCGGATCAAATAATCTTTCATGAAGAATGTATAAACTCTTGTTGCCTCTTATATAAGGTCCATGAGGCAGCTGTTTGTTGATACTTGCACTTGCTCTAAATGATTGAATATTGGATCGAAATTGAATGCCGAGATCATTGATGTCGTAATTGGGGGTTTGGGCTAAATAAGATGCACTCCAACGGTACTTTCCCGCCATTTTGGCTATTGAAGCATTGGCATTGTGACCAAATACATCCTTGCCAACAAAATATTTTTGACTCGTTACCCATTTGGCCTCAACGAGATATGAATTGTCTTTATTCAGAAAGCGACCATCTATTCCAGTTACGTTGGAATCGTAGGCACGTCCTTCTTGAAGCAATGTATTGTTGATCAGCGCTATTGAGGAGTTATTTGCCAATGATTGTTCCAATACCAATACATTAAAATTACGTCTAGGTTGAAATTCTAACTCTTCGGTATTGAATTGCATAACTCCTCTATTTTGAGTTGCATTGAGCAGACCTATTCCCAAACCAGAATTAGTTCTGCCAGTCAGCTTTGCAGAATTTAATAGACGCGGTTGTTGAATCAAACTGCCACCTGTGAATTCCGTTTCACCTATCCTTCTGGAATAAAATAAATTTCCTCTATTGAACAAATCGACTCCTTCCGTAAAGAAAGGCCTGAAATCGTTATACCTTATTTCGTATGGTGTCAGGTTAAAAACAAAAAAATCTGATTGAACATCATTGAAGTCAGGTATCAATGTCATATCCAATGTAAAAGCATCGGTCAGGCCCAATTTGATATCCATTCCTCCAGTCAGTTGGTTGTTGTAAATTGATTGGTCTCGAGAATTTCTTCTTGCAAGCGTTGAATATGGTGAAAGTGCCAGACGCAAAGGTGTTTTAATGCCTGCTAATCCAGTTAATTTGCCACATTGATTCAGTAGCCCTTCCAAGTTGGGATCGATCTCAAACCAAGAAGATGTTTCACGAACTCGACGAACTTCACGAAAAAAGTTGATATTCCAGCTTTGAATTTCCTTCTTTGGAAAACGTAATACAGCATAAGGGATTTTTATTTCTGCTACCCAACCTGTAGAATCAATATTTGTTTGACTGAACCACACACCATCCCAATCTTTATCGTTGCTGGAACCATAAACACGAGAGTCAATTTGTACATTGGCGGCAGTCAAGCTGATGGAAAACCCATTGATACCTGATTCAAATGGATCAAATAGAACCTCGAAACGATCAGCATTGTAATCCCCATCTCTTTCCGAATTTTGAGCCATGATTTTGTTTGGCTCCGGATCATACATTCGAGCCCCTATATAAATGGCCTCATCATCATATAATATTCTGACATCAGTACTGAACTTTGAAGGCTTACCGGGATCGGGAGCCCTCTGGATAAAATTTAAGGATGGAACGGCATCTTTCCACTCCAATTCAGAAAGCCTGCCATTGATTTTTAATCTGCCAGTTGTTCGGGTTGCTACTGCTTCATTATTTTGTGCCTCGACTGGTGCCAGATACAAAATACCTGCAAGTGAGAATAATAAAGTAAATTTGAGCAGACTAATGTGGCGCATGGAATGGAAATACGGGTGCAAACATACCAAAGTTTAGTTTAGTTAGTTATAATATTAAGATGATGGATAAGTATTTTAAGACCAACATAGGAATTACAGCATTTGTTTTGGCAATGTTTCCCTTACTTTGCAATTGTCAGTCCGACGGATTTGATTTTTCAAGTCCATCCAAAACAATCACTCTGGTTGAAGAGTTGCGTGAAATATCCGGAATAACAAGGAGTGAAAAACCTGGAAATGTCTATGTTGTTCAAGATGAAATTGGCAAAATTTATGAACTGGAGCTGGCAACAGGAAAAGTACTCAATACCAAATTATTTGAGTCTTCAGGGGATTTTGAAGACTTGTGTTTGATTTACCCTAAAATGTATGTTGTTCGCAGCAAAGGGGACCTTTATGAATTAGACTTAACAGAAAACTCACCTGCTAAAATATACAGAACTTTTCTCAATAAAGACTTTGACGTTGAAGGATTGTGCGTCAGTGGAAATAAGTTACTCGTGGCATGCAAAGGATTCCCAAATCCTCAAAGTGGCGACCCTTTGAAGAGATCGGTCTATTCATTTGATCTGACTTCTCAAAGTCTTGATGTACGCCCGGTATTTGAAATCACCAAAGAAGCATTGATTACACATTTGCGTAAATCTGGTGATTCTCCTGATATCCTCAAAAAACTGGAAGAAAAACCCTTGGAAATGGGAATAGGTCTTTCTGCTTTGGCTGTGGATCCAATCAGTAAGGATTATTATTTAATCAGCTCTGTTGGCAAATTATTAATGGTATTAAATAAGAATGGACAGATTACAAAGGTCAAACGGTTACCAAAGTCTGACCTGCCGCAACCTGAGGGATTGTACTTTGATGAAAAAGGAAATTTGTACATTTCATCCGAAGGAAAAAATGGTCCTGCAGTTATTCAAGCTTATTACAGAAACTAGCTCGTTATATTTTTTTCTGGCTTCGATTGAACCAACTACCTTTGTGGAGTATTGTTGTAGATATATAAAAATTCAGAATTGAATATTATGAGTGTTATAGAATTAAAAGTGCCCTCAGTGGGTGAATCAATATCAGAAGTTACCTTATCACGATGGTTGAAAAAGGATGGTGAAATGGTTGCAATTGATGAAGCAATTTGTGAATTCGAATCTGACAAAGCTACCTTAGAATTTCCTGCTGAAGCCGCTGGCAAATTGCAATGGGTCGCAGCAGAAGGAGATGATCTAAAAATTGGAGCTCTTGTAGCCCGAATTGATACTACAGCTTCGGCCAGTTCTGCACCAGCAGCAAATACGCCAACAGCCAAACCTGATGAACCAGTTAAAGCTGAACCTAAAGCAGCTCCTGCTGAACCTGCAAAAGAATCCTACGCTTCAGGATTGCCATCACCAGCCGCTGCCAAATTAATGAGCGAAAATCAGATTCTGGCTTCTGCGGTTACAGCAACCGGTGTTGATGGACGCATTCGCAAAGAGGATGTGATCAGCGCAATGGCTGCGCCCACAGTTGCTGCACCAATAGCTGCTCCAGTCGCAGTTGAATCAACAGTTAAAGCAGCAATTCCAGCTTTTTCGCGCAATGTTCATCGTGAAAAGATGACTAGAATGCGAAGAACTATTGCTGGTAGACTCGTATCTGCTAAAAACAATACTGCAATGTTAACTACTTTCAACGAGGTTGATATGAGTGCATTGCAAGGATTGCGCACACAATACCAAGATCGCTTTGTTGAAAAATACGGAGTCAAACTTGGTTTCATGTCGCTTTTCAGTAAAGCCTGTGCAAAAGCCCTGATGGAAATGCCAATGGTCAACGCTCATATTGATGGTGAAGAAGTGATCTATCATGATTTTGTGGATATTTCGGTTGCCATAAGCACACCTTCAGGTTTGGTGGTTCCGCCTGTTCGCAATGTTGAATCCTTGAGTCTTGCCGATATCGAAAAAGAAATAAAGAGTCTGGCCGAGAAGGCTCGTTCCAGTAAGTTAAGCATTGAAGAAATGACTGGGGGAACATTCACCATTACCAATGGAGGAGTATTTGGATCTCTGATGAGTACACCTATTTTGAACGAACCACAATCTGCCATCTTAGGTATGCATGCTGTAAACGATCGACCAGTTGCAGTGAATGGACAAGTTGTCATCAAGCCAATGATGTATCTGGCAATGTCATATGATCACCGTATCATTGATGGCAGCACTTCAGTTACATTCTTGGTTAAAGTGAAAAAGTATCTGGAAGATCCAATGAGCCTCATGCTCGGATTGTAATCTTTACTGAAACGTTAAATGCTTATCGCTTGATAATATAACGAGACAAAATAAGTCAAGTTTTTAAAATAGAAATTTTATACATGAAATCATGGGTTAACATTCGTTCAATAGCCATCATCACTATGTGTAGTTGTGCAGCTAATTTATCTCAGGCACAATCAGTTGACGAGATAAACCAAACCAAAGGAATTGAACACAGGCATTTGCCCAATAGTTCTATTCAGAAATTATTGCAAGCTGACAAAAACGGTATTTTATCAGTGAGAATCAAAGGTGGAAGTCTTTTGGTTTCAACTTCTTCTAAGTTGTTGCTGGAAGAATATGACAGTAAGTACGCCATCAAGAGATCCAAAGAGAGCCCTTTAAAATACAAGGGCAAACGACTCAACTTTGAAGAAGCATTTCTGCTCAAAGAAAAGTGTTACCTCTTTACATCATTCCCCAATCAAAAAACGGGATTGACCTACCTATTCGCCCAGAAAATCAATAGATCCAATCTTACAGTTGATAAAAAACTCGTCTTTTTAGATGAAATGCCTAGCTCTAATTTCAATTCATACGAGTTTTCATTTTCAATTTCACCAGATAGCAATTTTTTACTTGTGTATCAACCTCGCAAGGGAAAGAGGAATGAGCCTGGCAAGTACAGCCTTCGCGTTTTTGATAGCCAATTGAAAGAAAAGTGGAGTCAAGTTATTTCATTACCTGGCCGCCTCAGTAACAGCAGCATAGACCTCGCCCGGGTTGATAATGATGGAAAAGTTTATCTTTTGGTAAAAGCGCTAACTGACAATCGTGTCAATAGTCCGGAGGAATCATTGAATAAGATTGTTGCAATCAATGAACAAGGCATGGTTATCCAAGAATTTCCGATCAAATTAAATGGCCTGATCATCAACGGAGCCAACTTCAAAATCAATAATCAAGAACAACTGATTTGTGCCGGGTATTATTCGGAACGTGGTATCAACTCCGTCAAAGGCGTCTTTTATATGACTATTGATCTAGCCAACAACAAAGTTATCAATACAAGCGCTCAAGCACTTCCTTTCGATGTTGTTGCCAGGTCTTTGAGTGAACCCAAAAGAAGTAGATTGCGCAACTCCACACAAGCTGATCGAATGGAAGTGAAAGATGTTAATCTTGACCACATTATTCTGCGAGGCGATGGTGGAGCCATGTTGCTTGGTGAACAATTTGACAGTTATGAAATTTCGGATTTCGACATGATGACCAATATTCAATACAACCGAACAGTTTATGAATACAATGACATCATTGCCGTAAGCATCAACAGCAGCGGGGCAATAGACTGGGCATCGAGGATTCCAAAGCAACAAGTTACCACAGATGACAATGGTCGTTATTCTTCCTACATGTATGAAGTTACAAAGGATAAATTGTTGCTGCTTTATAATGACAATGACCGCAATGTTGGTGAAGGCGAAAGACCCATCAATCCAAGAAATTTTGATGGTTATTCTGGTGTTGTGGCATACAGCATCATTGATAGTGAAGGCCATGTCACAAGCGGAGGATTTACACGAAAGGAAGATGATGGTTTTATGATTCGTCCATTTTTATGCAAGCAAATAAGTCAGTCTAAAATGCTTGTGTTTCGAGAATTGGGAAGGAGATACTATTGGGGAACTATTTCTTTGAATTGATTTATTGCTTATTGAAGAGATAAATTTCCCCACTTTCATTGGTGAAGACTTTCGGAAGTTTTTCATGAGCAGTTTTGGCATATTCAGGCAGTTCATCCCAGTTCAATTCCGACAAATACATACTCATTCCATTGATGATGATATATTTGGTGCGATTGGAATTTTGATAGAAACTATTGTAATCTATGTACTGTACAAATTTAACTTGTGTAGAATCAAAACCTGTTGAATAATTTCCAATTCCAGTATTTACTGGGTCGGTGATTACTAATTTGTTGGACCCTTCTTGTTTTTTAACAAATTCGATCAATTCCTGTTGTTTGTGGTACTTTATGCCTAGGTTGTACTTGGCGTTTTGATAATAAATTGACAAAAGGCCAATTGAAACCAAAAAACCAATCTTCCAAGATCTATTCATTAAATGACCTAAAAGAACTGCCAAAATCATTGGCACGAAAAGGAACCATTGATTCTCAAATCCTTTCCATACACTCAAGGCCAATTGAGCGACTAAAATCAAAGCGGCTATTATTTTGTCTGTAATGCTTAATTGAGAAATGTACAACAGTCCAATCCCTAAGATGATAGCGCCCAAAGGTAAAATATACATAAAATGTCGGGCGTCATTACATAAAGGCACGTAGTCAGTGTAAGAAATTGTCATGAAATTAGCCAAAAACAGCAAGCTTATCCAACTACAAAAGATGAACTTCGTAGCAGCGGGCAGTTGGTAACTCTTGCGCAATAAAATGAGGAAACAAGCAGGTAGCAAATAGCCATTTCTAATAAATTCATACCAAAGGCTAGTCAGAACACGTTCGATTAATACTTTAATAGGAAGAACTTCGTAAGTGCATTTCCCTGTAAATCTGTTGTTAAAGATAGCCCGAACTCTCGCAAAAGCATCACCTAGTATCACCTGATTTATCAACAAATAAAGCAACGTAATCGAACCAATTCCGATAATTACATATTTCCAATAATTCAAATTTCGTTTGCGTTTCAAATCCCAAATCCAAACCAAAAAGAAATAGGGATAAAATACAAGAAAAGTTTCCTTAGATAAGAAAATGAAAATAAACCCGAATAAAAAAAACCTATTTCATTCCAATTTTTAGTGGATTTAATTTTTACAAAAGCAGATTGATAATAACTATAAAAACACAGTAAAAATCCAAACTCCGTAATAATATCGGGCATAGGTTTTTCAAGGTACATCAGATGCATTGGCATACAAATTAAGCCAATTGTAACCACGCTTTTAATCCAAAGGGGAATTTCATAAAGAAACGTCATTGCAATTTGTATGATTGCTATTAGAAAAATCATACTAACAATCATGTTGGCAAAATCAGTCACTCCAAATATCAAATAAGAAATGGCAAGTGGAAAGTACCCCAAATATCTGAAGGCATACAAATTTCCGTTGTGCTCGATGTGTCCGTTGGATAACATATGGGCCAGCCGACAATATTCCATTTCATCATAGCCAAAA
>Ga0105046_10004881_pt1 | contig 21303 bp, 17 predicted proteins | sample MAT03_FD_78385 | JGI IMG/M metagenome (GOLD analysis project Ga0105046, IMG submission 78385) | Freshwater microbial communities from Lake Fryxell liftoff mats and glacier meltwater in Antarctica - MAT-03 (megahit assembly) | ecosystem: Environmental > Aquatic > Freshwater > Ice > Liftoff...
CGGCGGCAATGGACCACTAGCGTCGCAGATGCAACGTTGCGAAGGTGGTTGTGGGGCGATGGGTTGCAATGGCGGCTGCGATATGTCCGGCGGTTACTATGGCGAAGGTGGCTGCGGCGGTTGCGGTGCCGAAGGCTGTCAATCTTGCGGTGGACTCAACAACTATCGATTCATGTGCTTGTTTTGCCGTGGTGAAGGCTGCAGCGTTTGCCAATCGATCGGTCGGGTAAATGTGTTGGCTTGCTTAAGGTCGTTACTACCCTACTCCGAAGCAGGCCTGTGTGCCCAACGTTGGTATGATGTTTCGGCAGATGCGATGTTCCTGGGACGCAATTCAGGGGGCCTAAACCAAGTATTAACCACCCGCGGTCGCTTCGACCAGAATCCGGTTGCAGTGCTGCGAGCAAGCGACGCCGAGGATGATGACCTAGAAGCGGGCGTTCGGCTTTCGGCTGCGTTCATCTTCGGAGCTGGTGGCAATGTGGAACTCACTTACCTTGGTGGTCAGGAGTGGGAAGATACTGCGATCGCAAGAACCAATACAACGACCACGATCGTCACGGGGGTGGGCGTCAATCAAATAACCAGCGTTGACGGAGATCTGTTCTCGGTTCTAAGCGGTTTCGGTGCCAACCCATTGAATGGCCAAGACGATACAGACAGATCTTTATCTCAGAGCGTGCGAACTTACAGCACCTTCCATAGCGCCGAAGTGAACTATCGTCGTCGAACGGTTGAGCAGTTCTGTCGATTCCAGGGATCGTGGCTAGTTGGCCTGCGATACCTGAGATTCGACGATGACTTCGGATACTTCATCCGAGGTGCCGATGACAACACGGCTGCTGGAAACTTGCCCCGGTTCTTCGACTACAACAATGGTGTCGACAACAAGATGTTCGGAGCCCAAGGCGGTTTCGATGTTTGGTGGAATGTAATCGCTGGTGTCAACCTAGGCCTCGGCGTGAAGGGTGCATGGCTAGACAACAATATTGACCGTCATTCTTTGGTCAACTCCAACTCGATAGGCCCAGGTGCAACTCCTGGAACCCTGATCATTGAAGACGGGATCAACAAGTCAACATTCATGACCGAGCTTGAAGCGACGTTGCTTTATCGAATCAGTCATTCGTGGACTCTGAAGTCTCAGTACTACTTCCTGACGGTTGAAGATGTTGCGTTTGGTGCTGATCTCAGCCCCGCTCAAAACGTCTATAGCCAGGGTACGATTCCGGTCAGCCCGATTGCGACCGACTCGTTGAATATCCAAGGTGTGGCGTTAGGTGCGGAATACATTTGGTAGCTCCGGAGACGACCGAACCACCGAAGGTTACTGCCTTTGGTGGTGCTGCAAGTAACGGCTTCATCCCCGTTTTCTTCTTTCTTGTCGGAGCGTAATCGCCTGCTTCCTAACGATGACTTGCACATCCGCTGGCATCGTGAAAGATCCATCGGAGACATGCGTGATGCAATTGTGAAGTCCGCGTAACTGTTGATCAGTCAGGTCCTGTCGCGGCCAACCCATCGCGACCCAAAGTTGATTCACGATCGATGCCATCAGCGGAAGTTCAACACCAGACCTCTGAACGATGACTTCACGATCGCTAATATGAACGTTTTGATCAATCCAGTCATTCGCTTTGTTTTTTAACGACCGCTGAATTTGAGATTGGTTTCGAATCATTCTTAGAATCGCTTGGTCCGCGCAACCATAGCGATTGCGAATCAACGGTAACAACTGGTTTCTGGTCCAGTTCCGCTGGTAACGCGGATCTTGATTGCTGCTGTCCTCGCGCCATGCCTGACCGATCTCGTCTAGCCCGAGGCGAAGTTGGTCGCGGTGCAAATCAAGCAGGGGACGAACCAACACGATGTCTGATCCAAGCGACCGGTTCTTGGCAATGCCAGCAAGTCCAGCGGTTCCCGTTCCACGAAATAGATTGTGAAGGACGGTTTCAATATTGTCCTCAGCCGTATGAGCAACCATCACGTAGCGAGCACCGAGAGACAACGCTTTGGACTCCAGGAAGCGGTATCTCGCTTTGCGAAACGCTTGTTCTCCGCCTGGACGACGGTCGAAGTCTGCATCCGCGGCCGTCCCTGAATGGCAAGTCAGGCCAAGCGAGGCGGCAAGATCGGTCACGAACTGCTGATCACCGTCGGATTCCTCCCCGCGAAGACCGTGGTTGTAGTGAGCGACGATGAGGCTTGCAGGATCGGTCGTTGGGGAACGTTTCCAAATCTCAGAAAACAAACGGAGCATCGCAATACTGTCGGCTCCGCCGCTGACGCCAAGGACAATCCTGATTCCCGCAAAGCGCGGGGTCAGAAATTCCATGGCGATTTGGTCGCGAAGCCGGCCCCAAATTTCATCGCCTCCGCTTCCCCCGCCGCCAACCGGATTTCGTGACGAAGTTTGAATCGGCGACGTCAAGTTGTTTCTCGGTGCGCTGGGGTGTGATAAGCTAACAAAATGATGGTGGCTCACTGGCAAGTATTTGCCAGTGGACGCGTTTTACCATCTGTTCCATTTCACTGTAACGCAACCAATCGCCAACGGGTGACGAATCGTCGTCGGCAAAAAACTTGCCGATTTCGTCGCGTACCCCGCGCTCTTGTTGTTACTTGTTCGTAGCCATACAGCCGTTTTGTTTTGTTCACCACAACGATTTTGACGACCGATCCAAGACTTCCATCAATAGTCCTAGAAATGATCATCCCGTCGTTCGTTTTGTTTTTCCTCGCGATCTTGATCCTTGGCTGCAAATTTTTAGCCTGGGTTCGCAGAAGCGAAGCCCCCTTTTTATCTGCTGACTTGGTTTGTCGCCATTTTGTCGACGAAGCGATGAGAACGACTGAGTGCGATCAACGGTTCGCGTTTAATTGTTCGCGAAAGATCACCAATGACACCCCCCCTTTGGATTTTAATTATTGTCGTCGCTTCGTTGTTCAGCACGGCGATGACTTACCTTCTCTTGCAGCAACGCGAGCGTCGCGGTTTGCTGACCATGAAGGCAGAAGCAGACCGAATCCATCAGCAAGCGCAAGTTGAGGCTGAAAATGAACGCGGTCGCTTGCTGATTGAAGCGCGAGAACAGGCTTTGTCGATCAAAGCCGAGACCGACCAGGAACTTGCTGCGCAGCGGAAGCAACAGCTATCTCGAGAACAAAAGCTTGATCGCAGGGACGAGTTGATTGCCCAGCAAGAAGACTCCCTGCAAAAACAGCGACGAGGGCTTGAAGCGACGCAGACTCGGCTGGCTGCGCAGCTAAAGCAGATTCATGCCAAGCAGGCGGAAGTTGACGGCGTTCTGGAACGCCAGCGAGCGGCGCTGGAGCAGATCAGCGGCATGTCGCCGGAAGCGGCGGGCAAGCAACTGATCGATGCGATGCAGCGAGAGTTAGACGGGGAATTAGGTGCGCTAGTGCTTCGCCACGAGCGCCGCGTCAACGAAACTTTGGACGCGAAAAGTCGGGAAATGTTACTAACGGCGATTCAGCGTTACGCGGCATCGCACACGGCCGATTCGACAACCTCGACGGTCGACATTCCCAATGATGACATGAAGGGCCGAATCATTGGTCGTGAAGGCCGCAACGTTCGGGCGTTCGAGAAAGCAACGGGGGTCGATGTCATTATCGATGATACGCCGGGGGTCGTGATCGTCAGTGGATTTGATCCCGTGCGGCGAGAAATCGCAAGGATTTCGCTCGAAAAATTGATCGATGACGGTCGGATTCACCCTTCTCGAATCGAAGAAATTGTCGCCGAATCCACCAGCGAAATCGATGCGTTGGTGCTTCGTAAAGGACGCGAGGCGGCAGAAGAGACGAATGTTCCTGGGGTGCCAGACAAGATCCTTCAAATGCTCGGTCGGCTCCATTTTAGGACTAGCTACAGCCAAAACGTGCTTCGGCACAGTGTCGAGGTTGCGTTTATTTCGGGCCTCATTGCCGAGATGATCGGAATGGATGCTGCACTCGCCCGTCGAGCGGGACTGCTTCACGATATTGGCAAGGCGGCGGACCATGAATTGGAAGGCGGTCACCCGAAAATTGGTGCGGATTTGCTTCGTCGCAGCAACGAGCCGCCTGAGGTCGTCCATGCCGCATTAGGGCACCACGACCAAATTGTGACCGAGTATCCCTACACGATGCTAGTGGCGACCGGAGATGCCTGTAGTGCCAGTCGCCCCGGCGCACGCCGTGAATCGCTGGAGCGTTACGTGAAGCGAATGGAGGAACTGGAGCAAATTGCGAAAAGATTTGATGGCGTTCAGCAAGCATTTGCGATTCAGGCCGGTCGCGAATTGCGAGTGATCGTGAACTCGGATCGTGCCGATGACAAAAAAGCGGCAAAAGTCTGTCGAGAAATTGCCAAGGCGTTCGAACAGGAACTGACCTACCCCGGGGAAATTAAAGTCACCGTTGTTCGCGAGACTCGATTTGTCGAAACCGCGAAGTGATGGGCTCGTTGTGAAGCCGTGTTATGCTTAAGCGAATGGGTCAATCTAGCTTTCATCGTTCGGTGTGGCCGCCTCCCGCGGGATATGCGGTAGCCTGGGGTAAGAACTCACCACTGGTCGCAAATCGGTCAGGCTTTCTGCGTTTTTTAGGAAGCCGCGGGGTCTCGGACAAAGCGGTAGAACACAGCGAAAAACCGGCTGTAGCCCCCTTTGTTACCCGAGGCCCAGACGACGATGACTCGATCCAGCGGAGGCGGCGGACTGAAGCGGTATTACTATTTCATCGAGGCCCCGTTGGCCTGCGAAAACTGGCGCAGTTAGCTGGCTTGGCGGACGCCACCGAGGCGCGTACACTCCTGCGTCGATTGAATACGATTTATGATGAATCAGGCAGTGCAATTCGTGTCGAAGAGGTAGCTGGCGGGTACCAACTGCTCACCCGACCGGGATTGGCTCCCTGGTTGCGAAGATTCGCCAGCACACCGCCGGCAGTTCGTCTTAGCTCACCGGCGATGGAGACACTTGCGATCGTTGCCTATCGGCAACCGATAATGAGGGCTAACATCGAATCGATTCGTGGTGTAGCCTGCGGCGAAATCCTACGGCAATTGATGCAACGCGATCTGGTACGCATCTGCGACCGAAGCGAAGAACTTGGACGCCCGTACCTGTACGGGACAACAAAACATTTTTTACAAACTTTTGGCCTCAAAGACGCCCTGACACTTCCCTTGTTGAAGGGGGCTGGCGTTCAAGACGAGTCTGAAGACACTTGTGAAAATTCGATCGATCAGTTTCAAGTGGAACCTTCTGCTTCGCCGATCGAACCAACGAACCCACAAGACGTTTCCCCAACCGCCGTTTCCTCTCATGACGCTGTCATCCAAAAGGAGTCTGACGTGAGTACCGCGTGCGTCCTCAACGATCTTACTGATCCGCTTTTTCTGGCAATTGCTAGTTCGTTCGATTCAGCCGTGGCTGACTCGTCCTCCGTCTCGACGGTTCGCGATCCGCGAGCTTCCGATGACGACGATGTTGAATATTTTGATGATGATGATGATGACGAAGAGGAGGACGAGGTCGGCGATGACGACTGGGACGATGAAGAGGAGGAGGAGGACGACGACGAAGTGGATGACGTCGTAGACGAGGAGGAAGCCGAGGAGAAGTGGGAGGAAGTCGGCGACGAAGAAGAGGACGAAGCCGAAGCCGAAGAAGAAGTCGAAGAAAAAGACGACGATGAGGAGGTAGAGGAGGAAGAGGAAGATGAAGACTGGGACGACGAAGATGATGATGATGACGAAGATTGGGATGACGACGACGACGATGATGAGGAAGAAGAGGAATGGGACTGAGTACCCACGTCTTTTTCTTCTGGGAGCGTAGTCCAGGAGCACGGATCAATCGTATCTCAGTCACCCAGACGGAATAATTGTTTAAGCGCCTCGAGCAAACCGCTTTGGTGACCCGATGCCGCGTCGTCTCTTAACGACGCTAACGGGGGATGAAGCAGCTTGTTGACGAGTCGATCCATCGATTTTTCGATCTCCCCGAGCGCTTCCTCACTGACCAACATTTGTTTGAGTCGATTTTGAAGCCGAATCCACTCATCGCGTTTGAGATCACCGGCGTGATCTCGGAGTCGCTGAATCACTGGGCCCGTGGCTCGATGCTGAATATCGCCGACGAAACGTGCCGTTTCTTCGTCGATGATTCGTTTGGCTTTTGGCCACTCGCGTCTCCGCTCCTGGCGATTTCTTTCGCAGGCGGCCTGCAAATCGTCCACGGAATAAAGATAGACGTCGTTTGACTCTCCCACCAACGGATCGACATCGCGAGGAACAGCGAGGTCAAGAATCAGCAAAACCCGCTGATGTCGTTTGGCTTGAATCTTTCCGAAACGTTCCTGCGTGATGATTGGTTCCGCTGAAGACGTGGTCCCGACAACGATATCCGCGTCAATGAGCGATTGATCAAGCTGGTCCCATTGGATCGCACGACCGCCTAACTCAGAGACAATCGCACTAGCCCGTTCGAGGCTACGATTAGCAATGCGAATGTCACTAGCCCCGGCATCGATCAAATACTTTAGCGTTTCGCGCCCCATCTCACCGGCCCCCATCAAAACGATGGTCTTGTCCGCAAGGGAATCGAAGAATTCAGGAATGATCTCGCCAACCGCAACACTGGGGACACTCACGCGCTTGCGATGAATCAACGTCTCTCGCTGGACACGCTTCGCGACTCGGCTTGCGGCTTGAAAAACGGCGTGCGTTAGTGGTCCCGCGGAACCTAACTCACAAGCCAAGTCATAGGCGTCTTTGACTTGTGAGAGAATTTGCGTTTCGCCAACCACCATGCTGTCTAAGCTGGCCGCGACGGTGAACAAATGCGACACCGCTTCTTGGCCGCTACGGTAAATCATCGAATCGATTAGTTGGTCCGCCGATAACGCACGCTGATCGGCAAGGAAATGAATGACCTCTTCTCGATTGGGACTATCGTCAACCGTCATTGCTTCGGAAGCAGGATCAACGACCGAGCCGGTGGCGGCGGTGTAAAGTTCGACGCGATTGCAAGTACTTAGTAAAACAACTTCGGCGGTCGGGAAGCGACGACGAAACGCATCGAGCGCCGATCTCGCTTGCTCAGTCGTAAACGACAATTGCTCTCGAAAGTCGACTGCGGCGTTCTGGTGGCTACAGCCGATCATTTGCAGCTTCACGATGCGACCTCGAAAATGAAGGTGACACCTGGGAGCTGAAGTCGCACAGACGCAGCATCTTCGATAACCGCCGGCACGCGAGTGCGGCCATGGTCGCTCGAGAAAACACCAATCATCGTAACGACCAGAAATCCGAAACTGGCAAGAGTCAGATACACGATCTTACGGCCTTCTCGCGCTGGCTTATAGAAAAACTCAAAGGCCATCGCGATCACTAACCAAACGAACAAAATAACGGATAGGACGACGCCCCCTTCGCTCCAGCCCACGTGGCCCCAGCGATTGAGATTCATCACGATCCCTGAGAACAGGCCAATCCCCACCGCAATCGTGCTGACCACTAAACACTGCCGATTCATTAACTGAAGTCGTTCCAAATTGGGCAGCTTAAGTGCCGACCCGCCCGAAGATTTTGCCTTTAGTCGCCAAGCCTTTGTCAGGTACATCAGGCCAGCAATAAATCCCATCAACACCGCTGCGGCACCGACTGTCATCGCCAATCCATGAATCGATCGCCAAACCCCGACTGCTTCAACACGAGAAAAAGGTGCCCAATCGCGGGTAAATCGAGCGAGGCCGATCAGCGCCAGAACCGATGGCAGCAGAAAATAACCGATGATCGTGTCAGGTCGCCGTAGGTAGAGCACAAAATAGCAAGCGGCCACGCCCCAAGCGACCAACAGCGACCAGTCGTACCAACCTGCAAAAAGGCCGATTTCTACGCCGGATGTCAATTCTCTGCCACGCACCACGAGGTAAACCGCATGGGCAAACAGTCCTGCAACGGTAAACACGATGGTGAGTAAACCACGACCGGGCACACGAAAAACGGTCCGGGAAAGTTCTAACAGCAACGCGACGATGTAACTGCCCACAAAGCAGGTGGCGGAGATGCCTTGCAGAAAATTTTCCATCAATCAACCTAAACGTGCGATTTTCACCAGCCGAGCGGACGAGACTGTCTGGACACTATCATAACAAGCGAAGACGAAAATCGCACCGATCACCGAACAGAGTGGGCACCCATGTTTTTATAGCAATGGCCGCAGAAGCGGTGCCATCAATTGATAGGCTCGGAGTTGCGATCGTCGCTTGGCTCCGCTGTCGCGCTGAACGTCGATGATCCAATGCTGATCGACAAGAATCGATTCAGCATGGCGGTTTAGCATCGATTGACTGATGATGGCAGTCGCTCGTGTATTTGACATAACCATGCACAGCTCCAAATTCAATCCTTCAGCTCTCGCGTCAAAATTGTAACTGCCGAAGACCGCTAATTCGTCATCGATTACCATACCTTTTGCATGAAGATGATCTGATCCTGAATATTCAAGCAGCTTTACACCGCGCTTGAGCAACGACCGTTTTTGATTCTGATACGCGGCATAGACAATCACTTGATCGGTAGTACGAAGCGAGTTGGTGAGCAGTGCGACGGATACGCCCCGGCACGTTGCTCGGTCGAGCGCGTCGACAAACTTATCTGAAAAAGCGGGATACGGAGATTCGATCACGATGGAGTTCTTCGCGGAATCAACCAAAGAGATGATTTTTTTCGCCATCAAACCATCGGACTTTTCCAGGCTGGGATCATAAAGCAGACAAAGTTCGTCTGGACAAAAAGAACAAGAATTTGTTCGCTGAACCGTACCAACCTGATCATCAACTCGATTTTCGAAACGCGAAAGCAATCGCTCGGCATTCATTGAGTTGTCCAGCTTGACGTCGCTAGCATTTAACTTTGCGGCCCGTTCGCGAATCGCCAAACAGTTGTCGACGGTACTCACCTTACTACTGGCCCAAATCGAATCGAAGTACCGAGCGGCTTCGTCACAGGATGCGCCAGAAATGACCGCATCGCAATTTACATAACTTGATTCGCCTAAGCCGAAATGCGGGTCGGTCAGGTTACGACTTCCAATAATCATCATTTTGCGATCGACCACCATCAGCTTTGAATGCATTCGGCGGTTGAGGCTTCCGGGTTGACCTTTGAATAGCGGGTGAAAAATCTTCACTTCCACACCGGCGTCTGCCAGGGAACGATGTGTCTCGAGCGGAAGCCGCGACAAAAAGCCGTCTATGATGACTCGAACCTTGATACCTTGCCGAGCTCGTTCGTTAAGGAGCGACAAAAGCGTCATGGGCACCGTGCTAGCGTCCATATCATAAACCGCCAGTGCAATTTCGGCCTCTGCCAGGCGGAGCATCGAGAGCCGTGCTTCCAACGCATCGCGGTGATTGGATAGCAATACAAATTCGTTCGCGAGTGCTGACGAAGCAACACAGACCATTCCAAATACCACGACAAAGCACTCGCAAAATCGACGGGAACGAGTTGAAACCGGTTTGCTAACGGAGTAAATCGCGAAGTTCCTCAAAGCGGAGTCCGGACGGTGAGGAAACGCAGTAATCTCGTTTTTATCGACACCCTAGCTTTGAACGTCGAATCAACGCGTTCGCGACGTCGTTTCTTCAGCAATCGTCAAAGACCACAAAAGATGCACAAAGTAAATTTTGAAAATCTGACTTGTTTGGCTAAAGCTCAATCGTGTACCCTGCGGGTGTCGTCGTCCCAGGCTAAGTTTGATAGCGAGATAAATTTCACGCGAACCGCCAGATTCAGCTCACGCCAGCGAGGGTGCTTGTCGATGAACGAGTTGTATCCGCTGTTTGCGCTAGCGAAGTCTCTTTCGGTTACGGATTGCATCCTGGGACAAGGATAGCGGCGCTCGGACCATGCGGAGAGGGATCGATTGGTCAGTCTCAATGATTGACATTTCGGTCTGGTCCAACCAAAAGCGTCGCCCCGCCATCGACTCGCTGTACCGCTAGGTACTTGGAAGATGGCTTACACATGTCCCCCAGGGAGCAATTCGAAGATGCAAATCTTTGGCCCGTTTCGGGTTTCGACCGCCACGCCAACGCCAGCCGCCCAACGACTACAGCCCCAAAAGTCGGCTGAAGCTACAGTTGCGCCTCGTTCAACTAGTCCGGTTGATAGGCTGGATATTTCCAACCACGTCAATCGGCTGGAAGCTGTTTCGCCGGCTAACGGAAGCGACATTCGTGTGGATAGGGTTGCCGACCTACGTCGTCAAATCGCCAGCGGTAATTATGATACGCCGGATAAGCTTGACGCCGCACTGAGCAGATTCCTAGACGATTTCGCCTAACCGGCTCGCCGCTTAGATATACTACACGCGATTAGTTTTCGTTTTTGAAGCTGGTGGTTTGGCTACCGCCAGCTGGCTTTTGTTCTGATGGGTTATCTGGTGGCTACGGACGAACTACCGCTGGCAAGTGTCAATGTTGCACTGACGCCTCAACAGCGTTTTGAAGAGTATCTGCAAAGTCGCGGCCTGCGACAGACAGAGCAGCGTCGTTTTTTGGTGGAACAGGTTTTTACGAAGCACGAGCATTTTGACGCCGATGCGTTGATCGAAAATCTTCCTCGTAAGGGCCACAAAGATTATGTCAGCCAAGCAACCGTCTACCGAACCCTCAAGGAGTTTGTTGACGCCGGGCTGCTGAACTGCTTTCAACTCGATGGACGAACGGTTTACGAACACGACTATGGCTATCCGCAACACGATCATCTTTATTGCACGCAGTGTCGTCGGCTGATCGAATTCCAAAGCGAAACGCTTGGTGAGCTGATCGTTAATGTTGGCGACGAACATGGATTTCGTGTTAGCGATCACCGCCTGATTATCTCTGGCGTTTGCGCCGATTGCCTAAAGCTTCGCCGTCGCAAGAAACGAAAGCAAGATCTCGTTTAGCCTGATCAGTCGGTGCTACTTGTCTTTGTCAAGGCCATCGCGAATTGACTTCAACATCGCTGCAAAAACTGGCTCTCCCGCATCGAATTCACGGCTTTCGGCCTGAATTTGAACGACGTATGTCTGCGATTGAATGGACATCGCATAAACTCTCGCGACGATCAGCAGGTCCAGGTAGTAAAAACGAAACTCAAGTGTTTCGCTGTCGTCGTCGTCAAAATTCCCGATCTCTTCTGCTTCCAGTTCGGGATACTCGGCTTGCATGGCGCTAGCAATTTTCTCGAGCACCACGTCCAGGGGAGGTGATTGGTGATACTTTGTCACCGAAAAAAAACCGCCTCGAGGCAATTCCAAGGTAACGCCATCGCTTACCTCATCGTTGTCCCGTGACTGGATTTGCCAATTGTCGGGGTACAAGAACCGAAGTCCAAAATCATCAAAGGTAGAAGGCATGTTGGTTGTCGAAATTTCGTGGTCAAACTTGCTACGATATCTTTAAATTGAGTACCAATAACGCTGGTTTCGCAAATCGTCATAGTCTTTTCGTGTCGGTAGTGTTGTGAAAATTTACCGTCTCGTCAAAGCGCCCCCGATTCCACCAGCAGTGCTGGCAATCGTGATCGCCTGTACGATGCTCGGCGGTTGTCGTGCGATTAGCCGATACAGCGAAAGCCGACAGACGATTGCGGCGAGGCGATTGAGCCGGCAAGGCCTAGAAGCAATGCACAATGGCCAGTGGGAGGTCGCTGAAGATTTGTTTACTGGCGCGCTCGACATCACGTCCGCCGACGATCGTGCGCATTGGGGACTTGCCGAATCGCTTTGGCAACGGGGTGAGCGAGATACGGCTCTTAAGCACATGGAACAGGCCGTTCGACTAAGTGCTTCGGATCCTCGATTGATGCGCCGGCTAGCCCGCATGTACTTCGACCTTGGGCATTTTGCAGAAGCCGAGAAGCAGACGATGGTTGCACTGGAGGCTGATCGCGAGTCCGCTGAAGTCTGGGCGTTACGAGGCGACTGCTTAATGAATCGTGCAGATCAACTAGGTGCCCTTGCAGCCTATCACCGAGCGATGGCTATCCAGCCAGACTATCCTGAAGTCCAAATTCGCGCAGCCGAATTGTACCGTAATCAAGGGAGGTACGATCGACTGCTGGCAACGATCGATCGTCTTCAGGAATCTCTGGGAGCAGACGAAACATGTCCGATTCGCGGCCAGGTTCTGCGTGGAATTGCGCTACGACAGCTCGATCGCCCGCTAGAAGCCCAGCAGTGTTTCGCGGAGGCCATCCGCGACGCACCTTTGGACCCCGATCCGTTGATCAATCTGGCCGAATTGTATCTGTCAACGGGAGACCTTTCTTCTGCCCAAAACGCGATTGATCAAGCCATTTCCCTTGCTCCTGGTTCCGTTGTCGCTGTCTCGCTATCGCATCAAATTCGAGATACGGCCTCCCGCTTGGCGACCGACCCCGAGGGCGGAAGCCGGCTAAATCGTTGACCAAGTGCGAAATGGAAAGAAATCTTTACGGTTTCGCTGCCACGGCCTCGATTTGTGACCTAGATTATCCATGGCTTCCTGCACGGCCGGGCACGACTTCTCTTGTTGCGAGTAAACAATGCCGCTCACGTCGAACTTAACTACAAACGATTCTGCCTCGACCGCATCGATGCTGACGCCACTTGCCAGTGTCACGGCTACTTCGTCTGCCGACCGATCTCCAGGCGGTTTCACGGAGCGACGAGAGTCTTTTTCTGATGCGGGTAGAAACGAGCGAAGGCAATTCGCAAGTTCTCATTCCGAATTGTCCCCCGATGCTCGGGAACTAGCCTTGGCAATCGATCGTTACAAGCTTGACAACCATCGCCGTTACATCACTTGCGAAGAAATGCTCGCCGTCGTGAAGCAGTTGGGATATCACCGCATATGAGTTTTGAAACACTCTCACTTCCCGCGCGAGTGATTGGTCAAGAACGATTGCAACAATTGTTGCTGAGTAACGATCCGGCATGGCTTCCCGGCAGCATCAAGCAAGACCGCAACATCACTTCTTGCTTCATAAAGCTTTAGCAATACTTGCAGATGCCGTTCATCTCGTTGGCATTCGAGCACCGATTCGAGACTTGGATCCGACTGCAGTTCAAGCTTCGCAAATTGCAAGCACCCGATGATTCGGTTGCGTCGTTTGACCAAGACCGTCGAACTCGACTTGCGTCGAGCTTCGTTCTTGGCCTCAAGCAAGTCCACCGGCATTTTGACGACAGCGAAACGATCCACGGGGACGCCGAATCGAATCGCAGGCTCATTGCCAGTTTCAAAGATGTTTTGAGCCAGCGCACGCTGTCCACCAGCGATCAACCCAGCCTCATGTCCTTCGCGCAACACTTGTTCAAGTTCCGCTCGCTGCATCGCAAGTCGAGTCTGGAATGGCGCTTCGCCCGTGACTGCACGGAGTGCGTTTCCAAGAAAACCAAGCAACAACGAAACAGGCGAGAATAGGACGGTCACGAACAAGATCAGCGGACGAAGTGCATAGATCAGGCGATACGGAGAGTTGTAGAAAAGATATTTGGGAAACAGTTCACCAAGAACAAAAACTAACGGTGTTGTAAGGACGGTTCCCATCAACTCAGTGGACACACCGCCACCGATCGTGTTTGCAACCAAGTTGACAATTCCAAAGCTGACAAAAAAGTTAGCGAAGTTGTTTCCAACCAGTGCTGTTGCAACATAAATCGCAGGGTGATTGAGCAGCCATAACATGCCTCTGGATAGCCATGAGCCGTCGAGAGCATCGAGCAATAACCTTACTCGTGAAACGCGATACATCCCTGTCTCGGTGCCGCTAAAAAAGCCACTGAATATTAGCCCGATCGTAAATACAACGAGGCTGAAGATCATTGGGTGGGTCCCTCCATTGTCTGATTCGTTTCGTGGGCCGGTACCGTAGCCACTGGGCTAGATGACTCACCAATCGCGTCTACATGTCGAATCTCAAGAATACATCCTCCCTCTTGAGGCTCATGGATCACTTCAAGAATGAACTGGTTCCACTGGCAAGTATCGCTTAAACGCGGAGGCCTTCCGTTGATACGTTGCATAAGGCCAGCCAAAGTGGCCGTACGTCCTTCCGGCGGAGCGATCTCCAAAAATTTGGCAAGCTTTCGCACGCCCATCGCACCGCTTGCGCGGTAATGCCCTTCGCCAACAGTTTCGATCGGCTGCTGAGAATCGAGATTAATATGCTCGAATCGTCCAGTCAGCACATGCCTCATGACGTCCTCTACCGACACGACTCCTATCGATTCTCCGATCTCGTTTACAATCACAGCCGTCGAGAGATGTTGACGCTGGAGCAACTCCAACACAGTAGACACGTTCGCTGCCCAAGGGACATAGCAAACCGGTTCAACGACCGCGTCAAGATCGAAGAACTGATTGGGGCGCATCCGAGCAATCGCGATCGAACCGACAATCTCATCGGCATCACCTTCAATGATGAATGCATAGCCGCCCGGCGGCAATTGATTCGCAAAACTTTTTGACGCAATCGGCTTACGAACAAGCATTAGCTGCGAGCGAGGTCGCATGCATTCATCGATACGAAGATCCGCAAGCTGAACGAGATTGCGCAGCGCTGCCTGCTCTTGTTTCGCCAGTGCAGCGTCGTCCGTTCCAAGTTCAATGGCTCGACCAATGTCCTCAAGATCAAGGTCCGGCTCAGAGGTAAAGGAGGGCCAAAGCAACCGCTGAACGCCAAGGTTTACAACGCCAATCAGCGGCAAGGCGGGACTGATGATGCGTACTGCAATCGTCATCGGAAATGCGATCGCAAGGGCGATCCGCTTGGGGATTAGTACCGCAATACTTTTGGGTAACATCTCCGAGAAAAAGATCAGAAAAAACAGCATCAACACCGTAAAAATGATCGCAGTCCGGGCACCGTTTTCGACGCCTTTTTCGAGATTCCCTGCGACGATTCCGGCAACGCCGAAGAATGTCATGTTTACCAACAGGTTCCAAAACAGGATCGCCGAAAGCAATCGCTCCGGACGTTCCAAAAGCTTGACGACGAGGCGTCCGGAAGTTCCTCGACGTTGCAAGTTCTTGAGATCTTTGTCGCGAAGCGAAAAGAGAGCCGCTTCGCTTCCGCTGAAGAGACCGCTTAGCGTCGCCAGAATCAACATTGGCGGCAACCACGGCAGCATAACCTGCCAAATGCTCACGAGCCCTCTCCGCCTGCACCGCCCCGGTCACGGTCTAGAGACACGTCGAATTCGCTGAGTGCTGGCACCAACATGGCTGCCATCGTAAATCCGTACCCGGCGAGAACAGTGAGCAGAACGAACAAATGATCGCGCTGGAGAAGGAACTGCGTAATCGCGTAGAAAGTGACCAAAGGCAACAGAAAAGACGCGGCAAAAATCGCGGTCGACGGATTGCGACTGCCTAACGCCGCAAACAACGCTGCCCCGCCACCAAGAATCATTGCCAAGAACGGTGCAAGCTGCAGCTGGAAGGCACCGCGAAAGCTGACCATGATGACCATGCAGATCGCAATCCCAACGCATAAGAAAAATACGGTGCCTAAGCTGACCAGGGTCGCCGTCCGTCCCGCGATGTAGTGGATACCACTATGAATCCCAAGCATGGTCACGAACAAGTAAAGCTGCACGGAGCCGATCGACGCGAAAACCGTATTCTCCCAGGTCATCGCACCCGTGATTCCCAAATAGAGAATCAAGGCAAGCGGCAACAGAATCATCTCTTTGGCCACGTAAATCACCCCCAACATCTTGCCGAATACAAACTCAGCAGGTGTCAAATCCGTTACCAGCAACAGGTCAAGCGCCAATCCATCTCGTTCCCCCGTAAGCGAGTTAACGGCAAGAGCGTTCACAAGGACTAGGCTGATGACTCCGATCGCAGCCAGTGGCAAAGTCACTACCGGAAGTGTCGAGGCTTGAGGATCAAACCGACGCAGCGCCTCGCCGCTTTGCACACTTCCATAAACCGTGATAGCTGCAACTGCAAACAATGCGATGAATGCCACTCGCACGACCACAATCTTGCGTCCATAGGCCCAAGTACAGACTTCTCGCCACAATACAGGGTTGTCCCAAACGGCCTTTGGAGCGCGAGCTTTCCACGTCACGGCATTCGTTCCTGCATGCGATACGCTGCCTGTCAGCGAAACTGACAAACCAACATCCGAGATCGCAAGTTCCGACATCGCTAACGCTTCTTCGCCGGTTTCGGGTTCTGGGGCCTTCATCCGTATCTCGCGAGAAGGGTTCCAAACCCGGACACGAAGAATTCCGTACAGCGTCACAATCGCTGAAAGTAGCAGGACCGCTAGCGTGTAGACGAGCGATTGAGACGATCCAACCGAGTTCGCTAATTTAAACGGACTCAGCGCGGCCGTGATCGCCGCAATGGGACTGAGGCATGTCGCAGCGTCTGCAATCAATCCCCATGACGCTTGTTTGGCAACAACCTCGCAGGCGACCGAGTAAAGAAGGAGAACGAGAACCGTAAACGCGATGGCTTGAAACGTCTTCTCCCGCCAGAGACCGACCACGGTACCAACCGCAGACGCAAGTACGATGGTCGCCAAAGTAACGCCATAGACGGCGACTACCTGCATCAACGACACGCCGCCGAATAATGGCAACGCCAAGAACAACGGCAGGGACGCAAATAGCAACGACAAAGTACCGAGAAGGCTCGCTGCTAGTTTTCCCAAAACAACTTCGGTTCCACTAAGCCGGGTCATCAGCAGCAGGAGAAGCGTCCGCCGATCTTTTTCTTGAGCGACGTTACTGGACGCCCCCACGGCAGCCTGACAACTGAGAACGATCAGCTGCAGAGGGGCAAGTAGCGTGAACATGCCGCCGCCAAAGCGAGACAGGTCACTTGCCGAGGTAAGCGGGCGAGTTCCAGCAAGAACAAGATAGCCGGTGCATAACAGAACAAAAAGCGAGAGTACATAAACCGCTCTTGCGACATATGTCTTCGATCTTTTTGGCGTAACGATAGCCTCTCGATTGAAAACCGGTCCGATCATAGTTGTGGAGGATTAATACAAGTAAAAAAATCAACGACGGCACTACCCGATAGACGACCGAATCAGGCTAACACAAGGCAAACGTTCACCATAGTCACTGGGTGACCCAAAACCTGATGAGTAAGGAAATTTCACGCAATCGTCAAAATCGGGATCTTTGGTATTCTGCCGTTGCGATTCCCTCCGGAGTTTCCGAATACGGCTCGCTACGGCACCGCCCCCAAATTGGCAACCTAGAGTTTAATATGCACGGTAACCTGAAAGACGAGACAAACCCGCGTCGGCACCATTGATTTGTGATCAGAAGTACATCCATGACGAGACCCTTCATCGATGCGACCCTCCGATTCCTCAAGGAGGAAGATGGACCGACCGCTGTGGAATATGCCGTCGTCCTGGCATTCATCGTCGGCGCTTGCATTGCCGCCGTTGGCCGCCTGTCGGACGTCGTAGGCGACAGTTTCGAATCTTCGAGTACGGCAATAAACAGCGCTATTGGCAATTAGTATCATGCAAGCCCAATCCAGTCCGAAACTAAAAGCGACAAATGGAGTCTCTCAACTTCAATCGGCAATGCTGGTTCGCGCCAGCGTGTATGGAGCTGCGTGCTCACTTTACTTCGCGATTACCTTGATTTATACGCAGTGCATAAACGAACCCGATCGGGGAATCACGGAAACGCTGTTGAAGTCAGCAGAAGACGTTTCTTACTGGCTACCAGGTTTTCTGCTGCTGATACCCGTTGCTGCTCACGACCTGATGAAGCTATCGTCCCAAGTAGCCAAACCGATCACTGACTTGCGAAGAGAGTTCTCGATGCTGGTTGCGGGCCAAAGCGAGCGTCCACTGTCAACGAGCGAAGGTGACTACTGGCACGAGCTAACCCAGGCCTATAACCAAGTGCGCGGGGAACTATTGCAACTTCGCAAACGTCTTGGTGAAGTTGAAGCCCAGCAGGCTAACATCCCGGTAATCGCATTGGACGATTTCTTAACCGTATCGGAAACTTCTGAACACGACATCGAGGACACCGTAAAGCTCGAAGCTCCCCCTGGGATGCCAGTCACCTCGCACGTCAGCACGGCCAACGCCAACTTGACGGTCTAGTGGTGGATGCCGCTACGGCATTCGCTGAGACAACTTCAGAAGTATCAACGCCGACCCATTGGCGCGATCGGCTCAACGACAACGCCGCGGCGTCGCGAAGAATGCTCGTGATGCGACAATTGCTGATGACCTTCAAGTCCAATCACTTCCAGCCTCAGGCCTTCTTGGTCAAAGTCACTCTGTAGATCGCGTAGTTTTTCCATTACACTATGGTCGACCAGCATGGTACCGCTCAGATCGACGATAATGTTTCGGTGATGAACCAAACCGATATCTTCAATCTGCCGTTTAAAGGGGATCCAATTGCTAAAGACGGCGGACTCTCGTGCGCGAATAATGCATGTGTCGTCGCCCTGTTCCTCAACCTCCAAGAATGGCTTGAAGAAAGACTTCAGTGGTACACCATTGATAAAATGAATCAAAAACTTGACTCCAACTCCAATAAAAACGCCTACCAACAAATCCGTCGCCAGTACCCCTAGTACCGTCGCGACGAAAATGATGAGCTGCTCACGACCGATATGGTAAACATGGACAAACTCACGTGGGGACGCCAGCCGAAAACCAGTGTAGACCAGCATTGCAGCCAGTGCCGCCAAGGGGATGCGATGGATCAACCCGGGCAGCATTGCGACAAAGACGAGCATGAATAAACCGTGCCATAAGTCGGAGAACCGCGTTCGGGCGCCATTGTCGATATTCGCTTTACTGCGCACGATCTCAGAGATCATCGGAATTCCACCGATTCCTGCGGCAACTGTGTTGGCGACTCCGACCGCGAGCATGTCGCGATTTAAATTAGTCTTCCGTCTCCACGGGTCCAGTAGATCGATTGCCTTTGCGCTGAGAAGCGACTCAAGACTGCCAATCAATGAAAACATTAATACCCACTTCCACGCAGCAGGATATGTTAACGCGGTGAAATCTGGAAAAGTAATTGCTTTAAAAAGATTGTCCGGAACACTAACTAGAAACTTTTCACCTAACGAGTACGAGCTTCCCAACATGGTGTAAGTATGCTCATGTGATAGGTCGAAAGCGATTCCAAGTGGTATTGCTATTAATATTACAATCAATTGCGCCGGAATTCGCTTAACATACTTTCCACGCATAAATGGCAAGCCAAACAAGACCGCGAGGCTAATAAAACCAATGACGGCAATCTCGGGATTCATCCCTACCAAGGAATTGGGAATATGGGCGAGAAGCTCCAGTGGCTCGGTTATTTTTTGTCCTTCCGCATCTAAGACCGACGTCACACCCAGTGCAGTATGAATCTGCTTGGAAATGATAATGATACCGATGGCTGCTAGCATGCCATGGACAACACTGCTTGGAAAAAATTCGCCTAAAATCCCCAGTCGAAAAATTCCGAAACCGATTTGAATGATTCCGGAAGTGACTCCGACCGCCAACATCATTCGATAAGCAGGACCTCCGATCGTAGTGTCGCCGGTGATTGAGCCAAACTCCGCTACGCAACCCAACACGATCACAATAAGCCCCGCCGCAGGCCCTTTGATGGTGAGCTCAGAATTGCTAAGCAAGGTTGTGATGACGGACCCGACAATGGCAGTGAACACTCCCGCAATTGGTGGAACCCCGCTGGCAATCGAAATTGCCAGACAAAGCGGAAGTGCAATCAGAAAAACCAGGAACCCGGAAAGGACATCCTTTCTAAGGTTCGCAAAAATGCCTGCGAGGTTTCCACGAGGAACCACGTTTTCTTCCTGAGTCATAAGCTTTATCTCCTAGCAACAGTGCATTCGAATGGTTGTTTAGTTTTGCGTCGTTGATTCGCTCACGATCGTTTATGATCGAGCATGGCATGACAGTTAGTCGGATTGGTTTTCGTCGTCGGTGCCGTTGGTCGAGTTCGTAGGCCTATTGAGTTCAATCTCGGCAGGCTCGGCCGGGTCGTCAATGTCACCGTCAACAAATACTGGTCGATAGATCGGTTCGACTAGTTCACGATTGCGATGGCTAAGCAATTCGACGGCTGCGTGATATCTCGTCGCAACACCGGGCTGTGGCACAAGTCCCCCGATGACGATCAAAGCGATGAGCACTAGATACGCGAACCGCTCCGAGCTCGAACTTTTCAGCGAGATCGAGGTCCGGTGGTGCTTGCCCGTAAAAATACGGAAGTAAGCATGCATGATCGCAATCCCACACAGCGCGGATGCCAATACGACCACCGTGCCGGTTACGGTGCCGCGTTGGGATGCACCTTCGATGAGCAGTTCCAATGACACAAATCCGATCGTGCCAGGGAATCCGACACTCGCTAGTCCCATTAGGAGAAAGAATCCGGCAAAGCTAGGAACATGGTCGAATAGTCCATGGTAGTCAGTCAGATTCAATCGTCCGGTGCGAGCTTCTAAGGAGCGGATGATCAGTCCGAATCCTGTCATCGCCAGGCCGATTGATAACCAAACGCAAAGTGCCCCGGTGAGACCTAGAGGCGTCGTCATCTCGAGCCCAACTAATACCAACGACGATTGGCTGAGCATCAGGTAACAGAAGAATCGGCGAGTATCTTTCTGGATCAGCGCCATTCCAACCGCGTAGATCGCAGTGAAGAGGGAGACAGTCGCAATTGAACGTAGCGCCCAGTCAGGTGCAATGGGAACAACCAACCGAAGTGCCGCATAAGCTCCTGCCATCGGCGTAAGGAACAGGATTGACGTGCCGAGTGTCGCGTGTTCGAAGAGATCTGTCATCCAACAATGCATCGGAACCGCGCCGCTTCGAATCAAAACCGCAACGATAAGTGGAATGAAGGCCGAGATTGAATGTACTTTGATATCGCCTTCAAGGGTTACAATCCCTTGACCAACAATCATGAGAACAATGAACGCAACCATGTGCGTTACATACACGCCTGTCGGTTTCTCACGCCTAATCAATTCAAAGTAGGGAAGTAAAGTCGCGAGCGACAACAACGAGATTACGCACCAAGGGTCCCTGCAACCAAAAGTCGCGAGCGTAATCGATAGTGAAACGAGCGTCCAAGTAAAGGAAAATCGTTGCGACTTGGTTCGCTGCGTCGTGAGCAACGTGACTAAATAAATCAGCGCCGTCAGCGGTAATAGCGGCGCGGAAAGTTCGTCGATAACAAGAAAGTCAAACGAAGTAAACCGATCGATCAAATC
>Ga0105046_10004882_pt1 | contig 21295 bp, 18 predicted proteins | sample MAT03_FD_78385 | JGI IMG/M metagenome (GOLD analysis project Ga0105046, IMG submission 78385) | Freshwater microbial communities from Lake Fryxell liftoff mats and glacier meltwater in Antarctica - MAT-03 (megahit assembly) | ecosystem: Environmental > Aquatic > Freshwater > Ice > Liftoff...
AATGTTTGGTTATAATCATTGTATCATTTAGGGATATTTATAAATATAATTTTTTTATAAAAATTATTTCAAGCATATCCATAAATATTTATGGATATGCTTAAATTGAGATATTATAAATTAATTACTATTAGTAAAACTTTTTACGGCGCCAAATGCTGTTTTTATTGCGCGTGTTACACCATTTTGAACAGTTTTTTCTTGTGTATGATAATGCAAGAAATCACGAATATAATCAGAGTAAGCATTATGTGACTGTTTAATTATGGCCATTAATTCGGAAACAACAACACCATCTATCTGTCTTGGTTGAAATCGTGACATTACAAATTTTTCGATATATTTTTGTTTAAACTTTGGATCTTGTGACAACAAAATAAAAAACATATTAAAATATTTTCTCAAAATAATAACACCCTGGGCACACAAATCCAAGTATAATTTGTAACGTGTACCATCCGAACCGCCAATAACATCTAACATACCCGAATTTAATTTAATATCGGATGCGGTTAAGGGATACGCATCCTCCCCTAAAATAAATCCAAAATCGATGTGAAATATAGCACCATCATCCGTTATCATAATATTTTGCAAATGTCTGTCACCCAAACCAAGAAAATAACTGTGTAGAGTATATGAAACCAGACTATACATATATCGATTGAGAACATCAGCGATAATTCTGTTTTCATTTCTTCCAACAATATGCTGCAAAATAGTTTTTTTATTATTGGTAATAGCATGCACTGTTTCTGCATTATCAATGATTTCGATGATACCGGAATTAGCTGTAAGCGGCATAACTGGATAAACAATAAAACTAAAATTAGTATTTAAATTTTCTCGCAATATGATATCACATAATGTCATTAAATTTAAAACCGTTACATCATTCATTATTGATTCTTTTTTGAATAATAAACTGATTTTTTCGATATCGGTTTCCGAGGTTTTAAAAGTAATAATCACCGGTTTACTATGACTGGTTTTAATAACAATATTTTCCAAATCAACATCCACTAGTTGAATATCTGGTTCATATGGTAAACTAATTGGTTTATATCTATCAAAAACATTACTCAAATATGTTACTGGATCATTCAAATTATTTATTAGTCCAACAAAAAATAAATATTCTTTGTTCATTATTTTAATGTCTTCAGGATCCATCAGTTCAATGAAAGTACTAATGTTTTTTTTCTCCTGACTATTGGCTTGCTCTTTTGCATTATTTAAAAACCAATATGTATGATATCTCATTTTTTTTGATTGTGTAAGCAATTTGTACAATGATGTTTGTAATAATTTATTGGTATTATTCTGTTTGGTTAGTGTAATAAAAAAAGATAAATGGCATAATATAATTTGTTCTGGTGTTTTCATAATAATACTAAACAAATACTCCAGCAATTCATTTGGTAAAAAATTTGCGCACGAATACAATATATTAACACAATCATCACATGATAACTGTTCTTGACATGTTCTGGTGCAGTATAATTCGTTACATTTTTTATTTTTTTCACCATTGATAACACCAATGATATATTGTAATTGTTCATCAACATAACCATTCATATGATTATCAAACAATGACATATACATTGAACCGTTTGTTATCTGTGGTAGTTTTGGTTCCCAATCAATTGATTTAATAAAATGCACTAAATATTTACTATGTTTACTGAAAAATGGAGCATTTATTTTCAGTAAATTTTTGTCAATAATACTGTATTTATGATTGGGTAGATAATACTGAATATTTCGCAAATGATCAAAATAATGATTTTTTACATCATTATCTGATGTTGGTAATTTTTTAATATGATCAATGGATACTGTATTTTCAAAAATTTTAACAATTTTTGCATAAGCATTTGTTTTTTCTTGAATTAATTTATAACAATGATCACAAACTTTTTCTACATTTCCTTTAAGAGAAGTAATGTAATAGGAGATATTCCAATAATCGGCTGGATCTGGTCTATCCGCAATAAAATCTGGAATAACAATATATTTATTTGTACAATCATAACAAAAAACATTACCACAATTACGACAATGATGTTTTCTGGTAAAAAAACCAAATTCTGTTCTACATATATGACAATGTGTTACCATATTATCATTTATCCAAACATTGTTTTTATTTTTTATCATAATAGATGCCGCCAAACTTTGATCCGTATTTTCCTCCATATTATTTGTTCTAATAATGATAGGTTAGAATACTTTTATAATCTGTTTATAATAAAATTATGTCAAATGTGGATCTTATTAAATCAATTTTTATTATTGTTATTACTATAACACGTCGCAATAATAATATATTATAATAATATATTGTTGTTGGTATAATGTCTGAATATAATTTTTATAAATCTGATACTGTAAAACCATTTATTAGTATTATACCTTATTTACAGAGTGAAATATGCTATCCAAATGAATGTAACGAAATATGCTATTCAAATGAACAAAGCGAATGCCAAAAACAATTCGATCATAATCAAATGGAAAATTTTTATAGCTTGTATGCAAATAGTGTATTGGATACTGAACACGGATGTGATTCATTAACAAAAAATGAAGCGAGTACCAAAATACCAATATATACCGAAAATACAGTAATAAAATACCAAAAGACAGAAATTCATACTAATGAAATACAACTCGCAATGAATTTTGACGCAAATGATTTAATATTTTTCCAAATGATTTGTCCACAAAATGATTATTTGTTTGAAAAAATATCAAATAATATCCAATCTGATAATGCTGCTTTTGGTATTTTAACAAATTATTCTTTTTGTGATAATGATAAAAATTCTTTAAACCTGTTTGATAAAAATATATTTCTTACAATTGATGATACAAATGATTTTGAATGTATTGATCAAACTAAATTTTTAATGTCGAAAGGAAAATTATATATTGACACATCAAATAATAATTGGATATTACCTTGTGGATATTACGATTTACTTTGTCATTTGAAAAATAGTACGGTTCATTTTTTATTCATAAATACAAATTTATTTAATTATAACAATATCGATGATAAAAATCAATGTATCATGGCAAAAAAACAATTCCAGCAAATGTTGAAATGGCTAGCACATATGCTCACCAAATATAATGCTAACACCATATTTATTGTTGGGAATAAACCAATATTTAATATGACTACTACTAAAAATTTACCAAAAATTAAATTATTTTTGGACATAATAAAAAATTTTGCCATAAATACCAATTACAAAAAAACCATTTATTTCTTATCTTCTGGTATGGAAGGATTTCAATATATTAGATTTACTGGAAAAAATATTTATCATGGATTAATTATTGATCAAATAACTTTGGATAGTAACGAATGCTTTTCCGAAAACGAAAATATTAATGATATTGGTAAAAGTTATTCCTATGTAGACCAACAAGGTAATTCAATTGGACAAATTGAATTATTAGATAAAGAAATGAAAAATGGATATATTCAATATACAATCAATCATGATAATCAATTAATAATTGATTATAAAATTATTGATTTTTAATAAAAAATTGAAAAATAAAGTAATTGTATGACATTTAATATTATTATCAAATTACCAGATTTATTTACAAGCAAATCAGCATCTAAAAATGTTAGCAAATAAAAATACTCCCAATATGGGACAAAGAATAGCACCAACATACGTGCCAATGGCGAATACCATCGAAGATGTTAACGATATGCCAAATTCTGGTCAAAATAGTGGGCCTAGTCTTGTTGAAAAATTCGGCCATTATACGGTTGTATCCGCAAGCATGAATCTTTTGATTTCATTTTTGAAAAAACAATTGTATTTCCTAAGCACACGCGAAGAAAGCAAATTCGGACCGATTGTACCTTGGTCTACCAAATTGATTGATCAAGTTGATGCACAAAGAGAAACTTTGCGCCAATGTATTGAAGATGTTGCTTATGATGCTCCATCCAGTGGCGCATCTAGGGTTCTTGGATGCAGAATTAAAGCATCAAAAACAGGTGAACAATACTGTTATTGCCGTTGGTATAGTGCGCAAAATCGCGTATCAGATGAAATTGTGGATGAGCATACGATTACTCTTGTTCAAGCAAGAACCAACAATTTGCTTGATCAAATTTGTTTTAGACTCAACAATCTGATTTATCGTCTAGATAAGAATGGAAATTGTGAATTTGATTGTGAAATCAAAGATGATTTTAACAAAATATACACATTTTTTAATGAATGCTTAAAAGAAAGTGAACCACTTATTCAAACAGTGGAAAATTTAAAACCAATGCGCCAAGAAGCCTTTCGCACAAATGGTGGTAGGACTGCTTACAGAACACCCCAAAGAAATTCCACTTCTAGAAAAGATATACCAGCTGCTCCTCAAAAGCCGTCACCTTCGCCACGTGCAACCGCATCAATGACTCCACGCAAACTTGATATGGATGAAGCTGGTAAACCAGTTGATGAAGCCAGTAAGCCAGTTCCTAGAACATCGTTTCCAGTTGTTCCAGTAGTTATTTCAAATAATTTTAGTTATGCTTCTGCATTAAAAAATACTGTACCCAAAGACAATACACAAACAAATGATGTTGTTAATGTAGTGGTAGAAGGAGAAGCAAATTGCGTTGAGGAACCATGCGATCAGCCAATGACCGAATCCGAAAACAAAACAGAACAAACGGTTACTTCTCCCGGATCAGCTTCACCTGGATCGACTTCTCCCACCAAAGGAAAGAAACGTTCGTCTAGAAAAAAGCGCAAGTCAGAAGCCAAGGCACAAAATAAAACAGACAATTGCTCAGATAAACAATCTTGCGAAACTGCTGAAGTAAAAGAATCATGTGAAACTGCTGAAGTAAAAGAACCACCAAATGATGAAATGGTAGAAGTAGAAATGAATATGGTACTCGATGGTAAATCTGTTACCGTTAAAACATTGATGCCCAAAAGTCAGCTTAGTAAAATGGCACTCTAAATGATCTAAATGATCTAAATAATCTTTACAAAAAAAATCAAATTTATTGATCAATAAATTTGATTTTTTTTTTATATTTAAAAATAACTCATCTTACATAAAGTATCATATGGAAACCGATAATTATATTTTTTTTTATGGACACAAACCAAATAAATGGGGTACCAATGTTTTTAGCCAATGGTTCCCGGTAAAATTTACTGAAAAATGGGATTCCGAAACAAAATTAGTGTTTAATAACACCGAACAATATATGATGGCACATAAAGCATTACTTTTTGGGGATGCAATTATATTTTTAGAAATAATGGATACAAGTAGTCCATTTACGATAAAAAAATTGGGTCGCAACATCAAAAAATTTGATCCAAAAATTTGGAATGACCACAAATTTAATATTGTCGTAGAAGGCAATCGATTGAAATTTAACCAAAATCCAGAACTAATGGACGTACTGCTCAAAACTGGTAATAAAACAATAGTAGAAGCATCGCCATATGATAAAATTTGGGGTATTGGTATTACCGCTGAAAAAGCTATTAATATACCCGAAAATAAGTGGCCTGGACAAAATTTATTAGGACACGCTTTAATGGTTGTCCGATCAGAGTACAACTCTTAAAAAAAATTGAATATAGTTTATCCACACGATTACGATTGTTTTTTTATGTATCAATAAGAAAATGCGAACCAAAATATTATTTGAAGTTGTGTACAATCATGATATTCATGATGAACGCAATTGGATGACAAAAGACTGGTCATATTTTCCGGACCATATCGAAGGTCGAGTTATTTGCAGCGCGGATTATTGTGCTTGTTTGGATTATTCCGATAAAATAAAACAAGGTCTTGATGATAAATATACTTATAAAGCAATTGAAAAAAATAATGAAAACGAGGATAATGATGATGATACGACTCCGGATAAAATATATTGTGTTATCAAAAAACAACAATATTATGATGATGATAGTGGTAAATTTTGGGATTACGTAGTGCATATTTCATATTCGTTGATAGATGCCAACGATTACGCTTTAAAACAAAACCAAATATTGGAAAAGGAAAATAGTAAATATAAATATCATCCATCCGATTATGATTATTTTTATTACCAGTATACAGTCAAAGAATTTTGTTTGGAGGATGATTATGATTATTATGATGGTAGTGATAGTGATAATGATGAAGATGATCATATTTTTTACTACAAGGAATCCGCAAATAAAATTGAAATTTGAAAATGCATTTGTTTTATTTATGATATATTTGAGCAAATATATCATAAATAAAATGAATAAATTATTGTTTGCTATTGATGAAAAAAATATTTCGAAAATATTTTACCATAATACATTAAAACTAGGAATTAAATCATGTTTGGATACAATCGATAGAAAAATTATTAGTAACAAAATAATTAATATTAATCCAACCAAATCAATAAATGATTTATTTAGCAAAAAATATTGGGATATTAAAATTTTTGAAAAGGAAAATTCGCCAACTATTGTGAATACTATTGGCAATAAACAATTTTTTCAGCAACGGGTTGGGGGATAATTTTTTTTGGTTATTGGATTTACCAATTAAAATGCCACATAGTAATTGGAGTATTCCGGTAGAATTATCACAGTTTTCTGAATTCATTAAAAAATCTATTGCATATGAAACACTAATCAATCCTAATATCCAAAATTGTTATGCATATTTAAGTATCGATCAACGTCCAGTTAAACCAACTGAATCCCAAAGGAGACCTGGATGGCATTCGGATTCATTTATAACAAATAATACCAGACCAGATATTAAACAAACAAATATTGAAATGGATAGTATTTATTTGGCTTATAATTCTATTCCAACTGAATTTTGCACCAATTCATTTACTTTTAATAAAACATTCGATCATCATAATAATACTGATGTTTTGAACCATTTTGACAAAATAGCGGCAGGTAAACCAATTATAACATACAAACCATTTACTATTTTGCAAATGGGTCCAGAATGTGTACATCGTGTTGGATACAATACTAGTAATAACACTTGTCAAAGAACTTTCATTAAATTAGTTTTTAGTACAGAAATATTCAATCGTTTAGGTAATGATCATAATTATTTATTGGATTATAATTGGCCACTAGTACCAAGAACCATAGAAAGAAACAATAGTAATATAAAAATATTTCGTTCGGATGATAATAAATACATTATCACAGCTCATCATGATTTAGCAGAAGTTTTCAACCATAAACCATATCCCTGGGCCAAAAAGCAAATTATACAAGCTGTTCGTAACTCCAAAATTTCAGCGTATCCGGCAATTCCAGGTGAATTATTACAAACAAATCTCAATGGTGATATTATTACTTATAATACTGCTAAAAATGGTGATTGGAAAGTTAAAAAATTATCTAATGGAACAGAATATTTTTTGTCATCAAACCAAATTAGTACTTTTTATGACTATGAACAAAATTTTTCTATTGATCAACAAATTATTTTTAAACCAAAACCATTAATAATTTCGACAGTGGAAATATCAATGCCAATCAAAATAATGACTCCATGGAATCATTCGCAATATTTATCACCAGGTGATTTTTTAATTAAACGCAATGATAATGATATATACGGTATCGCTGCTAATAATTTTAAACACGATTATTTTCTATGTTAAAATTATTTATAAAAAATTGAATAATTGATTATATTATAATTGCTAGGTATAACTTTTGTGTAATATCTTACGAAATGCAAATTGCTGATATTTTTAAGGATTATGAGTCACTATTGGACACACAAATCACAACCAATGGTTGGGTTAAAACATGTCGCAACCAAAAACAAATGATTTTCATTAGTTTATCCGATGGATCAAGCCAAAAAATTTTACAAGTTATCGCCTTACCAGAATTTATTACTAATATGGAAGAACTTTCAGCAATTTCCACAGGAACTAGTTTGTGCGTTAAAGGAAAACTAGTTAAAAGTCCGGCTAAAGGGCAGTTATTTGAATTAGTTGCCAATGAGGTTAAAATTTATCAAATTTGCCAAAATGATTTTCCTTTCCAAAAAGTTGGTTTACCATTGGAATTTATGAGAAATTATCCGCATTTAAGACATCGCTCTAACATAATGCGTGCTGTTTTTACTATTAGGTCTGTTGTTATAAAATCAATACATGATTTTTTTACGGATAACAATTTTCATTTGGTGGATTTGCCAGTTTTAACAACTAATGCGTGTGAAGGCGGATGCAAACCACTCCAAGTTACATCACTGATAGATAGTGGTAAAATAAGCGATATTCCAGCCAAATATATACGCGGAAGCGGTCCACTTGATATGCATATTAAAACAAATGATATTGATTTTGAGAAGGATTTCTTTGGTAACCCTGTTTACTTAACCGTGTCTAACCAGTTGCATTTGGAATGTTTCGCGCATGGAATGGGACGCGTTTATACTATTACACCAGCAACCCGAGGTGAACCATCCGTTACCACCAAACATTTAGCTCATTTTTCCATGTTAGAGATAGAATTTTGTTTTGGAGAATTATCAGATAATATTGATTTTGCGGAAGGATGTATTAAATATTGCACTGATAGAGTAATGAAACAATGCAAAGAAGAACTCCTTGTAATGAATATCGCGTCGGAAGGACTTTTATTACCAAAACTCAATAAAATTGTTTCTGAACCATTTATTAGAATTGAACATTTTGATGCAATCAAATTATTAAAAGAAGTGCATAATAACAAACCCTTTACGGAAGAGCCAATGTTTGATGGTGATCTCACTGGCGAACATGAAAGATTTTTGGTCGCGCATTTTGGACAACCCGTTGCGGTGATGAGGTATCCCAAAGCAGTCAAAGCATTTTATATGCCCGTTCATCATTCCGTTGAAATTGATGGAAAGACTATTGAATATGTCGACTGTTTCGATTTATTAACAGATATTGGGGAGACTGTTGGTGGTAGCCAAAGAATTTGGGATGAAGCCACACTTGTAGAGAGAATGGTTGAACTTGGTATAGACCCAAAACATTTGGATTGGTATGTCCAATTAAGAAAATACGGATCAGTTCCACATGGTGGTTTTGGTTTAGGTATTGAACGATTGATTGCAACAATAACCGGCATGAATAATGTCAAGGATTGTTTAGCATTTCCAATTACTATTCATCATTGTGCTTATTAATACCGAGCGTGTTATTTTCTGATAATTAATTATTAATCATCAAAAAATAAAAAATTGAAATTATTATTTGTAGAATAGATTCATACATGTTATTATTACTATTATTACTATTATTACCATGATGTATACAACTAACAAAAATCCGGATGAAAGGCGTGTACGCGAAAAAAAAGAAAAACATGAACATAATATTAAAAATATTAATGTAATGGTTTCTATGTTAGAGCGCAATATGGCCAGACAAACATGTTACAAAGATCCCGCGACACAAAGTTGTATATTTTTTGAGAAATTATTAACTGTCACGGATGTGGCTAAAGTATTTATAACAGAATCTTGCTTGGATAGCGACCAAGAAATGCCGGTTGAATTGTCTACAAGAATTGAAAAATTAATTGGTGAATTTGATAATAATATTCAAAAACTAATAGATATGATTCAGAATCCAAGTTTATTTTCTCCAAATCATCCATATGGTAATTCATATATGGAAGCAGCAAAAAATGATTTTGAATCGGCCAAGCCTGATACTTTGGCAGAATAATAATTTTTTCCATAATTTTTTATAGATACAGTAAACACTAATATTTGATATAATAATTATATTGAATATTAATATCAAATGTAAACAGGTTGATAAATTTTACCCAACAATTCCAAATAAAAAACATTGGTTCAATTTATAGATGAGCCAGGAGCTAAATAAAGATTTCGAAAAATTGTATCAATCAATCAAACCCAAAAATAAAATTTTAAATATTCTCATTTTGGGTGGGGGACCAATCGGATTATTTGCCGGTTATAAACTTCTCAAAAAAGGAAATATTATTACAATTTTTGAAAAAAGAAAAAAATATACTAGACATAACATATTATCTCTTAAAGAAGGATCCAAATTGGATACTTTGAGTTTGATTCCGTCGGAAATTATCGAAGAATTAGATCATACCTCATCTTTTTCGCATTATAGTAATTATATGTATGGGGATAATAAAAAATGTCATAAAAATATTATTCGTGAAAAACCTTATTTAATGGTACCATCGAGGAATTATTATATTGTTCTCAATGAATTAGAAAGTGCATACGAAAAATATTTTAAATTAGGTGGTGGTAAACTTATTCGACCAGAAAATATGGATGCATTTACTAATATAAGAATTGAAAATGATTTTTTAAAGTATTCTGAAAATGGTATAAATTATGATATTAGTTTACCAGAATTCGATATTATATTCTTGAACGATGGAGCAAATAGTTATTATCGAAATTTATTTTTCGATAAAACTAGTTATACCAAGAATATCGAAAATAATATACTGCGATATGAATTATCACCAAATGACAAACAAATATGCCTTTCCGAAAATTCACAAAATTCTGCTCCATTGGCATATGGGCTTATTTTTATCTATAATATCGAAAATAAAGAGGAATTCCAGGAAAAATTCCAAACCGAAGATAAACTAAAGAAAAAAGCCGACTTTGATTTTGTATTGGGTTTAGAAAATAAAGATGATAATTTAATGAAAGGATTAACTATTAAAGAAATTTTAATAGAAAATAGTTCTAATAACTGCTGTCCAAAACAACTTTTGACACAAAACCTTTTCAGAATGTTTGTCAGCCAAAATTATTTGTATATATCAATTATGGTTAATCCACGCGATGTTGGGGATTTTTCACAAAAATTACAAGGACAGAATTTAGTATTTGATGATCTTCCGAAAAATTTACAAACATATATTACGTTCGTGTTATATATATACGATTTGAGCGAACTGATTGATCCAAGATCAAAAAATAATAATATTAAATTGTTTCCCCTTAATTTTTATTGTGTAAAACAATCTTGTTCTTTTGTGAAAAAAAATGAATTATCAAAAAATAATAATCCTGCCAGAAATACCTGGTTAACAAGAAAAGATTCTCATGCAGGAATAATAATTGATCAATCCTTAGCCAATACAAATTGCGATACGCCCCACATTAAAAATAATTACCAATTTATTACTTTGTGTGGTGATGCAATGGCTTCCGGTAATTTCCACGCTGGAATTGTTTTAAATATGAATTTAGTTGCAGTTAGTCGCATGTGCCAATTAATGGATGATTATATCGATGCGTATCCAAAAGATTCTAATGGAAATTTGCACAGCAATTTTTTGAGACTACTATTTTTCCATGGTAACATATTAAATCAACGTGTACGTAATGAAATAATTACCAAATCGATCGATGCACTTATTAATTATGATGCTTTGGATAAAGATGATTCTGTTTTTGATTTACCACAAATTTTATTGGAATTGAATGATATTATTGTTTGCCAAAATTGTAATAATAAAAATAAATTAATGTGCAAAAATTCAGCAGCATTTGTTAAATTCATGGTAGAAAATTCGAACGATGAAGTTTTACAAAGAATTCTGAAATATTTATTATTACCTGATAAATATAAATACAATAAACAATTGGACGATATTATACATTTGGAACCATTAGAGGAAATTTTTGCCTAATTTTTTTTTTTGATATATTACTTACCAAAAAAAATATATTGACTTTATGTATTAATTATCAAAAAAAAATTGCGTTATTAATTTGATTGGCGAATATTACTAAATTATTGGTCAATTAATCAATAAATTCACTATTTATAAAATGCAATCAAATAAAACGCCGTGCAAAATCACTAATTATTATAATCATTCATTCAATATATTTGAATCATCCGAATCATTAAAAAAAAACAAAGTATATTATAAAATCACTAATTCTACTGAAAATCATCATGGTTTTCAATATAAAGATGGTCTAAATGTTTTAATTGCTAAATTTAATAATGATCGGGATGCATCTTGTGTTCCTGGTGGTCTTTATTTTACTGATATAGAACATATTTTTGAATTTCTCAGTTATGGTGTTTATTTGTGGGAGATTACTTTGCCGACGAATGATACCAGCTTTAAAATAATTAAAGATCGGCATAATAAATGGAGAGCAAATAAAATAATTTTTGGTAAAAGGTATAATTTGGATGATGTGGAAACATTTAAATATTTGGATTCACAAGGAGCCGATATTCATTATTATAGCGAATTTATTATGGAGTGGGCATTAAGAAATGGTTATTCAGAAATTGCCAAATATTTAATTTCTATTGGTGTTGACATTAATGAATTTATTTATACTATAAAACGCAATATCGGTATACAAAAATGGGATTTTTTAAAATTTTTAGTTGATAATGGGATTATTGTAATCGATAATGATTTTATTAAAGCATTAGTGAATGGAAATACAGAAATTGTGAAATATTTGGTCCATGAAGGTGCCGACATACACTCTAATAATGATTATGCTATAACATACGCGTCACGAAGAGGCTATTTGGAAATTGTTAAATTTTTAGTATCAAATGGTGCTGATATTCATGTTAAACATGATTATGCTGTTCGACATGCATCAGAAAAAGGTCATTTGGACATTATTAAATTTTTAACGGATCAGGGTGCTGATATTCATGCTGATAATGAATATGCTATTAGATGGGCATCCGCAAATGGTCGTCTTGAAGTTGTGAAATTTTTATTTTCCAAAGGTGTCAATATTAATTATTGGAATGATTGTGCGATAAGAGGTGCATCAAAAAATGGGCATTCAGATGTTGTTATTTTTTTGACAAATCATGGTGCCAATATTCATGCTGATAATGAATATGCTCTTAGATGGGCATCAATAAACGGACATTTACAAGTTGTCGAATTTTTGGTGGATCACAGTGCCGATATTCGCGCCAATAACGATTATGCTATTAAACATGCATCGAAAGAAAATCAGTTAGATGTCATTGATTTTTTAGTAGATCGTGGTGCCATTATTCCTCCTGCATATAAATATTCTAGCAGATGGAGAATTTAACATACCAAAATATTAAAAAAGACAGAACTTAATATTTTCATTTTTGATTAAAAATTGAAAATATTTTGATAATAAGTGTTATATTTAATGTAATTTTTTTATTAATTACTATATATGGACAAATTTGAAATCAATATAGGGATTTTCGGATCAGTGTCAGTGGGCAAATCTACTTTTCTTAATGCCATTGCCGGAAAACAATATTCTGACGCTGAAATTAAAAAAACCACAATGGTTCCTCAGGTTTATTCAGAAACAGAAGAAAACCCACATGATGCGCAAACTATTAGAAAAAATAACCGTTTGGCAAATGAAGCTGTTACCAAAGAAATTGATTTGAACCAATTTACCACCATGCGATGTCAACCAATCTATCATAATATTGATAGAATTTGTGATTTATTCGATCCCGAAATAATTGATTCAAGACTCAAAATTAATATATATGACATTCCCGGACTTAATGATTCCGCTAGTAAAAATATTTATTTTGAATGGGTTAAACAAAATATTAAATTATTTGATATTATTATTTTTATGACAGATATTACCAAAGGATTAAACAATTCTGATGAAACAGAAGTTTTACATTTGTTAATGGATTCTATGAAAAAATACAAAATCAAAATGATTTGTTTAATGAATAAATGCGATGATATTTATTATGATAGTGATCAAAATGATTTAGTTTTTGAGGAAAATGAACAAGAAAATATTTATATCCAAGCAAATAATATCTTAGTGGACATCGCTAAAATATACGGGTTCGATTCAAATGGAGGCTTTTTTACACCGTTTTTTCCGATTTCTTCAGAAAATTGTTTTATTTATCGTGCACTCATTAAAGATCCAAATTGTGAACTCGATCAAATTCATCAAAATAGATTATGCAAAAATGAATGTGGATCAAACCAGTGGAAAAAAATGACCAGTGAGGAAAAGGATTTAATGTTTAAAAATATTGTTTCTGATTTACAACAAACATACAATAATAAAATTTTAGATACGGGTTATTTAGCTGTAAAAACGATTATTCAAAATACTATTATTACGAACAAACTAGAATTTATAAAAAACCATATTGAATTAGATTTGAAAGATTTAGAAGTGGCCAACATAGAAAATATTTCCGATTATATCAATTTGGTCAAAAAATATGCCACCAGATTATCACAAGCATCATTATTAGAAAATAACATATCATACGACATATTATGGCAAAATGTACAAAAATCAATTTCAAATTATGTAAATACAGTTAATAAGGATAGTACAAAAATTATTAGATGTAAGGATTTTATTCCGTTTAAAGAATTTGAATTATTGCATGCAAGTATGGAAATATATTGTATCAATTTTGCAACATTTGTTGAAGCAATAAAAATCATACCTGAATATCCCGAAGATTTTGTCATGGGTAAACAAAAAGAGTTAGTTGATAAATTATTGTGTATATATAATCAATTGTACAGCATTGAAACTACGGATCAAATGCATACATGTCCAGCTAATTTATTGCACTTTTTGGAATTAATAAAAATATATGCTCCTGATGAATTAGATAATCTTGCTACTAATTTTTTACAAATTTATACCAATCCCAAATGTAAACATATATCAGCTTATCCAAATGAATTTGTTCAGTTAATGGATTATATCGTAAAAACAACAAACAAAAAAATGGATTATTTTTACTCTATTATTTGTCAAATTTTAATTAATAAACAACAATATATGCAAAATAAACTTGATGATGAAAACTATATTTGCTATATAGTACAAATGAAAAAATTAATTGTTAGTGTTCGTGACAAATCGTGTGATAAAATTACTGTTTTTGATATTTTGTATGAAGTAATAAATAAAAATATTTTTACATGTTTAGGGACAAATTGTGTGCCAAATCTTTACCGAAAAGATTTTTGTCATTCTAAAATAAATAATTTGTTTAAACTGTTCACAAAGGATAAAATTCAATTTGACGGCATTGATTTTGAAACAAATTTATTGGATACAGTTGTTAAAATCAAAAAAATTGAATTATAAAATTATTAGTGAACACTTTATTTATTGTCTATGTATATTACATAGTTTAAAAACTATACATTGTAATGCAATCATTAAAACGTAACAGCAATCATGCCAAAAAAATTATAATGAAACCAAGAATGAAATATCATTTTCCAGTACAAATGCCAGAAATTATTTGTACGTGTGGAAAATTTAGGAATTATTGGTGGCCTTGGTATTGTCGTCGTAAATGGTGTCCCCAACCAATACCATTATTTCCTCCACATGTACAATATCCACAATGGTATATGTCGCATAGAATATGAATATTGGCGTAATATATTTAAGTATTGATATTAATACTCAAATATATTCATACACAATTGTTATTTAAAAAGTGATGTAAATTCCGAAATTGTTTTTTGATAATTGTTATTATTTCCAATAGAAAAACGATATAATATGTTTAATGCAAAATATGTTCCAGCTGTAATAGATGCTATTGGGAATTTTTTTAAATTTATCATTGAACCTGCTAATCCAAACAAATTTAATGGATAATATAAATAACCTAACATATATTTTGTTTTGTATAAATTATAGTAGGGATTCTTTACAAAATCTTCAGTGTAAATTAATTTTATAATACCATTTTCCATAATTTCATAATGACACAAATCGACCTGATCTAAATTATGTTGGCTCATGATCATTATACCATCAATTTTAAGTGTGGTATTAGCTATTTGTTTCATGATTGGACGATTATTAGTGTTATTTTGTGTATAGTCGATATCAATTCCGCAAATAATATCGAATCTTCTTTGAAACATCGTACTTGCTATTAATTCATCAGGATTGGTATGTACATAAATTCTGGAATGCGGATTTATTTTATGAACCAAATCTGTGAATTCATTAAATGCCAGTAAATATTTGTTTGTTTCATTATTTTCTTCTAAAATTTGTTTATATGCATAATCAGTAAAATGTAGTTCGGAAATTTTATCACCAAGTAAAAATAAAATATTAAGTTCCTGGTACAACAAAAAACTACCATAAAATAATATTTTGATATTGGTTTTGCCTACTGTTTGTTGATAAATCTTTTTTTCGAATCGATCCCGTGTATTAAATTTAGGTCTAAAATAAACACAATTTGAATCACTACATTCTGAAATATGGTTGAGATTTTTAATATTTTTGGATCCCACATGGGGTACATGATCGTTTTTAATTAGTCTATATGATGAATTTTCGACCTTATTAAACTGCAACATAATTTAGTTTAATATTCAGAATATAGTAGTCATATTTTTCATATATCAATTTTTTTTGATATTTACTAATAATAGTATAATATGACTCTCATAGAACTTCTTTTTTGGATACTTGTGGCCATCATTGCCTTTTTCGTTATAAAAGCCGGTCTTGCCATACTAATAGTTGTTATAATAGCTTTAGTTTTGTACTACTTGTTTTTTGGTTCACAAAAATCATCAACCAAATATGTGTATGGGCGTGAAGGATACCAACAACAAAATAACCCGCAATCCCGAATGCTTGGGCACTATGCTCCTATTAACTACGCCAGTTCTTCAGCCGTACAAGCGGGCAAAATAGGACATCCCGACGATTGGTACATACCGGTCCATCAATATTATGATGAAAAAATGAACAATCAATATGTGTCTTCACCAACAATGTCATGCACTGTTCCACAAAGTACAAGTGCATATTGTGTCCAAAAACAATTACAACAAAACAATGATCTTAATACCGCAATACTAAATTGTGTCGTTCCAGGAAGAACCAGTGTCGCATGTGTCCATTAAAAATTATTTTTATTACTAAAATATAATTATGACAAGTACATATAATCATGGCAAACACAAACAATTATCAAAAGTATATAAAATATAAAAGTAAATATCTAAAATTAAAACAAAGTTTGCTAGCGAATCAAAAAGGTGGTGGAGTTAATTTTGATATTATAATGTGCAGTGGTATTTGTGTTAATAAAAATATCATAAGCTTGGACCAAAAAAAATTTTTAAAAAAGATAATTGATTTGTTTGATATTAATGATGATTATTCAGATTACTTGATAGATGATCCATATGATAATGATAATGCATGGCTAATGTTATGTACATCCGCTAACGAAATAGATAGGAATTGGGATAGATTTCCAAATGCGTTATCATCCATGTCCAAAAATAAGGATTTCTGGGCTAGTATTGATATTGATCCGGTTTGTATACGCTTGGATGGTACCAATGAGGATGATGAGGATGATGGAAGTTTATTATCGGAAAAAAATATAACTGATTTTTTGGACAGATATGGAAAATCAAAAATGAAAAATTTGGATGAACAATTAAAATTATTTAATAAATTTTTTACAGAAAGAAAAGGAATGATGTTTGGTAAATGGTTAATATTACGAAATAATTAATTTATAAATTATTGACAATGATTCATAAATTATTATTACTCAACGGTGACAACTTTTGCTAAATTTCTTGGATAATCGGGATGGTTACCTTTTTCCAATGCCAAATAATATGCCAAAACTTGTAATGGTACGATTGATAATAACGGAAACAACACTGATTCGGTTTCGAAATAGAATAAATAGTTTATATTGTCTGAATGAATTTTTTTATTTGTAATGTAAATAACATTTGCTCCTCTCGATTTAACTTCAGCCGTAACATTTTCCATTTTTGAAAAAAATCTATCGTTGTTTGCTAATAATATTATCGGTATATTATTCGTAAGTAATGCAAATGGACCATGTTTTAAAGCTGCGGCAGAATATCCTTCCGAATGTACATAAGAAATTTCCTTGATTTTAAGCGATCCCTCTTTGGCAATCCATTCCGATGCATGTTTACCAAGAATAAAACAATCTCGCTGGTTGGTGAATAAATTTAGAATTTTTGGAATTTCGTCGGAAGATTTATTAATGATTTTATAGAACTCTAATGATAAATTACTAAGCGCATCAATATATTTTTGTTTAAGATCATGAACTGATGATGATTTGTTTGAAGGTACCATCCATAATGCAAATAATAGAAGCATAACAATCTGATTGGTAAAAGATTTTGTACTAGCGACTGCATTTTCTCTACCGGCTTTAAGATATAAACAACAATCCACTTCTCTGGCTATTAATGAATTTTCCACATTAATAATACCAATTGATTTAATATTGTTTTCTTTTCCAATGGCAAGTGCTCGATAAAGATCTTTGGTTTCACCTGATTGGGATAATAAAACTAGTATTGTTTTTCTATTTGGTATCAAATCAGTTTCTTCAAAATCCGCACCATCAATAACTTCCGTTGTGATACTTGCGCGGAATTCTTTGAAAAATTTAACTCCAACCTGCGCGGCATGATATGATGTACCACATGCTAAAAATATGATATGTTCAACAGCACGTAATTCTTCTTCCATTTTTTCCAATTCGGGGAGAATTATTGTATTCTCATGATTATCATCGCTATTAGAATATTTAATTCGGTCTGTTAATAGTGTCGCAATTGCTGTTGGTTGATCATTAATTTCTTTGAGCGTCCAATGAGCATATGGTGTTGGTGATGTTTCTACTACAGACATTGTCATGGATAATATCTCATAAGATTTAGTTGATTTAATTTCGCACGTGTGTTCATCCATTGAAATATATCCGTATTCATTGTCACTAATAATAAAATAATTATTAATGTCCATATCAAAACCTCTCAATTCTGAAACAAACATCATTTTTGTTTTATCTTTATCAAAACCAATAATTAACGGTGAACCATTTTTCATGAAAAAGATTTTGTTGGGATGTAATCTATCCAATACAAGAATAGCCCATGATCCTTTCATTTGTTTATCCAGATCAGAATAATCTTTTCCATTTTTGATCAGATAGTGTAAATATTTAGTAATTATTTCGGTATCGGTTTGTCCATAAAATTTATAATCATTCTCCAGTAATTCTTTTTTGAGTTCCATATAATTTTCAATAATTCCATTATGTATTACTGAAAAACGCATATCATCATCATTGTGTGGGTGAGCATTTTCTAAAGTTTTTGGTCCATGTGTTGCCCATCTGGTATGTCCAATTGCAATATTACATACAATATTTGCCAATGAATCATTATTAATATTTTCTATGGCCGTTTCTCCTTCTTTGGAAACACTTTTTTTTATAACCAATCCATTATTGATAATAGTGCATATTCCTGCCGAATCATATCCACGGTTCTGCAAATTGTTCAATGCTCTCATTACGGCAAGCATCGCCGTATTTTTTGTCAAACATCCTGATATGCCACACATATATATATATATATAATTGTGCATAATATTTGTTACAGACTAGGAGATTAATTATCAATTTTTTTTTGAACCCACTATAAAAGTCGCCCTTAAAAATTTTATAACATATTTTTAAAAGACATTTATTTTTGTCCTTCAAAAATATTATTTCTAACGAAACGACTTTCATTTTCTAGCATTGTCTTGTCTCTAATCGAGCAGGCTATGCTCAAAAAATTTTATTTTCTAGCATTGCCTTGTCTCTAATCGAGCAGGCTATGCTCAAAAAATTTTATTTTCTAGCATTGCCTTGTCTCTAATCGAGCAGGCTATGCTTAAAAAAAATTATTTTCTAGCATTGCCTTGTCTCTAATCGAGCAGGCTATGCTTAAAAAAAATTATTTTCTAGCATTGCCGAAATAAAGTTTGCCTGATAAAAATTGATTATAAATATTATCAATAATTTGTTGCACTTCATCCGAATTATATGTTTCAAGAGATCCTGCTTTGGAATATAAATTAATGATATTAATTTTATAAATATCGTGTATCAAATTCATTTTAATATCGTTTTTTCCGCTAATAAGATAGTTCATTAATTGTTTTAACAAAGAAATTGTTCCATTAATTTCTACATATTGTGGACTACTGGTAAATTTAAGTAACCATATGTTGTATTCTGAATACTTCTCATTATTTAAAAGAAAATAGTCCAAGGGATTATTTGTTGAAACGCCACCATCAACTAAATGATTAATTGTGTATCCGTCCAATTGTTCGTAATCATATTTATCATTAATTGCATTATAGTATAATTCATGTGCTTTGAATATAAATGGTATAGAACTAGTAGCCATTATCGCATCAAATAATTTTATATTATCATATTTATCGTCTAGCGTCGTCATAAATATTTGTTCATTTCTACTAAGATCAACAACATTTATTAACAGATGTTTATAAATTTCTGGAAATTTTTCTATTAATTTTTTTAAATGGCCAAATGTTAAATCTTCCCCCCTAATTTCTTCTTCATCAGGAAGGTCCAAATGTTTTTTAATAATATCTATTTTATAATTCAAAATTTGTTTAATTATTTCTTCTCTGCCATAATCATCATAGAAATGTCCACGCGAAATAAATCGGTATATAGTAGATACAAACATAAATTTACTGTCAATAAGATTACCAATATTTATCATTTTTGCAATTGCCAATATATCTTCTCTTTGGTATCCTAAACTGAGAGGAGCGGCTAAAAAACTTCCTACGGATGTTCCTCCGAAAATATCAACATCTGATAAACTAAAATATGGATTATTTTCAAATAAATATTTCAAAATACCAATCGCGTAAACTCCTTTGGTTCCTCCACCTTCAATACAAAATATATTTTTAGGAAGGGGAAGTCGTTTATGTTGGCTATTAACATCATCTTTTTTAATATTTAAAAAAATTTGAAAATCATGTTTATCGTTTTCTTGCATTTGTCTAAAAATAAGTAATAAATTTTTTTTGTCACAGGATGAAACATTTTCGAATATATAATTCAAAAATATTTACATTTGGTTTAAAAAAATTCCTCAAAAGATGCCTTATTTTTACATTAAAAAAGATATAAATAGAATCGTTTTGGATGAAATTGTTTCTTTTTTCTTTTGGTTTTTTTGTTTCGGGAGAACAAACACATTTTTCACAACATACATAACATGACAGGAAATAGTTGTTAACTCGTTCAATTTTAAGAACTTCTCCGCAAATATAACATGTTGCGGATATATTATGTTCCATTTTTTAGAATACACTACAATACAATACT
>Ga0105046_10004883_pt1 | contig 21292 bp, 21 predicted proteins | sample MAT03_FD_78385 | JGI IMG/M metagenome (GOLD analysis project Ga0105046, IMG submission 78385) | Freshwater microbial communities from Lake Fryxell liftoff mats and glacier meltwater in Antarctica - MAT-03 (megahit assembly) | ecosystem: Environmental > Aquatic > Freshwater > Ice > Liftoff...
CTTGTCGCTGATCACCACGCCGTCGATGCGCACGCCGCCTTGCTCGACCATGCGCAGTCCTTCACTACTGGACGGCACGAGGCCGGCAAGCTTGAGCAAGCTCCCGATGGCCAGCGGCGCCCCCGACAGATGCACCTCGGCAATCTCGTCGGGCACGCCGCCAGCAGCGCGCCGCAGAAAGTCTTCTTCGGCCGCGTTGGCAGCAGCCACGCTGTGAAAGCGCGCCGTGATCTCCTTGGCCAGCAGCACCTTCGCTTCCTTGGGGTTGCGGCCAGCCTCGACTTCGGCCTTGAGGCTGGCGATCTCGGCTTCGCTGCGAAACGACAGCAGCGTGAAGTAGCGCCACATCATCGGGTCGCTGATCGACAGCAGCTTGGCAAACATGCTGTTGGCGTCTTCGGTGATGCCCACAAAGTTGCCCTTGCTCTTGGACATCTTCTCAACACCGTCCAGGCCCTCCAGCAACGGCATGGTCAAGACGCACTGCGGCTCCTGGCCGTACTCGGTCTGCAGAGCGCGGCCCACCAGCAGGTTGAACTTCTGGTCGGTGCCACCGAGCTCCAGGTCGGACTTCAGCGCCACCGAGTCGTAGCCCTGCATCAACGGGTAGAGCAACTCGTGCACGCTGATCGGGCTGCCGGCCTTGAAGCGCTTGGTGAAGTCGTCACGCTCCAGCATGCGCGCCAAGGTGTACTTGGCGGCCAGCTCGATCATCCCGCGCGCGCCCAGCGGGTCGCTCCATTCGCTGTTGTAGCGGACTTCGGTCCTCTCTGGATCGAGCACCAGGCTGGCTTGCTGGTAATAGGTCTGGGCGTTGGCCTCGATCTGCTCGCGCGTCAGCGCCGGGCGGGTGGCGTTGCGCCCAGAAGGGTCGCCGATCATCGAAGTGAAATCGCCAATGAGAAATATGACCGTGTGGCCCAGGTCCTGAAGCTGGCGCATCTTGTTCAGCACCACGGTATGGCCGATATGAATGTCTGGCGCCGTAGGGTCCAGACCCAGCTTGATGCGAAGGGGTTTGCCGATCTTTTCGGCGCGCACCAGCTTTTTCAGCCACTCGGATTGCGGCAACAACTCTTCGCAGCCGCGCAGGCTGACGGTCATCGCGTGACGCACGCCTTCACTGAGCCCAGGGATGGAGGCGAGGTCGAGGCTTTGGCCTGACGGTTGATCTGCTGCAATGGATAGGGACATGTTCATCAGGCAAGCTGAAAGGCTGTGCTTTGGACCGCCTATCCATTTGACACAATGAAATTGGGGCCTTTCGAGGTGTAAACGCGAACTATTGCGCGAGGTCGCTGGCTATACTTGGGGAGGTTGTGAGCAAAGGTCGTTCTTCGCGAATTTTCATCCAAGCGCGAAAGCTGCGATGCAGCGACGCCAAAGCAGCGAATTCTAATGGACAGCCCCGGCGCCAGACTTGGCCCACCCACCTTCTGCTTGCTTCTGAAGTGACGGTAGTTCTTGAAGTGATCGAAGTTCGCCATCGGGTCTGGCGCGGTGTTGCCGGTCTGCCCTCTCCCGTATCAAGAATTTGAAGAAAGGCCGGCCTTGAAGACCCGAATCGCAGCTGCACTGCAAAACCTGTCTGTACTTGCTGGGCAATACCGCGTTGGTATCGTCGTATTTGGGGTCGCAGTGTTGGGCGGCTTCGGGATCACTGCAGTGGCGGTAGCCCCCATGGTGCCTGACGCCAGCGACCTGCCGCAGCGTCTGGTGGTAGACCAGATCGAGGCCCCTGGCCTCGATTCCCAGTTGTTGGCTTTGTCCCAGCAACAACTGACCCTGACCCGCAGCGAAGTCACGCGCGGCACTGACACAGCGCAGTCGCTGCTGGCCAGACTGGGTGTTCAGGACGCCGCTGCAGCTCAGTTCATTCGCACCGACAGCACCGCCAGAGTGCTCGTCACGGGCCGCGGGGGGAAACTGGTCCGTGTGCAGACAGGGGCCGATGGCAGCCTGCTGGACCTGACGGCCAGCTTCCCGTCAGCCGTTGAAGGTGAGGCCAAGACCCACTTCACCCGCATGACCGTCAGCAAGGTCGCCGACAAGTGGCTGGCCAGGTTGCAGACCATCCCGTATGGAGGTCAGCTGAGGTTGGCCAGTGGCACGATCCGCAGCTCACTTTTTGCCGCCACCGATGATGCAGGCATCCCTGACGCAGTGGCTGCGCAGCTGGCAGAGATTTTTTCAACCGACATCGACATGCACCGCCAACTGCGCAAGGGTGACTCCTTCAGCGCAGTTTACGAAGTACTCACCGCAGACGGCGAGCCGGTACCCTGGAACGAAGGCGTAGGCCGCGTCACGGCTGCAGAGTTCGTCAACGCTGGCAAGTCACATCACGCGGTGTGGTTCGAGCAGGCAGGTCAAAGCGGCGCCTACTTTGACCTGCAGGGCCGCAGCAAGCGTTCAGCGTTCCTGGCCAGCCCGATGGAATTCTCGCGAGTCACCTCTGGTTTTGCGATGCGATTCCACCCGCTGCTGAACACCTGGCGCCGCCATCTGGGCGTGGACTACGCGGCCCCCGTGGGTACCCCGGTGCGTACGGTGGGCGACGGTGTGGTGGCCTTTGCCGGCACTCAAAACGGCTATGGCAAAGTTGTCGAGATCCAGCACAGCAATGAGCGCCGCACGCTGTATGCGCACCTCAGCCAGATCAATGTGCGCCAAGGGCAGCGCGTCGAGCAAGGCGAACGTGTGGGCGCAGTGGGCATGACGGGTTGGACGACCGGGCCGCACCTGCACTTCGAGTTCCGCATCAAGGGTGAGCACCAAGATCCGCTGCTGGTGGCCAAGGCGGCCGATACAACGCATTTGAATCAGGCAGAAAAGCCACGATTCCTGCAAGACGCCGAGCGTGTGCAGGTCAAGCTGGGGCTGGCCGAGAGCTTGGTCAACGCGAAGCCCCGCTTCGAATAGCGGGATTTCGCCTTTTTTCGCTCATTCTCACCCAGTTTCGCCCATTTTCGCAAAAGGCAGCTGATCAACGCTGCCGGCGACGACAGCAACCGGCCAAAAAAAAAGCGCCTGCAAAGGCGCTTTTTGTGTTCTTCGGCCAGCCCCGGTCAGAGCGACACGGAGGGCTCAGGCGGAAAACGACGAGCCACAACCGCAAGTGGTGGTGGCGTTGGGGTTCTTGATCACGAACTGCGCACCCTGCAGGTCTTCCTTGTAGTCGATCTCGGCACCCATCAGGTACTGCAGACTCATGGCGTCGATCAGCAAGGTGACACCGTTCTTGCCCATCTCGGTGTCATCCTCGTTGACCACCTCGTCGAAGGTAAAGCCATATTGGAAGCCGGAGCAACCTCCTCCCTGCACAAACACGCGCAGCTTCAGATCAGAATTGCCTTCTTCTTCGACCAGCTGTTTGACCTTGTCGGCTGCGCTGTCGGTGAAGACCAGCGGTGGCGGCGGTATGTCCTGGAGGGACTGAACCTGGGTTTGGGCGACTGCATTCATGATGGTTTCCTCATTGAGTTCGATCTCGGGCCGACAAGAGTGCGGGCAAAGTGCAGGCAAACTGCAGGCAAAGTTTCAGGCCGAATGCACCGCGAGTCATGCGATCTTGGAAGTGGCCAGTTTCAGCGTGGGCTTCTCTGCGCTCTTCAACGGTTTGAGCTCACCTTCCACAATGGATCCGGGGTGCATCTCAAGCAGTTCGTAGCGCACATCACCGACGACACGTGCCTTCGGTTGCAACTCGAGCATCTCGCTGCTGCTGACTGAGCCGTTGACAACACCGTTGATGATCACATGCGCAGCCTTCACCATGCCATAGACGCGGGCATTTTCGCTGATCACCAGGATCGACTTGGTGCCTTCGTCGCGGGCACAAACGTCGCCGGTCACTTCGCCGTCGACTCGCAATCCATCACTGAAAAGCAGATCACCCTTGATGACCATGCCTTCACCGACCAGACTGCGGATCGGCGCATGCTTCTTCGGTCCCAGACTCCACATCGCATGTCTCCTGAAGGCGCCTACATCTTCGCTGTGTGGGTGGCGCGCGTAGCGCCTTTGGCGTCCATGATCCTCACCTGCACGCGTTGTATCACGGCCTCGGGGGGATGTTCGATCGTGCCCTCGACCCTTGCCACCTGTTTCACTTCGATCGGACGGGCGCCGCCAGGCAATGGCATCGTCCAAGCGCGTTCACCCAGTTGTCCAGCGAGCACCACCTCGTAGCGGCCTTTGAATTCCTGACCACTGGCATCCTGCACCACCAACATCTGATAGCGGAGTTGGCCGGGAATCTGGACCTCTGTCTGCAAGCCACGCAGTTGCAGCCCCTCGCCGCTGGTAGGCAACAGCCGCTGATAGAAAGCCAACTCGGATTGCAGCACCTGCTTGTCGGCTTCCAACTGCCGCAATTGCAGCCCCAATTGCTGTTGCGCACTGCGCTCTGCGAGCAACAGGCTTTCTGCAGTGTTCGAGACCTGGCGCACCTCTTCGTAACGTTCACGAAGATTGCCGAGTTCGCCCCGCAACTGCGCCAGCTCGGTCTTTGCGCCCTGGTCGAGGCCGGCGATTTCCTTGCCAAACTCAAAAGCCCACAAGGCCAGCGCAGCAGAAAAACCCAGCGCCACAGCGCCCACAGCCCAGCGCAACGGCCAAGGCAGATGGCTGCGCACGATCATGCGCGGCGCACTGACCGAGAGCCGGCGACGCAGCAGCTTCCAGCGCATCAGCCGTACTCCCGCTTGCGCCAGATGAAGCCAACGAGCCCACCGCGCAGCCCTGCCAGGGGCCCGTTGCAAGCTGACGCAAAGGGTCGCGGCAAAACTGCAGCGATGCCCTTTGCAGCCATGCCGTCAGCGCTTGCTGAACTGCTTGCGACGACGCGCGCCGTGCAGGCCGACTTTCTTCCGTTCGACCTCGCGGGCGTCGCGAGTGACGAAGCCGGCGCGGCTCAGCTCGGGCTTGAGCGCCGCGTCGTAGTCGATCAGCGCGCGCGTGATGCCGTGTCTGGCAGCACCGGCCTGGCCCGATTCACCGCCGCCGTGGACGTTGATCTTGATGTCGAAAGACCCGTCGTTGGCCGTCAGCAGCAAGGGCTGCTTGACGATCATGATCGAGGTTTGACGCCCAAAATAGGCATCTATGGCTTTGCCATTGATGACGATCTTGCCACTGCCTTTTTTGATGAACACCCGTGCCACGCTGGATTTGCGCCGGCCGGTGCCGTAGTTCCATAGTCCGATCATTTGCAGCGCCCTCAGAAGTCCAGCGGTTTGGGTTGCTGGGCCTCGTGCGGGTGCTTGTCACCTGCGTAGACCTTCAGCTTCTTGACCATGGCGTAACCCAACGGTCCTTTGGGCAGCATGCCCTTGACAGCTTTTTCAAGCGCGCGGCCAGGGTGTTTGGCCTGCATGTCCTTGAAAGCCGTGGCGTAGATGCCACCGGGGTAACCCGAATGCCGGTAGTAGATCTTGTCGGTGGCCTTGGCCCCGGTGACGCGAATCTTGTCGGCATTGACGACGATGATGAAATCACCGGTATCGACGTGAGGCGTGTAGATGGCTTTGTGCTTGCCGCGCAAACGGCGTGCTGCTTCGCTGGCAACACGACCGAGCACCTTGTCGGTGGCGTCAATCACAAACCACTCATGCTTCACCTCGGCCGGCTTGGCGCTGAAGGTCTTCATGAATTGCTTTCTGGATGTGGCGGCGGGATGCTGCCACTGAACACTCGGCCTGCAGTTTCATGATGCGGAGCAATGCCCCAGACCATGAAACACTTCCACGTCAAGTTTCTCGATGCAAGGCTTGTCCCCGGATCATCGACAACTCAGCGCGTCAAACAGTGCGTTTGCAGCGCCAACCCAAAGCCACCGTTGGTACCGTCATTGACGCGGACAGTGACAAACTCGTTCAGCGTGTCGGGTTCGCTGTCTGGACCCTGGTCCACGAACCCCACTTGCAAAACCAATTGCCGCTCGACCGCTCGGCCTCGCAGATGGTGTCTGGATCGCTCTTGCTCGCGTCGTGGTCTGTATTCAAGCCACAACCGAAAAGAGACTGACTCACCCCGGCCGATACCGAGATGAGCCCTCTAGTGTAATCGCAAAATGGCGCTCCCCCATCGCCATCCCCGGCACACTGGATCGGGCGCACAGATCCCTGGCGAACAAAGCACCTCCCGAAGTACTCGAGGAATAGTTGGGGAGGCGTCGAGGAGTCGTTGAGGGTTCAGCGTCATTGAGGGTTAACCCTAATTCTTTACCGTACCATGCGGCAATGACAACGGCAGACACGTTCAGGAACCCCCAGGCAGATGCACTTGAGGCCGCACTGCCTCTGGGGCTGGCGAGCGAAGAAGCGGGCGTTGCGGGTGCGGCCGCAGCTGACGCGGAGCCGCGCGCAGACGTCCATACAGCAGGCGCTGCCTCCTCCCTGCTCTGGGTGCCCGTGCGGCGCCTGGGCGCGCGGCACGAGCACCTGGTGTTGCAACATCTGTTGGCGCTGGACGCAGCGGACCGGCAGCTGAGATTCGGCCATGCGGTTTCTGACGCCATGCTGCAACGCTACGCCATGGGCCTGGACTACCAACGCGATGGCATCTTCGGCGTCTTCAACCGCCGACTGCGGCTGATAGCCTTGGCCCATCTGGCTTTGTCGTCGTCCGATCAAGACGGACAGACGGCTTTGGGTGAGTTTGGTGTCTCGGTATCGGCTTCGGCACGCAGGCGCGGCCTGGGCGCCAGGCTGTTCGAGCACTGCATCGTTCAGGCTCGCAACCTCGGCGTCAGCCAACTCGTCATCCATCTGGCCGCCAACAACACCGCGATGCTGCGGATCGTGCAAAAAGTGGGCGCGCCGCTGCAGCACCGCGGCAACGAGGTTGAAGCCAGGCTGGACCTCAGGGACGCATCGTGGGGCAGTCGCATCGAAGCGCTGGTGGAAGAAAGTGCGGCGAAAGCCGACTTCAGGATCAAGTTGCAACTGCAACGCCTGGATCAAATGTGGCAATGTTCACGGTCCGAGGACACAACTAAACTTTCAGACAACACACGAACGGGGGATGCTGGGTCGGGCAGCCGGCAGTAACATAAGTTTCAAATTTTTCCAGTTGCCATCTGCTTGCAAGACGGCGCAGCCACCCCGATTTCGCCGTTGAGTTTCATGGCCTGGGGCAACGCCCCAGAGCTTGAAACACTGCCACGTCAATGACAGCACAGTCACTCCTCCTTTTACCCTGGGTTCTGGTTGCCGTGGCTTTGTCGTTGTTGTGCGGCGCAGCCTGGATCTGGCTGGAGCACCGCAGACGACCCAAGCTGCAACCGCTGCCCACCGAATGGACGCTGGCGCCGCGGCCGGTATTCAACGCCGACGAGCGCAGCGTTTACAAGCAGTTGCGCGAGGCTTTGCCGCATCACGTCATTCTTTCCAAGCTGCCGTTGGTGCGCTTCTGCCAGCCCATCGACCCGCAAGAAGTGCGTTACTGGTTCGAGCTGCTGGGCAACACCCATGTCACCTTCGCCATCTGCAGCACCAATGGGCGCGTGTTGGCAGCGGTTGACCTGGAGCAAGACCGCCACAACTCCAAGCGCAGCTTGCACATCAAGCAGCAGATGTTGTCGGCTTGCAGAGTGCGCTACCTGCGCTGTTCTGCCGATGAGCTGCCTTCGCTGCCCGAGCTGCAATTGCTGGTGCCCCAGCCCAGCGGCATGGCCAGGGGGCCGCAGACGGCGCCTTCGGGCTTCGGCCGCGACACCAGTCCGGGCGCCTTGGCCGCCCGCAGGCGCGAGCGGACCACGCTTTGGCAAGATTCTGGCTTCTTGCAGGATTCTTTCTTTGGCACCGACCGCAGAACAGACTTCGGCGCGCCCAGCGGCTTCAGCGGGCTGCGTGATCGATTGCGCGAAGAGCAGCTGGGTGACGTGCGGGTCCGCGAGCTCAGGGGCTCGGCAGACTTCGGTCCGGGTGGCGTGGTCACCGAATCGGCAGGGGCACGACTCAGGCACTGACATGCGTGCCGTGCTGTAGCCCAGAATCAGGGCTCCTGACCGACTTGTCTGCAGCTCTTGCAGCCCCTGCTCTTGAACTACAGCCAACTCAACCCCCAGCAAGTGCTGGACGCCCTGGATGCCGTGGACTTGCGCGGTGATGGGCGCATCCTGCAGCTCAATTCCTACGAGAACCGGGTCTTTCAGCTTTTTCTGGAAGACGGCTCGGCGGTGGTCACGAAGTTCTACCGGCCCGGCCGATGGAGCGATGCGCAGATCCTGGAAGAGCACAGTTTTGCGCTGGAGCTGGCGGCTGCCGAAGTGCCGGTGGTGCCGCCCCTGGTTCTTCGCCGCAGCATCGATGCAGGCTCGGCTGCCTCAACTGCATCAACGGCTGTGCAGCTTCAGGGCGATCCGCCGACGCTGGCGACCTGGGACACGCCCGAGGGCCAGCACCGCTTTGCCGTCTTCCAGCGTTGCGCCGGCCGCGAGCCCGAGCTGCAAGACCCTGAAGCACTGCGCCAGTTGGGGCGCTTCATCGGGCGGATGCATGCCGTCGGTGCGCGGCGCAGCTTCTTGCATCGCCACCATTTGCAAGCCGCCGCCGACGGCGCCGAGGCATTGCAAACGCTGCTGCACCTGGATGCCATACCACCCACCGACGCCGGCAGCTGGCAATCAGCCTGCAAGCAGGCGCTGCTGGCAGTCAACGCCGCGTTCGATCATGTGCAAAGCCAGAGCGAGTTGAAAACCCTGCGGCTGCATGGCGACTGCCACCTGGGCAATGTGTTGTGGCGCGACGGCGCACCCCATGTGGTGGACCTGGACGACGCCATGCAAGGGCCTGCGGTGCAAGACTTGTGGATGCTGGTCTCAGGCGACCCGCAAAGCATGAGCTCGCAACTGCGCTGGCTGCTGGAAGGCTACGAGCAGTTCTTTGATTTCGACGACCGCGAACTGGCTCTGATCGAGCCACTGCGCACCTTGCGCATGGTGCGCCACAGCGCCTGGCTGGCTCGGCGCTGGAGCGACCCCAGCTTTCCGATCAGCTTTCCGTTTTTTGGCCAGGCCTCCTACTGGCACCAACAAAGCGCTCAACTGCGCGAGCAATTGCAGTTGATGCAGGAAGCCGCCCAGCGCTGGGCTTGAGGGCCCCCAAGCCGCCGCTGCGCGCCGGGCCTGCAGGCGGGAGCCCCAGCAGGCGGGAGCCCCGGCAAGCACGAGACACAGGCCGGCGTCTTCAGCCCGCCAGCAGCCGATTCACGCGCTGCACATAGCTGGCCGGGTCTTCCAGTTGGCCACCCTCGGCCAGCAGCGCCTGGTCAAACAGGATCTGCGCCAGATCGTCAAAGTGCTCTGCCCCCTCGGGCGAATCCAGGCGCTTGAGCAGCGCATGCTCAGGGTTGACCTCCAGCACCGGCATGCTCTTGGGCGCCGACTGCCCAGATTGCTTGAGCAAACGGCTCAGGTGAGAGCTCATGTCGCCTTCGTCGACCACGATGCAGGCGGGTGAATCGACCAGCCGCGTCGTCGTGCGCACGTCCTTGGCGCGGTCCTTCAAAGTGGCCTTCAGCTTCTCAAGCAGGGGCTTGAACGCTTCAGCGGTCGCTTCGGCTGCCTTTTTCTCGTCTTCGTCCTGCAGCTTGCCCAGGTCCACACCGCCCTTGGCCACGCTGGTCATCGGATGGCCGTCGAACTCGTACAGGTGCGACAGCATCCACTCGTCGACACGGTCGACCAGCAGCAGCACCTCGATGCCCTTCTTGCGGAAGATTTCCAGCTGCGGGCTGCTCTTGGCCGTTGCGAGCGTGTCTGCGGTGACGTAGAAGATCGCGTCCTGACCTTCTTTCATGCGCTTGACATAGTCTTCCAGCGACACGCCTGCGTCAGCGTGGGTCGACGCAAAACGCAGCAGCTTGGCCAGCCTTTCCTGGTTTTGATGGTCCTCGCCAATGCCCTCTTTGAGCACCGCGCCAAACTGTTGCCAGAACTCGGCGTACTTGTCCTTCTGGTTCTCTGCCACGTCTTCCAGCATGCCCAAGACCTTCTTGGTGGAGCCTTCACGGATGGCCTTGACGTCGCGGCTCTCCTGCAGCAACTCGCGGCTGACGTTGAGTGGCAAGTCGGCGCTGTCGATCACGCCTTTGACAAATCGCAGGTACACCGGCATCAGCGCTTCGGCGTCGTCCATGATGAAAACGCGCTTGACGTAGAGCTTGACGCCGCCACGCTTGTCGCGGTTCCACAGATCAAACGGCGCCTTGGCCGGCACGTACAGCAACTGCGTGTACTCGGTGCGGCCTTCGACGCGGTTATGCGTGTAGGCGAGCGGCGCGTCCTGGTCGTAGCTCAGCTGCTTGTAGAACTCCTGGTACTGGGCGTCGGTGATGTCGCCTTTGGGGCGCGTCCACAGTGCCGCTGCCTTGTTCACCGGCTCCCACTCTTCGGTGGCCACGGTATCTTTTTTCTCTTCGTCCCACTTTGTCTTGGGCATCAGCACCGGCAGCGACAGGTGGTCGCTGTATTTGCTGATGATCGACTTCAGCTTCCAGGCCGACAAGAACTCTTCTTCGCCTTCGCGCAGGTGCAGGATCACATCGGTGCCGCGTTGTGCGCGCTCGATGGTCTCGACCTCGAAGTCACCGGTGCCTTCGCTGCTCCAGCGCACACCTTCGCTGGTGGGCACGCCGCCGCGGCGGGTTTCGACGGTGATGCGGTCGGCGACGATGAAGCCGCTGTAAAAGCCGACGCCAAACTGGCCGATCAGGTTGGCGTCCTTCTTCTGGTCGCCTTCCAGCTTGGCCATGAATTCACGCGTGCCGCTCTTGGCGATGGTGCCCAGATGAGAGACAGCTTCCTCGGCACTCATGCCGATGCCGTTGTCGCGGATCGTGATGGTCTTGGCTTCAGCGTCGAACCACACGCGCACTTCCAGATTGGGCGCGTCTTCGAACAGCTCGGCCTTGTCCAGCGCTTCAAAACGCAGCTTGTCGCAGGCATCCGAAGCGTTGGACACCAGCTCGCGCAAGAAAATCTCTTTGTTGCTGTACAGCGAGTGCGTGACCAGGTGCAGGATCTGCTTGACCTCGGCCTGGAATGAAAGGGTCTGTTTGTCCATGTGGAAGATCTCGGTGAGACGGTGAATGACAAATACGCGTGGGTCGGCGCAACCTGGCGGCTCGAAAATGGCGATTCGAAAGTGGCGAATGACCAACGGAATACAGCGGATTTTGAGGCGATCCCGCCAGTTTCAAGGCCACTTGCTGCGGTTGCGACTGGCAAGGCGACGCTGAACAAGTCCCTGGGCCAAGCCCTTGACGCATCATTGCCCCAGATGAGCAAGCACTCCGAGCCTTCGTGGCGCGCACGGTTCGACCAGCAACTGCTGGCGCCGCCCGTCCTTGAGGCGTCACGAGGCGCAGCACGTCAGCCGCAAGGCAGCGCGGCGGTGGCAGCCTGGCTGGACGAGCAATTGCGATGGTGCCATGCCGGCGCCTACGCAGCACGTCGAGCAGGCGCACCGTCCGTACCTTGGGCATGGGCCCAGCTTGCCTTGCCATCCCAGCCCGAGGCTGCACCGGCCACCCGCGACGAGCGGGCGTTGCAGCTTCAGCAATGGGCCAACAGGGTCGGCCTGCTGCTGGACGGCAGCCTGCTGCACGTGACGCTGGCCCTGCGCTTGCGGGTCAAGGCTTTTGATGTGTGGCCCTGGCGAGCACGCCAGCCCAGCGATCCCTGGGATGCGGGCTGGCTGCGCAGGGGCCCCGTGGCTCTGCACAGGGCTTCGGTTTTCGCGCCGCGGCGGCCAACCCTGATCTTGGTCGATGCCAGCGCAGAGATCCCCTGGATGGCTCAGCTCACGCACGAACTCTCTGCCCGCAGTGGCCATTTCACCTTCGCTGTGCGGCTGCTGGCGCTCAGCCAAAGCGAAAGCGAAAGCGACAGGACCTTCAGACCGCCACCGGCGTGAAGCCTGCTTGCTCGATCGCTTGACGCAATTGCTCGGCCGAGGCTTGCGCTGGCTGCAGTTGAACGCGGTGATTGGCCAAATCGATCTGTACCGTGGCCTCGGCATCGACTGCTGTGACGGCCTGCGTGATCGTCTTGACACAGTGCCCGCAGGTCATGTCTTTGACTTCAAAGGTGATCATTTGTCTGTCCTCAAGGTGTGGGGTCTGATTGTCTGCATCTGGTGCGCGACGGGTGAATCTTCAAGCTTGACACGATGGCAAGGTCAAGCGGCTTGACCTTGCCATCGTGGCAAAGTTCAGTATCCCAGCCATGAATTCAAACACCTCAACCCTCACAACAGCCCTTACAGCACCCCCTGTGGCGCTGCAACCTGAAGACGTGCCCGCCGCTGCAGCCAGCGCCAGGCCCGAGCTTGAATTGCGTCTGGCGGTGACGGGCATGAGCTGCGCCTCTTGTGTGGGCCGGGTAGAAAAGGCCTTGCTGAAGGCACCGGGGGTGCACAGCGCCAGCGTCAACCTGGCCACCGAGCTGGCCACCGTGCAAGCGGCGGCTGGCACGGCGGTGGCCGGGCTCATCGAGGCGCTGCACAAGGCGGGCTACGAGGCGACGCTGCAGCGCGACGAAACGGGCGAAGCCACCGCTGAACAGGCGGCAACAGAATCTGGCCAGGCACCTTCAGCACGCAACGCAGCTTCCTGGTGGGCAGGCGGTGGCCCCGCAACGCTGGCAGCTTTGCTCAGCCTGCCCCTGGTGTTGCCGATGTTGCTGCTGCCTTGGGGCGTGCACGCCATGCCCAGCGCTGGCTGGCAGTGGCTGCTCGCCACACCGGTGCAATTCGTGCTGGGCTGGCGCTTTTACCGCGCTGGCTGGGCAGCAGCACGGGCTGGCTCGGGCAACATGGATCTGCTGGTGGCTCTGGGCACCTCGGCCGCTTACGGCTTGTCGCTCTACCTGTGGTGGCAGCACCGGGGGCCGGGCATGCCGCACCTGTACTTTGAAGCGAGCGCAGTGGTCATCACGCTGGTGCTGGTCGGCAAATGGCTGGAAGGCCGCGCCAAGCACCAGACCACCGAGGCGATCCGCGCTTTGCAGGCTTTGCGGCCCCAAACGGCGCGCGTGCTGCAGGCTGGGGTCGAGACCGAGATGCCGGTAGCCCGCGTGCGCCTGGGTGATCTGGTGACCGTGCGTCCAGGCGAGCGGCTGCCGGTGGACGGCGAAATCAGCGCCGGCAGCAGCCATGTCGACGAAGCCTTGATCACCGGTGAAAGCATGCCGGTGGCCAAGACGGTGGGCCAGCGTGTCACCGCCGGCGCCATCAACGGCGAAGGCGCGTTGACGGTCAAGACCACTGGCGTGGGCAGCGAAACCACGCTGGCCCGGGTGATCCGCCTGGTCGAATCGGCGCAGGCGACCAAAGCGCCGATCCAGCGCCTGGTGGACAAAGTCAGTGCCGTCTTTGTGCCGGTGGTGCTGGGCATTGCAGCGCTCACGCTGATCGGCTGGGTTGCAGCCGGCGCAGGCTTTGAGCAGTCGTTGATCAACGCCGTGTCGGTGCTGGTGATCGCCTGCCCTTGCGCGCTGGGCCTGGCCACACCCACCGCCATCATGGCCGGCACGGGTGTGGCAGCGCGCCACGGCATCCTGATCAAGGACGCGTTGGCGCTGGAACGTGCGCACGCCGTCACCCACGTCGTGTTCGACAAGACCGGCACGCTGACGGCCGGGCAGCCGGTGCTGGTGGCGGCTGTCGGTGCTGCCCAAGCAGGATCAATTGGGCACACCACCTGCGGCGGACAGGTCTTTGCGCCCACGCTGCTGCAGCAGACCGCAGCGCTGCAGCAGCACAGCGAACACCCCCTGGCCCGCGCAGTGCTGGCAGCAGCGCGCAGCCAGGCCTTGAGCATCCCTGCAGCCAGCGATGTCCGGGCATTGCCAGGGCTGGGATTGCAAGGCACCGTGGACGGCCAGCAAGTGGCCGTGGGCAGCCTTGCCTTGCTGCAAGCCTGGGGCCTCCCAACGGGCGAGCTGCAGCAAGAAGCCGAGCGCTTGCAGGATCAGGGCCGCACTGTGTCATGGGTCATGCGCAGGCCTGCCACGCAGCAGGCGCAACCCCCAGCAGAAGAAAACGAGCAGGCGGGCGCAAGACTTCAGCCAGCCGCCGAATTGCTGGGCTTGCTGGCCTTTGGCGACGAGATCAAGTCCACGGCTGCGGCAGCCGTCGCCACGCTGCACGCGATGGGCTTGCAGACCGTGATGCTGACGGGCGACAACGCAGGCAGTGCCCAGCGTGTGGCCCAGGCTTTGCATCTGCAAAAAGTGCACGCGCAGGCACTGCCCGCCGACAAGGCGCACCACGTGCAGGCCCTGCGCCAGCAAGGTGCGGTGGTGGCGATGGTGGGCGACGGCATCAACGACGCCCCGGCGCTGGCGGCTGCCGACGTGGGCCTGGCGATGGGCGACGGCACCGACGTGGCCATGAACACGGCAGGCATCACGCTGATGCGCGGCGACCCACGCCTGGTAGGTGACGCCATCGACATTTCTCGCCGAACTTTTTCAACCATGCGCCGCGGGCTGTTCTGGGCCTTTGTCTACAACGCGGTAGGCATCCCGCTGGCAGCTTTGGGCTACCTCAACCCGATGCTGGCCGGGGCTGCGATGGCCGCCAGCAGCGTCAGCGTGGTGGCCAATGCCTTGTTGCTGCGCCGCTGGCGCGCACCCTCCACCCACGATCGCTTTGAGTCACAGCCGCCCAAATGAACATCGGACAAGCCGCCCAAGCCAGTGGCATATCGGCCAAGATGATCCGTCACTACGAGAGCAAGGGCCTGCTGCCGGCTGCAGCGCGCAGCGACAACGGCTATCGGCAGTACAACGCGCAAGAGTTGCACAGCTTGCGCTTTGTGCGCCAGGCAAGAGCTTTGGGCTTTTCGCTGGCCGAGATCCAGACCCTGCTGAGTCTTTGGCATGACCGCGACAGGCCCAGCCGCGAGGTCAAAGCGCTGGCGCTGAAGCACTGCGAAGAGTTGGAGCAAAAAGCGCAGGAACTTCTGGCGATGAAAAACACGCTGATGCACCTGGTGCAGGCCTGTCACGGCGACGACAGGCCGCAATGCCCGATCCTGAATTCGCTGGCCAGAAATGACGCAGCCACGCAGAACCCCGGCGCAACCAGAAGCAGCAAGCCCAAGCCTGCCGCCAAAAGCTGATCAGGGCACGATCTGCACCTGCGTGACGGTGTACTTGCCGTCCACCTTGGCAGCCACGAACCTGATCTTGTCGCCGGCCTTCAGCTTGTCCAGCGCCGCTTTGTCGCTGACGGCAAACACCATGGTCATCGGCGGCATGTCGAGATTCTTGATCTCTTCGTGCTTCAAGGTCACGCGGCCAGCTTCCTTGTCGACCTTGCGCACCTCGGCGTTGGTCATCTCGGCAGCCCAAACGGCCAGGCTCAAACCCATGGCGACACAAAATGCCAGGGCAGATCGCAGCGTTTTCATGGTTGGGACCTTTGCGTAAAGAGCAGACAGCAGCATAACGCTGCTGCAACGCGTGGGGTTGACCTCAGCGCTCAAACTCAAAGCGCTCGGTGTCGACCTCGGACTGGCTCTGCGCGCCATAGCGGGGGCCCTGCACGTGCTGGGGATCAAACAACGCCGAGAGCTCGCCTTGCTGCACAGCGCTGAGATGAATCGCCTGCGCACCCAGATTGTCCTCCAGGTGCGCTGACTGGGTGGTGCCGGGAATCACCAGCACATGCGGGCCCCGGCTGAGCAACCAAGCCAGCGCCAATTGCGCAGCGCTATGTCCCCACTGCTGCCCCATTTCTTGCAGTTTTTGCGCCAGCCGCAGATTGCCCAAGTAGTGCGCTGCGGTGAAACGCGGCATGCTGCGCCGGATGTCCTTGGCGTGCAGCGCTTCGAGCTCGGGCGGATCGGCGGTCAACACGCCGCGCCCCACCGGGCTGAAGGCCACGAAGGCCGCGCCGATGTCGGAGCAGGCTTGCAGCACGGCAATTTCTGCGTTGCGGCTCCAGAGCGAGTATTCGGTCTGCAAAGCGCTGACCGGGTGCACCGTGTGGGCACGTCGCAGCGTGGCCGCAGACACCTCGGACAAACCCAGCGCCCGCACCTTGCCTTGCTCGACCAGGCGCGCGATGGCGCCCACGCTGTCTTCCACCGGCACCGCCTCAGTACCCAGCTTGTGAAAGCGGTGCAGGTAGTAGACATCGATGACCTCGGCCTGCAGCCTGCGCAGACTGTCTTCGCAATCGCGCCTGATCGACGCCGGTCGGCCATCGATGACGCGTTGCAAAGCGCCACCAGGCCCCACCGGCTGCCCTGTCAGGCCGCCTTTGCTGCACAACACGATGCGCTGGCGGTGCGGCTTGAGCACGCGGCCCACCAGCGCTTCGTTGCCCCCAAAGCCGTACAGCGCGGCGGTGTCGAACAGCGTCACACCGGCGTCAATGGCCTGCAGCAGCAAGCGCTCAGCCGTTGCCGCATCGGGCGGCTCGCCGTAGGCATGGCTCAGGTTCATGCAGCCCAAACCGATGGGCGGCACCTCGAAAGGGCCGATGCGGCGGGGCGCGCTGTTGGGGCGTGCAGCGGTAGAGGATGCAGACATCGCCTCAGCCACCTAGAAGCTGTTGGTCCAGCCCGTGCAGTACTTCGTAACAGGGCAGCACCTGCGCCACGCTGGCGTTGGGTTCACGCTTGTCGCGGATCGCGGCAAAGAACTCGCGGTCTTGCAGCTCGATGCCATTGGTGGACATCGCCACCTGCGAGACATCGATCTTTTCTTCTTTGCCGCTGAACAGATCGTCGTAACGCGCGATGTAGGTGGCACTGTCGCCGATGTAGCGAAAGAAGGTGCCCAACGGCCCGTCGTTGTTGAAGCTCAGGCTGAGCGTGCAGAGGGCGCCGTTGGCGGCCTGCAGCTGGATGCTCATGTCCATCGCAATGCCCAGCGTGGGATGGATGGGCCCTTGCAGCGCGTTGGCCTTGACCACCGGGCTGCCGCATTGGTAGGCGAACAAGTCCACCGTGTGCGCTGCGTGGTGCCACAGCAAATGGTCGGTCCAGCTGCGCGGCTGGCCCAGCGCGTTGATGTTGCTGCGCCTGAAGAAGTAGGTCTGCACATCCATTTGCTGGATGTTGAATTCCCCCGCCGTGATGCGCTGGCGCACCCACTGGTGGCTGGGATTGAAGCGGCGGGTGTGGCCGCACATGGCCACCAAACCGGTCTGTTTTTGCAGCGCCACCACCGCCTGTGCATCGGCCAGCGAATCGGCCAGCGGAATCTCGACCTGCACGTGCTTGCCGGCGCGCAAACAGGCCAGCGCCTGCTGCGCGTGCATCTGAGTAGGGGTACACAGGATCACTGCATCCAGGCCCGGCAAGGCCAGGCTGTCATCCAGCTCGGTACTGGCATGCGGGATGTTGTAGCGCGCCGCCACTTCTTGCGTCTTGCCAAGCTCGCGGCCCACCAACGAGACGACCTCGACGCCGTCGATCAGCCGCATCGCATCCAGATGTTTGTTGCCGAAGGCACCCGCACCAGCCAAAGCCACTTTGATCGTCTGGTTGATCGTCATGTGTTCTCCAAAATCAGGTGCCCCACCGCCGTGTTGGAAGCCGGCACATGGTAAAAACGGTGGCGCAGTTTGGGCGGGTTGTCGCTCATCGCACCGCGCGCAATCAACCACATCACCAGCTCGATGCCTTCGCTGCCAGCGTCGCGCACATAGTCGATGTGCGGCATCTGCGCCAAAGCTTCAGGCGCGCTGATCAGTTGATCCAAAAAGCGCTGGTCAAACGCCGAATTGATCAAACCCGCACGCGGCCCTTGCAACTGATGGCTCATGCCGCCAGTGCCCCAGACCTGCACTTTCAGCGGCTGATCAAAACTGGCCACCGCTTTGCGCAGCGCACGCCCCAGTTGAAAGCAGCGATGGCCAGAAGGCACCGGGTACTGCACGACGTTGACGGCAAAGGGTATCACTGGGCAGGGCCAACGAAAGTCTTCGGCCGGCGGTTGCCCGCACATCAGACTCAGCGGCACCGTCAGGCCATGGTCGACCGCCATGCGGTTGACGATGGTCAGATCAAAATCATCCTGGATCACGCTTTGCGCAATGTGCGCCGCCAGCTCTGGATGGCCCTGCACTGGCGGCACCGGGCGCGGGCCCCAGCCTTCATCGGCCACCTCATAGGAGGCAGCAGTGCCAATGGCAAAGGTGGGAATCATGTCGAGGCTGAAGGCCGTGGCATGGTCGTTGAAGACCAGGAAGATCACGTCAGGCGTGTTCTGCTTCATCCACTGGCGACTGAACTCATAGCCCTTGAACAGCGGCTGCCAGTAGGGCTCTTCGGTCTTGCCCATATCCATCGCCGCGCCGATGGCCGGCACATGGCTGGTGAAGACGCCGGCTGTGATGCGGGCCTGGCCGGTTGCGGTTGCGGCTGCGGTTGCGGTTGCGGGTGCAGGTGCAGGTGCAGGTGCGGTTCCAGGTGCGGTTGCTGTTCCTGCTGCGGCGGTACTTGCGATCGCGCTCATCGCCTCAGAACCCCGGCCGCGGGCTGCTGCCCTGCGGCTGATGCTGAGGCTGCGCGCTGCCGTCTTCGCCCAAAAAGCGGTTGCCCTCTGCTGAGCGCCCGCCTGCCACCATCATCTGCCGGTACTCGTCTTCTGTCATGCCCGTCATGCTGCCCGCCATTTGCTGAAAACTCTTGCCATGGGTGGCCCCCAGTTTGGCCAGAAAGTAGATGTTGCCACCGGCTGCAATGCAACGGTTGAGGTCGCGCGCCAGCACAGAGAGCTTTTGTTCTTCGGTCATCGGCCACTCATCCAGATAGGCCCGCTCATCGGCCTTGAAGCGCTCGCGGTTTGCGGCCTGCATCAGGCTCATGCAGAACTGGTTCAGGTGGTAGCCCTTGCGTGATTGCTCAGCATCGAAGATCGTCGTGCCGGGCACGTCGAGGTAAGGTTTGTCGAGCGCCATCTCAGTTCTCCTCGGGCCAGTACAGGCGCATCGGGTTGTGCACCAGAAGTTTGTGTTGCAACTCAGCCGTGGTTGCGATGTGGGGGATGAAGTCGACCAGCAAACCGTCGTCAGGCATGTGATCCTTCAGGTTGGGATGCGGCCAATCGGTGCCCCACAACACACGGTCGGGGAATTCATCGACGATGGTGCGTGCAAATGGCACCACGTCGCGGTAGGCAGCTTGCTGGCCGTCCAACGCGGGCGGCCCGGCCACCGACAAACGCTCGGGACAACTGACTTTGCTCCACACGTTGCCGTGTTCGCGCATGAAGCGCCTGAACAGCGCAAACTGCGGCCCCTCGGGCGGCAGGCGCACATCGGGGCGGCCCATGTGGTCAACCACCACGGTGGTGGGCAGCGTCGTGAAGAAGTCCCACAGCTCGGGCAGGTCCACAGCCTCAAAGTAGATCACCACATGCCAGCCCAGCGGCCGGATGCGCTGGGCAATCTCCAGCAGCTCGTCCTTGGGCGTGAAGTCCACCAGGCGCTTGACGAAGTTGAAACGCACGCCGCGCACGCCGTCAGCGTGCAGCGCCTGCAACTCAGCATCGCTGATGCTGCGCTTGACGGTGGCCACGCCGCGCGCCAGACCGCCAGATGCGCGGCAGGCATCTGCCATGGCGCGGTTGTCGGCACCATGGCAGGTGGCCTGCACGATGACGTTGCGGGCAAAGCCCAGGTGGTCACGCAAAGCAAACAGTTGGGCTTTGCCGGCGTCGCAGGGGGTGTATTTGCGCTCTGGCGCAAAAGGAAATTCATGCCCTGGGCCAAAGACATGGCAATGCGCATCGATGCTGCCGGGCGGCAGCTTGAAGCGGGGTGTGCTGGGGCCAGCGTACCAATCCAGCCAGCCGGGGGTCTTGTCAAATTGCATGGTGATTCGTGGGCTCGTGTTCCAGCATCCGGGGCGCCGCTCGCATCATCTGCGGCGGTCAAATTCAAGCCGCTTCAAAGTCGATCCCCGCATATTGCTCGGCCAGCGCAGCCTGTGCGTGGGCCGAGCTTTTGAGGTAGTCCAGCTCGCACTCCTGCGCACGCTGGTCGAATGCGCTGGCATCAGGAAAACGGTGCAGCAGCTTGGTCAGGTACCAGCTGGTGCGCACCGAACTCCAGACGCGGCGCAATGCCATGTCGCTGTAGCCGTCCAGCAGCTCGCCCTGGCCTGTACCGTAAAAGGTGTTGAGCGCCCGGCTGAGGTAGAAAACGTCGGACACCGCCAGATTCAAACCCTTGGCACCCGTGGGCGGCACGATGTGGGCGGCGTCCCCGCACAAAAACAAATTCCCGTGACGCATCGGCTCGGCGACATAACTGCGCAACGGTGCGATGGATTTTTCGATCGACGGGCCGGTCTCTATGGCTGCGGCCAGCTCTGGGGGGAAGCGCGCCACCAACTCGCTCCAGAAACGGTCATCGCTCCAGTCTTCGACCTTGTCTTCGAGCGCCACCTGTACATAGTAGCGGCTGAGCCTTTCACTGCGTTGCGAGGCCAATGCAAAGCCGCGGGGGTGGTTGGCATAGGTCACATCGGGCAGCGGTGCGGTGCGCGACAGGATGCCCAGCCAGCCGAAAGGGTAAGCCTTCTCGAATTCCCGCAAGTGGGTGGCCGGGATGGCCTTGCGCGACACGCCGTGAAAGCCATCGCAACCGGCGATGTAGTCGCATTGCAGTTGCATCGCCTCACCGTTGTGCTTGAAGCGCACGCTGGCTTGCCGGCCGTGCAAATCCAGCAACTGCAAGTCGCTGGCTTCACACAACACCGTGGCGCTGCGGGCATCGGCGGCGGCAAACAGGTCTTCCTGGACTTGTGTCTGGCCATAAGCCATGAAGCGCTTGCCCACATGCTGCTGGCAATCGACGAAAAAACTCTCGCGCCCGGCCCAGACGATGCGCATGCCGTCGTGGGCGTGGCCCTCGGCATCCATGCGCTGGCCCAGGCCGTTGGCGCGCAGCACGTCCACTGTCGTCTGCTCCAGGATGCCGGCGCGGATGCGGGCCAGCACGTACTCGCGGCTTTGGCGCTCCAGCACCACGCTGTCGATGCCCTGGCGATGCAACAGCTCCGACAACAGCAGGCCAGCAGGGCCGGCGCCGATGATGGCGACTTGAGTCTTCAAGCGTCTTCTCCACGGTGGGTGTCTTGCGCATCAGATGTTGGCGTCAGCCGGTGCAAGTGGGTCAGCAGCCTGTCGGCTTCTTGCCGCCAGTCCGCGCTGCGCGCAAAGCCAGGCTCGCTGCGGGCACCGAACACCCCTGCTTGCGCCAGTTCGGCCACCCAGGTGGCACGCTGCGCGGTGCCGCCTGCGCTCAGCGGCTGCAGGCCA